>Ga0114129_10013728_pt1 | contig 11546 bp, 9 predicted proteins | sample RhiMetdeltSRZDD1_FD_80071 | JGI IMG/M metagenome (GOLD analysis project Ga0114129, IMG submission 80071) | Populus rhizosphere microbial communities from Tennessee, USA - Rhizosphere MetaG P. deltoides SRZDD1 (version 2) (version 2) | ecosystem: Host-associated > Plants > Roots > Rhizosphere >... | reverse complement strand
TCAACGCGCAGCCGGATGAGGAACAGCGGCTGATCCTCCTCCGCGACCTCATCGGTCGGATCGGGACCGACGCGTTCATCCAGCCGCCCTTCGCGTGCGACTACGGGTCCAACATCTCGATCGGCGAACACGCGTTCATCAACTTCAGCTGCGTGATCCTCGACTGCGCTCAGGTGTCGATCGGCGACCGAACCCAGATCGCCCCGGGGGTGCAGCTCCTCGCCGCAGATCACCCGCGAGATGCGGAGACCCGTCGCGATCTGCTCGAGCTCGCTCGCCCCATCTCGATCGGCTCGAACGTCTGGATCGGCGGCGCGGCCATCGTGCTGCCGGGCGTCTCGATCGGCGAAGACTCGATCATCGGGGCGGGAAGCGTGGTCACGCGCGATGTCCCGAGCGGTGTGTTGGCTTTCGGGAACCCGTGCCGGGTCGTGCGCGAGCTGTGAGTCTCAGGCGCGCGAGCGATCGAGTCGCTCGACGAACCGCCGGAGCAGGAACAGGCTGACGTCGTCCTGCGTGTGCTCCTCGACGTGGAACGGCCGGTCCATGATGCGGAGCAACCGCAGCAGCGCGACGAAGAAGAACGAGATGAAGGCGAGGATGATCACGGCCTCGTAGGTCGGCTCGATCTCCGTGAACGCCAGCGCCGTGATGATGATGACCACGATCGATTGGATCAGCAGGTAGGCGGACGGCAGGAATTCGGTCCGCTGCACGTGGTACACGCGCAGGACGCTCCGCCGCAGCGCCCCTTGCTCGTTGCGGAGCCGCGATGTGTACGTCGCGGGCACGCCGATACGGTCCATCTCCAGGAACGTCGCGTTGAGGTCGTCGATCGCCTCGAGTGCCCGAACGGTGTCGGGGTCGCCGAGGTCGTGCCGGAAGGCCTCGACGATGCGGGCCTCGGTCTCCTCGAGCCGCTGCATGTCGAGATCGGGGAAGGCCTCCTTGAACGCCCCACAGTCGTCGTGGATGTTCGTGAGGGCGGCCGTCATCTCGGAGGGGACCCGCTCCGCCTCCTTGTAGTCGGTGAGCGTCCCGGCCACGATCAGCCCGAGCACGAACACGCCCCCGGCCACCACGCTCGTGAAGAGCGGGCTGAGCTCGATGAACTCCCACGAGAACGCCGCGATGACGAGCTTGGCCGCGATGATGCCGAGCACGATCAGGGCGGTCTGCGCGGCCACCCGCCACCGGAGCAGCGTGTTCCTCATCCCGCCCGACCCCCTCCCACGGAGGCGCATCCTGTCACCCGCCCGCGTGAGCGGTCAACGCGGAGCGATCCGGGGAGGTCGTCCGAGATGCCGTCACCCGGTGTCGTCTTCGGCGGTCTGGCCCGACGACGTTCGCTCAGTCGGAGGCCAGCACCCACATCTCTTTGAACGGCGTGGTGATGTGCCAGGTCGTCTCGACGCCCGGCGGCAGCGAGAACAGATCCCCGACACCCAGATCGAGCGCGTCACCGCCCGCGATCTCGATCCGCACGGACCCCTCGAGGATGATGGCGACCTCTCGCTGCTGAGGCGTCCAGTTGACCGGGCTGTCGACGCTCGCGAAGCGCGAGAGGCCGGCGTGCACGCCGTCGGCGTGCACGAGCTCGTGCATCTGGCTGCCGGGGACCTCGGGATCAGACTCCCACTCGGTCGTTGATGCTTGCGACACGAAGACGCCTGATTGAGGTTCCATATCGATCCTCCTGATACCGAGTCGACGTGCGCCGGAATCCTAGCGGTCGCTCTCGACTCCCCGGGTGTCCGACATCGAGATCGGGCGCTCCACACGTGTGTCCTCCCCTGGGATGACGACGGTTCCCACAGGCTGCGGGTAGGTTCGGGCCCGTGGAACGCGGCTGGTTGGATCGTGCCCGGCGGGTCGATCCGCGGATCTGGGACGCGCTGCTCGCCGTGGCGATAGTGGTGGTCGGCGTCGTCGGGTTCGCCCTGCGGGAGCCTCCGCCGAACGAGCCGCCGCCGGCGCTCGGATACGCGCTGGTGATCGTGGCCGCCGGATCGCTCGCCTGGCGCCGGCGGTTCCCGTTGATCGTGCTCGTCATCGTGGCGGCCGCCGCCTCGATCGGATCGCTCCTGGGCTACTGGCCCGAGTTCGTCCTGGTGCTGTGGATCGCGGTCTACTCCGCGGCCGCGAACACCGAGCGGGACTCGCTGACCCGCGTGCTGGCCCCGGTGGCGGTCATCACCTCGGTCGCGATCGGTCTCGGCGAACGAGGGGACCGAGGGTTGAACTGGGTCGACGTGCTGTCCGACATGGTCGTGACGTTCGGCGTCCCGCTGGTGCTCGGCCGGATGACGTTCAACCGCCGTCGGCGCGTCCTCCGCGACCGCGAGCTCGCGACACGTGAGGCGGTCGCCGCCGAGCGGGCCGCCATCGCGCGCGAGCTGCACGACGTCGTGGCGCACCACATGAGCGTGATGGTCGTTCAGGCGGGTGCCGCCCGGGCCGTCGGCGAGTCCGATCCCGCCGCGGCCTCCGCCGCGCTCCGCCAGATCGAGACCTCGGGCCGGACCGGGCTGGCCGAGATGCGCCGGCTTCTCGGGATCCTCAAGGCGGAGGGCGACGGCGACGGCCGGGCGCCGCAGCCCGGACTCGCCGACCTGGGCGAGCTCCTGGACTCGATGCGCGCGACGGGGCTGGCGGTCGAGGCGGTCGTGGCGGGTTCGACGAGGCCGCTACCGCCCGGTGTCGACCTGTCCGCGTACCGCATCGTCCAGGAGGCCCTCACGAACGCGCTCCGCCACGCCGGCGGCGCGAGCGCCCGCGTCCTGGTGCGTTACGAGCCGGCCGCGCTCGAGCTCGAGATCGCCGACGACGGCCTCGGACCGCCCGACGGCCCGTCGACCCAGGGCCAGGGCCTGATCGGGATGCGCGAACGCGCTCAGCTGTTCGGCGGGGCGTTCGAGGCCGGGCCGCGTCCCGGCGGCGGGTTCCTCGTCCGCGCGCGGCTGCCGTTCGAGGCGCTCACGTGAGCGAAACGATCCGCGTCCTGATCGCCGATGACCAAGCGCTCATGCGCACGGGCTTCCGGATGATCCTGGACGCCCAGGCCGACATCGAGGTCGTGGGCGAGGCGATCGACGGGGCCGACGCCATCCGTCGGTTCGAGAAGCTCGAACCCGATGTCGTCGTGATGGACGTCCGCATGCCGACGATGGACGGGATCGAGGCGACCCGGCGGCTCTCGGCACTCGAACGTCCTGCACGGGTGCTCATCCTGACGACGTTCGACCTGGACGAGTACGTGTACGAGGCCCTGCGCGCCGGCGCGAGCGGCTTCCTGCTGAAGGACCGGCCGCCCGAGGAGCTCGTCGCGGCGGTCCGCGTGATCGCGGCGGGGGAGGCGTTGCTCGCGCCCTCGGTCACTCGCCGGTTGATCGAGGAGTTCGCTCGGCGAGCCCCCGCCGCGAAACGGACCGAGCTCGACCAGCTCACCGAACGCGAACGCGAGGTGCTCGTCCTCATGGCCCGGGGCTTGTCGAACCCCGAGATCGCCAGGGCGCTGTTCGTCGCGGAGACCACCGTGAAGACCCACGTCGGCCGCGTGCTCCACAAGCTCGGGCTCCGCGACCGAGCGCAGGCGGTGGTGCTCGCCTACGAATCCGGCCTCGTGCAGCCTGGGGACTGACGAGGTCCGGCTGCCGAACCGCGCCGATTCAGATCCGATGGGATGATGACTCCGTCTGGTGCACACCAGTTCTCGTCGAGAGGAGTAGCCGATGACGGATTCCAAGGACGCGTGGGCAGAGGTCGATCGCCGGTTCTCCGAGTTCGGCCGGATCGTGGCCGAGCGTCACCGGAAGGCGGGCAAGGAGCAGGGCACGCCGCCGGTCGACCAGGCGAAGCGAAGCCTGGAGGAGGCGTTCTCGGTCGTCACCAGGCAGCTCGACGTCGCGTTCAGCTCGGTGGGCGACACGATCCGTGACCCGGAGGCGAAGGAGACGCTGAAGCTTGCCGGCAAGGCCGTGGTGAACGCGCTCGGCTCCACGGTGACCGACGTGGGGAACGAGATCCGCAAGCGGCGACGCTGACCGACCCCGGCTAGACTCCAGCTCATGGGTGAGTCGCAGGTGGATCTGGGCGCGTTCGAAGACATCCCGTTCCTGTCCGAGCTCCCACCGACCGAGCGTGAGCACCTGCTGACCCTCGCCAAGGTCGTGCGCTTCGAGCCTGGTCAGGTGGTCATCGAACGCGAGCAGCCCGCTCGGGCGATGTTCGTCGTCACGCAGGGAACCGCCCGGGTGGACGTCGGCGGTCGCTACCACGACCTGAAGCGGGGCGCGCTGCTGGGTGAGATGGGCCTCCTGTCATCCAAGCCGCGGATGCGGACGGTGACGGCGCAGGACGGCTTCGAGGCCCTCGAGATCGAGACGGATGATTTCGACGCGTTCCTCCGCGAGAACCCCGGCGTCGCGATCGCGATGCTGAAGATCATCGCCGAGCGGCTCCGTGAGGTGGAGGAGCGTCTGGACGCCTGGATGGGCGTCTACGTGGCCTAGCGCCCGCCTCACCGACAGCGGCTCGATCAGGCGCAGCCGTCTTCGAGGTGCAGGTACTGGCGACACTCGTCGTCGGTCAAGCCGCGGGTCACCTCGTCGTGTGCGATCGCGATCAACCGGTCGAGATCGAGCGCCCACACGCGCGCCACGCCGCCGGGGCCGGCTGAGGCCAGCGTCTTCCCGTCCGGGCTGAAGTCCAGGCCCGAGACGAGCGACCCGTGTCCTCGGAGCACCAGCTGCTCAGCGCCGCTCTGGGCGCGGGTGTCGAAGACGCGGACCGCCCCGTCCTCACCGCTCGTCGCGAGCAGCTCGCCGTCGGGGCTGAACACTACGTTCATCACCGTGACGGATCCCGCACGGAGCGACCGCTCCACGTCGCCCGTCGCGGCGTCCCGGATCTCGACCTTGCCGTTGAAGGATCCGAGCGCGAGTCGTTCTCCGGGCCCGTCGTAGGCCATCGACACCACGCCGGCGGCATCGATCTGACGAACCACCTTCTCGGCCTTCCAGTCCCAGATCGAAACGTGGTTCGTGTCGGGTTGCTCGCCGTTGAAGGTCGAGGCGGCGATCGTCCGGCCATCCGGCGAGAAGGCGATCGCCTGGATGTAATGGGGGGGTGGTTCGTGCCCGACGAACAGGCTGCGACCTTCATCATCCGCGTCGAGCACGTGGAGGCTCCCGTCGTACGAGCCGAGGGCGAGATACCGGCCGTCGCCGCTCCAGTCGATCGAGGTGATGGGTTCGCCCCCCGTGTCGTACTCGAAGGCGAGCGTGCTCGTCTCGGCGTTCCACACCGCGACGACGGGCGATTCGTTGCGGACGAACGCGACCAGGTCGTCCTTCGGGTTCGTGCCGATCAGGAGCACCGGCTCCTCCGAGCCCCCCACGGGGCCCAACGTGGTCACCGGCTCGGTCGCCCGGTCGACGTCCCAGACGGCGACGGATCCAACGCCGTGCGAGGCGACGATCTTCCCGTCGGGGAGGTAGGCGACGTCGACGGGGGCCGCCTCGTCCGTGGGGACGTTGACGACCTCGGCGTCGCCCTGGAGCGACAGATCCCAGATCTTGACGGCGGCGATCCCGATGTCACCGGTGATGACCCGTTGCCCGTCGGGCGAGAACGCCGCGTACACGGCCGACTGCGTCTGCTGGCCGGACAGGAGGTACACCTGGCGGCCCTCGACCTCGACGGTTCCCCTTGTCGGGTGCAGCTCCAGCTCCCAGACCCGCGCGGTGCCGTCACTCCCGCCGGAGACGATGCGTCGCGAGTCGGACGACCAGTCGACGCCCGTGATGACGCCGGCGTGTCCGATCAGCCGCTCCTCGAGCGTGCCGGTCGTGGCGTCCCAGACGCGGACCGACGTGTCGGCTGATCCCGTGGCGATCCATCGTCCGTCCGGGCTCCAGGCGACGGAGTCCGCGGCGAACGCGTGCCCCGGGAGCTCGAAGACGAGATCGCCGGTCCGTACGTCGAACACCGAGACGACGTCCGCATCGGCGCTCGCGATGGCCAGCCGGCTCCCATCGGGACTGAGGGCCGTGTCGAACACGAACGTGTGGAACCTGTCGAACGTGCGCACGACCTTTCCGGTCGTCGCCTCCGCAACCCGCACGACCCGCTCGTCGGGCCACGCGGCCGCCAGGAGCGTTCCGTCGCCGTCGAACGACTGCCCCACGGCGCCGCCCTTGGTCCCCGCCACGCTCGCGATCTCCTCTCCCGTGTCGGGATCCCAGATCTTCAGGAGGCCGTCGTCGCCGGCTGTCGCCAGGATCGAACCGTCGGGTGAGAACTCGACGTCGTTCACGTCGATCTCGTGTCCGACCCAGGAACGGACCGACTCGCCGGTGGTCTCGTCCCGGAGGTCGATCGTCCCGGTGTTCTCGGGCCCCTCGGTGACGAACACGCCTTCGGGGCTCCAGTCGAGGGTCCCGCCCAGGTCCGGCACGGTCAGCACGAGACGCGAGGCGATCACGGCCTGGTGCAGGGCATCCTCGGCTTCGGGAAGGACGGTGCCGTCGACCGACCGCGTCACGTCGATCGCCTCCAGGGCCAGGAGGATGCTCCGTTCGGGGTCCACCGCGACGTTCGCGGTGGAAGAAGCTGCTAGCTCGCGGGCGGTGGCGGTCCGTTCGTTGCTCGCCGCCCGGCCGCTCTGCCTGGTCGCGAACACCGTGAGGCCGATCGCGACGGCCACGCCGACGGCCAGGACGGCCACGAGCGCCCGGAGGCGGCGGAAGGACCGGCGTTCGAGCTCCTCCTCGTGCGCCTGTCGCGCTCGCTCGTCCGCGAGCGTGCGGTCCCGTTGCTCGCGCGAGGCGTCGAGGTACTCCCGCTCCCCCGGCGTGATCGCGATGCCGGACCCGGCCCGCCACGTTTCGGCCTGCTCCAGTCGCGAGCCGCTCAAGAGGAACGATGGATCACGATCGGACTCGGTCCAATCCCGTGCGGCCGCGGCGACTCGCCGTTCCGTTCGGAGCTCCTCGCGCGCCGCGTCGATCCATCGATGAAGGCGCGGCCACGCAGTCAGGATCGCCTCGTGCGCGAGCTCGATCGTTGGCTCGCCCGTTCCTCCGTCGCGATCGAACGAGAGCAGCCTCGACGCGCCGAACGTGTCGAGCACCGTGGTCATCGAGCGCTGGTCGACGTCGAGTGAAGCGACCTCGGCTCGCGGCACGCGGCGGCGCGTGTCCTCGGTCCCCTCACCGAGGGCAATCAGACGCAGGAAGAGCTGCCGGGCTGCCTCCTGGCCGGCGCCGTCGAGCTCGTCAAAGAGCTCTTCGGCCCGCCGGCCGAGCGCGCCCGACACGCCGCCGATCTCGCGGTAGGTCTCGAGGAAGAGCGTTCGTCCGTCGCGACGGTCGAAGAGCTCGGTCAGCGCGTACTCCATCAGCGGGAGCGCGCCGGGTTCCTCCGCCACGTCGGCGAGCATCGCGGCGACGAGTCCCGGCTCCAACGAGACGTCGACGCGCTTGGCGGGGCCAGAGATCGCTCGCTCGAGCTCCTCCGCGGAGAGTGGGACCAGCGCCTCGACCCGGGACTTGAACAGGTCGGCGAACCCTCGGTACAGGAGCGGCCGGTCGTAGAAATCGGCGCGCAGCGTCGCGACGATCCGGAGGCGGCTGTGGGGATCGGTGGCGGCGGCCTCGAGGCTGCCGAGGAAGTGGGTTCGCGTGCGCTCGTCCTCGACGAGCGTGAAGACCTCTTCGAACTGGTCGATCACCAGGACGAGCTCCGAGCCGTCGGAGGGGAGCAGCCTGAGGGCGGCGCGATGGAGCCCGTGCTCGTCGCGCTCGAGCTGGTCCATCAGGCTCGCCGGCGGGTCGGGCGCCGCGCGGAGCAGTGCCGCCTCGAGTCCGTCCACCGGGCGACTCCCGGGGAACATGTCGGCGATCGCCCACGACTCGGAGGCGGGGATGTCGCCGCGCCGGATCGCCGGCAGCAGGCCAGCGCGAACGACGGACGACTTGCCGCTGCCGCTCGGGCCGACCACCGCGAGGAACCGCGTCGTCGCGAGTCGCTTCACGAGCTGCTCGACGAGTTCCTCGCGTCCGAAGAAGTCGACGGCGTCGGCCTCCTCGAAGGCTCGGAGGCCCTTGTACGGGTTGACGGCGATCGTGGCGGCTGTGCCGGCTGCGAGCCGCGAGGCTGTCGCGCCGAGCGCCCGCCGGAACGCCATGTCGTCGGCCGGGTCGTCTGCCTCGGCGCGCAGCCGTATCACGTGGACGGGATCGGCGAGCCCCTTGAGCGAGACGGTGCCGCGGTCCACATACGCGACGCCGTCGACCTTCCTGGCCAGGTGCGCGACCTCGCGACTCGCGAGGATCTCCGCCGGACCGGCGATCGAGCAGAGCCGGGCCGCCAGGTTCAGGGCGCCACCGCGGAAGCCGTCCTCGACGGGCACGGCCTCGCCGGCGTCCAGTCCGATCCCGACCGGGAGGGGAAGGGAGGCATCGGCGATCGTCGCATCGACGAACCGTCGCTGGAGCTCGATCGAGGCGCGGACGGCGGCTCGCGGTGACTCGAACACGGCGAGAGCTTCGTCACCGCGCAACTCGACGAGTGCTCCCGTGTGGGACTCGATCACCTCACGGGCGAGCTCTGCGAACCGCCCGGCAAGGGCTGCGGCGGCCTCGTCGCCGCGTTCCTGCGTGAAGACGGTGTACCCGCGGACGTCGGCGATCAGGAACGTGCGAACCGGAGCGTCGGCAACCCCCGTCCGGTCGTCCGCGACCGGCTGGTCCTCGTCGAGCATGCGCGATTATGCCCCCGAGCGACCGATCAGCCGAGCGGCTCTCGGCCCATCCTGACCCGGTAGTCCTCGTTGAACGAGTAGAGGAACCGATCCTGGCGCGGGTAGACGCCCGTTGTGAACGCGCGCGATCCCACGCCGGTCTGCGCCCGCTCGCACACGTCCCAGTCCTGCTTCGAGATCAGGTCCCAGAGCTCGACCACGGGCTCGGGTTTGAAGCGGTCGGGGTCGGCGATCACCTCAGGCGGGAACAGATACTCGGACACGACCGTGGTGTGCGAGGGACCCTTCGGGTAGCCGATGTAGTACATGACGCAGTCCGGGTGCATGTTCAGCATCAGGTTGGGGAACTGGTACGAACCGTAGTACCGGTCGAGGTCCTCGGGCAGCAGGCCCGGGAGCTGCGGGAGCTCGGAGCGGCCCTGGATGCTGAACGAGGTCGCGCCCTGGACCATCGCGTTGCCGCCGTCGCGCGTCTCGTCGTCCCACACCTCGCCGAACCGGAACAGCGGCACCACCTTCACGAGCTCGGGGTGCACCGTCGGGCAGTGCAGGCACTCGTTGTAGTTCTCGACGATGATCTTCCAGTTGGCCTCGACCTCATAGACGATCCGCACGCCGACCCGCAGGTCGTGCATCGCGAACCGTTCGAACGCGGTCATGGTTTCGGTTCCCTGCGTGAGCGACTCCATCAGCGGACGCGGTCGTTCGGCGAGATTCACGAACACGAAGCCCGCGTACTCGTCGACGCCGATCTGATGCAGCGGGTACGAGGTCCGGTCGAACAGCTCGTCCTCCTGCACGTTCGGCGTGCCGATCAGGCGCCCGTTCAGGTCGTAGGTCCAGGCGTGGTACGGACAGGTGAAGGCCTTGCGGCGGTTCCCGCACTCGTCGTCGTCGAGGAACTTCGTGCCTCGGTGTGAGCACACGTTGTAGAAGCCGTTCAGGCGACCTTCCGCGTTCCGCACGACGAAGACCGACTCTCCCGCCACGTCTCGCACGAGGTAGTCGCCGCCGCCCGAGACCTCCTCGGAGCGCCCGAACGCGACCCAGTCGCCCCACCAGATGCGCTCCTGCTCCTCGTTCCAGACCTCGAAGCTGGTGTGATCGCGCCCGGCCAAGGTGGGCCGGGGGCGCCAGTGGTGTTCGGCGGGCTGGAGCCAGAAGTCCGTGGTACCCCGCTCCGTGTCCATGCGTGACCTCCGCGACGGGTTGAATGGCCGTTCAGGCGTGCAGCGTCAGGATACGCTGCGCCGGTCTCTGCCACCTCGAGCGCCGAGGTTCTGTGCTTGCCGAGCTGCCGGTGGGCCCTCGGGGGCCGCGGCGACCTTTGCGGGCGCCCCGAAGCTGAGCAGCCGCCCTCCGAACGCCACCGCGCACAGGCCGAACCACGACAGGCCGATGGCGAACCCGGCGATCGCGTCCGAGAAGAAGTGCACGCCGAGCAGCACCCTCGTGCACCCGACCGCGACCCCGATCGCCAGGGCGGCGCCGGCGAGCGCCGCTCGGACCTTCGGCGAGCTGCCGATCGCGAGGACGAGGGCGACCGCCAGGTAGGTGGCGGTCGCGGCGGTGGTGTGACCGCTCGGGAAGGACGTGCCCGTGAACTCCGCGCGCGGGCGAAGCGCCGGGCGCGCGCGGTCGATGACCTCCTTGATCGTGTTCGAGATCAGCAGCTGACCGAGGAGGACCGACAACAGGAACAGCGGGATGGCGGGCCGGCGCCAGCGCCACAGGCCGAACAAACCGACCGCGATCGCGACCCCCACGACCGTCTCGGTGTCGCCGAGGTGGGTGAGCGTCCCCAGCACGACGTCCGAGAGGCTGGTGGCATGGACGTCGGCCCACCGCTCGACCGAGAGGTCGACGGTCACGACGCCGAGATCCCGTCTGATCATCCAGGCGAACAGGCCGATCAAGGCGCCGGCCACCACGATGCCGACCAGGACGAGGGTGAGCACGAGGCCGGTCGCCGCGGCGGGATCCAGGCGCGAGCGCAGGAAGCTCCGCGGCCCCGGACGGCTCCGAAGCTCGGCCCCAAGCGAGACCGAGGCGCTCAGGGCGGGGTCGGCCCTGGGCCAGCGGCGCACCGCGAGGAAACCGGCGAGGCCGGCGACGAGGCTAAAGAGCATCAACACGAGCAGCACCACGGCGTCCAACCTCCTTTCGGATCGCGGTTTGGAGGTTCCCCGAACGCCTTCGATGGGAAACACCCCACCACCAGCAAGGAAGGGGACCCCGTGGACCAGGTGCAACCAGGCAGCCTGCCGTACCGACTCGCCCGCCGCTCGCGGACGCGGAGGCCGCTCGTCTCGGGCCTCGCGGTCGGAGCCGCGGGCTATGTCGTCATGACGGTCGTGCTCGTGGCCCTCGGTCTCCTCCTGACGAAGGTGCTGCTCGACGGGCCAGTCGGACGGTGGGACCAGAGCCTCGACCGCTGGTTCTTCGTCCACCGAACGGCCACGCTCGATGCGATCACGCAGTGGGGGACCAGGGTCGGCGACGTCGCGGCCGTGATCGTCGTTGCGGCGGTCGTCGTCGGCATCCTCGCGGTCGGCCGCCACTGGGCGCACATCTCGTTCCTCGTCGGCGCGCTGCTGATCGAGGTCACGACGTTCGTGACGACCACGTTCGTCATCGACCGCCCCCGGCCGAACGTGCCGCACCTGGACCCGGGGCCGCCGACCTCGAGCTTCCCCTCGGGCCACGTGGCCGCATCGATCGTCCTGTACGTGGGCATCGCGCTCATCGTCATGTCGCTGGTCCGGTCGAGGATCGTCCAGGC
>Ga0114129_10013727_pt1 | contig 11546 bp, 13 predicted proteins | sample RhiMetdeltSRZDD1_FD_80071 | JGI IMG/M metagenome (GOLD analysis project Ga0114129, IMG submission 80071) | Populus rhizosphere microbial communities from Tennessee, USA - Rhizosphere MetaG P. deltoides SRZDD1 (version 2) (version 2) | ecosystem: Host-associated > Plants > Roots > Rhizosphere >... | reverse complement strand
ATTTCGCCCCGTAGAGGTACGTCTGCGGTAGCACCGTTCTCTCGACCTCTGCGCATCCAAACCGGCGGCCAATTAGCGAGAGTTCGATAGTTCATCAAGCGATGATCTCGCAACAGTACCTCTTTCGCTAAGTTCCTACCAGCGGCAAGACGCGACAAAATCCCCCCTGGGAGTTTTGCACAGCCGGATGCTTCATACTGCTTCGGACCGGGCCCGCAATCGATATTTGGGGTAGCGGTCTCACTGCGTGGTTTCACGACGCTTTTTTCGCAACGCTTTCCCGGCTTTATAATTCCCATGTTTTCTTCCCGGAAATTCTCGGTTTTTGAAGGAAGACTGCCTTCACTTTGACGGTAACGTTATTCGGAGAACACGTTACCCCAGATGACCCAGATCCAAGCTGCCGATTTCCTCGACGCTATGGCCGCATTGGTCTTTCAGCACGTCGAATATCTGAGCGCAAACGGTTTCATCGCTGAACAACAGACAACCGATGTACTCTTCATCCTCGTGCTGCATGATGAGAAAAATCCGCGAATTCGGCTCCACCTTCGAAAGAAGGACTTCTCTGAGTATGCCAACTTCTCCCTTGGGCCGGTTATTTTCGCCGCCCCCACGCCAGGTCCACGTTGGCGGCCAGTTATTGACACCGCGATAACTCATCAGTGGGTGGTCCCGCAATTCCATGAATCGTCGCCCCCCGATCCGGGGAGAGAACAAGGCCACTCTATGACTACGGGGCTAGATGTCAAGCCGGACGGCAGCCCTGAGAAACAGTCCAAGCAAATTTCAGTCCGGTAGCAAGGCCCATCAAACCGGTGCTGATCCGAGATTCAGCATTACCCTTGAACTTTGAACGTTGAACCTTGAACGGATCTTTTCAATCGCTGCTGTTCATCAGCCAGTTTTTAAGACTCGTCACGCCGCGGCTAAAAAACGAATCCTCTTTCGTCGCCATTTTCTCATAAGCGTCTTCACTTCGTTCGGAGTCGAAGGGCAAGCCGTCCGGCAACACCGTCGTCACCCACTGATACTCTTCCGCGATGCTCTCCAGGGGATGATGGCGCAGGCGGGTTGCCCCGCTGTCGGCGAGCTGATCGAGATGCTCGACCAGACCTTGAATTCGACTAAGGGCCTGCCGCCCTTTATCGTCGGTTTGTCCGGTATGTTCGGCAAGCAGATCGACACGAACATTGGCAATGGAGCGCGCCAGCTCGTGGTCGGTTCGCCCTGCCTCCCAGGAAACGTTTAGCTCGGTATCGTATCCCATGCTGCGGTTGTTCATATTCGCCGAGCCGACGCTGAGGAAACGATCGTCGACCAACAAACACTTGGAGTGAATGTAGGTCGGCAGCTCTGTGCCGTCGGCGGCGACGGATGCCGGATAATAAATGCCAAGATGGTGACCGTTATCGCGCGCAGCCTGCTCCAAGCCTCGAACCATGCGGTTCTGGGCGATGCCAATCGACAACTGCTCCAGCAGTCCCTCGGCGTCTTTAGCGATAACCAGGACAATCTCCAGTGCCGAACGTTTCTTTTTGGCCATCCGGCGGAGCAAGCTTTTGTAGAGCGCCTCGGAGCTGAAATATTGATTTTCGATGTAGACCAGATGTTCGGCGGCGTCGATGGCGTCGAGAAAGAGTTGGCGAATATCGCGAAAGGACTTATCCCCGCCGCACACGGCGCAATTTTGGGTCCGGCTGAGAGCAACCTGCTCCGCGGCGATCGGCAAGGAAGGCATCAACTCGGCTGGCCCATCGTGGGGCTCGGCGGGAAGCTCGAGCTCTTCTCCGCTGGCGATCTTCCACCTCGCTTCGAAAAGCTCGGCCAGGTGGCGCGCCATGGAACCGGCGTGGCAGGACTGCAAATCGTGAAACGAACGATAGCCGCTGCCGTCCGCGTTTACGCGCAGCGGATTGTCGACGCGGTGGTCTCGTTCGTCCCAGCGCGACGAGCACAGATCGAGGCCGCCGACAAAGGCGATTTTGTCGTCAATGACGACGAATTTCTGATGATGGCTGGCATCATAGACCGCGGAACGATCGAAGAGAAACCTGAGACTCTGGTTAGTCGTCCAGTTGACATACCATTGCTGAAACCACTCGCGATCGAAGCCGTAAACGAAGCTGAAATCCCACGCCAGGATGAAGATGCGCAGCTCCGGGTTTTTTTCGCAGAGGCCGTTGAGAAACGACAACAACGGCGCCTCCTCATTCGAGGCTTCTGCGTCCGGGCCGCGGAGCAGCGGCACGTTGCTGTCGAACTGCCACCCTGAGATCGCGATATAGCGCTTGGCGCTGCGCGCGGCGTGATAAAAAGCGCGATAGTAATCCCGCCCGTCGACGATCAGCCCGCTGCTCTCCACCGGGGCGATCTTCCAGCAATTGCGGCCGAGTTTCAGAATCCGTTTCATAGCCCGCGATCTTATCTCTGTATCTTCCGCTGCCTTCCGTTCATAATTATCCCTTCAGCATACTCTGCGCCTCTGTGGTTAAGTGTCCGGATCTCTCTTAGCACAAAAACGCCGGTTAGACAGAGAGCAGCTTAGCCGAAAGGAGCGCGGAAGCCGTAAAGGTGGCGTGGAACTTTGTGCGCGACGCAATCAATGCGTCAATACGGATTGGACTTGGAGCTCGACGGAGGTATTAATGAAAGCCTCGCGGCACTGTCGGCTGGGCTGATTTCCCGGCATTGCCCCCGGTCTGTGACCGGCGCCTGCGAAGTAGGTTGGTTGCGAAGTCGCGGACCCAACCCACCGCTACTGCGCTTACCAGACCGCCGACAAGACCCGAGTTTTGCCGGGGGCTGCGAGGCGGAGGCGCGACGCGTGGCCGTGCAAATAACCATCGGCTCGTTAGGTAACCTCCCACGAGCGAAAGTCCCACCATTAACCACGGGCGATGCTCGACTTGGTATTTGGGATCGACCAGATGTTTCATTTCGTCGACGGCGCAGTCGATGCGCTCCTGCAGCGCTGAGATCTTTTCCGCCATGTCGGAGCGGGTCGTTTCTATCTGGCGTCGTATTTCACTTTGCGAGTTATCCATCGCGCATCCTCCTTCGCGCCTTGAACCGAATCCGCCGGAACTAGACTGATCGTCGCGGCGCGCTGCTTGGCCGAATACAATGTGATCACGCCTGCGAGCGCTAGTGCACCTCCGACAATCGCGTAGCAAATCCACAGCTCAAGACCGCTGAGTTTTTGCAGGAGGTGCACCAGCATCAGGCACAGCAAAAGGATCCCGACCATCAACGCCCCGCCGCCGACAGCCATCAGCAGGGCTGCGGATTTGGCTTTTTGGAATTCTTCGCGTAATTCCAAGTGGGCGGCCGCCAGCTCTTTCATGAGTAGATCGATGCAATCCTGAAAGATGCCGCCGATGAGCGACGGGATACCGGGTTTGTTGTTGGTATCGTGCGTTTCGGTTTCCATAGGAAACTCCGCTTAGGCGCGGAGGACGCGGAGTAAAGAGTCTTTGTTAGAATACTCCGAACTCTGCGTACTCTGCGCGTCTCTGTGGTGAATACTCTTTCTCCTTCTTTTGGTTGCGGCTTTTGCCGCGCTAGGTTCAGTGGTGCCGTCTTTTGCTCGCCAAAAACAATCCGGCGGCAATGCCGATGATCAGTGACATCACCGGGTGTTGGCGCACGTATTGGGTAGCTTTGCGCATCGTGTCTTCGTACCGCCTGTCCGTGAAATAGGTTCCGCCGCGCTCCAAGTTTTGCGCGAGCCTTTCGGCGCTGTTGTGGAAAGCCGATTCGACCCGCGGTCCTGCGTCTCTGATTTTGCCGGCGAAGTTTTTCATTTGATCGCCAAACCTCGCTGCGGTTCGTTGCGCAGTCTCAGCGACTTGCTCACCAGTTTCTGCCACTCGCCGGCCCGCTTCCGAACCCAGCTCTGTTAATTTTTCGCGCTCATTGTATTCCATAACTCACCTCAATTTTTGTCCCGCCATCAGCGGGCAATAACCAAACCCAGCAATAAGGATACCAAGCAACCGGCTTGAGTCTGAGTCCGTCCAAAAGGATTCCAACGATGATTTTTTGCGCCGGGAGGAACAGTTAAAGGGATGCACCTCTTCCGCTTGCCATCAATGAGATTGGTCTGGGCCGGACGCATGAGTGAGTTTTTCACACAGTCTGTCAGTCATAAAGCACTCATCAGATACTCGCCGTGTTGGGCCTGAACCTACGCGACTATCAGAGGAAACTAACTGGAGCGCTGTCTCGCTTCCAAGACAGGTTCTGGGGTTCTGGCGGCGTGGCTGGGACATAGCATGGCATTCAAAAGCAGAAAAATCGCTGTCAAGTGCCATGGTACGCTCATTGCTCTCGGTTTAAGCACGTGCCAACCAAACACAAAAAGGAGGTGGGCAATGAATTGGGAACAGGCAAAAGGTAATTGGAAGCAGTTCAAAGGCAAGGTGAAAGAGCAATGGGGTAAGCTAACCGATGATGAATTAGACGAGATCGAAGGAAAACGCGATCAGCTTCTCGGAAAAATTCAAAAGCAATACGGCGTCAGCAAAGAAGAAGCCGAAAAGCAGGTACATAATTGGGAACGTCAACTGTAATCGTCGTCAACCGATAGTCCCCCTCCTCACAAGCCCCCGTCGGACCGGGGTGAGAATACTTCGCCACCGGTCCGATCCCGCCCAGCTCTTCAGGGTAACTCATTTGTTCCGAGTCTCAAGTCCCGCGTTTGCGATTCCAAATGCCAGATTCCAGATTACAGATTTTGAGCGGAAACGATCCGAAATTTGAAATTTTGTGATCTGTAATTTGTAAGCTGAGCGTAGCGAGCTGTCCCGTATGCGGGCAGGCTGTGAGCGTTTTTCTCAAGGCGTCAGTAACGCATCCGCGACACCAATTGCACAAGGGGTTGGTTATGCAGCGTTTTCTTGCTGGCATTCATTTTGCCCTTTAATTAGCCGGAGGAAATGAAAATGCTGCAACACTGTCAAGGACAACGCTGCCAGGCATCACGCAATATCCGTGGCCATCAGGGGCTCATAACTGCGCATACGCAGGGGACTATCGAATCAGAGATCAGCAATCTCGGCCGCCACCTGATAGAGGTGCGGTGGGATAATGGGCTTCACATGTACGTGTTTCCCGATGAGATCGAAATCGATGAGACCGATGAGGCCATGGATGAAGAGTGGAACGAGGCGTACTGAGCACCGCGTCCGGCATAATGTTTTATTATGGGTCTAGGAACGTTGGAGTCTTGGGATTTCACCGCGCCGCTCTGCCGCTCTTCGGGGAGCGCAAACTGATCGTCAATTTACAAGGAAACTTAGCCCATATAGATTAGTTACCCTCGACCGAATCATTCGCCGCTGAATCCGGCGATGGATTCACTGCGATCGTGAGTTGGAATGTCGTTCCTTTGCCCGGCGTGCTCGAATAGGTGATATCCCCGTCGTGCGCCAGGATGATTTGCTGAACGACGAAAAGTCCTAGTCCAATGCCATCCGGTTTGGTCGAGCTGAATAGATCAAAAACTTTAAAATTCGCCGGGATGCCGACGCCGGTGTCGATAATGTCGATGCCAACCGACTCGTCGCGTCTGTAGGCCTTGATATCCAATCTGCCGCCGTGTGGCATCGCTTCCACCGCATTGTCGAGCACGTTGAGCAGCGCCTGGCGGAGTTTGTCTTCATCGCCGTTAGGCAGCGGCAGCTCTGGTTCGCACTCGATCGATATCTCGATTTTTTGTCTGGAATCGCGTTGTTCGATGACACCGACCAGCTGGTTCAGCAGTCGCGGCAGATTTACCGGAGCCAGCGCCAGCTTTTGTGGCCCGGCGATTTTTTTAAATTCAGTGAGCAGGAGCGTGAGTCGTCCGATCTCGCTCTTGAGATCGTGAAGCGACGACAGCGCATGCGCTATCGGCAGATTTTCTCTGCTGAGGAAGTGCTCGATCAGCTGCGCACTGGCGGAGATGCCGTTGAGCGGATTGCCAATCTCATGGGCGAGCAAGGACGCCGCGGTGCCGATCGCCGCGAAGTGTTCTTTTTCTCGAAGTTTTTGTCTTCGGCTTCGTTCCCGTGAATCGTCGCGTACGAGAAACAAAAATCCTTGCACCTCGGCCTCGCCCCAGAGCGCCAAAGCAACCACGGACAAGTACAACCGCTTGCCATCTTTGTGCGCCATCCACTGATAGTATCGCGCAGTTCCCCGATCGAGCGCCTCCCGTAAAGGCTTGCTCAACTTTCGTTCGGCCTCTTCGGGACAAATCAGCGACAAGTGTTTGCCGAGAATTTCACCGACGTCATAGCCCAAGAGGCGGTTGGCGGCATGGTTCCAACTGTCGATGTAACCATTCGCATCCGTGGTGATAACAGCGTAGTGAGTGATGTTGCGCAACAAATGGCCGATCATTGGTGCGTCCTGTCTGCGCTCTGTCGACATTGATTATTTTACAACGGTGACCCGCAATTAGTTTTTATGATCTCATGTACTAGAATCGAGCCATTGTCCTAATTGGCAATTCCTACCAAATGGACAGACTCAACACAATCGAGCAGGTAAAAGCCTTGTCTACTCGATGCGTATTTCAAGGAACCACGTTGGCACAATTTTATTCAGGGAAAATATCGTGAGATCGCGCAGGAAACCAAAGATCCTGAGAGATAAGTCGGATTCCGACAACGAAGGAAGAGCAAGACGAAGAAGAGGAAGGAAATAACATGCCCCAATGTGAGACCTGCGGCAATGACTACGACAAGGCGTTCCAGGTCGTGCTCGCCGGCAAAAACCATACTTTCGACAGCTTTGAGTGCGCCATTCACCAGCTCGCTCCGGTATGCGCGCACTGCCATTGCCGGATTGTCGGCCACGGTGTCGAAACCGGTGGCGCGATGTACTGCTGCGCCCATTGCGCAGAACAGTGAGGACACGGTCTCGAGTCTCCGGTCTCGAGTTTTTTCGGATAAGCCGAAGACACGGAACCCGGGACCCGGAACGCGAATGGCGAGACTCGAGACCCTAAACAAACGCGGCGCTGCCGCGACTTACGGCCTGGCTGATTTTACCTGAAGATTGTTGATGACCCGCTTCACTCCGTCGACGCGCGAGGCCAGTTGCTCAGCTCGGGCGCGCTGCTCCGGGCTATCCACGATGCCGTTCAACGTTACCACGCCATTGTTAGTATCGACATCGATGCGGGTAAAGTACGACGGTTTGTCGGTCACCAGCGCGGCATTGACGCGTGTGGTAATCGCCCCATCATCAACGTTTTGGCCTGCGGTCTTTCCGGTCGTTGCCTGACACGAAGCCAGCAACAAAGTGCTGAGCAATATCCCCATCAGAGATCGAAAGATATCGGACATAGGATTTCCTCCTTTGATTATTCGAGTCTAAGGTTTCGTCTCAAGTCTTTTCCGATAGCAGCTTTTCTCGATAACCCGAGACTCGAAACTCGGACCCCGAGACCCGAGCGTAGCGGGTTAACGAAACGCCAACAGCTCGATACGATTTTCGCTCAATGACTCGCCTTCGAGGCGAACATAGTCGCCGACCCAAAGTCGAAGAAAGCGCTCTCTGGTTTCCGCACTCGACGATTCCGGCACATAAATCGTCAACAGCTCGCCGTTGCGCGCGCGCACTTCGAGCATGCCGCGATCCAGTGATACGCGTTCGACGGTGCCCTCGACATTCCGGGTCCTGGTTGCGGCCGACGCGCCGCCGCTGCCGACGACGCGAATTTGGTCGGCGTACAGGCGCCTATCGGCGCCTTCGCGCAACTCGACTTCCACTCGATCGCCGGTTCGAAGACTGGCAGCAGGATGGTCCCGCCCTTGAGCCAGGACACGCGTGCCGCTGAGATAGCGCACTACGTAATGCTGATTGCCGTCGGCGAGCAGATAGAGCTCTTGCAGCTGGTGATCTACCCCATCAATGGTCGCCATCACGCGCTCCGGTGGACCGCGCGACTCCAACGTCGGCCTGGGCATCAAGGCTACGTGTTCGCAACCGGACAGCATCGCCGCTGCCAGCACTAGCAACGCTGATGCGTAAGCGCGCATTCTTCTCGTGGCCCGTCGCAAAATTTGTTTGGACAAGCCCATCGACTCATCGATGATGGAGGATCAAAATCGCGAAGGAAAAAATTTTCTATCCTCATCTGACGGACCGTCCTCGACTCCGTCACACCTGTTAGCTAGAAAACGGTCAATAAATAATCGAGCCGCCCTCGATTTGGCGCTTGCGTGACTCGTATTCCTCACGCGAAATTCTGCGGCTCGTGTAATCGTCTTCGAGCCGGTCCATCTGGCGCTTGGCATTGATTTCATATCCGGCGCCGGTCGCCAACGCGCCGGTTGCGGCGCCGCCTAAAAATGCGCACCCCCACTGTGTAACGCTCGCGAGCATTATCAGCAGTACTAAACGTTTCATGGTTTGCCCTCCATTTTGTTTTACTTAGACCGATGTACGCTTTTTCGTTGAGCAACCAATGTGCCATTAGCTGAAGACGCGATACGTATTAGGATACGTCGATGGATTCGCGTTGAAATCGTGACGGAAACTAAAAAGCTGTCAGAGCAGTCGGACACAAGCGCTAGTAACTGATTCACAATTGCGACAGGATCATAGAGCGAAATACCTTTATTCTGTCGTCTTGGGTGAAGCTTATTTGCGACAATCCGCTTATTAATATCGCAATTCGAATTTGCGAAATCCGGAATAAACAGAAAAATTTGAATCCGAATCTCGCTAAGTCGTTCGTGGTCAATTTTGATTGTTGGCGCGAACAGGGCGATCATTGATCGCTCTGGTGCGGGCGCAAAGGGCGTGGAAAGGGGGCGGAGGGCACACGCCCTTTGCGGCGACTATCACCTACCCGCATGCCGGGCGTTCAAGAGCCCGACCCGGCGCCTGTTTAGGAAACGCTAAGATCTTGCAGTGGTTAAGAGCAACCCGAATGCCGCGGACTAGCCATCACAAACGCGAGGAATTTCAATATTGTTAATTTCCACGCCTCGCCGCACTGTCCCGGCAGTGCAGCTAGTCGGCAATCTTTATCTCCCAACGGTAGGACAATAGTGCCAGATCACCCGTATCTTGCTGGGAAAAACAAATAAGTCAGTTGGGTCTGTTTCTCTGTTATGCGTGCGCGCTAGGGTGTTCGTCGCCGTCCTCATGTCGCGATATGCCCAAGCTCTCGAGCTTGCGATAAAGCGAAGACCGGCTCAAGCCCAAGAGCTTCGCCGCCACCGCGCGATTGCCGTCGGTTTCCTTCAGCACGTTTTCAATATGCATTTTCTCATACGCCCTCAGCGCGTCGGTGAGATCGTGCGGTCCCGCGTAGGAACTGTGGTTGTCTTCCCATTTTTCTGCGTGGGGAATGTCGTTGACGGTGATCCACTCGCCGTCGCCGAGAATCATCGCTCGCTCCAAGACGTTGTCGAGCTCCCGGATGTTTCCCCGCCACGGCAGCGACATCAACACTCGGATCGCCGCGTTATCGGCGCCTTTGAAGGATTTCTTCATTTCGACATTGTGGCGGCGAATCAGGTAATCGATCAAGGGCGCGATATCTTCACGCCGCTCACGCAACGCCGGAACCCGGATGTTGATCACATTCAGCCGGTAGAAGAGATCTTCTCTAAAGCGTCCCTGCTCACAGGCTTTCTGCAGATCGGCGTTAGTCGCCGCGATGATCCGCACGTCGACCCGCACGGGTTGAGTCGAGCCAACCGGGAGAATTTCTTTGGCTTCGATGGCTCGGAGCAACTTGGGCTGCAGCACCGCCGAAAGGTCGGCAATCTCGTCTAGGAAAATCGTCCCGCCTTTCGCCCGTTGGAACATGCCTTCGTTGGAATTGATCGCGCCCGTGAACGACCCTTTAACATGACCGAAAAGCTGGCTCTCCAGCAGTGTGTCGGGGATCGCGCTGCAATTGACTGGCAGAAATAACTTGTCCTTGCGCGCGCTCTGGGCGTGAATCGCCCGGGCTACTACCTCTTTGCCGCAGCCGCTTTCACCAACGATTAAACAGGTCGAATCGGAGCTCGCAACTCTCTCGATTAGCGATACGATATTACGCATCGCTTGGCTGCGGCCGACCAGGTCTGACAAAGCCGGGCTCAGGTCGGAAAGCTCGCGCCTGAGCATCTGGATTTCCCAGGCCAATCTCTTGTGTTCCATTACACGGCGAACCTTGGTCAACAGCTCTTCGAAAATGATTGGCTTGATGATGTAATCATGAGCGCCGAGTCGCAGCGCTTCGATGGCGCTCTCCACCGAACCAAACGCAGTGGTGACGATTACCAACGTATTGGGAGAAACCTCCCGAACGTGTTTCAAGACATCCAGACCGCTCGCTGCTGGCATCTTTAAGTCGGTAATCACCAGATCAAAGTCTGCGCCATTTATCGCCTCAATGGCGCTGTCACCGTCAGCAGCTTCCTCGACCCGATAACCCTCTTGCTGTAGATATTGTTGGATACTTTTGCGGGCTATTTCGTGATCCTCAGCGATAAGAATTGTGCCGTTCAATTTAACCTCCAGTTATCTGCACCCATTCGTACTGTCAAATCGTACTGTCAAAGCGTCTCAATATTAAGACATTACTACATCATACTGTCTCACTTTTCGGACACCAAGCTTTACACTGAACTGGGGAACCTGTCAAAACATCCCAATAACACGAGCTTTTTTTGCTTTCGCTCATTTCGGACAGGCGATAGATAAATGATGTTACAAAACAATTTCAATTCTCAGGCCAGGCTTAAATCCTACAAGACCCTGGCGTTTCAATTAGACAACATTCGAGGCTCGCAGCCTTTTCGTCCAATCTGTTGCGACTGGCACGTCGATTGCGCACCCTCCTTTCGAGAGCTCACTACTTAGGGTAATGAAATCTATGGCACGGCGCAGGCACACCAAAAAAAAACGCACTTCCAAAGAGCCCCGCAATTCCTCTTTCCGGCCGATTTGGAACGGCAGCATCGATTTTGGGCTGGTAAACATTCCGGTGAAACTCTACTCCGCGCAAGCCGCGAGCCAGCTCGATTTTGATTTGCTCGACAAGCGCGATTTTTCTCGTGTCCGTTACCGGAGGGTCAACGAAAAGACCGGCCGCGAAGTCCCCTGGGACCAAATCGTCAAAGGCTACGAATATGAAAAGGGCGAATACGTTGCCTTGAGCGACAAAGACTTTCGCGACGCCAACGTCGAGGCCACCCAGTCGATCGAAATTATGGATTTTGTCGATGCCGCCGATATCAGCCCGCTTCATTTTGAAACGCCCTATTATCTGGAGCCGCTGAAAAATGGCCGGCGCGCCTACGCGCTTTTGCGCGAGGTGATGCAAAAAACCGGCAAAGTCGGCATTGCCAAGGTGGTGATCCGCAATCGTCAACGGTTAGCCGCGCTTATTCCGCAAGGGCCGCTGCTGGCTTTGAATATTTTACGTTACGCCCACGAGCTGCGCGATCCGGCCCAATTGGAACTGCCCCAAGCCAAAGCCAAGGACGAACTTTCCAACCAGGAAATCAAAATGGCCGAACAGCTGGTCGAAAACATGGTAGGGAAAT
>Ga0114129_10013726_pt1 | contig 11546 bp, 11 predicted proteins | sample RhiMetdeltSRZDD1_FD_80071 | JGI IMG/M metagenome (GOLD analysis project Ga0114129, IMG submission 80071) | Populus rhizosphere microbial communities from Tennessee, USA - Rhizosphere MetaG P. deltoides SRZDD1 (version 2) (version 2) | ecosystem: Host-associated > Plants > Roots > Rhizosphere >... | reverse complement strand
GTCGGAGTCGTCGGACGCGGTGGAGATCGACGTGGACGCGGGCGCGCCCGCCCGCCTCGTCCTGCGGGACGGCCATGCGCTCGGGTGGCGCGCGTGGGTCGACGGCGCGCCGGTTTCGGTCACGCGCGTCGAGGGCCACTACCGGGCGGTGGCGGTCGCGGCGGGGAACCATCGCGTGCGGCTCGCCTATCGGCCGCCGGGCCTGCGCTCCGGGCTCGGCGTGATGGCGCTCTCGCTCATCGCCTTCGCGGCGCTGTGGTGGCGGGGGCGTCAGGCCGGGCCAGCGCCGTCGCCGGCGACGGGGGGATAGCGCCGCAGTCCCAGCAGCTCCAGCGTGAGGTGGATGACGAAGAGCGGGTTGTAGACGAGGTACCGCCGCCAGAGACGGCGCGGCTCTTGCGAGAGCCGGAACACCCACTCCAGACCGGCCCTCATCATCCAACGGGGGGCCTGTCGCACGCGGCCGGTGTGGAAGTCGAAGGCCGCCCCGACGCCCACCAGGGCCGCCGCCCGGAGGCGCTCGCGATGGGCCGCCATCCAGCGCTCCTGCTTCGGGCAGCCCAGGCCCACGAAGACCAGGTCGGGGGCGGCCGCGTTGATGCGCTCGACCGCCGCCGCGTCCTCTTCGGGGCTCAGCGGCCGGAACGGGGGCGCCTCGGCCCCCACGACCGCCAGGCCGCGGAAGCGGCGCGGCAACGATTCGGCGAGCTGCTCGGCCACACCCGGGGCGCCGCCGTAGAAGTAGCAGCGGTAGCCACGCTCCGCCGCGCGCTCGCACAGCAGCAGCGTCAGGTCGGGGCCGTACACGCGGCGCACGCCGGCGTGGCCCTTGAGCCGCCCGACCCACACGAGGGGCATGCCATCGGGCACCGTGAGCGCGGCGGCGTTGACGATGCGCCGCAGGTCCTCGTCGCCCCGCGCCTCCATGACCACGTGCACGTTGCTGACGCACACGTAGCCGCGCTCGCCGCGGGCGATCCAGCCCTCGATCGCATCCCCAGCGCGCCCGGGATCGACGGCGTCGATTCCCACCCCGAGGACGCCGTAGCGGGCCCGGCTCATCGGCCGGGGCCGCCGCCCCGGCCAGGGTTGCGGCCGCGATCGGCCGGTGCCATCATTTGCTTCGTCTTGTCTCCGTCACTTCAAACGGCGAGCGCGGGAGCCGCGCCCGACGTTTCGAGCCCCGAGATCACCCGTCACCGGCTGCCGGCAACCCGGCTCCTCTCCTCATCCTGGTGGCGCGAGCGCGCTCGCCGCAAGGCCATCGACCGGACGTGCCGCGGCTACTCGAACGAGCGTCACTGGTCCTTCTTCCGCCGCCTCCTCGCCCGGCCGGAGGTGCACAGCTGCCTGGTGCTGGGAGTCTATTACGGGCGCGACATCGCGTACATGTCCGCCCTGCTCGGCGAGCTGCGGCGCCGGGCACAGATCGTGGGCGTCGACAAGTTCGAGGACAGTCCCGGCGAGGACTGGCCCGTCGAGCACCGCGGGTCGACCTGGGAGAAGGCCGGGTTCGGGCCCGCGCCCGACCTGGAGAGCGCACGCGCGAACCTGGCGCGCATGGGCTTCGACGGCGCCGTGGCCCTGCACCGCGCGCGCGCCGAGGACTACCTCGCCACCACCGACCGGGCCTTCGACTTCATCTACATCGACATCTCCCACGACTACGCCACGACCCGCCGCACGATCGATCTCGCCGTCCGGCGGCTGGAGCCGTCAGGGCTGATCGGAGGCGACGACTTCTCGGACGAGGGCACCTGGGGCGTGGCTCGTGCGGTCCGCGACTCCTTCTCCCGCTTCGAGCTGTTCAGCGGGTGGATCTGGCTGGCGAAGAGAGAGGACTACCGCGCGGCCTCCTCGCGTTGATGGTGGACCTTCTCATCACGGGCGGCGCCGGGTTCGTGGGGGGGAACCTGGCCCGCCTGCTCGCCCCGCGGATGAAGACCGTGGTCGCCGACTGGCAGACGCCGCCGCCGGCTGACGTCGAGGTGCCGGCGGTGGAGATGGACGTCCGCGACCTCGAGAGGGTCCGGGCGGTGCTGGCCCAGGTCCGGCCGCGGGCCGTCATCCACGCCGCGGGCAACAAGGACGTGCGCGACTGCGAGCGGCGTCCGGAGGAGGCGTTCCGCACCAACGCCACGGGTACCCGCAACGTGGCGCAGGCGTGCCGCGAGGTCGGGGCCCACCTGTTGTACCTTTCCACGGACCTCGTCTTCGACTGCCAGCGGGGGGGCTACGGGGAGGACGACGTCCCCCACCCCACCCTGGCCTACGGCGCGACCAAGCTCCAGGGCGAGGTGTTCGCGCTCGAGGAGTGTCCGGAGGCGGCCGTGTGTCGCAGCGGGGGCATCTATGGCCCGCGGTCGCCGCTGCTGGCGTGGCTGCGGGGGGAGCTGATCGCGCGACGAAAGGTGGAGGCGTTCACCGACGTCTGCAACTCGCCGACCTACGTCGGCAGCCTGGCCGAGATGATGGAGGCCGTGGCCCGACGTCGCCTCGGCGGGGTCTTCCACATGGTCGGGCGCGAGCGGACCAGCCGTTACGACTTCTTCCGCGCCTTCGCGGAGACGTTCGACCTCGACGCCTCCCTGCTGTCGGCGGTGGCGGCGGGTCCGAGGCGGCACGAGATGCTGCTCCAGCCCGACGCATCCCTGCGCTGCGCCCGGACGAAGGCCGCCCTCGGCATCTCCGCCCTGTCGGCCCGCGAGGGCCTCGGGCGATTGCGCGCGAACGGAGGCGTGTGATGGAGAGGCGAACGCCGTACGTGGCCCACTCCGACGCGCGGGGCCGCTTCCGGGGGCTGACCCGGGAAACCTGGGCCGAGGCCAACTTCATCGAGACGGGGGCGGGGCAGGTCCGCGGCAACCACTCCCACGCGGAGACGCGGGAGCTGTTCTTCATCGTCCGCGGCGAGGTCCACGTCGAGGTCGAGCACCTCCGGACCGGCGAGCGCACCGAGTTCACCGCCCGCGCCGGAGACATCTTCGTGATCGAGCCGATGGAGTTCCACGTCTTCCGCACGTTGACCGACGCCGAGTGGATCAACATGCTCTCGCGGCCGATGGACTCGACCCGCCCCGACCTCCACCGCCGGGATGCCGGGGGGCGATGAGCCGCCGCCTTCGCCTGGGGCTCCGCCTCCAGGGGATCGGCACCTTCGACCTCACGCGAAAGGGCAACGTCCAGGGCGACGAGGCGGTGGCGCGCGCGTGGCAGAAGTACCTCGGCCGCCGCGAGGACGTCGAGTACGTGCGGGTGTACGGGCCCGACGACAGGATCGACGACGCCCTCGACGTCCTCATCCACTTCAACCCCTTCCTTCCCCTGCATCCGGGCGCGCGCAACGTCCTCTATCTGCAGAACGCGTTCCCGGCCGCCGATTATCAAGGCGGCACCGCGGGAGTCTTCGCGCGGGTGAAGGAGCGCTTCGATGGTTACCTGTTCACCAGCCGCCGGCTCATGGACGCCTGCGCGCCGGGAGGTGTCGTCCCGTTCGCGACCGATCCCGAGGTCTTCGCGCCCCAGGAGTCGCCCGATTACCGCCACCCCGTCTCCTTCGTCGGGAACGACATCCGCGGACCGGTGGCGAACGAGCGTTATCTGGTCCCGGCGCTTCGCTTCGGCCTCGTGATCTACGGCAACAACACGTGGCCGCCGCCGCTGCGCGGCGCCTGCCGCGGCAAGATCCCCGCGAGCGACCTGCCGAAGCTCTACTCGAGCACGCTCATCAACCTGAACGTGCACATCGGGGAGCACGTCACGTACGACACCGTGAACCTCCGCGTCTACGACGTGCTCGCGTGCGGCGGCTTCGTCCTCTCGGACGAGCTGGACTCGCTGCGATCGGAGTTCGAGCCGGCGGTGGCGTTCACGACCGGCGACGAGCACGAGTGGGCCCAGCTCGTCCGCTACGGGTCGGATCCGGACGAGCGGCGGCGGCTCGCGCGGGAAGGCCGCCGTATCGTCCTCAGCCGCCATACCTTCGTCCACCGGATCGAGGCGTTGATGAGCTACCTGAAAGCGATGTAGGTCACGGCCGAGCGTGGCGCGTTGGACACGCTCCCAGGGCGGCGCTATCCTTGGTGCCGTCCGTTCTCCAGGACCAAGGGCCGGAGGTGGCCGTTGAACGTTCTCTTCGCCAACCTGCCCTTCATCAAATACGACGAGCGGGGCCGGATCCACACCGGTCCCAACGCCGGCTCGCGCTGGCCCTGGACCCTGCCGGGCATCACCGACTACGCCTGCTTCCCCTTCTTCATGGCCTACGCCGTCCAGTACCACCTGAAGCACGGCATCGACGCCGGCTTCTACGACGCGGTGGCCCTGCGTCACTGGAACTACGAGACCGTGCGCGAGGCGATCGCTGCCTACCGCCCGCAGGTCCTGGTTCTGGAGACCTCGACTCCCATGTTCCGCACGGTGAAAGAGTTCGCGGTCTGGGCGAAGGAGAGCCTCGGAAGCCGCATCGTGCTCGTGGGTCCCCACGTTCAGGCCTTCGCCGAGGAGCTGGCGAAGGAGCCTTTCGTCGACCACTGCGTCGTCGGCGAATACGAGAAGGGAACGCTCGACGTCGTGCGCCGGGGTGCGGACGCGAAGCGGGTCTACGTCTTCGAGCAGCTCGACGACATCGACCGCGTGGGGGCCGACAACTTCGTCCCGTACCGCCCGCTGGAGTACCTGGCGAGCTACTGGGACCCGAGCATGAACACCGCGCGGCCGCAGCTCCAGATCAGCACGTCGCGCGGCTGCCCGTTCAAGTGCACGTACTGTCAGTGGCCCAAGGTCATGAACAACGGCCGCTATCGCCGGCGCGACCCGGAGCTGGTCATCGACGAGATCCGGCAGGTTCTCGGCGAGTACCGGCGCTACCGCGCCCGCCGCGGCGCGAGCCTCGTGCTCGACATGGTCCGCGAGAACGCCCGCTTCATGAAGGATCGCGCCCGCGGGATCTTCCAGGGGCAGCAGTCCGTCGGCCAGGTCCTGCGCGGCATGGTGGATCCCGGCATCCAGAGCATCTTCTTCGACGACGACACCTGGAACCTCGGGCCCGCTCGGATCACGGCCCTCTGTCGAGGCCTGAAGGAGATCGGCCTCCCCTGGACCATGATGGGCCGGATCGACACCACCGAGCGTCCCTTGTTCGACCTCATGGTCGACAGCGGTTGCGTGGGCATGCGCTTCGGCGTCGAGTCGTTCAACCAGCGGCTCCTGGACAACACCAAGAAGCACCTGAGCGCGGCCACCAGCCAGGAGAACATCAAGTACCTCCTCACGCACTTCTCCGGGCTCGAGTTCCACTTCACGACGATGAAGAACCTTCCCGGCGAGACCGAGCAGGACTGGCAGAACGACCTGCGCATCATGAACGAGCTCGAGGCGCTCGGCGCACGCTCGGGGAACGTCGTCCACTGGCAGAACGCGAGTTGTGTCGCCTTTCCCGGCACGGAGCTCTGGGACGAGATGGTGTCCCTGGGCAGGGGGGATCAGCTTCGGGATTTCGATCTGTACGACGGGCATCCGCGCAACGAGCATTCGCTGGCCGAAGCCGTGGGCTGGCTGGGAGCGGACTACCGGGCGAAGTGGTCGAAGTACTCGAAGATGGGCGAGCCCACGCAGTTTCCGACTGAATGATCGATGAGGATCCTCATCGATGGTGGCGGCCTGTCCGGCCAGGCGGGCGCCACCGCGGCCGAGTTCTGGCGGTCCTTCCTTATGGCGTTGGCGCAGCGGCTCACGGCCTCGGAGCTCTGCCTCTTGAGCCGCGGCTCCGAAGCCGTCCTCCCGAACCTCACCGGCCTCCGGACGTTCCTCGCGCCGGCGGTCGACTACGACGCGTCGGCCCGGGAGGACAGAGGACTACGCGCACTCTGTCGCGCGCTGGCCGCGGATGTGTTCCTGAGCACCTGCCACACCAGCGCCGGCATCGAAACGCCGTCCTTGTATGTGTCCTGGGACAACCCACCCCGCCTCCGTGGGCCACGGGCCTCGAGCCGCCGGGCGGCCCGCATGGCGGCGCGGCATCTGGCAGTGGGCGACGAGCAAGCCACCCAGGCCGCCGCCGTCCATGGTTTGCCACGCTCGCTCTTCCGAGTGCCCGACCCCCGCACGGGGACGCTTGCGGACGCGGTGGCCGAGACCATCGAGGAGCTCGTGCATCGGGAGGTCGTCCTGGACGAGGCCCAGGCCCGCCGGCGCACCGAGGAGGAGAAGGCCACGGCCATCCGGGGCGCGCGCCTGAAAGCCGCGGCGGAGCGGCGGGCGGTCTGGCGATACCGCCGCGCGAAGTGGGCCCGCGCGGCCGCGCAACCGAAAAGGTACCTCGAGTACCTTGGCCGGATCGCAGGGCTCGCCAGGTAGACGGCTCCTCGACTCGGCGCTCATGAGCGAGCCCGCCGCCGCCCTCCCGCCCTCCGACCGGGCGGCCTCTCCGCCATCACGACGGGCGGGCGCGGTGGTGCGCGACGCCTTCGCGAACATCGTGGCCCAGGCGGTCATGATCGCCGCGCTCGTGGTCGCGACGCCCCTGTTGGTGCGGGTCCTGGGACCGGAGCGCTACGGAGCATTCAACGTCATCACCGTCATCATGGCCTACCTCGCCAACCTCGACCTCGGCCTCGCCCGCGCCTCCACCAAGTACATCCCGGAAGCGATGGCCCGCGGCGCCGAAGCAGAGGCGCGGACGGTGGCCGGGATGGTGTTTGCGATGGTGGCGGTCCTGGCGACGGCGGGCTCGCTGGCGCTGGCGGCGGGCGCCCCGCTGCTGCTGGATGCCTTTCGCATGTCGCCGGCCCTCCGGCCGGAGGCGGCGGGGGCGCTGAGAGTGGCCTCGGTCGCGGTGGCGGGCACGGTGATGACCATGCCCCTCATCGGGGCCCTCGCCGGTCACCAGCGCTTCACGCTCATGAACTCGGTCCGGGTGCCGGCAACGGTCCTCACGGCGCTGCTGCCTCTGGCGGGCGTGGCGATGGGCCTCGGCCTGCGCGGCATCCTGTGGCTCCTGGCCGCCAAGGCCTGGGTCTCGTTCGTCGCGGCCCTCATCCTTTGCTGGCGCTACGTGCCGCAGACGCGCCCGTGGTTCCGTTGGGACCGCGCGCTCGCCCGACAGCTGATGGGATTCGGCGCCTGGACCCTCTTCCTGCAGGCCGGGCCGATGTTGACGGGAAGCGCGGACCGGCTCATCGTGGGCGCCGCGGTCGGCCTGACCGCGGTGACCTATTACGGGGTTCCCCAGCAGGTGACCAACGCGATCAAGGGCGTGCTGGACGGCGTCCGGGCCGTGTTGTTCACACGCTTCAGCCAGTTGAACGCCTCGGACCCGGACCACCTCGAGACGCTTCACCGCCGGGCCGTGGAGTGCGTCGCGCTCGGCCTCGGGCTGGTCTGCTTCCTGGTCGCCGGCGGCGCCGAGGAGCTGATCGCGCTGTGGATGGGGCCGGGCTTCGAAACCAGCGCCACCATCTTGAAGATCTTCACCCTGGCCGCCTTCTTCTTCTCGCTGAGCCTGGTCACCGGAGAGCTTCTTCAGGCCGCCGGCCACATACGCGCGGTCGTCTCGGTCACGGTGTTCGTGACGGCTTTGCAGGCCGTGTTGATCCTCGCCTTCCTGCCCTGGGGCCTGCCCGGCGCCGCCCTCGCCGCTCCGGCGAGCCAGGCCGCGGGTACGCTCCTCCTCGCGCTGCTCGCCCACCGGCGCGGGCTCATCCATCTGCGCAGCTTCGTCCCCGCACGCACCGTCGCGTGCTGCGGAGCGCTGGCCGCCGCCGGCTTCGCCGTCGCCGGCCTCAAGCCCGTCCTCCGACCCGAACCTCACGTCCTGCTGCCCATGCTGACGATCATCGGCGTCGCGTTCGGCTCGATGGCCGCGCTCTTCGGCCTCGAGCGCGACACGCGGGCCGCCCTGACCGCGTCGCTGGCTCCGCTCTGGCCCGGGCGACGATGATCACGCTCGGCCGGCTCATCTCTTTCTACGCCGCGCACGGCCTGCACGTCCGGACCGGCCTGAACCCCCACCACTTCCACGACCACCGCGATGCGCCCTTCACCGCCATCTACCGCAACGGCAAGATACTCTCCACCGGGGGCGGCATCGCCCTGCAGGAGGTGTACTTCTTCGAGTGCCTCTTCGCCGACTACCAACCGGCGAGCATCCTCGTCATCGGCAACGCCTTCGGCTGGAGCACGCTGCTGCTCTCCCTCCTGAACCCCCGCGCCCGCGTGGTGGCGCTCGATGCCGGCATCGAAGGTGAGGACACGGACTTCGGCATCGACCTCACGAACCGCATCGCCAGGGACAACGGCCTGGCCGTGGAGGTGGTCAAGGGCTTCTCGCCGCAGGACGTGGAGGGCGTCGTGTCGGGCCGGATGGGGCAAGGGGTCGATTTCGTCTTCGTGGACGGGCTGCACACCGAGCTCCAGCAGGAGCTCGACTATCAGGCCGCCGCTCGGCACCGCCGCCCCGACGGAGCGTTCGTGTTCCACGACGTCGTCAACTTCGGGATGGTGGAAGGGTTCAACCGCATCGCCGCGCAGTCCGGCCTCAACGCTCGGATCCTCCACCGCACGCCGTCGGGGATGGGTGTCCTCTATCCCGACAGCCTGCAGGCCCGCATCCAGGCGTGCCTGGACGCCTTCACGGAAGCTCCGGAGATCATGGAGGCGTTGCGCAGGCAGACCGGCTGGCAGGGGTCGCTTCGCGGACGCGCGGGCCGCCTGCTTCGCGGCCTTCGCGGGCGGAGCTAGAGATCCGGGGCGATCGTTCGTCGAGCGAGAACGTCGGCGAAGTTCTCCCGCAGGCGCCGCGCCGAAGCCTCCCAGGTGAACGCCGCCGCGCGGACGCGGGCCGCGCCAGAAAGATCTTGCCGCTTCTCGGGTGATTCGAGGAGGTCCCGCAGTCCTCGCGCCGCTTCGTCGGCCCGACCCAGGGGGAAGTACATCGGCGCGTCTCCGAGCACCTCTCGATGCACGGGAATGTCGGAGACGACGAGGGGACAGCCCAGGCTGGCGGCATCGAGCGTGGGCAGGTCGAAGCCCTCGTAGATCGACGGGAAGACGGCGGCGACGGCGGCGCGGTAGAGTGCGGCCAGCGTCGGCTCGCCGACCCAGCCCAGCAACCGCACGTCGGGGTTGCGCCGCGCGCGCGCGCTCAGAGGCTCCACGCCCCAGCCGGCGGGGCCGCAGTGGACGAGCAGCACGCCGGGGACGAGCTTCATCGCATCGAGGAGGAGGGCCAGGTTCTTCCGGGGCTCGAGGGTGCCCACGTTGATCACGAAGGGCCGATCGAGACCGAGGCGGGCCACGAGAGCGGGGTCGGCGGGAAGGGCGGGCAGGCGCGGGTTGGGCGCCAGGTGGACGACCTCGGCGCGAGAGAGCAGCCGCGGCCAGTGGGCGGCCAGCCGGTCACGCGTGAAATGCGAGATGCACACGATGCGGTCGGCTCGCGACAACCCCTCCTCGACCCACGAGGCGGCCCAACGACGGCCGCGGGACATGGTCTCGGGATGGTCTCGCCACACGACGTCGAGCAGCGTGGCGACGGCGGGCAGGCGGCGGGGCAACCCGCGGGGCAGGAAATGCGTCGCGCTCCATAGGAGATCGGGGGCCAGGGCGCGGACGTCGCGTCCGATGCCGCGGAGCACTCGCCACGCGCTGCCCGCCGCGGTGCGCCCCTGCGCGGGCCAGAAGCGGCATCCCGGCACGTCGAGCGGCTCGCCGGCGAAGACGTCCATCTCCACCCCGCCCATGGCGGCGAGGGCCCTGATCATCTCGGCCGCATAGACGCCGCGGCCCGTGGGACGGCGCGTGAGCCCGCGGGCGAAGACGGCGACCTTCACTCCGGGCCCGCGGCGGGCACGACGTCGCCCGCCGCGCCGCCGAAGACGCCGATCAGCTCGGGCTCGAAGATGCCTCCGAAATTCATGCGGCGGTCGCCGAGCACGGCGACGAGCAGCGGCCGGAGCAGACCCGACCAGAGCGCGGCCTTGACCAGGCCGGAAGCGGTGCGGCGGTCGGGGGCTATGCCCGCGATCCGGAGGATGGGAAGCCCGGCGAGGGCGGCGGCCTGAGCAAGGCTCATGGCCGTGAAGTACACTTCGTGCGTGAAATCGCCGAAGGCATAAGGCAGGCCGAGGGGCGACCCCGCGTTGGGAAGCAGGACGACGAGGCGCCCGCCGGCGCGCAGCGCCTTTCCCATCAGCCCGAGGCTCTCCACCACCTCGCCCTTGGGCAGGTGCTCCACGATGTGGCTGGCCAGGATGAAGTCGTAGGCTCGGGGATGAGCGCGAAGGTGGGCGAGGGCGTCTTCCTGCGCGACGTTCTGCAGGCCCATCCCCCGCGCGAGCGCCAGTTGCTCCCCGGAGAGGTCGATGCCGCGGGCGGCGGTATAGCCGCGCGAGCGCAGGTAGCAGAGGAACTCGCCCGCCCCGCAGGCCAGGTCCAGGATCGCGGCGCCTGGATCCGCGGGCAGGAACGCACGCGTCCGGTGATCGAAGAACTGCGACCGCGCGCGGTACCACGCGGGATCGCGAGGGATGAAGTGGACGCCGTGGGTCGAGCCGTACCGTGCGATCGGCTCCGGCGCGGGACCCTCGCTCATGGGTGCGAGGATCGTAGCAGTTGGCCTCGAAGCGTCAAGCGGGGACCGGGCCCGCGGCGATGAGCGACCCTCTCTCCATCCTCGTGGTCTCCCACACCTACGTCACCCCCGAGAACAGGGGCAAGCTCCAGGAGCTGGGGCGTCGTGCGCGCGTCCGCGCGCTGGTGCCCGCGCGGGGAGCGGACATCGCCGGCGTCCAGCGGGCGGCGGCGGCGGGCGGCGAGAGCTACGAGCTCGTCACGCTTCCGATCGTGGGATCGACGCTTCCGGGGACGCGATGGCTCTTCCGCCGCGGCGGGCGGGCATGGGAGGGCTTCGACGCGGTGGTGCTGGAGCAGGAGGTGTGGAGCCTGGCGATGCTGCAGGGTCTGGCCCTTCGCCGCCGCCACTGCCCGCGGGCCGCGCTGACCCTGTTCGCGTGGGAGAGCCTCCGTCGTCCGGGATGGCGCGGGCCCGCGACCACGCCGTTCTACCGGCTCGCCATCCGCTCCGCTTCCGCGATCATGGTCGGCAACCGCGACGCCCGCGAGCTGTTCCTTCGCCACGGCGCGGACGCCGGCCGCATCTTCGTGACCCCGCAGGTCGGGCTCGACCCCCGGCGGCTGGCCCCGGCCTCCCCGGAGGAACGGAGGTCGCGACGGCGCGAGCTGGGCCTGGACGAGGACGGCTTCGTGGTCGGCTTCGCCGGACGTCTCGTTCCCGAGAAGGGAGTGCTGGACCTGCTCGAAGCGGTGCGGGGCCTCCCGCCGCCGGGCAGGCGAGGGCAGATGGCCGTGCTCGGAAGCGGTCCGCTCGAAGCGGAGCTCCGCGAGCGGGGGAGCCGCGACGGGCGACTCGTGATCCTCCCCGCCCGCCCTCGCGACCAGATCGCTCCTTTCTACCAGTCACTGGACGCGTTCGTGCTGCCGTCGCGCACGACGCGCACCTGGAAGGAGCAGTTCGGGATGGCGGCGGC
>Ga0114129_10013725_pt1 | contig 11546 bp, 9 predicted proteins | sample RhiMetdeltSRZDD1_FD_80071 | JGI IMG/M metagenome (GOLD analysis project Ga0114129, IMG submission 80071) | Populus rhizosphere microbial communities from Tennessee, USA - Rhizosphere MetaG P. deltoides SRZDD1 (version 2) (version 2) | ecosystem: Host-associated > Plants > Roots > Rhizosphere >... | reverse complement strand
GTGACGACGTTGTAGAGCGTGTCGCGCTCGACGGGCTCGCGGCCAGCGGCGCGGATCAGCCGGCGGATCGCGGACGTGCTCATGAACTCGGGTGTTACCGCGCCGGCCATGTGGTAGATCTTTTCTTCCTGCACCGTACCGTCGAGGTCGTCCACGCCGAACCACAACGCCATCTGCGCGACGTCTACGCCCGTTGCGATCCAGAACGCCTTGACGTGCGGAATGTTGTCGAGCATCAGGCGCGCCACGGCGTGAACGCGCAGCGTGTCCATCGCCGTTGGCGCCGGCAGCTTTCGCATCTGATTGTTGTCAGGATGGAACGCCAGCGGAATGAACGCCTGCAGGCCACCTGTCGCGTCCTGAAGCGCGCGCGTCCGCAGCATGTGATCGACACGCTCGGCCTTGGTTTCGATATGGCCGTACAGCATCGTGATATTCGAACGCATCCCCATGCCGTGAGCGCGCCGATGAATCTCGAGATATCGATCGGCGCCGCACTTGTCGTGGCAGATCTTCTTGCGCACGCGCTCCGCGAAAATCTCGGCGCCACCGCCCGGCAGCGAGTCGAGCCCCGCGGCCTTGAGCTGCCGCAGCACTTCCTCGTCGGTCATGCCGTAGAGATCTGAGAAGAACGCGATCTCGACGGCGGTAAAGCACTTCAGATGAATGCCAGGGCGAATGCGCTTGAAGCCGCGCAGCAGCTCCAGGTAGTAGTCGAACGGCAGCTCCGGGTGCAGGCCGTTGACGACGTGAACTTCGGTGAGCGGCTGGTGGGCGCGCTGGCGAAGCTTGTCCCAGGCCTGCTCGAGCGACATCGTGTACGAACCTTCATCACCTGGCTTGAGCCGCGCGAACGAGCAAAACAGGCAGCTCGCGACGCAAACGTTGGTGGCCTCCAAGCGGATGTTGAAGTTGTAGTAGGTCCGCGCGCCGTGGCGCTTCTCGCGTTCGCGATTGGCCAGCCAACCCAGCGCCAGCGTGTCCGGACAGTCGAACAGCGTCACGCCGTCGTCGAAGGTGAGGCGCTCGCCAGCGTGCAGCTTGCGGTCGATGTCCGCCAAGCCCGCGTTATGCAAACGTGTTTGCATGGAAGTGTAACGGGCCACGAACCATCACGAAGAGCGCGAAGCCCACGAAGCTCGCGAAACCAATTCGGATCCTTCGTGACCGTCGCGAGCATCGTGATTGTCGTAGCGTCTACTCAAGTTGCACTCAGTCCTTGTATCTGCACTCTGAACGTGCGCGCGCGCGGGCCGTCCAGCTCCGCGGCGATGACGCGTTGCCACTGGCCGAGCACCAACTCGCCGCCGGCGATCTGCAGCGTCATGCTGTGACCGAGCAGCATCGCGCGCAGGTGTGCATCGGCGTTGTTGCGATCGCAGTCAGAGTGCTCCGGATCGTTGTGCATCCACTTGCCGTCGCGCGAGACGGCCTGCTCGAGAAAGCTCTTGATGTCGGCGTGAAGCGCCGCCTGGTTCTCGTTGATGAACACGGCGCACGTGGTGTGCAGCGACCAGACGCTGATGAGGCCTTCGGCAATCCCTGAGTCTTCGACGAGCTTGGCAATCGACTCCGTGAGGTCCACGAGTTCGACACGTTCGGTCGTCTCGATCGCGACGGTTTCGGCACGAATCACCAGGCCGCCGGTCGTCGCGGTGCGATCCTTCGCGGGGGTCTGGCGGGCGAACACCGTTGAGCTCTTAGTCATAGACAGCAGGCTATTTACCGGAACGGCACCGGACAGCAAGTACTTCATTTTATAAGTGTTATACTGCGTGACACAACTGACGCTGGAGCTGCATCCCGTGCAGCTCTGCCCGGCGACCACGCGAAGTGGGTGTAAATCCCACGCGGTGCCGCCACTGTAAGCGGGGAGCGTTGGCGTCCGTGATTCACCACTGAGCAGACGCTCGGGAAGGTTGACGCCAGCGCGCTGATCCGCAAGCCAGGATACCTGGCGCCGGGCCGTCCTTTTCAGTCGGCGCGAGACCACGCCGAAAAGGAGCCCCGGTGCGATCTCTATTCTTCGGACTCTTCCTCATCTATTTCTGTGCGGCGCAAACGGTTCATGCCGGACAGGACTCCATCAGCGGGCACGTCCTCGATTCTGACCAGAAGCCCATTGCGCGAGCGCGGCTGACGCTCGTCGACAGCGAGGGTCGCGTGCAGGGCACGACGTTCAGCGGACCCGACGGCCAGTTTCGCATCGCTGCTGCGCGCACCGGCACCTGCACGATCGAGGCGTCGCTCCCGGGGTTCCAACCGGCAACGGCTGCGTGCAGCCAGTCGCAGGAGTTGCGCTTGACGTTGACCGTTGCGCCCGTGCACGAAGCTGTCGTCGTCACCGCGACCCGTGGCGAGGCGCCTGCGGGGCAACTTGCGGCGAGCGTCACCGTGTTCGATCGTGACCAGATCGAGCGCCGCCAGACACCGCTCGTTGCGGACCTCCTTCGGCAATCAGCTGGCGTGACGGTCCTCCACACCGGCGGGCTGGGAACGCAAACGTCACTTTTCGTACGAGGCGGTGAGAGCAACTACAACAAGGTGTTGCTCGACGGCGTGCCGCTCAACGAACCGGGCGGTGTTTTCTACTTCAACAACGTCACCTCCGAGAATCTCGAGCGAGTGGAGCTGGTTCGAGGATCGCAGTCGGCGCTGTTTGGATCGGATGCGATGGCGAGTGTCGTGCAGATGTTCACTCGGCGAGCCACAACGGACGGCGTCGACGTTTCGGGGATGTTCGAAGGAGGCTCGTTCGATACGTTCCGAGGCTCCGCGGGCGTGGCCGGAAAGAGTGGCCGGTTCGATTACTCGCTCCGCGGCGCCAGGTACGCCACCGACAACAGCGTGCCGAACAACGAGTTCGACAACGTGACGTTCTCGGGCGCTGCTGGTATCGAACTCGCGCCGCGAACATCGTTGCGGTTCGTAGCGCGTACGGAAGCGGAAGATGTCGGCACGCCGGGACAGACGCTCTTCGGCCGGCCCGATCTCGACGCGGCGTTCGACCGCACCGACGGCGTGTTTGGCGTGACCTTCACTCAGCAGCTGACCGCAGCGCTCGAACAACGCGCCACCTACGGGTTCGCCAGCTCCAACCAGGAATCAACCAACCTTATCAGCGATCCTCCCTACACGCCTGCGTTCGACGGACGAATGGCGCCGTTCGAGTTTTCCGACTTTCCGTTCCATAGCCGCAACGAGCTCGATCGTCATCACCTCACGTATCAAGTCGATTGGCGACTACCGGTATCGGGTGGACGTGCCGGCACGCACATTCTGACGGGTGCGTTCGATTACGACGGCGAGCGCGCGAGGCTCGAGAATGTGCTCGCGAACACGGTCACGCGAGCGAGCAGGAACAATGCCGGCTACACGGTGCAGCATCAGGCGTTGTGGGCAAATGTGTTCGTGACGGCCGGGTTGCGCATCGAAGACAACGACAGCTTTGGCACAGCCGTGGTACCGCGCGCGTCGGTTGCGTGGACGGCTCGTAACGGCGGCGGGACGATCGGCGACACGAAGCTGAAAGCCGCGGCTGGGCTGGGCATCAAGGAGCCAACGATCCTGCAGTCGTTCAGCCCGCCGCCCTTTGCGGGGAATCCAGATCTGGAGCCGGAGCGCTCTCGCAGCTTCGAAGCGGGCGTCGAGCAGCGCCTGGCGAGTGGCCGCATCAAGCTCGAAGCGACGTGGTTCGACAACCGTTTCAAGAACATCATCTCGACGCGAACGATCAGCTTCAATCCGTTTGCGGCGCAATACTTCAACATCGGCCTGACTCGCGCGCGCGGCATGGAGCTGACCGGAACCGTCGCACCCACGTCGACTCTCCGCATTAACGGCGGGTATACGCTGCTGGCATCCGAGATTCTCGAGAGCACGTCGCCAAATAACCCCGTCTTCCAAGTCGGTCAGTGGCTGTTCCGGCGGCCGCGTCACTCGGGCTTCACGGGTGTTGCCTGGCAACGCGATCGACTGATGATCGATCTCACCGGCGTCTTCGTCGGACGGCGCGTCGACTCCGACTTCTCGTCGCTCGTTCCAGCGATGGTCGAGAACGACGGGTACGTCACGTTCGATCTCCGCGCACGCTATCGCCTCACCGACCAGCTTGGAATTACCGCAGCAATCGACAATCTCGCCGATGCCGATTACATGGAGCCGCTCGGCTACCAGGCGCTTGGACGCGCAGCCCGCGTGGGCTTGAAGGTGGGATTCTAGCGGTGATGCCCGATCGACCTCGCGCGGCAATCTCGTGGAGCGGAGGGAAAGACTGCTGCCTGGCTTTGCACCGGGCAGCAGCTCGCTATGACGTCGTTGCAGCGGTCACGATGTTCGATGAGGGACGGGAGCGAAGCCGGTCGCACGGCCTGCGGCCTGAGATCGTCGCCGCGCAAGTCGATCGGCTTCGTGTCCGTCATGTCACGGCCGGTTGCTCCTGGGATACCTATACCGACGCATTCGTCGCCGCACTCGAAACACTGCGCGCGGATGCGATCACGCATGTGATCTTCGGCGACATCATGTTCGACGACCATCGGAAGTGGACCGAACGCGTCTGCGGCGCCGCGGGACTGACAGCCGTTCAGCCGATCTGGGGTGAACCCACCGACGTGTTGCTGCGCGAATTCGTCGCCACGACGAGCGAGGCGGTCATGGTCACCGTTCGTCAGCAGTTCCTCGATCGGTCATGGCTTGGCCGCCGGCTCACCGCAGATGTCGAAGCGCCACTCGTCGCGCTCGGCGTCGATCCGTGTGGCGAGCGCGGCGAATATCACACGCTCGTCACCAACACGCCGTTGTTCAACCGGCCGCTGGCAGTTCGGTCTGCCGATGTCGTCGAACGCTCCGGCTGCTGGGCGCTCGACGTCGAGCTCGACGAGCACAACGAGCCACGAGCGATCGCCGCAGGCATCGATCAAACGCGATGCTGAAAGCTACCGACATTACGTTTGGCTATCGATCTCTCGCCGCTCCGGTTCTGCGCGGCGTGTCGATGGAGGTGCCGGCCGGTGGGTTCGTGGGTCTTCTCGGCCCGAACGGATCGGGTAAGACGACGCTGCTGCGATGCCTGGCGGGCACGCTCTCGCCATCCAGCGGTCGCGTAACGCTGGATGGACGGGATCTCGCGCAGCTGTCGCGGCGAGCCGTCGCCCAGCGCATGGCCGTCGTGCCGCAGGAAACGCGTCTCGCGTTCGACTTCACGGCGCTCGAAGTCGTGCTGATGGGCCGGTATCCGCACCTTAGCGCCTTCGAGGTCGAGGGCGCTACTGATATCGCCATCGCGCGCGAAGCACTGGATTCCACCGGCACACGCGAGCTCGAGGATCGCGCATTCAACACGTTGAGCGGCGGCGAGAAGCAGCGGGTGATTATTGCTGCGGCGCTGGCGCAGCTGCACACGAACCCCGGATCCCGAGCCCCGGACCCCGGATCCCGCACCCCGGACCCCGCCTCGATCCTCCTCCTAGACGAACCTACTGCCGCGCTCGATTTGGCCTATCAGCTCGAAGTGGCCGCATTGCTGCGCGATTTGCAGCAGCAGATGCCGATTGCCATCCTCGTGTCCACGCACGATCTGAACTTCGCCGCTAGCTTGTGCCGCTCGCTGGTATTGCTGCGACAGGGACGCGTCCTGGCCGCTGGCCCGACGGAGGACGTCCTCACGCCGGAACGGATTCGAGCGCTGTACGGCGTCGAGGCGGATGTGCAGGCGCACGAAGCGGCGGGGCACCTCATCGTCGTGCCCGTCAGGCGCATCGCGCCATGAGTATCCGCCGCCGCGTGGCGTTGTCGGTGGTGGGATTTGGATCGCTCGCGCTCGTCGCGATGGTCTCGGCGCCGTTGGTGGGCTCGACGTCGATCAGCTTGCGCCGCGCCTTCGACTGGTCGCAGCCGTTTGACGGCAATGTTGACGCGCAGATTTTCTTCGTGGCACGGCTGCCGAGGACGCTGGCCGGTGCGCTCGTCGGAGCGGCGCTCGCCACGGCAGGCGTCATCTTTCAGGGGCTGCTCCGCAACCCACTGGCGACGCCGTTCACGCTCGGCGTGTCGTCCGGCGCGGCGCTTGGCGCGATGCTGGCGATCACATTCGATTGGGCAATCAGCTTCGCCGGCATCTCTGCGGTGCCGGCGGCTGCATTCGTCGGCGCAGCGGTGGCCGTGGCGATCGTCTACGCGCTCGCGAGCGCGCGGCATCGCGGACTCTCGACCGACGTGCTGCTCCTCGCCGGTGTCACCCTGAATGCGTTTTTCTCGGCGTTGATCCTGTGCGTTCAGTACTTCGCCGATTTTGCCGACTCGTACCGGACGCTGCGATGGTTGATGGGTGATCTCGACGTGAGCAGCTATGAACCCATCCTGTCCGCCGTGCCGCTGGTCGTGGTCGCGTTCGCCGCGTTTGCGTGGCTTGCCAAGCCGCTCAACCTGCTCAGCATGGGCAGCGACAGCGCTGAAACTCGCGGCCTCTCAGTCGTGCGCGCCCAGCGCGGCGCGTTCCTGAGTGCATCGCTGGCGACCGGTGCGGCGGTCTCAGTGGGCGGGCCGGTGGGGTTCATCGGCATCATCGTTCCGCACCTCGTGCGCCTTCTGGTTGGATCCGATCATCGCGTGGTGCTACCGGCATCGGCGCTGTTCGGCGCCGCGTTCCTGGTTGGGTGCGACGTGCTGGCGCGGACGCTGATCGCGCCTGTCGAGATCCCGGTTGGAGTGATCACGGCGCTGATTGGGGGACCGTTCTTCTTATGGTTACTAGTAAGAAAACACTAATCGTCGCGAGCTTCGCGCTCTTCGCGATTCTGCCGTCACGGCTCATGCCCGAGATCGCGGCTCAATCGAAGCCCTCGCGCATCATCAGCGTCATTCCCGCGGTGACCGAAATGCTCTTCGCGATCGGCGCCGGACCGCAGGTCGTCGGCGTTGGCAGCTTCGACGAGTACCCGCCAGAGGCGCGCAAATTGCCGCGCGTCGGCGCGCTGCTCGACCCCGATCTCGAGCGTATCCTCTCGCTCCGGCCGGATCTCGTCATCGTCTACGAGAGCCAAACCGACTTCCGCCGCCAACTCGAGCGCGCGTCCGTCCCAACATTTGTCTATAAGCACGCGGGACTCCCGGACGTCACGCAAACCATCACCGCGCTCGGCTCGCGAATCGGCCGCGCGAGCGAAGCCGCCTCTGTCGTCCGAACCATCGAAGCGAAGCTCGAGGACATTCGGACGCGCGTGCAAGGCCGGCCGCGACCGAACGCCCTGGTCGTGTTCGGCCGGGACGCCCTCGCGCTGCGCGGCATCTACGCGAGCGGCGGCGTTGGTTTTCTCAACGACATGCTCGAGGCGGCCGGCGGCAGCAACGTGTTCACTGATGTGGCGAAGCAGTCCGTACAGGCAACGACTGAGTTGATTCTGGCCAGACGGCCCGACGTCATCATCGAGCTGCGGCCGAAGCCCATCGGAGCGGAGGATTTGAAAAAAGAAATCGGTGTCTGGCAAGCGCTGTCCGGCGTCCCCGCGGTTCGCACCGGCCGCATCGTCATTCTGTCGGATCAACGGACGGTCGTGCCCGGCCCGCGCGTCGCCGAGGGTACGGAATTGATCGCCAGAGCCCTTCATCCTGAAGTATTCGCGAAATGAAGATCCTCGTCTCGTGGAGCAGCGGTAAGGACAGCGCGTGGATGCTTCACATCATTCGCGCCGAGCAACTCGGAACCCCGGGTGCGCTATTGACGACCGTCAACGAGTCTGCGGACCGGGTCGCGATGCATGCTGTCCGCACCGAGGTGTTGCGGGCACAGGCGGACGCGGCAGGTCTACCGTTGATTACCGTTCCAATTCCGTCGCCGTGCTCGAACGAGATCTATGAGGAACGCATGGCGGCCGCATGCCGGGCCGCCGTCGCGGACGGCTTCACTCACGTTGCTTTCGGCGATCTGTTCCTCGAAGACGTGCGGCGGTATCGCGAGGAGCGGCTGGCGGGATCCGGACTCACGCCGATGTTTCCGCTGTGGCTGCGGCCGACTCCGGCGCTGGCGCGTGAAATGATTGCCAGTGGCCTCGAAGCGCGCCTGACTTGTGTCGATCCCAGGGTCCTGCCCGCCTCGCTTGCCGGACGCGTGTTCGACGCCAGCCTGCTCGGAGAGTTGCCGGACGGCATCGATCCCTGCGGCGAACGCGGCGAGTTTCACACGTGCGCCGTGGCCGGGCCGATGTTTTCGAGAGCTGTTCGCGTCGAGTCAGGCGTCACCGTCGAACGGGACGGCTTTGTGTTCGCCGACCTGCGCCTCGCGCCTCAGCCTGAGTAACGAGCCTGCCCCTGCATTTCAGCCTCGGGATCAAGTAAGTTAGTAAACACTTACTTGCCGAGGAACGTCATTCGCGTGTATGGACCGCGCGTCCGTTGAATCTTCTTCCGTCCTGCCACAGCCCGCGGCTTCGGGAAACCGGCTGAGCCTTGCGCAGCGTCGTCGTCAGCTCATCGAAGCGGCGCGGCGAGTGTTTGCGGAACGGGGGTTTCGCGGCGCCACCACACGGCAAATTGCGGCAACCGCTGGCGTAACGGAAGCGCTCATCTTTCAACATTTCCCGGACAAGGATTCGTTGTACGCGGCGATCCTCGATGAGGAGGCCGCTCGGTCGCGCATCGACGACTGGCTGGCCGAGATCGAGAACTACAAGGCCTCCGGTGCCGACGAAGCGGTTATCCGTTGCCTGTTCACGCGCCTGATTACGCATCACGAATCCGACCCTGACCTCATCAGGCTGATGGTTTTTTCGGCGCTCGAGAATCACCCGCTCGCGCAGCAGATTCACGGCCGCGCCACGCGCATTCACAAATTTCTCGAAGGGTTCATTGCCGATCGTCAGCGCCGCGGCCGATTCCGGCCGGGATCTCCGGCCGTTCTGGCCCGCGCGACCCTCGCGATGCCCGTCTACTACATTTTGCAGCGCCATCTCTTCAAGACGCCGTCGTCGCCGGTAACGACGGCGGAGATCATCGAGGAAGGCGTCGCCTTTACCCTGGCAGGACTGCGGGACGTGACCGGACCCGCCGCACCCAGCTGGCACTCTAAAGAGGTCGTGAGTCCGTGAGGCCATCGTTCTTCGTTGTTTCGTTAGTGTTGGCGGTGTCTGCCGCATCGGGGTGCGGCCGAGGCGCCCAGACCGAGACTGCTGCGCAAACGACTTCCGCCGTCAGCGTGACGGTGGCGACAGTCAAGAGCCAGGACGAGCCGGTCACGCTCGAAGCGACAGGCAGCTTCGAAGCGGACGAATCTTCCGACGTTGCCCCCGATGCGTCGGGACGCGTCGTCGCCACGCCTGTGGATATCGGTCAGTTCGTCAAAGCCGGCTCCGTGCTGGTGCGGCTGCAAGGTATCGATGCCGGCCTTCGGTTGGACGAAGCACAAGCGGCCGTGCGTCGCACCGAGGCCAGCTTGAAGCTGTCGGAATCGCAGAACGAGCTGGCCCAAAAAACTGCGCAACGCTACGCGTCACTCCTGGCGACTGGCGACGTCTCGTCCACTGTCGCCGACCAGGCGCGAACCGGTGCGGAAACCTCAATTCAAAACGTGAATACGGCGCGCGCCACGCTGGCGCAGGCGCGTGCGCAGCTCGCGCTCGCGGAGAAGGCCGTCGAGGACGTCGCGGTTATCGCGCCGTTCGCTGGATACATTAGCGAGCGCCGCGTGTCGCTTGGCGAGTACGTCCAGCCCTCAACAGCTGTCGTGACGCTGCTCAAGATCGACCCGCTTCGCTTGCGGCTCATGATCCCCGGCGTGCAGGCGGCGCAGGTGCGTGTCGGTCAAGCCGTCGTGGCGACCGTCGACGCGTTTCCGGAGCAGTCGTTTTCAGGAAAGATTGCCGCTATCAATCCGGCCATCTCCGCGGAGTCCCGGTCGTTCATTGCGGAAGCACGGGTCTCGAATCCTGACGCGTTGCTGAAACCCGGCATGTTCGCCGTCGGCACGATCGATCAAGGACGGACGGTCAAAACCATGCTCGTGCCCCGCCGCGCCGTGATCGAGGACTTGAATACGAACTCGTACCGCGTCTTCGTCATCGACAAGGACAACAAGGCACGACTGCGGGTCGTGCAGCTTGCCGCGCGTGACGTGGGCGACAACCGCCGCATCTTGTCCGGCATCCAGGAAGACGACCGGGTCGCCACGTCGAACCTCGCCCAGTTGTACGAGGGCGCGGACGTCACGGTTTCAGGATCCTAGGTCCAGAGGAAATCCCAGCCATGCAGAAGCTTGCTGAGATCTGCGTCCATCGTCCGGTTTTTGCCACGATGCTGATCGCGGCGATCACCGTCGTCGGTGGCGTGTCGTTCTTCACGTTGGGCGTCGATCGCTACCCGCGCGTCGAAACGCCGGTCGTGTCGGTGACGACGACGAACCCGGGTGCCACCCCCGAGAACATGGAGACGGAAGTTACCGATCGCATCGAGGCGGCGGTCAACACCGTCGCCGGCATCGACGAACTGCGCTCCACCTCGACCGAGGGTCGCTCGCGCGTCACGATTTCCTTCGAGCTGTCGAAGAACGCGGACGTGGCGGCGCAGGAAGTCCGTGCGAAGGTCGATCCCGTCATCCGCGATCTTCCAGAAACTGCCGACCCGCCGGTCGTGCAGAAACAGGATCCGGACTCTTTCCCCGTCATCATGTTCTCGGTCTCGGCGCCGATGCCGGTCGTCGAGTTGACGACGTTCCTCGAGCAGCGGGTGCAGAAGCGTCTCGAGTCGGTGAATGGCGTTGGTGAGGTGCTGCTGTTTGGCGCCCGACGCCGCGAGATTCAAGTTCAGATCGACCCCGATCGACTGAACGCCTACGGCCTGGCCACCACCGATGTGGCCGCCGCGCTCCGCTCGCAGAATCTCGAGCTCCCCGGCGGCCGGCTCGAGCAAGGCGTGCGTGAGTTGTCGGTACGAACGCTTGGCCGGCTGCGGACGCCCGACGAGTTCAACGATCTCGTCGTCGCCACACGCGGCAACTCGCCAATCCGGATTCGGGACATCGGCCACGTTCAAGACACAGGTGAGGATCCGATTTCGGTCTCGATGCTGGACGGCAAGCCGGCGATGACTGTTGCCGTCCGCAAACAGAGCGGCGTCAACACTGTTGCGCTCGCAAACGCGATCAAAGCGCGCATGGCGGAAATCCAGCAGACGCTGCCACCGAACGTCGAAGTCCGGCTGGTAAGAGACGACTCGGAGTTCATCAACGCTTCGCTCAAAGCCATCGAAGAGCATCTGGTCGTCGGCGCGATCCTGGCTGCGATCATCGTGCTGATCTTCCTGCGGAATTTCCGCTCGACGCTCATCGCGGCCATCGCAATCCCGACGTCCATCATCGGCGCGTTTGCCGTCATCGCGGCGCTGGGCTACACGCTCAACCAGATGACGATGCTGGCGCTGACGCTGATGGTCGGAATTGTTATTGACGACGCGATCGTGGTGCTCGAGAACATTTACCGGTTCGTCGAAGAGAAAGGGATGTCGCCGTTCCAGGCGGCGATCGAAGGCACGCGCGAAATAGGGCTGGCTGTCATGGC
>Ga0114129_10013724_pt1 | contig 11546 bp, 5 predicted proteins | sample RhiMetdeltSRZDD1_FD_80071 | JGI IMG/M metagenome (GOLD analysis project Ga0114129, IMG submission 80071) | Populus rhizosphere microbial communities from Tennessee, USA - Rhizosphere MetaG P. deltoides SRZDD1 (version 2) (version 2) | ecosystem: Host-associated > Plants > Roots > Rhizosphere >... | reverse complement strand
TTCACGAGCGCGTGGGAGAGCCGCTCCTCCACCGAGCCCTGCCGCCACGCCTGCGCCTCGGCCTCTCCGCGGTCCGTCTGCTTGACCGTCTCCGCGAAGGCCACCAGGCGCTCGGTGGCGTCGGGCCGGCGGTTGAGCAGCACGTCCTCCACCAGCTCCCGCAGGTCGGGGGGGATCTCCTCGTACACCTCGAGCTGGCCCGCGTTCACGATCCCCATGTCCATGCCGGCCTGGATGGCGTGGTAGAGGAAGGCCGAGTGCATCGCCTCCCGCACCGCCTTGTTCCCGCGGAAGGAGAACGAGATGTTGCTCACTCCCCCGCTGACCTTGGCGCCGGGCAGCGTGGCCTTGATGCGCCGCGTGGCCTCGATGAAGGCCACCGCGTAGTCGTCGTGCTCCTCGATCCCGGTCGCCACCGTCAGGATGTTGGGGTCGAAGATGATGTCCGGGGGCGGGAAGCCGATCTCCTCCGTCAGGATCCGGTAGGCGCGCGCGCAGATCGCCACCTTGCGGTCGGTGGTGGCGGCCTGGCCCTCCTCGTCGAAGGCCATCACCACCACCCCGGCGCCGTAGCGGCGCACGAGGCGCGCGTGCTCCTTGAACGCCTCCTCCCCTTCCTTGAGGCTCAGCGAATTGACGATGCCCTTGCCCTGGACGCAGCGGAGCCCCGCTTCGATCACGCTCCACTTCGAGCTGTCGATCATGACGGGGACGCGGGCGATGTCGGGCTCGGAGGCGACGAGGTTCAGGAAGGTCGTCATCGCCTTCTCGGAGTCGAGCATCCCCTCGTCCATGTTGACGTCGATGACCTGGGCGCCGCCCTCCACCTGCTGGCGGGCCACCCCGAGGGCCTCCTCGTACTGCCCGGCCAGGATCAGCTTCGCGAACCGGGGCGAGCCGGTGACGTTGGTCCGCTCGCCGACGTTGACGAAGTTCGTGTCGGGCCGGATGACGAGCGATTCGACGCCGCTGAAGCGGGAATAGGGCTCGACCTTCGGCGGCACGCGGGGGGGAAGGTCCCGCACCGCCTCCGCGATGGCCCGGATGTGGTCGGGGGTGGTCCCGCAGCATCCGCCCACGACGTTGACGAAGCCGCTCTGCGCGAAGTCGCGCAGGAGCCGGGCCGTGATCGCTGGCGTCTCCGGGAAGCAGCCGAAGCCGTCGGGCAGGCCCGCGTTCGGGTAGCAGCTCAGGTAGACGGGGGCCAGGCGCGACAGCTCCTCGACGTACGGCCTCATCTCGCGCGCGCCCAGCGAGCAGTTGAGGCCGACCGAGAGCAGGTCGGCGTGGGAGATCGACGTCCAGAACGCCTCCACCGTCTGGCCCGTCATCGTGCGGCCCGAGAGGTCCACGATCGTGCCCGAGGCCATGACCGGGACGCGCCGGCCCGTCTCGTCGAAGTAGCGCGCGATGGCGAAGAGCGCCGCCTTCAGGTTCAGCGTGTCGAAGGCGGTCTCCGGCAGCAGCAGGTCGACGCCGCCGTCGACGAGCCCGCGGACCTGGTCGTAGTAGGCGGCCTCGAGCTGGACGAAGGTGACCTGCCGCGCGCCCGGGTCGTTGACGTCGCGGGACATGGAGGCGCTGCGCGTCATGGGCCCGATCGCGCCCGCCACGAAGCGCGGCCGCGCCGGGTCCTCCTGCATGGCCGCATCGGCCGCCCGCCGCGCGACGCGGGCCGCGGCCACGTTGATGTCGTAGGCGGCGTCCTCCAGGCCGTAGTCGGTCAGCGAGATCGCGGTGGAGTTGAACGTGTTGGTCTCCACGATGTCGGCGCCGGCCTCGAGGTACTTCCGGTGGATCGATTCGACGATGGCGGGCTGGGTGATCGAGAGCAGGTCGTTGCAGCCCTTGAGCTCGCGCGGGTGGCTCGCGAACTCCTTGCCGCGGAAGTCCGCCTCCCGGAGCTTGTGGGCCTGGATCATCGTGCCCATCGCTCCGTCGATGACGAGGATGCGCTGCTTCAGCAGCTCCGCGATCGCGGCCATGACCACGGAATTTTATCAGGGGGTCGGCGGCCGCGCCCGCCTATGACGCAGACGCACCGGTGCTCTCGACTTCAATTGCGGCCGTCGCCGGAGAAAGTTCCCGCCCCCGCGCGCCGTAGCAGCGGGGGGACAACGTCGTGTCCTTGTTCATAGACAGGGTCGGAGGACGCGCGCGGCAAGTGCGCGCGAATCCATCTGGTTGCGTCGCCGGAGCCGCCGCGCGCTCTGGCGTGGCCCTTGCTACGTGGCTGGCCGGGCCCCTCTAGCCCGGAGGAACAATGCGCTTCATCCCTAGATCCCTCGTGGTCGTCCCCGCCGCCGCGCTCGCCCTCCTCGCCGCCGCCGGCCCGGCCCAGGCCCAGTACTTCGGCCGGAACGCCGTGCAGTGGGAGCACCTGAAGTTCGAGGTGCTGAAGACGCCGCACTTCGACGTGTACTACTACGCCGAGGGCCGCCCGGCCGCCGAGCAGGCGGGACGGATGGCCGAGCGCTGGTACGCGCGCCTCAGCCGCATCCTCGGCCACGAGCTCAAGGAGCGCCAGCCGCTCATCATCTACGCCAGCCACCCGCAGTTCCAGCAGACCAACACCGTCGGCGGCCCTCCGGGCGAGGGCACGGGCGGCGTGACCGAGGCCTTCAAGCGCCGGATCGTGCTGCCGGTGGGCGGCTCGCTGGCGGAGACGGACCACGTCCTCGGCCACGAGCTGGTGCACGCGTTCCAGTACGCGATGACCGGCCAGGGCAAGCTGTCCGACACGAACTACCCGTCCGCCCTGCGCATGCCGCTGTGGTTCATCGAAGGGATGGCGGAGTACCTCTCCATCGGCCCCGCCGACCCGCTCACGGCGATGTGGATCCGCGACGCCGCGCGGCAGGAGAAGGGCCTGCCCACGATCCGCCAGCTCGAGAGCGCGCGTTACTTCCCCTACCGCTACGGGCAGGCGCTGTGGGCCTATCTGGCGGGACGCTACGGCGACCGCATCTTCGGCCAGATGCTCCGCGCCGTCGGCCCGCGCACGAACGACGCGGAGACGGTCCTGAAGGCCGTGCTGCACGTGGACGAGAAGACGCTGTCGAAGGACTGGCACGAGGCCGTCCGCGACGCGTGCGCGCCGGTCGTGGCCGGCAAGAAGGACCCGGACGACTACGGCGTCGCCCTCGTGACCGAGAAGAGGCAGGGCGGCCGCCTGAACGTGGGCCCCGTCCTCAGCCCCGACGGCTCGCGCCTGGCGTTCCTCTCGGAGCGGGAGCTGTTCTCGGTGGAGCTGTTCGTCCAGGACACGCGGACCGGCAACGTCACGCGGCGGCTCTCCCGCACGGTCGTGGACCCGCACCTCGAGAGCCTGCAGTTCATCGAGTCCAGCGGCGCGTGGGACCACACGGGCCGGAGCTTCGCGCTGGGCGCGGTGGCCAAGGGCCGTCCGGTGCTCGTGATCATGGACGCGGAGGGCGGGAAGCGGCGCGAGATCCCGTTCCCGACGCTGGGCGAGATCTACACGCCGAGCTTCTCGCCCGACGGACGCTCGATCGCGTTCTCGGCGCTCGCGGAGGGGTTCACCGACCTGTTCGTCTACGACCTCGAGTCCGGCCGGCTCCGGCGGCTGACGCACGACGCCTTCGCGGACCTGCAGCCCTCCTGGTCGCCCGACGGGCGCCAGATCGCCTTCGTCACCGACCGCTTCTCGACGAAGCTCGACGACCTCGACGCCGGCAACTACCGGCTGGCTTCGGTGGACGTCGCCTCCGGCGAGATCCAGGCCCTGCCGGCCTTCGAGAAGGGCAAGAACATCAACCCGCAGTGGTCCGCCGACGGGCGGAGCGTCTTCTTCCTCGCCGATCGCACCGGGATCACGAACGTCTACCGGCTCGACGTCGCCGCCGGGAAGCTCTACCAGCTCACCGACCTGCTGAGCGGCGTCAGCGGCATCACCGCGCTCAGCCCCGCGCTGACCTCCGCGGCGGGGGCGCACCGTCTGGCCTACAGCGCCTACGACGACGGCCGCTACGAGATCTACGCGATCGAGGGGGCCGACCGCCTGGCCGGATGGGAGGCGCCGCGCGAGGAGGAGAGCCGTTACGCCGGCGTCATCCCGGGCGCGAAGTTCGCGGGCGCGGTCGTGAACGCCAAGGCGGACCCCGTCACCGGGCTCGGCGATGCGAAGACCTTCACCAAGACCGCCTACAAGCCGAAGCTCGGGCTCGACTACCTCGGGCAGCCGTACCTCTCCGGCGGAGCCGACCGCTACGGCGCCTTCTTCGGCGGCGGCGTGTCGATGAGCTTCAGCGACATGCTGGGCAACCACAGCCTGGGGACGACGTTCCAGGTGGACCGCATCTCGGGGCTGACGGACATCGGCGGCATCGTCAGCTACGTCAACCGCGAGCACCGCTTCAACTGGGGCCTCTCGGTCGACCAGCTCCCCTACGTCACCGGCGGCTTCTCGAACGGGTACTCCAACGTGTCCGGGCAGACGGTCTACGTCGAGGAGACGCTCATCCAGCGTCAGATCGAGCGCGGGGTCATGGCCCAGGGCTTCTATCCCTTCGACTCGTCGCTGCGCGCCGAGATCTCCGCCGGGTTCCGGAACATCGGCTTCGACACCCAGCTCCGCACGGAGGGCTTCTCGCTCCGGACGGGCGAGCGGCTCATCAACGACGTGCAGAAGGTGAGCGATCCGTCGGTGAACCTGTGGCAGGGCGACGCGGCCATCGTCCGCGACACGTCGGTCTTCGGCGCCACCAGCCCCATCCTGGGCCAGCGCTTCCGCGTCGACGTGAGCCCCACCTTCGGGACCATCAACTACACCGGCGCGCTGGCGGACTTCCGCCACTACTTCATGCCGGTCCGGCCGCTGACGATCGCGGCCCGCGTGATGCACTACGGCCGGTACGGCAGCGGGGGCGAGGACCGGCGGCTCTACCCCCTCTTCGTCGGCTACCCCGACTTCGTGCGCGGCTACGACGTGGGGTCCTTCAGCGCCTCCGAGTGCGGCGCCCAGGCCGACGGGAGCTGCCCCGTTTTCGACCGGCTGATCGGCAGCCGCATGCTCGTCGCCAACCTGGAGGCCAGAGCGCCGCTGCTCGGGATCTTCGGGCGCAAGGACCTCTACGGGCCGATCCCGGTGGAGATCGGCGCGTTCTTCGACGCGGGCGTGGCCTGGGACAGCACCAGCAAGCCGAGGCTGTTCGGCGGCACCCGCGACTTCGCCAAGAGCGTCGGCGCCACCACCCGGGTCAACCTGCTCGGCTTCGCGGTGCTCCAGGTCGACTGGGTCAAGCCGCTGGACCGGCCCGGGAAGAAGCCCTTCTTCCAGTTCAACCTGCTGACCGGCTTCTGAACTCCGCCGAGATCAGGTCAGCGAGATGGCGCGGCCCTTCGACGTCAGCCAGCCGCTGCTCCATCCCATGATGTCGGTGTGGACGCAGCCCTGGAGGTCGAGGTCGGCCAGGACCCGCGCGGCCAGGTCGTCGTTGCCGCCCAGGGCTGCCCGCGCGATCCGCCTCACGGGGAGCGTCGTGGACGGGGCGTTCCGCTCGGACCACTCCAACGCTTGAAGCACGCGCAATGCTTCGGGTGTCACGGTTGCCTCCTGGGGGTGGGGATGTCCTGTCTCGAGAATAGCGCCGCGCCGGGCGCCGTCAAGGGGGTCCGAACGAAAGGCGGGCGGCCGGGCTCCGCCGGGAGGGTACACTCCTCCGCGGCGCGAGGTCCTCATGCCCACCTACGAGAAGACGCGGTTCTGGACGACGCACAACAGCTATTCAGGCGGTGAGCGCGGCACCCTGATCCGTCAGCTCGAAGGCCGCGTCCGCTGGCTGGAGATGGACGTCCACGACAACGGATACGAGGAGATCGGGGATTACCGGCTCGGCCACTGGAAACCCGGCCACGAGGTGCTGCTCGGGGACGGGGCGCCGGCCGCGCGGAACCCGGCCACCCTGCTGCTGCGCGCCTGGCTGCGCCTGCTCGCCGACTGGTCCGCGCGGAGAGCGGCGGACCATGCGCCGATCACGCTCGTCCTGGACCTGAAGAGCGACCTGACCGACAACGACGGCGGCGGCGACCTCGAGGACCTCAACCAGACGCTCGAAGGCGCGTTCGGGACGAGGCTCTACGGGCGGGACGACTACGACGCCGCCGGCGGATGGCCCGAGGTCGAACGCCTCCAGGGCCGATTCGTCGTCGTGCTCTCGGGCGACAGCAAGACGCGCTACGCCTACCGGTCCTGCTCGGGCCGCCAGCCGGCCCTGGCCGTCAACGCGGCCGGCGACGTGGTGCTGGCCTACCGCTCGGACGGCGGGGACCTGCGCGCCTGGTCGGGGGCGGTCGACCCCGACGACGGCCGCGTCACGTGGTACCGGAAGGGCACGTACGCGCTGAGCCCCTACACGGTCTCCGAGCCCTCGGTGGCGATCAACGACGACCGCTGGGTCGTCTCGGTCTACCGCGTCGGCCCGCAGTTCGGACAGCCGGGGCCGGCGCTGCTCGAGAGCAGGCTCGGCCGGCTGCAGGACGACGAGCCGGGGAAAGTGGACCGCCGGATCAAGTGGTTCTCGACCCAGACGCTCGGCGCGGGCATGAACCCGAGCCTCGAGATCGCGGGCGACGCCGTCCACCTGATCCACCTCGGCGACGACGGCCAGCGCCGCCGCGAACGCCGCGGCACGATCGACCGGCAGAAACGGAGGATCGCCTGGACGAAGCCGCGAGACACGCCGTCGCCGCTGCTGCCGCGCGATGCGGCGGTCTGGCAGGGGCGCCGGCTGCGCGGCCGGGCGGACGAGGCCGGGGTGGTCCTCTTCAGCGTCGACGACGCGGCGCTGCCCGTTCGGTTCCGGCAGCGCGCCTTCGTCGAGCGGCAGCCGGGGGACGATCCGACCTCGGTCGGCGACGCGCTGTTCTTCGCGGCCCCCGCCGACCGGCGCGCGGACATCGCCGCGGCGCGGAACCGGGGGCTGGCGGCTCGCGGCTGGGGGTTCGGCGAAGCCGACCGGACCGCGCCGCCCAGCCCGCCCCAGGAGAACGCCGCCGCGACCGACACGCCCTTCCAGCAGTGGTACACGGACTACATGGAGGCCGGCGGGCAGGCGCAGTCGTGACCCGACCTACGGAGCCGAGGGCGGCGGCACGCGGCGCTTCGTCGCCTGCTCGAAGGCGTACGCCAGCGCGACGAGCCGCGGCTCGCCGCACGCCATGCCCGTGAAGCTCACGCCGAAGGGCGCCGGCCGGGCGTCGAAGCCGTCGGGAAACGCGGGGGCCGGCGAGGGCAGCGCGGCGGGGGCGTTCGGCACGAGGCCGAAGGGAACGATCACGGTCGGATAGCCCGGCTTGGCCGCGATGGCCGCGCCCGACCCGCCGGGAAACAGCAGCGCGTCGAGGCTGTGCGCCTTCATCACCGCGTCGATGCCCTGGGTCGCCGAGAGGAGCACGTCCTTCTCGCGGTCGGCCTCGTAGCGCACGCGGTCGGAACGGACGTCCATCTCGTCGGAGATGTCGAGCTGGGCCTGGCCGTACTTGATCGCGCCCGCCTTCTGATGGGCGACGTTCCACTGCCGCAGCTCGGTCAGGCTCTTGACGGGCGCGGAGGGCCCCAGCGACGCCAGCCACTTGTCGAAGTCGCGCTTCATCCCGTACTTCAGGACGATCGAGCAGTCGGCGTCCTTGCCCTTGGCGTTGTCCAGGCCCGCGCACGTGGGCCAGTTGAGGAAGTTCGCCTTGGCATCGGTCGCGACCACGCTCGGGATGTCGGCCGGATCCACCACGACGGCGCCCTGCTGCTTGAGGACGTCGATCGCTTCCGCCATCACGCGGGCCTGGTCGGCGCTGAGGCCGCCGCGCGCCTCCTTCGCCCCGGGCGGGGTCGCCTTCTCGTAGAAGAACGCGCGCGGAACGCCGATCCGCGCGCCCTGCAGGCCCTTTGGATCGAGGAAGCGCGTGTAGTCGCGCCCGGCGGGCGGCGGGCATCGCCGGGTCGCCTCGTCGCGGGGATCGGGAGCGGCGCCTTCGAGCGCGCCCAGCAGGATCGCGGCGTCGGTGACGGTCCTCGCCATCGGCCCCGCCGTGTCCTGGTCGGCCGTGATGGGGATGACGCCGTAGCGGCTGACGCGTCCGACCGTGGGCTTGATGCCGGCGAGCATGTTCTGGTTCGAAGGGCTGAGGATCGAGCCCGAGGTCTCGGTGCCGACGCTCGCCGCCCAGAAGTTGGCGGCGGTGCCGATGCCCGAGCTGGAGCCGCCGGTCGTGAGCGCCGGGCGGCCGTCGAAGGTCGCTTCCCGCGGGTCGCGGCGCGGGTCGTAGGGGTTCATGCCGTACCCGGCCAGCGCGTTGTAGTTGGCGGGCATCCCGCTCGCCACCCAGTTCGCCAGCTCGGTCATCCCGGTCTTGGCGATGATCACCGCTCCCGCGTCGCGGAGGTTCTTCACGAGCGTCGCCTCGTAGGGCGGGACGTAGGCGTCGAAGGCGAGCGCGCCGCCGGTGGTCGGCATGTCGGTCGTGTGGACGTTGTCCTTCAGCGCGATCGGTATCCCGTGCAGCGGGCCGCGCACCTTCCCGGCCGCCCGCTCGCGGTCGCGCTCCTCCGCCTCCTCGAGCGCCCGCGGGTTGACGGTGATCGCGGCGTGGAGCCTGTCCTCGTAGCGCGCGATCCGGGTCAGGTACTCCAGGACCAGGCCGCGCGAGCTCGCGCGCCCCTGCTCCATCGCGGCGCGCATCTCGGGGATGGTCTTCTCGACCACGCTGAACGGGGGCGCCGGCTTCGCGGCCCGCCGGGGCGAGCCTCGATCCTGGGCGGAGACGAGGGCCGCGAGGGCCGCGAGGGCCGCGGCCGCCCGCACGACGAACGGCAGGACGGATCGCTTCATGACGTGATCGACTCCGTCCGCGAGTCCCAGTAGAGCTTCCGGCCTTCCCGGTACGCGCGGGCGGCCATGATGACCGCCACCGAGTGGGCGAAGCCGTGCTCGACGGTGGCGTTCGGCGCCCTCCGGCTGCGCAGGCAGTCGAGCCAGTTGGTCATGTGCGACAGGTCGTCGTCCCCGATCGACGTGGGCGGGAGGCGGTCGTCGCCCGGCAGCGTCACGTACTTCTCCGCGCGCTTCACGTCCGGGTCGTCCTCGTGGGTGCCCTTCTCCTCCACCCACTTCCAGCGCGGGCTCCCCTCGCCCCCGACGTTGATCAGCGTCGCCGACTTCCCCATGATTCGCGTGAAGCTGTCGCTGTCGTTGCCGAAGCTCGTCGAGTAGCTCACGAGGAAGCCCTTCGGGTACTCGAGCAGCGCCTCGAACGTGTCGGGGTTCTCGCGCCCGTCCTTCCAGGCGAAGACCCCGCCGTGCGCGACCACCGACCGCGGGAAGCTGTCTTCCAGGAAGTAGTGGACGAGGTCGATGCCGTGGCTCATCCACTGGTCGGGGATGCCGCTGGAGAAGTCCCGGTAGAGGCGGAACTCGAAGTACATCCGCGGGTCGAACGGGCGCAGCGGCTTCGCCAGCAGCCAGCGCCGCCAGTCGGTGTCCTCCTCCCGCAGCTGGGCGACCTCGCTCCGCCCGCGCCACCGCGGGCCGTGATAGTTCCAGACGATCTCGACCTTGCTGACCTCGCCCAGCGCGCCGGTCTTGATGAGGTCGCGGGCGGCGATCTGGTAGGGCTCGCTGCGGTGCTGGGTGCCGACCTGCACGATGCGGCTCGAGGCGCGCACCACGTCGCGGGCGGCTTTGGCCTCGGCCAGGTCGTTGGCCATCGGCTTCTCGCAGTAGCAGTCCTTGCCCGCCTCGACGACCTGCTTCAGGTGCGTCGCGTGCTGGAAGTCGGCGGTGGAGACGAGCACCGCGTCCACGTCCTTCAGCGCCAGCAGCTCCTCCATGTACTGGAACGCCCGCGGGGGCCGGCCGTAGTCCGCCCGCGCCCGCGCGGCGGCGGCCTCGCGGTTGACCTTCCAGAGGTCGCAGACCGCGGTCATCTCGACGTTCTTCGACTTGAGCCGGGCGACGATCTCGTCCAGCCCCTTGCCGCGCCGCCCGACGCCGATGTGCCCGAGCGAGACGCGGTCGTTCGCGCCCAGGATCCGGCCGTAGGAGAGCGCGGTGAGCGCCTGACCGAGAAACGCCCGGCGGTTCACCTGCCTTGGCTTGCTCATGGCTATCCTCCTGCGATCACACGGCCGCGGTCCGCGCCGGCTCGGCCACGGCCGCCTTCGCCGGACGCCGCTCTCCGACCTGCTGCCGCCACATCGCGTAGTACAGGCCGGTCCGATCGAGAAGCTCCTGGTGGCGGCCGGTCTCCACCACCTGCCCGCGCTCGAGGACGAATATCCGGTCGGCGTGCATCACGGTGGAGAGGCGGTGCGCGATGAGGATGCTCATCACGTCCCGGGAGCCGGCCACCTCGCGGATCGTGCGGCTGATCTCCTCCTCGGTGAGCGAGTCGAGCGACGAGGTGGCCTCGTCGAACACGAGCAGGTCGGGCCGGCGCAGCAGGGCGCGCGCGATCGACAGGCGCTGGCGCTCGCCGCCGGACACCTTCATGCCCCCCTCGCCGATCACCGTGTCGAGGCCCTTCTCCGCGCGGGCGAGCAGGCCCTGGCACGCCGCTCGCCGCAGCGCGTCGAGGCACTCGGCGTCGGTGGCGTCCGGCCGCACGAAGAGCAGGTTCTCGCGGATGGTGCCCGAGAAGAGCTGCGTCTCCTGCGTGACGAAGCCGATCCGCTCCCGCAGCGCCTCCATGTCCGCCTCGCGGCTGTCGACGCCATTGTAGAGGATGCGGCCGGCCTGGGGCCGGTAGAGCCCGACCAGCAGCTTCACCAGCGTCGTCTTGCCCGCGCCGGACGGGCCCACGAAGGCCAGCGTCTGCCCCCGCTCGATCCGGAAGGAGATGTCGCGCACCGCCGGCTGGGAGGCCGTCTGGTGGGTGAAGGTCACGTTCTCGAAGGCCAGCGCCTCCAGCGCCGGCAGGCGCACCGGCCGCTCCGGCCGCGGCTCCTTCGGCGTGTCCAGGATCTGCCGGAAGTTCTGGAGCGACACCTCCGTCTCCCGGTAGAGGTTGATCACGGTCCCCATCTCCTGCAGGGGGCCGAAGATGAAGAACGAGTAGATCCACAGCGAGAAGAACTGCCCCACCGTGATCTGCTGCGCGTAGATGAGGTACAGCATCAGGAAGAGGATCGTCGTGCGGAGCGCGTTCACCGACGTGCCCTGGATGAAGCTGAGGCTGCGCAGGTAGCGCACCTTCTTCAGCTCGAGGCCCAGGATCTGGCGGGTCGTGCGGTTCAGCCGGGCCACCTCCTGCTGGGCGAGGCCCAGGCTCTTCACCAGCTCGATGTTCCGCAGCGACTCCGTGGTGGCGCCGGCCAGCGCGGTGGTCTCGGCGACGATCACCTTCTGGACCGTCTTGATGCGGCGGGACAGCGTGGAGCTGAGCCAGCCCAGCAGCGGCACGGTCAGGAAGTACACGGGGGCGATGATCCAGTGGACGGTGAACGCGTAGATCGTCACGAAGACGATGCCGACCAGCGTCGTGAACACGGTGCTGACGGCGGCCGCGATGAGCTTCTCCACGTCGGTCCGGAC
>Ga0114129_10013723_pt1 | contig 11547 bp, 9 predicted proteins | sample RhiMetdeltSRZDD1_FD_80071 | JGI IMG/M metagenome (GOLD analysis project Ga0114129, IMG submission 80071) | Populus rhizosphere microbial communities from Tennessee, USA - Rhizosphere MetaG P. deltoides SRZDD1 (version 2) (version 2) | ecosystem: Host-associated > Plants > Roots > Rhizosphere >... | reverse complement strand
TCGTCAACCAGCGCGAAGTCTTCGCGGACACCGGGTCGTTCACCAGGGCGCTCAAGTCGATCCTCCGCCAGGATCCGGACGTGGTCCTGGTCGGTGAAATGCGAGACCTCGAGACGATCGCGGCGGCGCTGACGATCGCCGAGACGGGCCACCTGACCTTTGGCACGCTGCACACGAACTCCTGCGCCCAGACCATGAACCGAATCATCGACGTGTTCCCGACGGCGCAGCAGGCGCAGGTGCGGGCGCAGCTGGCGCTGGTGCTGGAGGGCGTGCTCTCCCAGACGCTCATCCCCAAGGTCGGGGGCGGCCGCGTAATGTCGCTCGAGATCATGACCGCCACGCCGGCCATTCGAAATCTCATCCGCGAAGAGAAGATTCACCAGGTGTATTCCGCCATCGCGACCGGGCAGAAGTTCGGTATGCAGACCATGAATCAGTCGCTGGCCGACCTGGTCAAGCGCCACCTGATCACGAAGGAAGACGCGTTGAACCGGTCGACGCTGGTCGAGGAGCTGCTGCAGCTCCTGGCCCACGAGGGACCGGCCGCCACCGCCGGCGCGAGCGCCGCCGCATCGCCGTTCGCCAGACGGTAGGAGGAGGCACCCATGGCTCTCTACGCATACCGTGGCCGCTCGGGAGGGGCGGTCGTGTCCGGTGAGATCGAGGCGAACGACCGCCCGACCGCGGTGACGGCGCTTCGTGCGCGGGGCGTCATCGCGACGTCCGTCCAGGAACGCCTGGCCAAGCCCACCGGCATCAAGAAGATCGGCGGCAAGGTCAAGGACAAGCAACTGGCGATCTACACGCGGCAGTTCTCCACGATGGTGGACGCCGGTCTCCCGATCGCGCAGTGTCTCTCCATCCTCGCCGAGCAGAGCGACTCGAAGGCTTTGCGTGACGTCACCGGCAAGATCGCCCGCGAGGTCGAGGGCGGCGCCACCCTTGCCGAGTCGTTCCGGAAGTATCCCAAGGTCTTCAACGACCTGTTCACCAACATGCTGCAGGTCGGTGAGTCAGGCGGTGTGCTCGACGTCGTCCTGCAGCGCCTGTCGGGCTACATCGAGAAGGCCGCGAAGCTGAAGAGCAAGGTCAAGGGTGCGATGGTGTATCCCATCACCATCATCAGCGTGGCGGTGCTGGTCATCGTGTTCATGATGATCTTCGTCATTCCGACCTTCGCCAAGATGTTCCAAGGTATGGGTGCGGACCTGCCGCTGCCGACCAAGGTCGTCATGTGGCTATCGGATTTCACCCAGCGCTACATCATCGTGATGGTGGGCGTCGGCGCCGGGGTCATCTACGCGCTCAAGCGCTACTACAACACCGAGCATGGCAGCAACATCATCGACGCGTTCCTGCTGAAGGTTCCGGTCATCGGCATGCTCATCCGCAAGGTCGCGGTGGCCCGGTTCACCCGGACGCTCGGCACGCTGATCTCGTCCGGCGTCCCGATTCTCGAGGGCCTGCTCATCACCGCCCGATCCGCCGGCAACCGTGTGGTCGAGCGGACCGTCATGCAGGCCCGCACCGCCGTCACGTCGGGTCGGACGCTATCCGAGCCCCTCAAGGGCAGCACCGTGTTCCCGCCGATGGTCGTGCACATGATCAGCGTCGGTGAGAACACCGGCGCACTCGACAACATGCTCTCCAAGATCGCGGACTTCTACGATGACGAAGTCGACACTGCGGTCACCGCCCTCACGTCTCTGCTCGAGCCCATCATGATCGTGTTCCTGGGCGTGGTGGTCGGCGGCCTCGTGGTCGCGATGTATCTGCCGATCTTCCGTCTGGTCACGTTGATGAAGTGACATAAGTGATAGCGCTGAACGTCGGCGGGCCGCTCCGCGGGTTTTCGTGGGCGCGGCTCGGCGTCGCCGCGGTTCTGCTGGCGCTCGCGCCGCTCGTCTCGCCTGGGCCCGTCCCGGGCGAGCGCGCGGTCCTGGTGCTCGCGTTGCTGGTGGCGATCGCCTCGGCCGGTACGGTGCTCCTGCTGCCCCCGCCGGCGCAGACCCGCCGTCTCATATGGTTCATCTGCCTGCTCGACACCGTACTGATCACGGCGGTGGTCGCGGCCACCGGCGGCCCGCGCTCGATCCTCACCTTCCTGTACGTTCTGGGCGTGACCGCCGCCTGCGTCCTGTTGTCTCGGACACGTGGTCTCGCGATCGCCGCCGCATCCATCGTCCTCTACACCGGGATCGTCGTGGCCCGCACGGTGCTGCCACTGATCCAGTTCCTCGATGCGCCCCAGGAGACGACGGCGCTCGAGGTGGTCACGATGTTCCTCAACGCGGCGACGCTGCTGGTAGTGGCCATCCTCGCCGGCGGACTCGGGGAGCAATATCGAGCCACCCGGCAGGAACTCGAGACGCGCCAGAAGGACCTCCGCGACCTGCAGGCGTTCAAGGACCTTGTTTTCCAGTCGGTAGGGACGGGCTTGATCGCGCTCGACCAGGAGCACCGGGTCACCGCGTTCAACCGCGCCGCCGAGGAGATCACCGGCGTCGTGGCGCCCCACGCGATCGGGCAGGCCTGGTCGTCCCTCATCGGCGCGGCGATCCCGCTCGAGCCGATCGAGGCCGTCATTGCCGCCAATCCGCGCGCCTCCACGCGGCACGAGGCGATGCTCCGACGGCCCGACGGCACGAGCGTACCGGTGCGGATGACTTTCTCGGCGCTCCGCTCCGGCGAGGGCGAGCGCCTGGGCCTGATCAGCGCCTGCGAGGATCTCTCCGCGATCCGCGAGATGGAGTCCCGGATGCGTCAGGCCGATCGGCTGGCGACGGTGGGGCGGATGGCGGCCAATATCGCGCACGAAATTCGCAATCCGCTCGCCTCTCTCACTGGCGCGATCGAGGTCCTCACGAGCCCGCTCACCGCGGACGACGCGCGCGAGCGCCTCTCCCAGATCGTGGCACGCGAGTCCGAGCGGCTCAATCACATCATCAAAAACTTCCTCGAGTACGCGCGCCCAGCTCCGCTGTCGATCGCCACCTTCGACGTGGCCGCGGCCGCCGAGGAGGTCCTGCTGCTCCTCGAGCACCGGGCGAGCCCCGGCAGCCTGAAGGTCATCCGCGAGTTCGCGCCGTCCATCCCGTGGGCCGTGGACGCGCAGCAGTTCCGGCAGATCCTCTGGAACCTGTGTCTGAACGCGGTCGAGGCCATGCCCGAGGGCGGCGAGCTGCGCGTCTCGGTCGCGGTGCGCGGCGCGACACTCGAGGTGGCGGTGAGCGACACCGGCGACGGGATCGCTGCCGCCGATGTCTCCCACGTCTTCGAGCCCTTCTTCTCCACCAAGCCGGAAGGGACCGGGCTGGGGTTGGCACTCGTGCACCGGATCGTGCAGGATCACGGCGGTGAGATCGATGTGCGTAGCTCGCCGGGGCTCGGGACGACGTTCACCTTGACGCTGCCTGCCCGCAATGTCTGACACGCGCGTCCTCGTCGTCGATGACGAGCGGAGTATGCGCGAGCTACTCGCGATCATGCTGCGCCAGGCCGGCCACGACGTCACCCTCGCCGAGGGCGGCGAGCAGGCCGTCGAGATCCTCAAGAGCGAGGGGTTCGACCTCGTCATCACCGACCTGCGCATGCGAAAGGTCGACGGCCTCGGCGTGCTCCGCGCCGCCAAGGAGCACTCGCCGAGCGCGGTCGTCCTCGTCGTCACCGCCTTCGCCTCGACGGAGACCGCCGTCGAAGCGATGAAGCTCGGCGCCTACGACTACGTCACCAAGCCGTTCAAGCTCGACGAGATCAAGCTGACGATCGCCAACGCGCTCGAGCGCAAGCGGCTGCAGGACGAGAACAAGGCGCTCCGCACGCAGCTGCGCCGCGAGCGCGGCTTCGAGAGCTTCGTCGGGAAGAGCCGGCCGATGAACGAGCTTCGCGAGGTAATCCGCAAGACGGCGGACGGCCTCTCGACTGTGATGGTGACGGGCGAGAGCGGCACCGGCAAGGAGCTGGTCGCGCAGGCCATTCACCAGGAAAGCCCGCGCCGGGCCGGACCCTTCGTCTCGGTCAACTGCGGCGCCATCCCCGAGACCCTGATGGAGTCGGAGCTCTTCGGGCACGTCAAGGGCGCCTTCACCGGAGCTGTCGCCAACACGGTCGGTCTCTTCTCGGCGGCCAACGGCGGCACACTGTTCCTCGACGAGGTCACCGAGGTGCCCCAGTCGGTGCAGGTGAAGCTGCTGCGGGCGATCCAGGAGCGGGAGATTCGCCGCGTGGGCGACACGAAAGACACCAAGGTCGACGTCCGGCTGATCGCCGCCTCGAACCGGGACGTCGCCAAGGCCGTCGCCGACGGGGTGCTGCGCGAAGATCTCTTCTACCGGTTGAACGTCATCCCGATCCAGCTTCCGCCGCTGCGGGATCGGCGAGACGACATCCCGCTGCTGGCCGCGCACTTCGTCCGGAAAATCTCCGCGGAGCTCGGCAAGTCCGTCAAGGGCGTCAGCTCTGAGGCGCTGGCGATTCTCGAGAGCTATCGCTGGCCCGGCAATATCCGGGAGCTCGAGAACGTCATCGAGCGGGCTCTCGTCCTCGGAAGCGGGGACATGCTGGAGGCCGAGGCGCTTCCCCCAGATCTCAATATCTCCCGGGAGACCCAGGAGGTCCCGGTGGAGATCCCACCGGACGGGATCGACCTGGAGGCGATGCTGGACCAGATCGAGCGGCGCTATCTCCAGATGGCCCTGGCCCGGACCGGCGGCGTGCAGACGCGCGCCGCTGAGCTCTTGCGCGTCAGTTTCCGGCAATTCAGATACAAGCTCCAAAAGCACAGCCAACGCGGCGCTCCCCAGGATTGACTCGACGGGGCCTCGCCTTCGAGGCCGCTCATGACGGTTTCCGTCACCTCCGCTGCCGCGCCCTGTCATGGAACCCAGTTTCAATCCGGAAATTTGGGCTCTAAGTACCTGAAACTTCAATCGTCTTTTCGAAGAATCGCGTGGCATCGAAGCTGCACTTAGACCGGGTACAAGAATCGAGAAGGCGATTCACACAGCGGAAAAACCAGAGGAGGATCACAATGATTCGGTGGTGGACGAAGAAGCGGCTCACGGTAGCGAACCAGCGAGGCTTCACCCTCATCGAGTTGATGATCGTCGTTGCGATCATCGGCATCCTGGCGGCCATCGCCATCCCGCTCTACGCCAACGTTCAGGCGCGCGCGCGGATCGCCAAGGCCCAGGCCGATGCCCGGGCCCTCGCGTCCTCGGTCTCGATCTACGCCGCTCACATGGGCGTGCTCCCGACGGCGCTTAGCGACCTGACGGGTGTGGCGACGAACACGCTGAACCAGACGGCTGGTCCGTTCATGGCGAACGTTCCCCCGCCGCCGGCCGGCTGGAGCTCGCCGTACGCGTACACGGCCTCGACTGCAACCGGAACCTTCAACATCTCGGCGACCGGCGACGCCACGACCGTCTCCCTGCCGTAACGGGGTTCGCGGTCGTTCGGCGTACGAGAAGTAGCACCGCGCACGGGAAGGGCTGACGTCCTTCCCGTGCGCACGTCTTGTTTCTGCAAGCGAGAGGAGAGCCATGTCCCGCATTGAAAGCGTCGAGATTCCCGTCGGCTCTTCCGCGCTGACCGAGTCCTCGACGCGTCTGCGCCCTTGGAGCCCGCGGCTCATCCCGCTGGCCCTGGCCGTGGTCACCTTTCTGGTCTTCCTCCCGGCACTCTGGAACGGGTTCGTCGAGTGGGACGATCAGGTCAACCTGTACCAGAACCCGGACTATCGTGGGCTCACGTGGCCACACATCCAGTGGATGTTCAGGACCGTTCTGATGGGGCACTGGATTCCCCTCACCTGGCTCACGTTCGGCCTTGACTACGTCCTCTGGGGAATGAACCCTTTGGGCTATCACCTCACGAGCCTGGTGATCTTTGCCGCAAACGCCGCGGTTCTCTATTTCGTCGCTCTGCGACTGTTCAGGCTGGCCACCGGCTTCGTCGAAGGTACGCTCCGCCTCTCGGCGATCGTCGCGACGCTGTTCTTCACCATCCACCCGCTCCGCGCTGAGTCCGTCGGTTGGGCCACGGAACGGCGCGACGTCCTCTCCGGGCTCTTTTTCCTGCTCACGGTCCTGCTGTATCTCAAGGCTCACGACGGCGTCCGGCGCCGCCGGTGGCTTCTCGCCGGTTCGGCAGGCACGTTCGCGCTGGCGCTCGTCTCCAAGGCCAGTGTGATGGTGCTGCCGGCCGTGCTCGTGGTGCTGGACATCTACCCGCTCCGCCGCTTCAGCGGCGGCTGGCAGGGATGGACCAGCCGCGCAGCCCGCGCGATATGGTTGGAGAAGATACCGTTCGTGATCCTCGGGGTGGCCGGCGGCATCGTCGGCTACTACGCCCAGAAAGTGAACATGTTCATCACGCCGCTCGAGCGATATCCTCTGTCCGCGCGACCCGCCATGGTCTTCTACAGCCTCTGGTTCTATCTTGCAAAGACCGTGGTGCCGCAAGGGCTTTCGCCGCTCTACGAGCTGCCCGCGAAGGTGCACCTGTTCGATCGGCAATTCCTGCTCCCCGCGATCGCCGTGACCATGATCACGGTCGCAGTGCTCGCCCTCTGGCGGCGCTGGTCGGCCGGGCTCGCCGTGTGGGCGTACTACGCGATCGCGCTGGGCCCCGTGATCGGCATCGTTCACTCGGGACACCAGCTAACCAACGATCGGTACAGCTATCTCCCGGGGCTCGGCTTCGCCCTCCTGGTCGGCGCCGCCGCCGGCGCAGCGATGCAGGCCGGGGCGGCCGGCACGATCCGACCGGCGCTCGCCAAGGCCGTGGCCGCGCTCGGCATCGTCTGGTTCTGCGGTCTGGCCTACCTGAGCGCCCAGCAGGTCCAGATCTGGCGCGACACCGAGACGCTCTGGAGGAACTCACTGGAGTCGGATCCCGACTGCTCGATCTGTCACGGTAATCTCGGCGTCTTCTTCTCGAATCGCGGTCAATTCGGACTGGCGAAAGCCGAGTTCGAGCGCGTTGAGGCGCTTCGGCCCGACCAAATGAAGGTCCATCAGCATCTCGGATACACCTACGCAATGCTCGGAGATTACCCGCGCGCGCTCAAGCACTTCGAGGTGTTCTTCGCGAGATACCCGAACGATGTCGAAGCGCTCAACAATTTCAGCGCGGCCCTGCTGAGCAGCGGGCGGCCGAACGCTGCCATTGAGCATCTCCAGCGCGCGATCAAGATCAAGCCCGGGCACGTCCTGTCGCACGTCAACCTCGGCTTCGCGTATGCCGACCTCGGCCGCTGGTCCGAAGCGCTCAGCTCGTTCCGTGAGGCGATCGCGCTCCAGTGGAATTCACCCCAGGCCTGGTTCGGGCTCGCGCGGGTGTATTTCGAGTCCAAACAGCCCCAGGCCGCACACACCGCCTGGGGAATCCTCGGACAGATCGACAAGAGCCTCGCAAACCGCATCGGACCTGCGTTCCTTCAGACCTGGTGAACGCAACGGCGTTGCAGGTCGTGGCCGACGCCTGGCCGGCAGGAATGCTCCTGGCGGTCGTCCTCTTCGGGCTCGCCATCGGCAGCTTCCTCAACGTCGTCATCGTGCGGGTGCCGGAGGGGCGGAGCCTCTGGCATCCCAGGTCCGCCTGCCCGGGCTGCAGTGCCCAGCTGGCGTGGCATGACAACATTCCGTTGCTGTCTTTTTTATGGCTCGGTGGCCGCTGTCGAAAGTGCCGCATGCGGATCTCACTGCGGTATCCGATCGTCGAGAGCGTCACCGCGGCGACGCTAGCGGCGGCGTATTGGGTTTTCGGACCTACCGGTGATTTCATCGTCGCGGGGGTGCTGCTCGCGACGCTCGTGGTCGTCACCGCGATCGACCTCCAGCATCAGCTGATCCCTGACGTCATCACCCTGCCCGGAATCCTGGTGGGCTTGGTGGCCAACCTTGCGATCGGACACGTCTCCTGGCGCGATTGCGTGATCGGAATCGTCGTGGGCGGCGGCCTGTTCCTGGTGATCATCCTGGTGAGCCGCGGCGGCATGGGCGGCGGCGACATGAAGCTCGGCGCCATGCTCGGGGCGTTTCTCGGCTGGAAGGCGCTGCTCTTCGCTCTCTTTGGGTCCATCGTGCTCGGTGGGGTCGTGGCTATCGCCGTCCTCGTGTCCGGCCTGCGCGGCCGGAAGGATCAGATTCCCTTTGGCCCATTTCTTGCCGCAGGTGGCGCCATGGCCCTCTTCTGGGGTGAGCGAATCATCGATTGGTGGCTGAGCGGCTTCAGCCTGTGAACGCCCGCGGCTTCACGCTGGCCGAGCTCATGGTAGCCGTCGCGGTCGCCGGCCTGCTCGCGGTCCTCATCGTCCCGACGCTGCTGAGCTACGCGAGGACGTCGGGGCTCCAGGCCGTAGCGCGCGAGCTGGCCGCGGGGCTCAATCTCGGTCGTCAGCTCGCGATCACGCACAACACGACGGTGTGCGTGGAAGCGAGCGGCGCGAGCATTCGCTTGCGACGGGGCGGATGCGGCGGGGCTGTGTGGGCCGGGCCGGCAACCGACGCCGGCGGCGCGATCCGGATATCGGACCCTTCCTTCCTGATCACCACGACGGCCGACGTCGTCTTCAGCGACCTCGGAGCGGCCAGCCCGGCGGGGACGTACACCGTGACCAACCGGGTGAACGGCGCGACACGGGCCGTTGTGGTCGCGGCCTCTGGCCGGATCAGCGTCCGGTGACTCGAGTCCCTTCCAGAGAGCGAGGGTTCACGCTGGCCGAGGTGCTCGTGGCCGCCTTCGTGCTCGCGGTCGGGCTCACGGCCGTCGTCACCGGTCTTCAGTACGCGCAGGGCGGTCTCGAGGCAGCCCGGGGCGAGACGACGGCAGCGTTCCTCGCCGAGCAACGCCTCGAGCATCTCAAGGCGCTCTCGCTGGTGAGCTGGTCGGCCGTTGATTTGCGCGCCGGCACGACGGTCGAGGGCTACGGCTCGATTGCCGGCGCCTCAGCGTACCGGCGCGAGACGACGATCGCCGACAACCCTGGCGGGACGTGCGTCGAGCGCTGCAAGCTCACGCGGGTGACGGTCTTCTATCGGCCCGTCACGGCGAGCGGCCAACTGGACCAGGAGCGCCGGCTGGACGTCGTCACGATGCTCGTCTCGCGCATGTAGGCCCCGGGAATGAGGCTTGTTCGTCACGCCCCGTCCGCCCCAACGGTCGTGATCGCTTCGGGGCGTCTCGTCGGCGACGATCGTGGCGCGGCGCTCGTGCTGGCTCTGATGATCCTAGTCGCCCTGGCCGGTCTCGCGCTGGCCCTCCTCTCGATGAGCGGATTCGAGCCCCAGATTTCGAGCAATCACAGCCGAACGATTCGCGCTCGTTACGTGGCCGAGGCGGGCCTCGAGCATGCGTACCACGTGCTCGCGACCGACCTGGACGCGTGGAACGACTACCTGACCGGAGCGACGTGTACCCTCGGAGCGCTTCTCGGCCCACCCGCCTCGAATCTTCCCGGACTCAGCGGCGCGTATGGAGCCTTCGCAGTCAGGGTCCGCAACGATTGCGGCCCCGACGATATGAGAGTGACTGGAGTGAGCCTCGACACCACCGCTGGTCCGTGCGGCGCCGTCGCGGGGACCGCCACGCATGACGCGAATTGCCGGGTCATCGTCACCGCGAGCGGCACCGTCAGAGGCACGACTCGCACGATCACGGCGGTGATGTCGAGAGCAATGTTCCCCCGGATGACCGCCGCGCTCGCGTTTCCAGGTCTTCAGGCCGGCGTCGACTTTGCGCGCTCGCGATTCTCGATCGACGGCCGCGACAGTCGACTGTCCGATGCTCCTGGCCTCCCGACGGGCTCTGGTCCGACGGTCTACGGGATCGCCGTCAACGACGCCGTTCCGACACTCGTCGCGGAAGTTCGAGACGCGCTCGCCGGCGCTCCGCAGAACGAGGTCCGTGGGAAAGACCAGAGCGGCTCGGGGACCACGACTGGAGCCGGAACGATCCGGTCGGATAGCACGCTGACGTCACCGGGAATCGCCGACTTCGTCGCGCGCGTACGATCGTCGGCGGACGTCGTCATCGACGCCGCCACAGCGCAGTCGATCGGCAACGTGGGGTCCGCGTGCGCGACCGACAGCGCGAGCTCCGCGTGCTGGGGCACGACCGCCAGCCCGAGGATTGTCTACGTTGGAGGCGCGCTGTCCACGGGCAGTCCACGCCTGACGCTCGGCGTCAGCGGCGACAGCAGCGGCGCCGGCATCCTCGTCGTGGAGAACGCCACGGTGGAGATCGACGGCAATTTCAGGTGGAACGGGCTCGTCGTCGTCGGTCGAGACGCCGCCCTTCGCTACCGAGGCGGCGGAACCCAGACGGTGTATGGCGGTCTCATCGTCGACGAGCCGGGCAGCGCCGGGACGGCGCGTCTCTCGGGCAGTGCCCAGGACGAAACTCATATTTTATACAGCAAGGAGTCCCTGGACCTCGTTCAACGCTCGCTCCAGAGGCGATTCGTGACGACTTACAGCTGGAACGACCGGTGACCCCGCCCTAACGGGGCCGGCCACCCTCAGAGCCGGCCCTTTGTCAGATAGACATGGTCTGGGGGCCATCGTCGACCTCGCCCCTGAATCTAGTAGGTGGGAAAATATTGGCCCCCCCGGTACCCACCGCCTATACTGTCTAACCATCAGGGAGAAAGGCTTTTAATATGGCGTTCTTCCGAAGGTCTGCGGACATATTCGGGCTCGACATAGGCTCGAGCGGGGTGAAGGCCGTCAGCGTCAGGGAGTCGGGCGGGTCCTACAGCCTGACCTCTCTGGGGGTGGCCCCCCTCCCCCCCGACGTGATCGCGGACGGCACGATCAAGGACCCGCGCACCGTGGTGGAGGCGATTAAGGGTGCTGTTTCGCGGGCCGGGCTCAAGGGCAGCAGCTGCGCGATCGCGGTCTGTGGCCGAGAGCTCATAATCAAAAAAGTGCAAATTCCGGAAGTGCCGGCCAAGGAAGTCGGCGACGTGGTCCAGCTCGAGGCGGAGCACCACGTCCCCTTCGCCATCGACGAGGTCTTCCTTGATTACCAGAGTATCGGACAGCACAACGGTGTGCTCGACCTGATTCTGGTCGCAGTGAAGAAGTCCAAGGTCCTCGAGTACGCCGCCGTCGTCGAGGACGCGGGCCTCACGCCCACCATCGTCGACGTCGACAGCTTCGCGCTCGGCAACCAGTTCGAGCTCAACAATCCGGGCGATCGAGGTGAGACCGTCGCGCTCATCGACATCGGCGCCTCGATCATGAAGACCAACGTCGTGCGGGGCGGCTCCACGATCTTCGCGCGCGACATCCCGTTCGGCGGTAACAACTACACACAGGCGATCGCCCAGCAGCTCAAGATTCCTTTCGAGCAGGCGGAGGCTGCCAAGCTAGGTCGCGACGTCGGCGTGCGGTGGGAGACGGTCGTCCCAGCGCTCGAAGCGGTGTCGCGCGAGCTTTCGCTCGAGGTCCAGCGAACCTTCGACTACTTCGCGTCGACGGCTGAGTCCGAGCGCATCGGGAAGATCGTCCTCGCCGGCGGTTGCGCGCAGCTTCCGGG
>Ga0114129_10013722_pt1 | contig 11547 bp, 8 predicted proteins | sample RhiMetdeltSRZDD1_FD_80071 | JGI IMG/M metagenome (GOLD analysis project Ga0114129, IMG submission 80071) | Populus rhizosphere microbial communities from Tennessee, USA - Rhizosphere MetaG P. deltoides SRZDD1 (version 2) (version 2) | ecosystem: Host-associated > Plants > Roots > Rhizosphere >... | reverse complement strand
GGCGTCGCCAACTGGGACCTGCACCGGAACCGCTTCGGGATTTCGGGACACCTGTTCAAGAAGGTCGAGTACGAGATCGAGCGGGAGCTCACGGAAAAGGAACTGACCGAGAAGGACGTGCTCGCGGGCGTGACGCCGGCCTCGCACTGGAAAGACGTGAACGTGAACCTGACGTTCATGAAGAACGCGCAGATTCAGATCGGCAAATTCAAGGTGCCGTTCGGGCTCGATCAGTTGACCGGCGTGACGCACAACGACTTCATCTACCGGTCGCTCGGTGCGAACTATCTCGCGCCGGCGCGCGACATCGGCGGCATGGTGCACGGGCGGTTTTTCAAGCGCGGGTTGAACTACTGGGCCGGCGTCTTCCAGCACGACGGCGACAACGCGCGGTCGAAGAAGATTGAGGGAGGTGACGCCACGTTTGCCGCGCGCGTCACCGGGACGCCGTTCCGCAAGGTCGCGACCGGCTCGATCGGCGCGATCGAAATCGGCTCCGCGTTCGCGTTCAGCAAGCTGTCGGACGATTCGTTCCGGCCGAATGGGCTTCGAGGCCGAACGGTCGTGACGCAGGACACGTTCGCCGAGCCGGTGTATGTGAAGGGGCACCGCCGCCGATGGGAAGCCGATGCGGACTGGACCTCGGGACCGTTGTCGGCGCGGACCGAGTACACGTGGGTGAGCGACGACCGGAACAGTCAGGGACTGGGGGACGAGAATCTGCCGGATGCGCGAGCCCGGGCCTGGTATCTGACGGGCACGTGGGTCGTGACCGGCGAAGACAAGAAGCGGCCGCTCAAGCCGGCGGAGGATTTTCTGCAGGACGGCTGGGGCGCCGTGGAGCTGGTCGCGCGCATCGAACGCCTCTGGTACGACAGCGTCGGACCGTCGACCGGCGTCGCGTTCCGCAACCCTCGGGCGGAGACGATTTTACCGACGGGCAACCGTGTGTTGACGGTCGGCGCGAACTGGACGCTCAACCGGTTCGTCAAGCTGCAGGTCAATGCCATCAGGGAACATATTGAAGATAGCGATCGTAACCCCGTATCGAACGGCGGCGCGCTCTGGAGCCGAATATTCCGGCTGCAGTTCGTGCTGTAGGCGGAGTCAGGGGAGGCAGATATGCTGCTAAACCGCACGCGCGCGTTCATCGTCATCCTCGCGCTGGCCGTTCTAAGGCCCGGCGTGGGTGTCTCTCAAACCCCGGCGCCCGATCCTTCCGATGCGTTCTTCGACGACACGGTCCTCCACGACATCCGACTCGCGATCAACGGACGCGACCTGACGTCCCTGCACGTCAACTGGCTCAGCAACGAGTACTACCCCGTCAACTTCGTCTGGCGCGACAAGTCGCTGCCAGGCGTCGGCATCCGTTCGCGCGGCACCGGCAGCCGCAGCGGCGTGAAACCGGGTCTCCGTATCGACTTCGACCGCTGGGCCTTGGATCAGAAGTTTCTCGGATTGAAATCGGTCGTTCTGCGCAATCAGACACAGGATCCGTCGCAGATTCGCGAGCGCCTGGCCATGCTGTTCTTCCGCCGCATGGGCATGCAGGCCGGGCGCGAAGCCCACGCGCGGCTGTATTTCAACGACCAGTACGCCGGGCTGTACTCGATCGTCGAGTCAGTGGACAAGGTGTTTCTCAAGAAGAACTACGGCGAAGACACCAGCAACCTGTACGAGTTCGCCTTCGACAACAGCGTGGGACACATCCCGTTCATCTTCAAGTACCTTGGCAGCGACGCCAACCTGTACGTGCCGACGCCGTTCAAACCGGAGACGAAAGAAACTGACACGCAGCCGCAGTTCATCGAGCGGCTGATCTGGACGATTGACCAGGCGGGCGACGCGGCGTGGCGCCAGTCGATCGCCGAATTCCTCGATCTCTCGAAGTTCATCCGGCATCTCGCCATTGAGAGTTTTCTCGCGGAAGAGGACGGCCTGACGGGCGACTACGGTCCGAACAACTTCTACTTTTACCGCTTCGAGAGCAAGCAACTGTTCCAGTTCATTCCGTGGGACAAGAGCAACACCTTCTGGGAGGCGCCGAATCCGAACTATTTCATCCTCCGGAACGTCGAGGACGGTCCCCTGGATCACCGGAACCGGCTGGTCCAGCGCGCGCTGAAGTATCCGGATCTCTGGACCCTTTATCTCGACACGCTGGTGGAATGCGCCAACTCGGCGTCCGCCGGCGCCACGACCGGCGCCAATCCGCAGCCGGGGTGGCTCGAAGCCGAAGTCCAGCGCGAGTACCTGCAGATCAGGAATGCAGCACTCGCAGACACGCTGATCTTCACGAACGCTCAGTTCGAGCAGGCGATCGCGGATCTGACGGCGTTCGCGGCGGGCCGCAGCGACGCTGTCAAGGCACAGGTCGCCACGTATCGCGCCCGCGGCCCGCTGCCGTAGCTATCTTTTCGAGCGCCGCGCCCTGCGGAGGGCTTGGGCGCGAAGGTGAGCGGCTACACCGCTGACGAGCTTCCGCCGCGCACGGCGGTTGACCGCGTGCACCCGCTCGCTCGCGAGCCCGACGAACCCGTCGCCAGCCGCTGCACCGCGCACGGACGTCACGAAATGCCGCTCGGCGGCTGCGGGCGCGAAGCGGAAGAGATTGGTGAGCCAGCCGGCCGGCACGCCGGCGGCACGGCCGAAAGCGACGGCCGTGTCGACGTAGGGCGCCGCGACGACTCGTCGTCCAGCGGCGAGCGCGGGGCGGATTTCCCATCGCAACCGGAACGCCAGATCGGCGGCATACAGCAGCAGCAACGTTCGCGCTGAGGGCGCGCCCGCGGCGGCATCGGCCACGCAGAGGTCCTGGAAGATGCCCGAGGCGTCCCAATGGCTGACGCCCCCTCGCCCCGGCCTGTCGATGGCGCGCCGCGCGGTGGCAATCACGGCCGAGGCATCGACCCCGTCCACGGAGACCAGCCTCGCTTTCGGCGACGTCACCTGGCCTCTCCGCGACCCGCGAGCCATTCCGCGACGGCGTCCGCATTCCACGGGGACCACGGCCTCTGCTGCCCTTCGAGGAACAGCTCTCGGATCTGCCGGTGTTGATCGCCGATGGACTGTTCGGCATCGACGGTGATCATGTTGAAGATCAGAGCCAGCGATTCGTACTCCCTGATGACGCGCGCGATGAACCGCTGGTAGCTCTCAACCGGATCGTCGACCGCGGTCACATCCTGGCCGGCCTCGTAGAAATTCGGCATGCGCGTCGCCGTTACTCGTCTGCCCGACGTGATGGGCGACACGGCGAAATAGAAGACCAGATCCGGCCACAGCAGTGGCTGGTACAGCTTCAGCACCCAGTCGAGATCGAGACCGCGGGCGACGTCGCGTGCGAGGCCGGTGAAGAGAAACCGGTCCGCAATCACGAGCTTCCCCTCCCAGAGCGCCGGCAGAATGATCTGCTCGACGCGGTGGCGGAAGTCGGCGCCGTGCAGCAGCGAGAACTCCTCGGGGCTGAGAGCGCGGACCGCTTTCCGGCTCTTGATGATCGGCTTGATCAGGTCCGACGAATTCCACTTCGTCGTGACGACGTCGTAGCCCTCGGATTTCAGCCACGTCTTGAACAGCTTTCGCTGCGTCGTTTTGCCCGAGCCGTCAGGACCCTCGAAGGCCACGAGGAGGCCACGTTTCTTGGAGGGATCGCTGAAATGCGCGCGGGCGGAGCGGCGAGCGACCCGGAGGGCCGCGGCAGACGGTCGCATCGGGCCTAATAGTAACGCTTCGGCAGATCGACAATCACCTTTCGACGAACGAGATCCGCGATCTCCGGCGATACCCGACCGGTGGCCAGCGACGCGGTCACAGCCGGGTCGAGGGTCACGTCCTCCGGCAGGTACTCCCGGCAGGCGCCGTACTCCTGCTCGTAGTCCTCAGACGGAAAACGAAGGCGCAGCCGCCCACCCCGGGAAACGTCGTCAGCCCCATCGGCCGGTACGTAGAGAGGATTGACGCGGAGCTCGCCAGTAGCGGCCGTTGGCATCGGCAGCGGATGGCTCGTGTAGAGGCCCGGATGACGGGTCGCGATGATCGTCAGGGCCGGGTCCCGATCGAGGGCCGCCGCGGAGTCGTGCCGGGCGAGGTCCAGCGGACCGCCCTTGACGACGTCGGCGAAGAGCCCGGCTTCGGCAAAGACGTGCGGCTCGATCGTTTCGAACAGCGCGGCGTACCCCTCGGGCGATAGGGGCTGGCCGTGCGACGGGCTCCACGTCCGCTCATTGTGAGCGTGGCCGATGAGGACCGTGCCCGCCCCGCCGACGAGCCGCTCCATCTCGTTGACGAACTGGCGTTTCGTCCAGATGAACATGAAGGCGTCCGTGCACATCGCCAGGCTGAAGGCGCCACGCGCGAACGGCATCGGGGCGTTGCCGTCACAGCAGACCGGTTCGCATCCTGGCGCGGTGAACCGGCGCGCGAGCCAGATTTTCGGATAAAAGAGGTCGGCGAGTACTGGCGGCGCCGACGTCAAGTCGAGCAGCGTCCGCGTCACGTGGCCCGAGCCGCCGCAGATGTCGATGGCGCGACGCGAGCCGCCGAGCACGGTTGCACCGACCGCGCGCGTCACGGCCTCCGCGACGATGTAGGTGGGATCGGAGAATCGGTAGAGAAAGTATCCGCCTTCGAAGTTGGGCCCAAGGGCCTCCACCGTTTCTCGATACGTCGCCGTGTTCGAGTCCGCGGTCGACTCGAAGGCCCTTGCGCCCTCCTCATCGTCCAGCCCGACCATCGTCCGCCGCGCCAGATCCGGCCGGCCCGCCTGCACCTGCTCGCGGGCGGCCGTGGCCGCCGGAAGGAGATGCAGGACCGGGATGCCATCGACGATGGGGAAGATGCAGCACAGACAACCCAGGATGCCGTCTTGAATCTCTTCAGAGCTGCGGCGGTGGAACAGCGATTCCACGAGCTCCAGCCGTCCACCACAGTAGGGACAGCGCAGGATCTCTAAGGTCTCAACTCTCAAGGCTCACATCTCAACGCGTAAGTAGTGTCCGGCTTCAGCCGGACCTACGAGCTCACCATCGGTTCGCCGAGCCGCTCGAGCAGGGAGTCCGGTGTCGCGGACTCGAGCGGCGCGCGGCGGAAATGCTCGACGCCGAGCCAGCGGCGCGCTTCCTCCTCGTCGATCCAGGCGATCGGGTTGTTGGCCCCCATCTGCGTCCGGTGGCAGCGGAGCGCTGCCAGCTTGCGCGGCGCCCACGCCCGAACGTCGACGACAAAGGTGGCCGGCTTGGCGCCGTCGCCAAACGCTCCCGGATCGATGCCCCAGAAGCTCGAATCGGGCGGCGCGCCGCCTTTGGCCTGTGCCGCTTCCACGACTTCTCTCATGATGCCGTTCGGCATCGTCACGTAATACAGCGGCGGCGCTTCAGCGCCGAACGACTTCACGGCAGTGTAGGTGCGTTCGTGCACCCCCACGTGATCCAGGTGCCAGTAGAGGCCGTCTTCGGCGAACGTAATGACCGCCTCCGGCCGGCACCGTCGGATCACCGCAACGATCTCTTCGTGCAGCTCCGGCACGTCGTCCCACCGCAGATCGCCATCGGGGTGATCCATCACGATTACTTCCGCCACTCCGAGGATCGCGGCGGCTTCGCGCAGCTCACGCTCACGCGCGCGGCCGAGATCGCCGTCCGGGACGAGCGCGGGATCGCTGATCGACCCGGCCTCCCCGCGTGAGGCGCACATGAGCACGATGCGGACTCCGGCGTCGGCCAGCCGCGCGAGCGTGCCTCCACACGCCAGCGACTCGTCGTCGGGATGGGCGAAGATCGCCAGCACGGTGCTGGGACTAGCTTCCACGGTGAGCCTCCACGAGCCGCGTGTACACCGCGATGTATTCGTTGACCATTCGTGCCACACCGAAGCGCGCGACGGCCTGCTCCCGGACGCGCCGACGATCGAGATCGAACACGCGCGGCAGGTCGTTGGTCATCTGCTCGAGATCCTGGAACACCATCCCGGTGATGCCCTCGTCGACGACCTCGCGAACGGCGCCGCGATCGAGCGCGGCGACCGGCGTGCCGCACGCCATCGCCTCCGCCAGCACCAGCCCGAACGGCTCGCGGGCCTGAATCGGGTAGAGCAGCGCGCGGGCCCCTCCATACAGCTTCACCTTGGCGGCGAAGTCTGCCTCGCCGTAGTACACGATGTTGCGGCCGTCGACGTGAGGTGCGATTTTCTCACGGTAATACTCCCCTTCGGCCGCGGCAAGAATGAGGCGCATGCCGACCCTTTTCGCGATCTCGATCGCCTGCAGCACGCCTTTTCCCTCGGTGAAGCGGCCCAGGAACAGCAGATAGTCGTCGGGGCTGGCTTCGAACCTGAAGCTGTCGGTATCGATGCCGTGCAGCACGGTATCCACCACGTTGAGCCCGACGAGCAGGCGTGCCTGCTCCTGGGAAATGGCGACGAAGGGCGCCTCGGGATAGCGGGACCACAGCTTGATTTCGGCGGCGCTCGGCGAATGATGCAAGGTCTGCACGATCGGCGTTGCCGAGAGCCGCGTGAAGGCGAGCGACATCGGGTAGTACGCGGCTTCGTAGTGGATGATGTCGTATTCGGCGCCGCGCTCGACGGCGGCCGCGAGGTTCAACATCTCGTAGAGCTCCCACGGCCACATGTGCTCGTCGTGCCAGTAGCCGTGCGGGTAGATCGCGTTGAGGCGCGCGCTCGTCTTCGAGTCGGCGGTCGCGTACAGCGTGACGTCGTGACCGTGCGCGACGAGCCCCTCGGTCAGGAGCGATGTCATCGTCTCCACCGACCCGGATTTCGGGGGTGGAATCGTCGTGGCGACCGGTGCGATATGGGCGATCCTCATGCAGAATGTTGATTTCTTCGTTTTCTTCGTGGTTCTTCGAGACTTCGTGATGAGTCGTTTCTCACGAACACGCGACCTCCAGCAGCCGCGGGAGCACGCGCGACGCGTCGAAGTGCTCCCGCGCGATGTCCACCGCGCAGCGTGCGTGCCGATCGTAGTCGGCGTTGATGGCCTCGATGCCCGCGAGCGCTTCCTCCGGCGTGGAGAACGCGAGCAGCCCGTCGCCGGATGGCAGGTGTGCGGTCCAGCCGGTGTCCTGCACGAGCGCCGGCCGACCCGAGGCGAGATAGCATTCCGTGCGATCGCTGAACCAGCCCGATCGATTGACGACGTAGGTGTGCTTGGCGACGCCGAACTCGGCCTTCGAGCTCTGGATGAACTCGCGATAGGCCTCCGGAGTCCTCGAGACCGCCATCGCATCCACAGTCTCCCAGCCGTGCTCGCGCAGCAGGCGTTGCGGGCCGTTGATCGCGAGTTCGAAACGCTGCGTCGTCTTCGACGGCAAGTCGACGAACTTGACGAACTCCTGATCCTTGTTGCCGCCGACGTCGGCAAAGCTTTCAATCTGCCAGGTCATCACCGTGGTGAATCGATCCCGACGGACTGCGGCTGGCGGCCAGTCGGCAAGAGTGGTCGGCTGCCACGTCTTGTGCCAGGTGAACGACCCGGTTGGAATCGTTGACGCCGGCGTGCCGATGTTGGCGCCAAAGGTGAAGAGGTGATCGAACTTCTGGAAGAACTCCACGTACCAGGGCTCGGCTTTCGCGATGGCGAGCTGCGTAAATGCCGGGTCCGAGTCGATGAACGCTTTTCTCGGGATGCGTGCGTACTCGTCGCGCCAAAACCACGAGCCGCCGGAGAGGTTGAGGAACAGATCGGCATCTGCCGCGTATCGGCGGACATCCTCGAAGCTTCGGCCGTGGTAGCTCCCGTCGTAGTTGACGAACGACCAGCGGTCCCCCAGTCCATAGGGGTCGAGCGCGTTGTGGATGTACGCGGTGCCGTAGGCGGGATCGGTCGAGCGCGTGTTCTGCACGGGGTCGTAGACGCACTCCCCCGTGTCCTCGATGTAGAAGACCTCGTGGCCGAGCGCGCGCAGCCCGAGCAGGTACATCAGCGAACACCAGGTCACGCCGCCGAACGGGTAGCGGGCGATAATGCCCGCGAACAGGATCTTCATGACATTGCGGATTGCGGATCTCGGATTTCGGATTCCGAGAACCGAGCTCCAGCAGCAATCCGCAATCCGCCATCCGATATCCGCGATCTGAGGGTCATCGTTTCGCCGCCTCGATCAACTCGTCGACCGTCTCGGGATCGTCGAGCGACTTGCCGACCGAGAGTCGTGCGCACATCCGCCGGTACAGGTCGCTTTGCTCCAGCAGCTCTTCGTGCCGCCCTTTCGCGGCGATGCGGCCACCGTCGAGTACCAGAATGCGGTCAGCGTCGCGGACCGTCGAGAGCCGGTGGGCGATGACAATCGTCGTACGGCCCGCTCGGAGATGGCGCAGCGCACCGAAGACGATCTCCTCGGAGATCGCGTCGAGCGACGACGTCGGTTCATCGAGGATGAGGATCGGAGCGTTCTTGATGATGGCCCGCGCGATGCTCAGGCGCTGACGCTCGCCGCCGGAGAGGCTGCCTCCCGCTTCAGCGATTTCGGTGTCGTACCCGTTCGACAATCGTGCGATGAAGTCGTGCGCGTGCGCCGCCCGCGCGGCGGCTTCCACCTCGGCGTCGGTGGCGTCCAGCCGGCCGTACCGCAGGTTGTCGCCGATGCTGCCGGCAAAAAGCACCGGCTCCTGCAGGACGATCGCGATCTTCTCGCGCAGCGATCGAACTTTATACCTGCGCACGTCGCACCCGTCGATCAGCACCCGTCCCCTCGTGGCGTCGTACAGTCGCGGAATCAGGCTCACCAGCGTCGTCTTGCCGGCGCCTGTCAGGCCGACGAGCGCCACCATCTCTCCTGGCCTTGCGGCGAACGTGATGTCGTGGAGCACCTCGGTCCCGTCGGGATACGTGAAGCCGATCGCCTCGAACCTGATATCGCCCCTGACCGAGACCGCCTCGACCGCATCCGGTGCGTCGACCGTTTCCGGCATCAGCGCGAACATCTCGCGGACGCGCTTGGCGCCGGCCACCGCGCCCTGCAGCTGTCCGGTCGTGTGAGCGATCGCGGACAACGGCCCGTACACCGCGCCCAGGTAGTTGATGACGACGTACAGATCGCCGATGCTCAGCATGCCGGTCATGACGAACCGCCCGCCGACGATGACCACCAGCGCGGTGCCGAGAATCGTGATCGTGCTGACGACGACCGAGAAGAGCGACTGCTGCCAGGTGATGGTAATGCGCGCGTGCATCGCCTTCTCGCCGGCTCCCCGGTAGCGCTCGAGCTCGTGGCGCTCGCGCGCGAAGCTCTTGACGAGCCGCATCGCCCCGAACGTCTCGTAGAGGCGCTCGAGGAGCTTCGACTCGAGCTCCTTGACCCGTTCCTCGCGGTTGACGAGCGTCGACGTGTAGTACCGCAGGCAGAAATAGAGGAACGGCACGACCGTCAGCGAGAGCAGCGCGATCGTCACGTTCAGGCTCAGGAGGATGCCGAACATGACCGCCAACGCGATGATGGACGTCGCGAGCGGAAAAATGCCGCTCATCACCAGGTTCTCGATCGCGTAGGCGTCGACGTCGACACGGTAGACCGCGTCCGCCGTACTCTTGTGGATGTGGTGATGCAAGCCGAGTCCGGTGAGATGCTCGAACAGGCGGTGCCGCAGGTCGTACACCATCCGCTGCCCCGTATCGACCTGCACCTGCGTGCCGTACGCGGAGACGAGCTGGTTGACGATCTGCAGGATCACGCCGCCCGCGACGACGCCCACGAGCAGCGCCATCCGATTGTGGCTCGCCGCATACGTCAGCCACGTCGCGAAAGGCGTGTTCACGCTGAATCCGAAGATCCCGAGGTGATCGGGGAACGGCTTCCGACTCAGCACGTAATCGATGACGATGGCGAACGGCCACGGCTGCAGGGCGCCGAGCACGATCTCGGAGACCAGCAGCACAGACAACACCGAGACCCGCGCGCGGTACGGGCGAAGGAACGACAGAGTCCAGCGGAGCAGACCCCGGTCGGAGGGCTGGGCCGCGACGGCGCTCATCCTCCAACCCTTCGGCCAGGCGTCAGCACCCGCGGCGGAATCAGCTTGGCCGTCGGCCTCGGAATCGGCAGCGCGACGAGCTGATCGCGGGCCGAATCGGCCACATACAGCCAGCCGCGCTTCGCCGCGTACGCCACGCGCGTCGGCGCGCCGAATGCGACGCGCCCTTCGTCAGTCACGTCCCGGATGATGCCGTCCGGCCCGACGGCGCGGACGTTCTGGTTGTAGAAGTCGGCGATGAAGATGGTCAGGCGGCCGCCGGGCTCGGGCACGAGCGCCAGGCCAGCGGGGCCCGCCAGCGTCGCCTGCGTCGCGGGAATGCCGGACACCGAGGGTCCCCACCGACCATTGCCGGCAACTGTCGTGATGATGTGCGTCTTCGCGTCGACCTTGCGCACGCGGTTGTGGTGGATGTCGGCGATGTAGATGTCGCCGTTGGGCGCAATCTGCACGTCGCTCGGCATGTTCAGGTGCGCGCTCGTCGCAGGGCCGCCGTCTCCGACGCTATCGCTGTTGCCCGGGGAGCCGTCGCCCGCGACCGTGCGAATCAGGCCGGTTCTCGCCTCGATCATCCGGACGCGGTAATTGAGCGTGTCGGCGATGTAGATGTCGCCATTCGGCGCGGCCGCCACCGCGCTCGGCGTGTTGAGCGCGGCCTCGGTCGCCGGCTTGTCGTCGCCGTCGTACCCGTTCTCGCCTGACCCGGCAATGGTGGTGATGAGGCCGGTCGGGTGATCGACGCGCCGGATTCGATCGTTGTGCGAATCGGCGACGATGACGTCGTCATCCAACGCAATCGCCACGCCGTCCGGCGTGTCGAGCTGCGCTTCGGTCGCCGGACCGTTGTCGCCGGAGAATCCGCTGCCGAGATCGTAGTTACCGGCGTAGGGCTCGATGTCGGGATGGTCGCGCGCGTCGATCCGCCGGATCACGTTGTTGTTCGAGTCGGCGATGTACATGTCGCCGTTCTTTGCGAAGGCGATGCCGCCAGGCGCGTCGAGCCATGCGGAGATGGCCGGCCCATAGTCGCCCGCGTAGCCTTTCTTTCCGCCGATCACCTGCGCCGTCGCCGCTTCGCGCAGCATGAACGTGCCGGCGCCGAGCGCCACGATCATCACCACGAAAATGAACGCGCTGCGCAGGCCGTACATCCGCAGCAGGGAAGGCGCGACCAGCGGCACGCGCGCCGGCCCGGGATGCATGGCCACCATCCCCGTTCCGACGGTGACGTGCGCGATGCCTCGCCGGAGAATGGCCGTCGTCTGCGCGGTCCGCCACGCCACCACCATGATGAGTACGAGGGTGAACACGGCCACGAGTGAGCCTGCCAGCGGCCAGCGCAGGACCACGCCGGTTGCGGCGCCGAGGAGCAGCGCCACGCCGAGACCGACGGCGCTGACGATCCCGAACGTGGTCGGACGCAGATGCGTGCTGATCCGCACGAGCACCTTGCCGCTGCCGTGCTCCTCGACGAGCGCGCGCACGTCGAGCCACGCCCAGCGGCCGACAAAGGCGCTGACGTCCCGGTCGTCCGACCATCCTTCATCGATCGCG
>Ga0114129_10013719_pt1 | contig 11548 bp, 8 predicted proteins | sample RhiMetdeltSRZDD1_FD_80071 | JGI IMG/M metagenome (GOLD analysis project Ga0114129, IMG submission 80071) | Populus rhizosphere microbial communities from Tennessee, USA - Rhizosphere MetaG P. deltoides SRZDD1 (version 2) (version 2) | ecosystem: Host-associated > Plants > Roots > Rhizosphere >... | reverse complement strand
TTCCCCGACGCGTCCCTGTAATTCTGCGGAGTACCGCCATTACTGTAATTGACAGTTTCTTTTGTCAATTGTCCCAATTGGTCAAGATCAAAGTGGGTTTGGCGCTGGAATGGATCCATCACGTCGACGATCTGGTTATTCTCATTATGGCCAAAGTCAGTACGCACATTTTCATCCGGATTGCCGCTACCAAAGGCAGGCGGGTTGGGGTCATAAATACTCTGGCCAACGAGATTCCTAACAATGGTAGCAGCCCGATTCCACAAATCGTAATAGGTGCGGGTAACTACACCATTGGGGTCTACTGTCGCAATTACCTTGCCAGCTTCATCGTAGTAGGTAAAGGAACAGATATTATCTTCAGTTCCACATTCCCCCTGTTGAGGATCGGGAAGTGTTGGATCAGTATAGGGCTTGCCAACCAGGTTCTTTACAACAGCAACGGGACGGCTTAAGGCATCATAATATGTGCGGGTCCATACGCCGTTCGGATCCTGGGTTGCGATGATATTTCCATTGGCATCATAAAACGTATCACTGCGGATATTCGAGCTGGATCCACGGCTCGGAGGGGTTTCTACCGAAATGTCCTGGCCTGTTAAGTGCTCTACCACCGCAAATGGGCGATTCAGCTTATCGTAGTATGTGCGTGTGATCACACCCAGCGTGTCTGTTCTAGCAATCAGGTTATCATTGAGATCGTACTCATATTCTGTGCGAATGTTCTGATCAGGAGTAGCGGGATTGAACTGCCCGGTCCCAACAAAGTTTTGGATACTAAGAACAAGCCGGTTGGCCTGGTCGTAGGAGTTTTGGGTAATATTACCCAGTGTATCGTGTGTTTCGGACACATTTCCGGCATCATCATAGACAGTTTCTGTTCGGATATTCCAGTCAGGATGATTCGGGTCGTAAGTGGGCGCGGTGGGTGCATTAATTGCTGCCGCGACTTCTGCGTACGAAGTTGCAGGAGTCGCATTGATCACCAGATTCTGCACAACACGGGTTGGCCGATTCGCCAAGTCGTAATAGATACGAGTTATTGTCCATAGCGTATCCACCACAGCAATCTGATTGCCGCGCGCATCATAGAAATAATCAGTTGTGATATTAAATTGATCCTGATAATTTCTCTGGGTATTGGTCGGGTGCGGATTGCGAATTGTTTTCTTTAACTGCCCGGCTGCATCATATTGATTTTCAGTAATGTGTCCTTCAGGATCCGTGATCTGCGTCAGATTCCCCACTTCGTCATAAGAATAGGAGGTTGTTTGAGGACTTGTGGTCTCAAACGCAACGGCTACTGTTTCTATCTGTCCCGAGGGCGTATATGTGTAACGAGTCTGATGTCCCAGTGCATCGGTGACAAGCTTCACTTTTCCGGCGGAAGCTCCAGCTGAAGGAGGATAATATTCGTAGTCTGTGCCGACAAAAGTATTCCCGTTATCAAATGACAAAGGATATTCGATCCTCGTTGGCAAAGACGGAAAGTCCGTGTTTGCATAGGAATAAGTTGTATCGTTGCCTAATGAGTCAGTGATTTTCGTTGGACTAGTAGGGCTATTCGTGTTCTCATAATAAATAAATGTCTCACCATTCAAGGCATCCTTGACATATTCGAGGTTTGATCCATCGTCACTCCAATCCAAGAAAGTGGGGTTGTTTAGAGGGTCGGTGATAATTCCCGGACGTAAATTAAAATCATATTCATTCTTTTGTGTTGCACCGGTTTCATTTGCATCAGTTATGAGAGTCCCGCGCTCATCATAGGTATGCGTAATCTCATTGGTTAGGGCGTCTTTGATGGTGATGGTTCCGTCTGCGTTCGGAGTGATTTCCACTACCAATTTTCCCTCCCCGTTGTATTGGCGGACGGCACGTCCCTGCTCATATTCAATTCTCTCGACCGTCACACCGCCGGGAGCCTCGACTTTGGTCAGCAAATGAGGTTGGTCTTCGTACTTATGCATCCAGGGTTGTCCCAAAACATCGGTAACAATTTCCAGGTTACCATTCGGATCATACTCATAGGATACCGAGCGTCCAGTTTGGTCGCTAACAGAAGTTAGCTGGCCGTTTTGTGGATCATATGCCAGATCCAGGAATGTAGAGCCGCCATCTGCGATGACGCGATCGAGCTTTCCACTTGTTTCATAAGTGTAATCCCACGTTTGTCCTTCTAGATTCGAATAGGTCAACAATTTTCCCGTTCCGTCAAATACGAAAACCGAGTCGGTGGTATCTTTGACCTCATAACGCAAAGGTGAAACTGATGTTCGAGTTAGGGAAGCCGTTAATCCAGGATGAGGGTTATATGTACCATCGCCCATATCATAAAACTTATATAAATTGGCTGTGTGCGCTTTAAATAAAACCTGACCATCAACACCTAACGGGTCATTTGGAAATATGAGGCGAATATCATGATTGTGTGTCCAGCCCGGCCCTAAGAGGTCGTGCTTTGTGATCGCCTGTGAAGAGTATGTCCGTTGAAAGAACAACTCCCCCCCTGTTGTTGGTAACGATAGATCAATTTTGGAATAGTCATAGGCCCCAGTTTGAGTATTGATAGGTCCACCAAAATAAGCATTCGTAGTCGACGTGGCAGGATTAATAAAGCAATCCGGACTACATGATGACATGATCATCTCTGAATAGATCACTGGAAGGTTGGTTGAAAGTTTTGAAACAAATGCATCACCTGCTCCACTATGTGAATTTGAAAAACTGCCAGCAGTTGTGGGGAAGGTCGAAGAATAAGTAGCTCCTGCAATATAGATATGCCCGGATTCGTCGATCGCTGCACCCTTATAATTATTTTCACCATTATCGGGACTACCAAAAAAGCTACCATAGACCAGAGAACCAGCGGGTCCTATTTTCGAAACAAAAAGGTCGCTAAAGTCAGAATCCCCTACACGATCGAAAGCCCCAAGCACTATAGGGAAAACCGTAGAATATGTCTCGCCCAGTACATAAATATACCCACTGTCATCGACAGCTATATCGTCCATATAGTCATTATCATTTCCTCCGAGATATGTGCTATAGAGTATGCTGTCGCCAGTGGGTGATAATCGAGATACGAATCCGCCCTCCTCATCACTGAGAGTCTTCTGGAACGCTTGAGACGTAATGGGAAAATCCCTGAAGTATGTATTCCCGTTAAACCATGTCGTGGTTGTCCCGGTAACGTATGCAGACCCATCACTTCCAACACTAATCCCAAGCCCTTGGTCATTGCTTGACCCACCAAGATAGGTACTATAAATTAGACTACCTGTGGCGCCAATTTTAGTAATGAATGCCTCATACCGACACTGCAACTGTCCAAACCAAACGACACAATTCATCACCTGATCATAAGCCCCAGGTGTAGTTGGAAGATCTTGTGAAAAGGTGAAACCAGTAACATATCCATTGCCAAGACTGTCAATATCAATACCCATGATGTAGTCTTCTTTTTGCCCCCCAAATAGGGTTGAATAAACGAGTGTTTGGCCATCAGGATTCATTTTGAGAACAAAGCCTTCCCAGCCCTGGACAAAATTACTACCCCGAATTGCACCAGGCGTCGTGGGAAAGTTGTTGCTTGTGTTCGTCCCGGCGGTATTTCCTGCAATAAGGACGGTCCCAGTATTATCAACGGCAATACCGTTGGATGTTTCATTACTGCCACTGCCTCCGATATACGTGGAATAAACGAGTGAGGTGCCAGACGCATCCAGTTTAAAAATATACGTATCCTGCCCGGACTCCGGGCCACCGTTGAAAGTCGGATCATACGCCGATGGTGTCACCGGAAAATTATTTGATCCAGTCATCCCTGTTACATATGCGTTTCCCGAACTATCGACAGCGATTCCTCCCCGGCTATCATCATAGGCACTCCCACCGATGAATGACAAATACTCCAATTGACTACCAGCCGGGTTGAATTTCGCTACAAAAATATCTGTGACGCCTCCTACGGTAGAAAGGCCAGGCACGGACGGAACAGAGAAGACTTGACCATAACCAGTTATATAGGCAGCTCCATTATTATCGACTGCAATATCCATTCCTTCTTGCCATGTGGCGCCACCCAAATAAGTCGAGTAGATTAATGCTTCATCAACACTAAAAATCGGAGTGTCAGAATCCAGCAAGGTTGAATATGCAGGGGCATAAAGAGGCTTACTGACGCTACTTCTATCGGCGTTAAGGTTTAAAGCAGGTTCAATGTGCCAAGAATTCTTTTCTGGCATAGTAATTTGTATTTCATTGCCAGTAAGTCGAGTGGACAGTTTCTGTTTACTGTTAGAAATGAAGTTTGGCAGGTAGAACTGGCCGATATCCGTTGTGATCTGTATATTCTCCCGGTCCAAGACGATCTCTTTGTGACCCGTAAGCTTGACCCGAATGCCTTGACTCGCAATTACATTATTCTTTGTGTAAAATCGAACAGGGTCTGTAAGCACAAACCGCCAAGTCAATTGATCTCCTTGGCTGGTTAATTCCAAATCAATACCGGGGTAAAAATCTATATAACGCACACCTCGGTAAACCGGGACATCCTTTTGCCAATCCGCAGCATTTTGGCCAGAAAAGTATGAAAAGCGCGTACTCACTCTATCAAATGGAGTGATTTGGGCATGTTGATTTGAGCCGGGAAACTCAACTCGCAAATTTAGTCCTTTACGTTGAGTTTGCGGTTGTTGCAACTGGGCCGGGTCGAAAAGTTTGGAGTTAGACTCCGGTGTTGCAGGTTCGACATAGCTAAACCAAATGACCTCAGGTTCCAAAAATACTGTCGCTTCACCCCCTGTCACCTGGAATCTCGCGCGCGAATCAAACTGTCCCACATTTTCAACAAACAATAAGGAAGGCTCTATATTGTTACTTGTGCTATTATGGTCTGGGGACACAAAATCGCCGGAATTAGGGTCCTCATGTCGTGGCGTAGGTCGTTCAAACATCGGAATTGAATGACCATCTTCTTTTATTGCTTGCGAATTGGAAATTATGGTGGGTCTTGATTCTGCCCTACCTTGAGCAACAACCACACTGGGCCCTGTCGCGCTGAATACAAACGCCACCATCAATGTGACACGGATGACACTCTCTGTCCATGGTTTGAATGCAAACATTGATCCTCCTCAATTTGTCTGCAACCAGGATAAAGCCCCTGATTGTATTAAGATGTCACGGCGTAGGATTAGGGTAAGTTGCCTGTAAAAGTACCCAAGCAGAAGAATTGGCTCAATTGTCCTTTATTTGAGGCAACCGTTATGAAAACATAATAATCATAAAACTTCTACTGGTCAATAGATTTATTAAGGAGGTATAGACAAAGCTTCAGGGAGATACCCAATTAGCTAAGTACAAGCTCGGAGGTCTACATCCATTAGGATGATCTGGGAACTGGGAGACGATACGGTTCTGGAAATTGTTTCTTAGGAGTTCTTCGACAAGAGCGCTCAGTTGCCCCACCTGCCGCTCATTGCGCAGGAGTGGCTGGCTGACGTTACGGCCGTAACGAAATGGAAAGGTTACAACGTATTGTAAAAATCGCCCATTTGTGCTAAGATTTCGTCAGTTCAACCGAATATTTCCCGATCCTTGTTTACCAAAACTGGCTCGGACTCCCTTTACGGAGTCCGGGCTTTTTCATTTTCCGGAGCAACCCATGAAAAGCAAACTGCATGCAGCCTTCACATCCCTAATCGACACAATCAAGAGTGCCGCTCACCTGTCCGACGACTCGCTGGACCAGAAGGTCCAGGCGGTTCGAAGCGCGTTCTACGACGCCTTTGATCGCATCTATGCTGAGCCGATGCCCGGCTGTTACGTCAAAGAAGTCTATGACGGCTACGTGATCGTCGAAGAAGGGGAAAAGCTTTTCAAGGTCAACTACAGCTTCGATGCCGATGGCAAGGTGGTCTTTGATGCCCGTGACAGCTGGCAGCCAGTCGAGCAGCAGTACGTCACTATGCAATCCAACTTTTCCTTTACCGAGTTGTCCGCAGACACGCTCGTCGAGCCCATCGGGCTGAAGTACATCGACGGCCTGGCTGCTGGGACCTTCGTTTCGATGAGCGGCGAAGAGGTGACCTTCAGTGCCGATGAACTGCAAGCCTACATCGAGAACACCCAGAAGATCATCGAGAGCACACGCACCGAGAGCGGCGAGATTGTAGGTCTCCCGATCGACAAGGACAGGCACGACCACGCTGGCGGCGCCGGCTGGATCGTGGGGCTCGAGCTCGATAGCGCTCGCAGCATTGTCCGTTTCCTGGTCAACTGGACTCAGCAAGGGATCGACCTGATCAAGGGGAACATCCGCCGCTTCTTCTCCCCCTCTACTGATCCAGTTAACAAAGTGATTCTAGGTGGGTCGCTGACCAACTGGCCAGCCACTCGCCTTGAAACGGGCCAGATCCTGCTACGGCCCGTCGAGTTATCCCAAACTATGAAGGAGATTGACATGCCCAAGACACTTGAAGAGATGTTCGCAGATCTGAAGGCTGGCATTCTTGAGGCAGTCGGGAAAAATAAACCGGCTGAACATCAGGCCGATCCGCCCGCGCCAGCCGATGACAATGCCCCCAGCCCGACCCTGCGTGAGCTGCTGAACACGCCGGACGCTGTGGAGGAACTGGGCAAGCGTGCGCAGGAAATTGCGCAGGAAGCTATAAGGGCCGATAGGCGTAAGCTGCGCGCGGTCGAGTTCGCCTCCAAAATTGTCGGAGGCACGCGCGAGAAGCCATTCGGTCTGAAGGTGAAACCTGCCGAGATTGTTGCCCTGCTGCTCTCTCTGCCCGAAAAGCAGGCCAAGGCCGTTGAGAAGATCCTGGAAGATTCGCTCGGCTCAGCCATTGATTTCGCCGAGCACGGCTTCGACAGCCAGGGCTTCATCCAGAAGCCGCAGCTGCCGGCCGCCATCAAGCCGTATGCCCGCCAGTGGGTCGAAGCAGGAAAACCCATCGGCGAGTTCTTTACGCAAAATCCGGAACTCGGGCCCGCCGAGAACTACAACCTGGTCGAGTTCGTGAAGGAGAAGGAGTAATCACATGACCAACCTTTCTGCTGATGCTCCTCTCCGCTTCCTGGGAGAGACCGTATCCGAGCGCTTCCCGGTCGATACCGCGTATGCCGTATCGATCTATAAAGGGCAGCCGATGATCCTTGATCTGTCCAGCGACCCCGAAAGCGCCATGCCGTTCGTCGATGCCCGCGTGGTCGCTGCCACCGACGTCTGCCTCGGCATTGCCGCCGAAGGCAAAGTCATCGCAGCGGGCGATCCGGAAGATGACCGGAACTTCCTCGAAGTCTATGTTGCCCCCACAGTCGTTGGCTTCAAGTCCACCGTGTTCACGAATGCCGACCTCGGCAAGACCGTGTACATGTCCGACTCGGGCACACTGTCCGAAACCGCGGCGGACAATCCGCAGATCGGCAAGCTGGTCAAGGTCGAGGACGGTTATGCCTATGTCGAGCTCACCACACCGCAGATCTGCAGTGGTGCATAAGGAGATGATGCCATGATTTCAGGGAACGTTCCTCAACATCTCGTGGTCGCAGCCCGCACAGGCTTCCTGACCACAGCCACGCCTGCGGTGCCGGCTTACGCACCGATCGCTGCCACGATCGATATGACCGCCAAGAGCATCGACCTGGTCGATCTGGGCGGCGCTCCCATGCCCCTGCGCAACCGCGGCCGCATGCAGGTCCAGGACTTCATTGAGAAGAAACTGACTGTGACCCCGCTCGACTGGGACATCACCGTCTTCATCTCCCACAATGCGGTCCAGGATGATCAGACCGGTGAGTTGGACCGCAAGGTCCGCGCGGCCGGCGACAACTTCCAGCGCCATATCTCCCAGCAAGCCTTCCAGGCCCTGAATGATGGCGATGCCACTACCAATTTCGGCGCTGGCTACGATGGCAAGGCCTTCTTCGCCAATGACCACGTCGATAAGGGTGCCGTGTACACCACCAACCAGGACAACCTGGACGCCAATGCGCTGTCGCTGGCCAACTTCGGTGTGTCGTATGTCAAGGCGCAGAAGACCCGTGACGATCACGGCAACTTCACGCAATACAACTACGACACGCTGATCGTGCCGCCTGACCTGGCCACGCTTGCCTTCCAGATCACGCGCGTGCCCGGTGGGAATGAGACCATCACGAACGCCAATCCCTATGCAGGCGTGATCAAACCAATCGTGGCGCCGCAGTTGGACTCGACCGCCTGGATCCTGGTGGCCGGCAGCGAGAATACCAAGCCGATCATCATTGCCATGCGCGAGCAACCCAATTTGCAGAGCGCCTGGTTCGATCCTCAGGCTCCCGATGGTGGCCGCTACTACTTCAAGTTCTACGCGCGCTACAACCATTTCTATGGGGACTGGCGACTGGCCTACATGGGCAACTCCTAAGCCCGGTGAAGCGAATCCGATAAGGGCGAGCGGGAAGCCGCCCGCCCTTTTTATCAGGAGAGATCGTATGAGCAAACCAACGTTAGAAGCGAAGGTCAAGGACACCTATCAGATGGGGCCCGTGGTTGCATTTTCCGGGCACGAGTTTATCCGCAACGAGTGGCGCGACGTGCCCGCGGGATTCGGGCCGGCTGCCCTGGTCCATCCCCTTCTGGATGTGCGCGAGAAAGAAAGCCAGGAAGAGATCCGGGTCACCAGCCAGGACTACCTGGCAGACACCCTGGGCACCGCCGACGAGACTGTGGCCAGTGAGCCGCGCACACTCCTCGAGGAAGAAGCCGTTACGGCCGTAACGGCAGATGCTGCAGACACCCCTGTTGATGACACGGTCGAAGATTCCACAGCCAGCGAGACCGCCAAGGATCTGACGGACGAGGAGCGGGAGGAGATGGTCAAAGAAAAGCCCCAACGGACCAGCCGCAGCGGTCGGCGATCCCGCAAGGAGTAAGCATGATCGAGCTGATCGGTCCGTTCAACTCCGGGGACGCTGTGGGGTCCTCTGGCTCAGCGCTCAGCAACCAGGACTCAGCTGCCCACGTGGCCGGGCTGCTGGAAGCTGTGTTCGTGAAGTACAACCCCGACTATCCGGACAACCCGCCAGGCACCACCAAGGTCACCATCACCACCAAAGGCGCCAACGGGTCCCCGCCCAGCCGCACGATCCTGACCCTGGACAACGCTAACACGGATGGCTGGTTCCAACCCCGCGGTGCCATCCACAACGGCTCCGGCGGCGCGATCTCCGATCTGTACGATAAGATCCCACTCTTCGACTACGTGAATGTGGCAATCGAAGCAACGAATGAGGGGAGCCATGTCGATGTCTGGTTCCTGGTGAGCACCTGATGCCTACCCCAGAAATTGCCACCGACAGTTATGGGACCGTCGAAGGCGTTGCGGCGCTCGCGCACACATGGACCACGGATGACACCTTCCTGGATGCAGACCCTCCCTATGAGGATGCAACCAACCCATCCCTGACGTCGGTGATCAACTGGATCAACCAGGTCAGCGCCGTCCTCAACACGGCCATGAAGAAGTATGGCTTTGTGGTGCCGATCACTACTGCGCGCGGTCAGTTGGCGGCTGCGTCGATCGTCGAGCAACTCGTGGCTGATCTGTGCGGGTACGCCAACAGCAAAGGACGCTTCCTCTCTGAGCGCTTCACACAGCAGGGGTATTCGATCTGGCGCGCGATCCGCAATGACCTGGATGGATGGGTCTTGGAATATGCACCCGGGCTCGAGCAGGACGGTGCCGATCGGGAAGCCTCCAACGTGGATGAGATCGGCTTTCGCGATATGGACCAACGCGGGAACCTCACATCACCTATTTTCCAGCGTGACGCGTTCGGCAATCGCTTCAGGGACTGGGATAAGCGATGAAACGTGACTTTCGCCAGATGCGCGTGTTCATCGAAGCCTTGCTCGAAGCGGGCCGGGACACCCTGGTTCAACTGGCAACCAACGTCAAAGAACGAATGTCAGAGGAAGGCAAGTCAGTCACCTACCCGATCGAATGGGACTCGGAACGGCAGCGGCGTTATGTGATGTGGAAACAAAAGGGGCAACCTTACCGCCGCACAAACCGCTATCGCTTTGGTTGGGAACTGGAACGCGGCCGGTTTGGCGCGCGATTGTCTAATCGATCCCCGGCCGGTGCGATCGGTGGCATCCCCTCTGGCTGGCAATCCCGGATCCATCGCGGGCGCTGGCCGCACCTGCTGACAGTGCTCTTCGATGAGCTCGCCAAGGTGCCTGCAGATGTGAGTAACCGCCTGAAGGTCGTTGGGGAGAAGTTCCGATGACTGATCACTACTCCGTCTGCGAAGCTGCCCTGATGAACGAGATCCGGACGCTAACCGAGTTCTTCCCGCGTGACTTCCAGGTCTCGGATGACGACAGCGTCGTCAACCGCGGCGCGGATTACTTTGCGATCTTCCAACCAGACGCCTTCCCACAGACCCGCGCGAATGGCCGGGAAGTCTTCTTCAACTGGGTCGTGATCTTCGACCTGTATGTGCGCTACTCCACGCGCAAGGAATCGTTGCCCAAATTCAAGGCGGTCCGCAGCGCGTTGATCAACCTGTTGAAGCCAACCGTGCTCAACGGTGCCAACCTGAATATCAGTCGGACTGTGCTGAGCGCCAATGGCGGACTGCAGCAGGACATTCCGGGCGGCAGCCCGAACTTCATCATCCAAACCTTCAGCGTTGTGATCACGCAGCGCGTCCGGTTTGAGTAATAAAGGAGAATTCAACATGACAGATCCTTCTGGAATTGGCTGGGGCACCGACGTCTACCGCGCGGTCTTCTTCCCGATCAACACCTCTGGTGGCATTGATCATCCGGGCTACCCGGACTATCTGGCCGCCGATCCTTATGAGGGCCTCGAGTTCAATGGACCCAAATCACTCTCTCTAAATCTCGGCACGCCCCGGTCCGTTGTGAATGTTGCCCAGGGACAGGTACAGGACACGATCTACCTGCCCTCGATCGAAGCGAAGTCCGCTGACTTCCGCGTCACGTACATCGACCAGGTAACGTTTGCGGCGCTTAGTGCGGTCAAGACCCGGGTCATTGGTGGCGGCCGCGGGATGCCATTCGGCACCGACAAACAGGGGTTGGAGATCGCCGGCACGTTCCTGATCAGCCAGCTGGCGTTCCATGACCTGGATGGTGTCAGCCAGTGGCACTCGTACATAATCCCGCGCGCCCGAGCCATCGTGCAGATGCCATCCTTCGATGAAAATGCGATCGACGTGCCGATCACTCTCTCGCTGTCCAAGTCCCGGAAGCATGTATGGGGACCGGCGCTGAGTGAAGCGAACGACGGGGCGCTCAGTATGCACGCATGGGACCACATGACCTGGGACCGGTTCAACATCGTGGCCTGGGTGGCGGATGGCGTGGAGGACACGTTCCTCTTCCCCACCGACAAGCCCGCTCTTGCCAATTACGCGACGACCTTCACGCTCTGGGACTTCAACGCTGGCACGCAGATCACGGCCGGCATCACTAAGTCCACCACCGGCGTGGAGTTCGTCGCCGCGCCCGCAGACGGCAAGC
>Ga0114129_10013717_pt1 | contig 11548 bp, 12 predicted proteins | sample RhiMetdeltSRZDD1_FD_80071 | JGI IMG/M metagenome (GOLD analysis project Ga0114129, IMG submission 80071) | Populus rhizosphere microbial communities from Tennessee, USA - Rhizosphere MetaG P. deltoides SRZDD1 (version 2) (version 2) | ecosystem: Host-associated > Plants > Roots > Rhizosphere >... | reverse complement strand
GACGAGGTCGTCGCGGTGGGCGCGGCGATTCAGGCGGGCGTGCTCGCGGGCGAGGTCAAGGACCTGCTCCTGCTCGACGTCACGCCGCTCTCGCTCGGCATCGAGACCATGGGCGGCGTCATGACGACGCTGATTCCGCGCAACACGACGATTCCGACGCGCAAGAGCGAGATGTTCTCGACGGCCGCCGACAACCAGACGAGCGTCGAGGTGCACGTTCTCCAGGGCGAGCGCCCGATGGCGCGCGACAACCGTCCGCTCGGAAAGTTCCATCTGACCGGGCTTCCGCCCGCGCCGCGCGGCGTGCCGCAGATCGAGGTCACCTTCGACATCGACGCGAACGGCATCGTCAATGTGTCCGCGAAGGACATGGCGACCCAGAAGGAGCAGAAGATCACCATCACGGCGTCGAGCGGCCTCTCGAAGGACGAAGTCGACCGGATGATGAAGGAAGCCGAGTCGCACTCCGACGAGGACAAGAAGCGGAAGGAAGAGATCGAGACGCGCAACCACGCGGATCAGGCGGTCTACGCGGCCGAGCGCCTGCTGAAGGACGCCGGCGAAAAGCTGTCCGGGTCGGATCGGGCGGCCATCGAAGCGGCGATCAACGATCTGAAGAGCGCGATCGAGAAGAACGACGCGTCGGCGATGAAGACACGGATGGATGCCTTGAACCAGGCGCAGCACAAGGCCGCGGAAGCGATGTATCGATCGGCCAGCGCGGCAGGGGCTGGAGGCAGCCAGCCTGGCGGCGGCGGGTCCGGCGCTCAAGGCGGTGCAGACTCCCGCGCGCAAGGCGACGTCATCGACGCGGAAGTCGTGGAAGAGGAGAAGAAGTAATTCTCATCTGGTAATTGGGTAATCGGACAATCGGGTCATCGGCCGGAGTTGCCTCGCGTCAATGACCCGATGACCAGATTCCGCAATTACCCGATTCGTTATGGATTTCTACATCGTCCTCGGCTTGGCGCCCGGCGCAACGACAGCTGATATCAAGCGGGCCTACCGCAGGCTGTCGCGGCGGTATCATCCGGGGATCAATCCGGGCGACCCGGAGGCGGAATCGCTCTATCAGCGGATCGCGGAAGCGTATGAGACGCTGATGGATCCCGAGCGTCGCCGTCAGTACGACGCGGCCGGCGAGCGGCGGCCGGCGGCCGATACGAGCCCGACGTTCGAGTTCGCCGGCTTCGACTTTTCGTCGGCGGTGCACGGATCGCAGGCCGCCACCTTCACGGAACTCTTCGCGGACGTGCTGCACCCGATCGCGGGCCCGGGCGCCGCGCGTCCCGAGCCCGGCGCCGATCTGCACGCATCACTGACCGTCTCGTTCATCGACTCGATGACTGGAGTCGAGCGCCAGGTAGTCGTGACGCGACAGCATCGGTGCGCAGGGTGCGGCGGATCGGGACACGTGCGGACGGCAGAAGCACGATGCGCGCCGTGCCGCGGCACGGGCAACGTGCGCTGGGCCCGTGGCCACATGGTGTTCACGAAGAAGTGCACGGCCTGTCTCGGCACCGGCCGTCAGCGCAGCGAGCGCTGCGGCATCTGCCTCGGTCACGGCCGTCACACGCGCAGCGAAGCGATCAGGGTTACGGTGCCTGCGGGCACCGAGGATGGAAGCCGGCTGCTCATTCCCGAGTGCGGTCACGCGGGGCGCTACGGCGGTCCGAACGGAGACCTGTTCGTCACGGTGCACGTGCAGCCGCACCCGATGTACCGCCGCGAAGGAGACGAGCTGCACCTCGTTCTCCCGATTGGCGTTCACGAAGCGGTTCTCGGCGGGCGCGTCGACGTGCTGACGCTCGAAGGTCCCGTTCCGTTGCGGATTCCGCCGGGGACACAGGCCGGCCAGCGCTTCCGGCTGACCGAGCGCGGTGTGCGGCGCATCGGGGGTGGCCGCGGCGATCTCATCGTCGAGGTTCGTGTGGTGCTGCCAACGGTCGCGGACGAACGGTCGAAGGATCTGGTTCGGGAGCTGGGCAAGCTGTACGGCGAGATACGGAATGCATCGGGCGTTTGAGCAAAGCGAATGGCAAAGCGTGGCGGCAAGGCGTATTACATGATCAGCGCGGTGGCGCAGAAGTACAACATCCACCCGCAGACGCTTCGCTTGTACGAACGGGAAGGATTGCTGAAACCCTCGCGGACCGAAGGCAACACCCGCCTCTACTCGGAAGAAGATCTGGAGCAGCTCGAGACCATCCTGTCGCTCACGCGCGATCTCGGCGTCAATCTCGCCGGCGTGGAAATCATCCTCAACATGCGCCGCAAGATGGAGCAGATGCAGGGTGAGGTCAACGAGTTCATGGAATATGTCAAGCACGAGCTGGCGCGCGGCCTTGGCGACTGGGAGCAACGCCTGAGCACGGCGCTCGTGAAGTCTTCGCCCACCGATCTCGTTCGCGCAGCGCCGCCCAACGTGACGATCGAACCCTCACCGACCTCGTCGGACTCCTCGGCGTCCACCGCGCGTCACAAAGACCACTAAAGGAAACCAGAGCCTCGTCGTAAGATCGGTTTGTGGAAGACGATGCGCTGCAGGCGTACCTTCGCGCGATCGCGCGATTGCCGCGCCTGACGGCCGACGACGAGCGCGGGCTGGGCGAACGCATCAAGACCGGCGATCAGGAAGCGCTGCGGCGACTCGTCGAAGGCAACCTGCGCTTCGTCGTCAGCTACGCGAAACGGTACCGCGGGCTGGGTGTGCCGTTCCTGGATTTGATCCACGAAGGCAACCTCGGCCTCATGGAGGCCGCGCGACGGTTCGAGTCCGAGCGAAACGTCAAATTCATCACGTATGCGGTGTGGTGGGTGCGGCAGGCGATCATGCACGCGCTCTCCGGCCAGACCCGCGCGTTCTCGCTGCCACAGAAGCTCTCGGGAATTGCCGCGCGCTTCGGACGCGAGGTCGCGGAGCTGACCGAACAACTCGAGCGCGCTCCAACGACGAGCGAAATTGCCGATGATCTGGACATCTCGGAGGCCGACGTCGACGCGCTGCGTCGGATCGGGTCGAGCGACGTGTCGCTGAGCGAGCACGTCGGCGGCGCGCGCGGGGAGACCGATGGCCTGGAGCTCGGCGACGTCATCGAGCAGGCCTCCGTACCGCCGATCGAAGACGAGCTGATTCACGCGGCGGGTGTTCAGCGCATCCGGCAAGCGCTCGACGAGCTGGACGAGAAGGAGCGCGAGGTCGTCACGCTGCGCTTCGGCCTCGACCGTGACGGCGAGCCGCGCACGCTGCAAGAGGTCGGCGACTCGCTCGGCTTGTCGCGCGAGCGGATTCGGCAGATCGAGTCTCGCGCCAAAGAGAAGCTGCGTCGATCGAAGCGGGCGGGGGAACTTCGGAGCTACTTGAATTGAAGATTGGCGATTGCAGATTGAAGATTGCAATGGTCGATTGGCGATTGCAGATTGATGATTGAGCGCGTAGAATCGATTCGATATTCCTGCGGCCCCAAATCAACATCCCGATGGCCTGCGAGCTCTGCGACGACACCGGCTGGAAAGCAGCCATCGACAACGGCGTGCGCCGGGTCGTTCGCTGCGACTGCTGGCGCGCGGGGGCGACGGCTCGTCTCCTCGATGAAGCGCGCATTCCGCCGCGCTACCGCGGCTGCGAGCTCGAGACGTTCAAAACGTATCCCAACGACAAGCTGATTGCGGCCGTCCGCCGCGCGCGGCGCTTCGCCGACGAATTTCCCGGAGGAGAGGGCGCGAAGAAAGGGTTGTGCCTCGTCGGTCCGCCGGGAATCGGCAAGACGCACCTCGCGGTCGCGGTGCTGCGCCGCGTCATTCTGACTCGCGGCGCCCGCGGGCTCTTCTACGACACGCGCGATCTGCTGCGCCTGATCCGCAGCACCTACAATCCGCTCGTCCGGACCGCCGAAATGGATATCCTCCGTCCGGTGATGGACGCCGATCTCCTCATGCTCGACGATTTGGGGTCGGAGAAGCCGTCCGAGTGGGTCGAAGAGACGATGAATCTGATCGTGAACACCCGGTATAACGAACGGCGGCCCACGATCTTCACCACGAACTTCGAAGAGCTTCCCGACGACAACGATCCCGAAGGCCTCAAGTCGCGCATCGGGTTCAGGATTCACTCGCGGCTGTACGAGATGTGCGATTTCCTCGAGTACGACGGGGCAGACTACCGTCATCTGCCGCCGAACGGCGGTGTGGACGACCTCGTGATGATGTGGAAGGTGAAGCCGAGCCGGCGCACGCTGCCCGCGCGCGCGAAGGGTCCCGTGCGGGCACAGCTCAAGCCCGCGAAAGAGCTGGGATGGTCAGGCGGAAAGGCCGGCACGAGGGAGTAGAGCAATCGGTCAAATCGGCAATCACCAATCTGCAATCACCAATCTGCAATCGCCAATCGGCAATGTTAGGGCTCTACGTTCACATCCCGTTCTGCTCGTCCATCTGCAACTACTGTAATTTCAATCGCGGCCTGTACGACGAGGCGCTGAAAACCCGCTACGTAGCCGCGCTCCTCCGCGAGATCTCGCGGGCGCCAGAGGACCAGCGACGCCAGGCGGCCGACACCATCTTCTTCGGCGGCGGGACGCCGTCGCTTCTCGAGCCACGAGAGATCGCGGCAATCGTCGACGCCTGCCGGGCGCGAGTCGACCTGGCCCCCACCGCGGAGATTACGCTCGAGACAAATCCCGAGACGGTCGATCGCGCGAAGCTCGAAGCCTTTCGCGAGGCGGGGATCAATCGGATCAGTTTCGGGGTGCAGTCGTTTCAGGACCAGGAGCTGCGCCGGCTGGGGAGGATTCATTCGGCCGCGCGTGCCGAAGCCGCCGTACGCGAGGCTCGCGCCGCGGGCTTCGACAACGTGAGCCTCGATCTGATGATGTGGCTTCCCGGCCAGAGCGTCAGCGGATGGCTCGCCAACGTCGACGCCCTCATCGCCGCTCGTCCCGACCATGCCTCGCTGTATCTGCTCGAGCTGTACCCGAACGCGCCACTTAAAGAGGACATGGCGCGTGCGGGATGGTCGCTGGCGCCCGACGAAGACGCCGCGGAGATGTATCTGCAAGGGATGGCGCGGCTCGACGAAGCGGGTCTCGTCCAGTACGAGATCTCGAATGTCGCGCGGCCGGGCCACGCATCGCGCCACAATCTGAAGTACTGGACTGATGGAGAGTGGCGGGGGTTCGGCTGCGGCGCCCATTCCACGATGGACGGGGTCCGGTGGAAGAATGTCTCGGGGACTGAGGACTACATCGCCCGAGTGACGAACGGCGCCTCGATAGAAGTGGAACGCCGGTTGCTGACGAAGGAGGAGCGACTCGAGGAGGCGCTCTTTACCGGGCTGCGGCTCACCGAAGGCGTGGACCTGACGGCGCTCGGCGTGCGTTACGATTGTGACGTCTGGGACCGCTACCGGAATGCGCTGCGCCCCTTCCTCGAGGAAGGGTGGGTCGTCCACGATGGGCCGCGACTTCGGCTGACTCGCCCGGGAATGCTGATGGCCAATGAGGTCATGGCTGTGTTCGTGTGATACAGTGTCCGTCCTTTGAAGTTGGCCCAAGGAGGAGATTGGGATGCGTTCTCTCGTGATTTCGACTTTCGCGCTTGCCGTCGCGCTTGCGCCAGCGTCCGTTTTCGCTCAGGCTCAGCAGCCACCGGCGCAGCCGCCCGCTGGCGCGCAGCCCCCGGCCGGCGCGCAGCCGCCGGCCACGCCGACGCCACCGAAGCTGACCTTCGCGAGCAACGCGGGACTCCTGCTGGTGCAGGTCAAACCGGATCAGACCGCCACGTTCGAAGAGCTGATGACGAAGTTGAAGACCGGTATCGCCAAGTCGGACAAGCCTGAAGTGAAGCAGCAGGCGGGCGCGTGGAAGGTCTACAAGGCCTCCGAGCCCATGGCCGGCAACGCGCTCTACGTGGTTGTGATCGATCCGGCCGTTCCCAACGCCGAATATCAGTTCTACGAGCTGCTCAACAAGACGCTGACGGCCGAGGAACAGCGCGCGCCCGAGACGCAGGAGATGTACAAGCGCTACGCCGCCGCGATTGCCACGTTGAACAAGCTGAATCTGACGCCGGTCGCCGCGGGCGGGCAATAGATCCTGACGTCGGTGGCTCGCGCCCGGGCCGCCGACAGTTCAACGCATGCAGGCCCTCCTGCGTATCCTCGTGTCGCTGGTCGTTCTGACCAGCGGCCCGCTTCCATTTTCTTTCTCACGCCAGCCACCGCTACCGGTCCCGCAGCTGCCTCCGGCTCCGCCGCCCCCGGCGGCCGCTCCGCCCCCGCCGAGCCCAAGCGCGCGCGTATTCGGATCTCCAGCCGGACTGATTTTCAATCTGATCAAACCGGACAAGACCGCCGACTTCGAGCTGGTGATGGGACGTCTTCGTTCGGCGCTTACCACCAATCCCGATCCGATTCGTCAGAAGCAGGGCGCGGGCTGGAAGATGTACAAGGCGTCGGAGCCGTTTCAAGGCAGCGTGCTCTACATCTTCGTCGTCGACCCGGCGGTCCCTGGCGCCGACTATTCGATCTCCAGGATTCTCGCTGAGATGTATCCGTCGGAAGTGCAGGACCTCTACGTGAAGTTCAGGGACTCGTACGCGACGGGACAGACGCTCTGGAACATGACGCCCGTGGACGCGGTCGCGACGACGGGGCATCCGGTGGTACGATGACCCATGCGTACTCGGGTCGCTCTCACCACGGCCGTATTGAGTCTTCTGATCCTGCTTCTTGTACCGTCACCTGCCGCGGCCGATATCACCGGGTTCCTGGGCGTCACGACCACACCGACGAATCGTCCATCAAAGGGCTTCGCGATCGGCACGGGGCTGCTGATCGTCGGGCTCGAGTTCGAATATGCGAGCACGAACGAGGACGTGATCGAGCAGGCGCCAAGCCTTCACACGTTCATGTTCAACGGGTTGCTGCAGACGCCGGTTCCTATCGCCGGCATGCAGCTCTATGGAACCGCGGGCGGCGGCATCTATCGTGAGACGCTGTCGACGGCGATCAATCCGACGGAGACCAACTTCGGCGTCAACGTCGGTGGAGGCGCCAAGATTTCCCTGCTCGGACCCCTTCGCCTGCGCGTCGACTACCGCGTGTTCACGCTGAAGGGCAGTCCCCGCCACGCCAACGTCCAGCGACTCTATGCTGGAGTGAACCTCAAATTTTGATACTCTTTTTTCGTGGACTTCAGGCCCAGCGAGGAGCAGGAGATCCTCCGTCGCACCGTGCGCGAGTTCGCCGAGAGCGAGATGCGCCCGCACGTCATGGAATGGGACGAGGCGCAGCGCTTTCCCATGGATCTGCTGCCGCGGATGGCGGCGCTCGGGTTGCTCGGCGTGCAGCTGCCCGAGCAGTACGGCGGCGCCGGGATGTCGGCGGTCGACTACTGCATCTGCATCGAGGAGCTCGCGCGCGTGTGTCCGGCGATCGCGCTCTCGGTGGCCGCGCATAACGGCCTCTGCTCGGGGCACATCGCCCGGTTCGGCAACGAGGCCCAGAAACAGCAGCATCTGCCCAGGCTCGCGCGGGGCGAGGTGCTCGGCGCCTGGGGCTTGACCGAGGCTGGCGCCGGGAGCGACGCGGCCGCGATGCGCACGACGGCCGTGCGCCGCGGCGAATGCTGGGTGATCAACGGTTCGAAGAACTTCATCACGCACGGGACGATTGGCGGCGTGATGGTCGTGATGGCCGTGAGCGATCGATCCAACGGACACCGCGGCATCTCCGCCTTCATCGTCGAGCACGGAACTCCGGGGATGACGCCCGGCAAGAAAGAGAACAAGCTCGGGATGCGCGCGAGCGATACGAGCGAGGTCGTGTTCCAGGACTGCCACGTGCTCACGTCGCAGCTGCTCGGAGAAGAAGGACAGGGGTTCATCAACACGCTGCAGGTGCTCGACGCCGGACGGATTGGCATCGCGGCGCTGTCGGTCGGTCTCGCGCAGGGGGCGTACGAAGCCGCGCGGCGGTACGCGAAGGAGCGGCGGCAGTTCGGACAACCCATTGCCGCGTTTCAGGCCATCCAGTGGAAGCTGGCCGATGCCGCCACGCGCATCGAGGCGGCGCGGTTGCTGACGTATCGCGCGGCGTACTTGAAGGACAAAGGGCTGCGCACCACCCGGGAGTCCTCGATGGCGAAGCTGTACGCCAGCGAGACGGCGGTTCGCGTGGCCGATGACTGCGTGCAGATTCACGGCGGGTACGGCTTCATCAAGGACTATCCCGCCGAGAAGTACTTCCGCGACGTGAAGCTGCTGACGATAGGCGAGGGGACGAGCGAGATTCAGCGGCTCGTAATCGCCCGCCAGTTGCTGAGCCAGTGACCGACCGCGTTCCCGCCACGGCGCCTCCGCCGTTGTCCGATCGCGTGCGCCGCGGCGACCCGCGTGCCATCGCGCGGGCGATCAGCCTCATCGAGAACGAAACGCGTGAAGGCACCGAGCTGGTGCAGCGGATTTTTCCGGACACCGGGCGCGCGTACCTCGTAGGTGTGACGGGCTCGCCCGGAGCGGGCAAGAGCACGCTCGTCGATCGCCTGATCGTCGAGCTCAGAAAGCGCGAGCGCACGGTCGGCGTCGTTGCCGTCGATCCCACGAGCCCCTTCAGCGGCGGCGCGATCCTCGGCGATCGCGTCCGGATGCAGGCGCACGTCGCCGATCCCGGCGTCTTCATCCGCAGCATGGCGACGCGCGGCCACCTCGGAGGCCTCGCGCACGCGACGGCGGAAGCCGCGGTCGTTCTGGACGCCGCGGGCAAGGACGTGGTGCTGATTGAAACCGTCGGCGTCGGGCAGGACGAGATCGATATCGTCCGCACGGCGGACGTCTCAATCGTGATGCTCGTACCGGGCGCGGGCGACGAAGTGCAGGCGCTCAAAGCGGGCATCATGGAAATCGCCGACATCTTCGTCGTCAACAAAGCGGATCGGGAGGGTGCGGATCGCACGGTGGCGTCGATCGAGGCGATCCTGTCGCTGCAGGCGTTTCCCGCCGGAGCCTGGCGTCCGCCCATCCTCAAAACCGAGGCGACGACGGGGAAGGGAGTCGTGGAATTGCTGGACGCGGTCGAGCGATTCCGCACGCACACGGTCGCCAGCCAGGGCGAGCGTCGCCGCGCCCGGGCGGAGTGGCGCGTCAAGGAGCTGATGGCGCATCGATTCGCCCAGCACGTCCACGACCGCGTCCTGAGTGCCGGAGAGTTCGATAAGATGCTCGATCGAATCGCGGCACGCGAGATCGATCCGTACAGTGTGGTCGATGAGATCGTCAGACGAACCATCGGCTAGAACCGGAGGGCAACTCCTCAGACGTTATGAAAGCAGTTCTCGATCACATCGGCATTGCCGTCGCCGACCTCGACGCGGCGCTGGCGTTCTATCGTGACGCGCTCGGCCTCGAGGTGGAGGCGCCCGAAGAGGTCGCGTCGCAGCGCGTCCGGGCGCACTTCATTCCGGTCGGGCAGTCGGCGCTCGAACTGCTCGAGGCGACGTCGGACGACTCGCCCATCGCCAGATACATCGACAGACGCGGTCCTGGGATTCATCACATCACGCTGCGGGTGGACGACCTTCGGGCGGTGCTGGCGCGCCTGAAGGAGCGAGGGGTCCGGCTCATAGACGAGGAGCCTCGGGCGGGTGCGCACGGATCGGTTGTCGCATTCATCCATCCCGCGAGCGCGCACGGCGTCCTGGTCGAGCTGAAACAGGTGAAGGCATCGAAGGGATCGAAGGGATCGAACACGTGATCCGTCTCGGCGATCTCGAGCTGACGCCTCTACTCGACGGATTCCTTCGGCTCGACGGCGGAGCGATGTTCGGGATCGTTCCCAAGCCGTTATGGGAGCGCCGGGCTCCCTCCGACGAGCGCAATCGCATCACGCTCGCCATGCGCCCGCTGCTCGTGCGCGGCGAGCGGCTGATGCTGATTGACGCGGGCGTCGGCGACAAGATGGACGCCCGGAACACCGAGATCTACGCGTTCGACCGGCGCGAGAATCTCGACGCGACGCTCGGCCGCGCGGGCGCGGCGCGCGACGACATCGAGATCGTTCTCGCATCGCACCTCCATTTCGATCACGCGGGCGGCTTCACGGCGGCCGACCGCGACGGCCGGATCCGGCCGACGTTCGGCGCCGCCCGATACGTCATCAGTCATGGAGAATGGGAGGATGCCACGCACCCGCACGAGCGAAACCGCGCCAGCTACCTGGCGGAGAACTTCGTGCCGCTGCTCGAGGCCGGAGTCGTGGATTTTTCGAGGGGGGACGAGACCGTGATGGCAGGGGTGCGCATCCGGCGCACCGGCGGCCACACGCGCTTTCACCAGATCGTCTACCTGGAGTCCGGGGGAAAGACGGCCGTGTTCGCCGCGGATCTGATTCCCACGACCGCGCACGTCGACGAGCCGTGGATCATGGGATACGACCTCTATCCCATGGAGACGCTCGAATTCAAGCGCGCGTTCCTGCGCGAGGCGATCGACGGCGAGTACCTGATTTTCTTCGAGCACGACCCGACGATCGCGGCGGGATACATCCGCGAGACCAATCGTCGCAAGCACGTGGAGGCCGTCTCGTAATGGCAGTCAGCATCGGGATCATCGGCGGCAGCGGGCTCTATGACATGGCGGAACTGGTCGATCGCGAGGAGCGGCGCGTGCAGACGCCGTTCGGCGATCCGTCCGGTCCGTACGTCATCGGCACGCTCAGCGGAAAGCGCGTGGCGTTTCTCGCGCGCCACGGCGCCGGGCATCGGCAGATGCCGACCGAATTGAACTACCGCGCGAACATTTTCGGGATGAAGACGCTCGGCGTCGAATTCATCCTGTCGGCCAGCGCCGTCGGATCGCTGCAGGAAAAGTACGTGCCCCAGCACCTCGTCGTTCCCGATCAGTTCTTCGACCGCACCAGAGGACGCATCAGCACGTTCTTCGGCAACGGGCTGGTCGCACACGTCGCATTTGCCCATCCGATCTGCCCACACCTCGGTCAGGTTGCCTACGACGCATGCACCCGCGCCGGCGCGACGGTGCACAAGGGGGGCACGTACGTCTGCATGGAAGGACCGCAGTTCTCGACGCTCGCCGAATCGAAGCTGTATCGGTCCTGGGGCATGGACATCATCGGGATGACCAACCTGCAGGAGGCCAAGCTCGCCCGCGAGGCGGAGATCTGCTACGCGACGATCGCGCTGGTCACCGACTACGACTGCTGGCATCCGGACCACGACTCCGTCACGGTCGACATGATCATCGCCAATCTGCTCGCGAACGCCCGCACCGCCCAGCGCGTGATCGCGGAGGCCGTGTCGCGCCTCCCCTACGAGCGGACCTGCGAGTGCGCCACGGCCCTCGCCCACGCGATCATCACGCGCCCCGAATACGTGCCGGATCAGGTGAAAAAGGACCTCGCGCCGATAATCGGGAAATATATGAAGCAGGCGGGTGACGGCCGACAAACGACTGGCGACCGACTGACGACCAGCGACCAACCTATGTCCATCGTAGTAACCGGCTCCATCGCGTTCGACTATCTGATGTCCTTTCCCGG
>Ga0114129_10013716_pt1 | contig 11548 bp, 11 predicted proteins | sample RhiMetdeltSRZDD1_FD_80071 | JGI IMG/M metagenome (GOLD analysis project Ga0114129, IMG submission 80071) | Populus rhizosphere microbial communities from Tennessee, USA - Rhizosphere MetaG P. deltoides SRZDD1 (version 2) (version 2) | ecosystem: Host-associated > Plants > Roots > Rhizosphere >... | reverse complement strand
GGCCGCTCCCCCTGGAGCACGTGGACCTCGACCGACGTCTGGTTGTCGGCGGCGGTGGTGAAGGTCTCCGACTTTCGGGTCGGAATGGTCGTGTTGCGCTCGATGAGCCGGGTCATGACGCCCCCGAGGGTCTCGATGCCCAGGGAGAGCGGCGTCACGTCGAGCAGGACGACGTCCTTCACCTCACCGGCCAGCACCGCGGCCTGGATGGCCGCGCCGACCGCCACCACCTCGTCGGGGTTCACGCCCTTGTGGGGCTCCTTCCCGAACAGCTCGCGGACGACCTCCTGGACCTTCGGCATGCGGGTCTGACCGCCGACCAGGATGACCTCGTCGATCTGCTTGGCGGTGACCCCGGCGTCCTTCATCGCCTGCCGGCACGGCTCCATGGTCCGGTCGACCAGATCGGCGACCAGCGACTCCAGCTTGGCCCGGGTGAGGGTCATGACCAGGTGCTTGGGCCCGCTGGCGTCGGCCGTGATGAACGGCAGGTTGATCTCGGTCTGGAGCGTCGTGGACAGCTCGCACTTCGCCTTCTCGGCCGCCTCCTTGAGCCGCTGCAGGGCCATGCGGTCCTTCCGCAGGTCGATCCCGTGCTCTTTCCGGAACTCCTCCCCGATCCAGTCGATGATCCGCTGGTCGAAGTCGTCGCCCCCGAGGTGGGTGTCGCCGTTGGTCGCCTTCACCTCGAAGACGCCCTCCCCGATCTCGAGAACCGAGATGTCGAAGGTGCCGCCGCCGAGGTCGTAGACCGCGATCTGCTCGTCCTTCTTCTTGTCGAGGCCGTAGGCGAGCGACGCGGCGGTGGGCTCGTTGATGATCCGCTTCACCTCGAGACCGGCGATCGTGCCGGCGTCCTTGGTGGCCTGGCGCTGGCTGTCGTTGAAGTAGGCGGGGACGGTGATGACCGCCTCGGTCACCTTCTCGCCCAGGTAGGCCTCGGCGGCCTCCTTGAGCTTCCGGAGGATCATGGCCGAGACCTCGGGCGGGGAGTAGACCTTGCCCCGGATGTCGACGCGGGCGTCGCCGTTCGGCGCCTTCACGACCTTGTACGGCACGAGCTTGATCTCGTGCAGGACCTCGTCGTACCGGCGCCCCATGAACCGCTTGATGGAGAACACCGTGTTCTCCGGGTTCGTGATGGCCTGACGCTTGGCCACCTGGCCGACGACGATCTCACCCTCCTTGGTGAACCCCACCACCGACGGCGTCAGCCGGCTGCCCTCCTGGTTCGGGATGACCACCGGCTCACCGCCCTCGACGACCGCCACCACCGAGTTGGTGGTGCCCAGATCGATGCCGATCACCTTCGCCATGTCTGCGCTCTCCTTCGTCCTCGTGTAGTCGATTCCTGCCGATGCCGGGGCCTCAGCCCACCTCGATCTTGATCTCCCGTGGCTTCGTCTCTTCGAGCTTGGGAAGCCGGATTTCCAGCACGCCGTCGCGATAGCTGGCCCGGACCCGATCCGCCAGCACCGGGATGGGGAGCTGGATGTGACGCTCGAAGCTCCCGGACCAGCGCTCGATGCGGTGGTAGTTCTCTTCCTTCATCTGATGGTCCGGTCCGCGCTGCCCGCGCAGCGACAGCATGTCGCCGGCGATGGAGAGGTGGATGTCCTTCTCCTTGACTCCCGGCAGCTCTGCCGCCACCACGAGGTCGTCCTTGGTCTCGTAGATGTCGATCGCCGGGGCCCAGGCCCGATCCAGCGCGCCGGACCGGGGGTGCCGACCGAAGAAGGCATCCAGGGCCCGAGTCATCTCCGACTGCATCTCCATCAGGTCATCGAAAGGGTCCACCCTCATTTCAGGTCCCTCCACGGATATGAGTCACTCATACGTATATCAGGTGACACTATTCCTGTCAAATCGTTGCTCCCTTCAAGGGTCGTCAGAATCCGAACACCGGCATTCCTGCCCGGCTGGGCTATGCTCTTGGGAATGCGACCGCTCAGGACATGGCTCCTCCTCGGTCTAGCGCTGAGCCTGGCCGCCCTGGGGGCCGTCCTCGTCAACCGGGTCCTGGCGCAACCCGACGCGGCCCTGAGCTCACCGCCGGCCGGCCCGGTCGCCGGGGGGGTGCCCCACGTGTTGGCCGAAGTCGTCATGCGGGGATCCGGAGTCTCGAGCCGCACCGACCCGATCGAGCTGACGGCGGCGGAGCTGAACGGCTTCCTGGCCCGCCACATCGAGGCCCGGCGCCTGCCCTTCCGGCCCGTGATGGTCGAGGCCCGAGACGGGCGGCTCGAGCTCGCCGGCCGCACGTCGCTCGGACAGCTGGCCGGCAGCGGTACCTGGACCGGCCGGATGATCGCCCGGTTGCCGCCGTCGGTGCGCGCGCTCGACCTGTGGGTGTCAGCCGAGGGTCGGCTCGAGGTCAAGCCCGGCGAGGCGGAGTTCTCGGTTGACCGAACGGCGCTCGGCCGCCAGCCGGTGCCCGCGGGATGGCTGTGGGGACTCCTCCAGATCGATCCCCGGGAGCAGCTCAGCTGGCGACTCCCGCGGATCGTCGAGCGGATCGAGGTGAAGCCGGGCCGGTTGGTCGTTCACACCCGGCGGCCTCCTCGCTGAGCCGCCCGCCGGGGGCTATTCGCCGACGATCTGGCAGATCACCTCGCGCCGGCGGGGATGGGTGTCGAAGTCAACCAGCACGATCTGTTGCCAGGTGCCGAGCAGGAGCGCGCGATCGGCGAACGGTACCGTCACCGAAGGATCGATCAGGGACGCCATGACGTGGGCATGGCCGTTGTCGTCGTACCGGTTGTGCTCGTAGGCCGCGTGCGCGGGGACCAGCCGCTCGAGGGCGCGGCCGAGATCGGTCACCAGCCCCGGCTCGAACTCGATCGTCGTGATGCCGGCGGTCGAGCCGGGGACGAACACGGTCACGGTGCCAGCAGCCGGCCGGGCTCGACTCACGGCGTCCGCCACCCGTGAGGTCAGGTCGAGCACGTCGTTGCGGCCGCGGGTGTCGAGGGCGAATCGGATGGACTCGACTGCCATCCGGGGTCCGCCGGTCGGGTCAGGCGAGGCGGCTGGCCCGGACGAAAGCCATGCGGAGGGCCGCGAGGATCTCGTCCAGGACCGCCGACTCCTCGGCGGTCCGGTTCCCCTCGGTCTTCGCCTGCAGCATGGCGAGCAGGTCGATCGTGAACTGCGCCTGCTCGAGATCCTGATGCGGCTGTCCGGTCATCGGATCGGGCACCTGGCCCAGGTGCATCAGCGCTTCGCTGTAGAGCATGACGCAGAAGGAGCCGAAGTCGGCCTGGGGCGCGGCGCGCGGACCGGTCGGGGGCTGAACGCGGGGGGCCTCGGGTCGCGGCGGTGTCGAGGCTGCCGGTCGGGGCGGTACCGGCGTGGCTGTGGGAGGACTCGGGCGGGTGGGCGGGGCTTCCTCTTCTTCGCCACGCCGCCGCCGATCGACGACGCTGAAACCGGGATCCGGCTCCTGCTCGGCCACTGGCACCTCCGGGCGACGGCGTCTCCCCACCGTAGCACACCGCTCCGGACGCGGCAAGGAAGCGGCCCCGGTCGGGCCTCCCGGGCGCGCCGGCCCGGGGTGGGGCGCGCCTGGACCCGTCCGGTATACAATGGGTGCCACCGATGCGGAGCCCGGACGCCGGTCAGCAGTTCGTGGAGTTGCTATCGGTCATGACGCGGCTGCGCGGGGAGGGTGGGTGCCCGTGGGACCGGGAACAGACCCGCGACACTCTGCGCCCCTTTCTCATCGAGGAGGCCTACGAGGTCCTCGAGGCCCTCGACAGCGGCGAGCCCGCGCGCATCGCCGAGGAGCTGGGGGACCTGCTCTTCCAGGTCGTGTTCCACGTCGAGCTCGCGCGCGAGCGCGGTGACTTCTCGATGACGGACGTGCTCGGGGCGCTGATCGACAAGATGGTCCGTCGGCACCCGCACGTCTTCGGCGACCGGACCGTCGCCACCGCCAGCGAAGCCCTGGCGCAGTGGGAGTCGATCAAGCAAGCGGAGGGCGGCGGCCGGCGCTCGGCGCTCGAAGGGATTCCGCGCAGCCTGCCCGGGCTCCTGCGCGCTCAGCGGATCCAGCACCGCGCCGCCCGTGTGGGCTTCGACTGGCCGGATCCGATCCCGGCGCTCGAAAAGGTGCGCGAAGAAGCCGACGAGCTCGCCGTCGCGCTGCGCGAGCGCGACCCGGCGGCGGCCCGGGACGAGCTGGGCGACCTGCTCTTCGCGGTGGTCAACGTCGCCCGCCTGGCCGAGCAGGACCCGGAGGCGGCGCTCCAGAGCGCGGTCGAGCGCTTCCGCGGCCGGTTCCAGCACATGGAAGAGTCGGCCCGGGCCGGCGGCCGCGACCTGCGCTCCCTCACCCTCGAGGAGATGGAGCGGCTCTGGCAGGAGGCGAAATCCCGGGAGCCGAGCTGACCCGGGTCGGTCGAGTCATGGCGTTCTACCCGCGGGGGTCCTACACGAGGTTGGGAGGTCGAGGTCCGAGGAGAAGGCGATGAAGGTCAGGGTCGGCCAGACGGACGTCATCCTCGACCGCGGGGACATCACGGACCACGAGGTCGACGCCATCGTGAACGCCGCGAACGACCAGCTGGTGATGGGTGCCGGGGTGGCGAGCGCCATCAAGCGGAAGGGCGGCCTGATCATCGAGGAGGATGCCGTCCGCCAGGGACCGGTCGAGGTCGGCGAGGTCGTGGTGACGACGGCCGGCAACCTCGCCGCGAGTTACGTCATCCACGCCGCCGTCATGGGGCAGGACCTCAGCTCGACCCCCGACATCGTGCGGCGCACCACCCTGGCCGCGCTGCGCCGCGCGGAGGAGATGCGGCTCCAGAGCGTGGCCTTCCCGGCCTTCGGCACCGGTGTGGGCCGCGTGGCCCCCAAGGATTCGGCCGAGGCCATGGTGGCGGCCCTCCGGAGCCATCTGGCCGACGTCCCCGGCTCCACCCTCCGCCGCATCCACTTCGTCCTGTTCCAGGAAGACACCTACCAGGCGTTCAAGGCCGCCCTCGGGCCCAGCGGGGCCCGCCGGGTCGGCTGACCCCGTGGCACGGCCGTTGCAGTCGGGCGGGTGCCGTGCGACCGTCGAAAAACGTTGCCTTCCCGGCCGGCGTGGCGGAAAGATGTAAGGCCGCGCCGATCGCCTATGGCTAAGATCCTCGTTGCCGATGACGCCCCCGCGGTCCTGGACGTCTTGCATGATGTCCTGACCAGCGTCGGGCATCAGGTGGTGCGGGCCGGGAGCGGCGCCGAGGCGCTCAAGAAGTTCCAGGACACGCGCCCGGCGCTGGCGGTGATCGACATCATGATGCCCGACATGGATGGCCTGGTGGTCCTGGAAGGCATCCGCCGCGTGGACGGCGAGGTGCCCGTCATCCTCATCACGGGCATCGTGACCGAGACGATCAACCGACAAGTGGAGCCGTACCGGGGGGTCGCGTTCTTCGAGAAAGGCTCGGGGCTCGATCGGTTCGTAGAACTGGTGAACAAAACGCTTGGAGGACCCGGGACGGCCAGGTCATAATGCCCACTCTTTCTTCTCACGGCTCCCGCCGCGGTTGGACGGGGGAGGGACCGGCTAGCTGACATGAACCCGCGTCTGCTCGAACTTCTGGTCAAAGAAAATCTGTTGACCGCCGAGCAGTCCATCAAGGCGACGGCGGAGCAACGCAGGAGCAACGAGCGCCTGGGGACGGTGCTCAAGCGTCTCGGGTTCCTGAGCGACGAAGACCTTCTCGATTTCCTGAGCCGCAAGTACGGCATCCCGGTCATCAACCTGCAGCGGGTCGAGGTGACCGAGGAGATCACCCGGCTGGTCAAAAAGGAGATCGTCCAGAAGTACCAGGTCTTCCCGGTCCGGAAGGTCGGCAACACCCTGACGCTCGCGCTCTCCGATCCCACCGTCGTCCTGGCCATCGACGACGTCCAGTTCGCCACGGGCCTCCACGTGATCCCGGTGCTGGCGTCGGAATCGGCGATCAAAGAGGCGATCGACAAGGCCTACGTCGACAGCGCGGCCAAGCTGGACGAGTTGCTCAAGGGAGAGCAGCAGGCGGGAACCGACGCCCTCGAGCTGGTCGACAAGGGGGCGCAGAAGGTCGACATCTCGGAAGGCGGCGAGGAGGCCAGCGAGGCGCCGGTCATCCGGTTCGTCAACCTCATCCTGGCCGACGCCATACGCAAGCGCGCCTCCGACATCCACCTGGAACCGTACGAGAAGATCTTCCGCGTGCGGTACCGGATCGACGGCGTGCTGCACGACGTGATGGCGCCACCCAAGCAGATGGAAGCGGCAATCCTCTCCCGCGTCAAGATCATGGCGAACATGGACATCGCCGAGCGGCGCCTGCCGCAGGACGGGCGCATCTCCGTGAAGTTCTCGAGCAAGGAAGTCGATCTCCGCGTCTCGTCGCTGCCCACGATCTTCGGCGAGAAGATCGTCATGCGTATCCTGGACAAGTCCGGCGTCGTGCTGGACCTCCAGAAGCTGGGGTTCGAGGCGGACGACCTCGAGCGGTTCTCGAAGATCATCCAGACGCCCTACGGGATGATCCTGGTGACGGGGCCGACCGGGAGCGGGAAGTCGACCACGCTCTACGCCGCGGTCTCCACGATCAACTCGGCCGAGATCAACATCATGACCGCCGAGGACCCGGTCGAGTACAACCTCCCCGGCGTGAACCAGGTCCACGTCCGGGACGACATCGGGATGACCTTTCAGGTCGCCCTGCGCTCGTTCCTGCGCCAGGACCCCGACGTGATCCTGGTCGGCGAGATGCGCGATACCGAGACGGCGTCGATCGCGATCCGGGCGGCCCTCACCGGCCACCTGGTCTTCTCCACCCTGCACACCAACGACGCCCCCAGCACGGTGACCCGACTGCTCGACATGGGCATCGTGCCGTTCCTCGTCTCCTCGTCGCTCCTCATGGTGGTCGCCCAGCGTCTCTGCCGGCGGATCTGCGTCGAGTGCCGGGAGGAGATCGAGCTGCCGCTCTCGGTCCTCCTCGACGTCGGGTTCAAGCCGGAAGAAGCCGAGGGGATCAAGGTCTACAAGGGGCTCGGCTGCGCCAACTGCGCGAACACCGGCTACCGCGGCCGGATGGCGATCCACGAGATCCTCTACGTCAACACCGAGCTGCAGGAAGCCATCGTCAAGCTGCGGCCGGCCAACGAGCTCAAGGATATCGCGATCAAGCACGGCATGCGCACGCTGCGACAGGCCGGGCTGCGGAAGGTCGCGCTGGGCATGACCACCCTGGACGAGATCATCCGCGTGACCTTCGCGGACTAGGTCGGCAGAGGGAGGGATTCAGTCGTGACCATGCGGGATCTGCTGGTGGCGATGGCCGAGCGGAGCGCCTCGGACCTCCACATCACGTCCGGGGTGCCACCCACGCTCCGAGTCCACGGACACCTCGTGCCGCTCGAGTACCCGGCACTGACCCCGGATCAGACAAAGGCCCTCGCGTACAGCCTCATCACCACGGAGCAGCGGGAGCGGTTCGAGGCGAATCACGAGCTGGACTTCTCGTACGGGATCACCGGGCTGTCCCGGTACCGGGTGAACATCTATCAGCAGAAGAACGCGGTGGGAATGGCCATCCGCTCGATTCCCCACACCCCGAAGGCGTTCGAAGAGCTGGGGCTGCCGAGCGAGATCTGCAATACGCTCATCAGCAAGCACAAGGGCCTGATCCTCATCACCGGGCCCACCGGCCACGGCAAGACGACCACGATGGCGGCGATGGTCGACAAGATCAACAAGACCCGGGACGTCCACATCGTCACCGTCGAGGACCCACTGGAGTACCTCTTCGACCACCAGAAGGCGCTGGTGAACCAGCGGGAGGTCGGCCAGGACACCCACTCGTTCCCGGCCGCCCTCAAGTACGTCCTCCGGCAGGACCCCGACGTGGTGCTGGTCGGCGAGATGCGGGACCTGGAGACCATCCAGGCCGCCCTGACCATCGCCGAGACCGGGCACCTCACCTTCGCGACGCTCCACACCAACTCGTGCGCTCAGTCGATCGACCGCGTCATCGACGTCTTCCCGCCCCACCAGCAGTCCCAGGTGCGGGCCCAGCTCGCCCTCGTGCTGGAGGCGGTGTTCAACCAGCTCCTGATCCCCCGGAAGGACGGCCGCGGCCGTGTCCTGACGATGGAAATCCTGATTGCCACGCCGGCCATCCGGAATATGATCCGGGAGGAGAAGGTCCATCAGATCTACTCGGCGATGCAAGCCGGCCAGAAGTTCGGGATGCAGACGATGAACCAGGCCCTGGCCAACATGTATCTGCGGGGGCTCATCAGCCGGCAGGAGGCGGTGTCCCGAAGCCTCTACCCCGACGAGATGCTGCGGCTGATCGAGCAGCCGGCGACGGCCGGGGCTCGGTAGGGCAAGGACAAGAGGAGGAGATCATGCCGACGTTCACCTACAAAGGGGTGAAGACCGACGGGGGTGCCGTCGCAGCGGAGATCACGGCGGCCGACGAGCGAGCGGCGGCGCGCCAGCTCCGCTCGCAGGGGATCACGGTTCAGGCGCTGGCCGCCAAGCGGGCGATCGGCGGGGGCTTCGACCTCGCGTCGCTCCCGGTGATCGGCACCTTCCTGGGCGGCGTCCGGTCGCGGGACGTGTCGGTCTTCACCCGGCAGTTCGGGACGATGATCAGCGCCGGCCTCCCCCTGGTCCAGTGCCTCCAGGCACTCGGACAGCAGGCCGAGCGCAAGAGCTTCCAGGACATCATCGCCCGGATCGCGGCCGACGTGGAGGGCGGGTCGACCCTGTCCGAGGCGCTCGGGCGCCATCCGAAGGTCTTCGACGAGCTGTATGTGAACCTGGTCCACGTCGGCGAGATCGGCGGCGTGCTGGACTCGATGCTGGCCCGGCTGGCGATCTACATGGAAAAGTCCGAGGCCCTGAAGCATCGGGTGCGGACGGCCATGGTGTATCCGATCCTCGTCGTCACGGTGGCCCTCGGCGTCGTCACCTTCCTCCTGATCTTCATCATCCCGATCTTCACCAAGTTCTACGAGAAGGCCGGCGTTCCCCTGCCGGCCCCGACCCAGTTCGTCGTGGGCTTATCCACGTTCGTCGTCAACTACTGGTGGGGGATGATCGGCGGCGCCATCGGCGGCTTCTTCGCCTTCCGCGCCTGGTACAAGACCGAGCAGGGCCGCCTGACGGTGGACCGCTTCCTGCTCCGGGCGCCGATCTTCGGCGTCCTGCTCCGGAAGATCGCGGTGGCCCGCTTCACGCGCACCCTGTCGGCGCTGATCAGCGGCGGCGTCCCGATCCTGGACGCGCTCCGGATCACCGCCAAGACCGCCGGCAACAAGATCGTGGAGAACGCGGTCCTGGCCGCCCGGGAGCGGGTGACGGCCGGGCAGACGCTGGCCGAGCCGCTCCGCCAGAGCAAGGTGTTCCCGGCGATGGTGGTCCAGATGGTGTCGGTCGGGGAGCAGACCGGCGCCCTCGACAACATGCTGGCCAAGGTCGCGGACTACTACGAGGACGAGGTCGACGTCGCCGTCTCGGGTCTGACCGCGCTGCTGGAGCCGATCATGATCGTGTTCCTCGGCATCGTGGTCGGCGGCATCGTCATCTCCATGTACCTGCCGATCTTTCAGGTCATCACGCTCGTGAAGTAAGGACGCCGGGACCCCGGCGGCGGCATGCTCGCGCGCACCGAGACCCACAGCGCCGTCCGCTGGCTGATCATCATGCGGGCGGGAGTGACGACGCTCCTGCTCGTCTCGGTGGGCGGCGTCTACCTGTGGGGGTCGCTGCCGTTCGGGATCCGGCTCTTCGCGGCGGTCGTCGCCGCCAGCTACGGCGTCTCGCTCCTGTCCTGGACCGCCGCCTACTGGCTGGGCGGCTCCGTGCGGTTCGCCGAGACCCAGATCTACCTCGACATCCTCCTCGAGACCCTGCTCATCTACGTGACGGGCGGAACCTTCAGCCTCTTCGCCTTCATCTACCTGTTCTCGATCCTGGCCACGAGCATCGTGGTCGCCCCCCGCCGGAGCTTCGTGACCGCGACGGTCAGCGTGCTCGCTCACGGCTTCCTGCTCGACATGCAGTTCTATCGGGTCCTGCCCCCGGTCGGCGACTTCGCCGCCCGCCAGGAGGTGCTGGCCGAAGGCAGCTTCACCATCCTGCTGATCTCGGCCAACGCCTGCGCCTCCTTCACCGTGGCGTACCTGGCCACGTATCTCGCCGAGCAGCTCCGGCAGGTGCGCTGGCAGGCGCGCCGCACCGAGGCCAGCCTCGCCGAGCTCCAGGTGCTGCACGAGGACATCGTGCAGAGCGTCTCCAGCGGGCTGATCACCTTCGACCGGTACGGGCGCGCGCTGACCGGCAACCGGACGGTCGAGGGGCTGGGTGGCCGCACCCAGGAGCAGCTGCGCGGGCAGCCCTGGGACCGGATCTTCCAGCAGGCGCCGACCTTCGCGCAGCTCTGGGAGACGCTGCACAGCGGGCCCGGGGCTCCGTGCCGGTTCCCGGCCGCGCTCGTGCGCGAGGACGGGGCGACGATCCCCATCGGCATCAGCGCGTCGCTGCTGCGACGCGGGTCGGGGGAGCCGCTCGGCGTCATCTGCTCGTTCCAGGACCTGTCGATCATCAAGCGGATGGAGGCGCAGATGCGCCACGCCGACCGGCTGGCCGCGATCGGCCGGCTGGCGGCCGGCCTCGCCCACGAGATCCGCAATCCCATCGCCTCCATCCGGGGCTCGGTCGAAGTGCTGCGCCAGAACCTCAAGCCAGAGGGCGCCGACCGCCGGCTCATGGACATCGTCCTTCGCGAGTCCGATCGGCTGGACGGCACCATCGCCGAGTTCCTGGAATTCTCCCGACCCCGTCAGATCCAGCCGTCGCTCACCGACGTGACGCAGATGATCGACGAGGTCCTGTTGCTGCTCGGCCAGCAAGCCGGCTCGCGGATCCGGGTCGTCAAGGAGTACCCGGATGGGACCGTGAAGGCCTACGTGGATGCGCCTCAGATCCGCCAGGCGCTCTGGAACCTCTGCCGCAACGCCTGCGACGCGATGCCCCACGGCGGCACGCTGCAGGCCGCCGCCCGGCTCGTGCGCCGCCCCGAGAGCCCCGAGCGACGGGCGGTCGTCGAGCTGAGCGTGGAGGACTCGGGGCCGGGGATCCCCCCCCAGCACCTGCCGCACATCTTCGAGCCGTTCTACACGACGAAGCCGGACGGCACCGGCCTCGGCCTCGCCATCGTCCACCGGATCATCCAGGAGCACGAGGGCGAGATCCGGGTGGCGGCCGGGGCGGGCGGCGGCGCACGCTTCGTCATCGTGTTGCCGAGCGCGGAGCCGTAGCCCGGTGCCCGAGCGCCTCCTCATCGTCGACGACGAGCAGAGCATGCGCGAGTGGCTGACCATCGCGCTCTCACGGGACGGGTTCGAAGTCGAGAGTGCGGGCAGCGGCGAGGACGCGCTGAAGGTGCTCGAGCGGACGCCGGTGGACCTGGCGCTCGTCGACCTCCGGATGCCCGGCCTCGGCGGCCTCGAGACGCTGCGGCGGATCAAGCAGCTCGACGAGACCACGTCCGTC
>Ga0114129_10013715_pt1 | contig 11549 bp, 12 predicted proteins | sample RhiMetdeltSRZDD1_FD_80071 | JGI IMG/M metagenome (GOLD analysis project Ga0114129, IMG submission 80071) | Populus rhizosphere microbial communities from Tennessee, USA - Rhizosphere MetaG P. deltoides SRZDD1 (version 2) (version 2) | ecosystem: Host-associated > Plants > Roots > Rhizosphere >... | reverse complement strand
GCCTGGCGGTCGATCGCGCCGACGAACGCGTGTCGCAGCTGTACGAGCCGCTGCACCCGGCGATTCTGCGCATGATTCTGATGGTGCGCCGCGCGGCCGGACGCCAACGCATCCCCGTGTCGCTCTGCGGCGAGATGGCGTCCGACCCGGCGCTGCTGACGCTGCTCGTCGGGCTCGGCCTCACCGATTTCAGCATGACGCCGGGCGCCATTCCGGTCGCCAAGCAGGTGCTCGGCGAGCTGCGCCGCGACGACCTGCGCGCGATGGCGCGCCGCATTCTGAAGCTGCCGACCATCGACGAGATCGAGCACGAGCTGCTCGCCGCGCTCGGCAAATTGACTCTTTTGAGGAGCGATTCGTGAGCAGTGACATCACACGCGTCGAGAAACCGTGGGGCTACGAGGTCCACTGGGCGAAAACCGATCGGTACGTCGGCAAGCTCATTCACGTCAACGCCGGCCACGCGCTGAGCCTGCAGTATCACGACGTGAAGGACGAGACGATCTACCTCCACTCGGGCAAGCTGCTGTTCGAGATCGACGAGGGCGGCGGACTGCAGAAGCGCGAAATGCTTCCCGGCGAGCGCGTCCACATCACGCCCAAAACGGTCCACCGCATGACGGCGATCGAAGACAGCGACATCTTCGAGGTGTCGACGCCCGAGCTGCACGACGTCGTCAGGCTCGAGGATCGCTACGGGCGGAAGGGCACGTCGACTGCCTGAGATCCGGCGCGATATTGGCGCCGGTTACCAGGAGCGCGATCCTGCCGGCGCCCGGCTCGCGCTCCTGCCGCAGCGCGGCCACCGCCGCCGCGGCGGCGGGCTCCGCGATCAGCTGCTCGTGCGCCGCGAGGAACGCGATCGCGGACCGCATCTCTTCTTCGCTCACCACTCGCATATCGTCAACGAGGTCACAGATCGCGGCGACGTTGGCGGCCAGCGGCCGGCGGACGGCGAGGCCGTCGGCGATCGTGTCGGCGGTCTCCGTTTCAATCACGCGTCGCGACTGCCACGACAGGAAGTACGCGGGCGCGCGCTCGGCCACCACACCGACGATGCGGATCGATGGTTGAAGATATTTCGCGGCCGATGCGACTCCGCGAATGAGCGCCGAATCGCCGACCGGCACGTAGATCGCCGTCGTCTCCGGCCGTTCGGTCAGAATTTCGTATCCGATCGTCGCGGTGCCGACCGGGACGTCCGGATCGCTGGCGTCATGAAGAAAGAACGCGCCGCTTCGCCCGGTGTAGTCGTACGCCGCGTCGATCGCCATGGACAAGTCCGGTCCGCTTTCGATCAACCGCGCGCCGAGCTCGCGAATCCGCTGCGCCTTGACGGGATTGGGACGATCGGGCACGAAGATGGTCGCACCGATGCCGAGCACGCGCGCCGCGTACGCGACAGCAGCGCCGTGGTTTCCGGTGCTGGCGGCGGTGACTTCGCTGACGCGGCCGCGCCGGAGACGCTCGGACAGGGAGTACATCGCGCCGCGCACCTTGAACGATCCGGTGGGCAGATCGGATTCGACTTTGAGGTACACCTCGCGCACGGGCGTGCTGAGCGACGCGGCGCGAACGAGCCGCGTCGGCGCGAAATGGTGCGCGAGCAGCTGAACCGCGCCAGTTATCCGTGCGTGATCGATCAGAACGGGATGTCGTCGTCGGTCAGCGGTTCGGCCGCGGGTTCCGGCACCGGCGCGTGGCTCCCCATGCTCTCGTCGACGACCGCGCCGCGTGACATGCCGCCGCCGCGGCCGCCGCCGAGGAGCACGACTTTATCGCCGCGGATTTCGGTGGTGTAGCGCTTGTTGCCGTCCTTGTCGTCCCACTGCCGCGTCTGCAGACGGCCTTCGACGTAAATCTGTTTGCCCTTGGTGAGATACTCCGTCAGCGATTCCGCCGACTTTCCCCACAGCACGACGCGGTGCCACTCGGTTTTCTCCTGCCGCTGGCCCGCCTTGTCGTTCCAGACTTCGGTGGTCGCCATGTTGATCGTCGAGACCGCGGCGCCGCCCGGCGTGTAGCGCAGCTCGGCGTCGCGTCCGAGATTGCCGACCAGAATCACTTTGTTGACTGAGCCCATAGATCCTCTTCGGGAACTGAGAACTCTGAACTGAGAACTTCGAACTGAGCCGACGCATTTTACATCGTCGGCTCGCGTTCTGAGTTTTCGAAGTTCTGAATTCTGAGCTCTGCGTTCTAAGTACTCGTACTAGTACGAAGTTCTGAGTTCCCGCGGGAATCTACGGACGGCGCAGGCGATCGAGGCATTGCTGTGCGAGAATCGCGACGTCGCTGTCCTTGTAGTTCTTGATCACCGCTTCGCACGCAGCGCGGGCGCCGGCGACGTCCTTGAGATTGCTCAGCGCCAGCCCTTTCCGGTAGTACGCTTCGGCAAGCGCGTTGCTGTTCGGGTATCCGCGGATGACGGCATCGCACGCTTCGACGGCTTTATCGTTCTTGCCGTCGAGCAGGTACGACTTGCAGATGAACAGCTGCGCGTCGTCGGCCCAGTCGGATCTCGGGAAATTCTTGATATACGCCTCGAAGCCGTCGATCGCGAGCGCGTACTGTCCGGCCGCGTAGTCGCCCTGCGCCGCCTCCTGCATCTTCTGCGGCGAGACGCCGACGGCGGGCCCCGGCGGCGATCCGCCTGCGGGCGGCACGCCGCTCGTCGCAGCCGCGTTCGGATCGGGCTCGAACGTCGTCGCCGGGCGCTGCTGCATCGCCGTGCGCAGCGCTTCGATCTCCTGTGTCAGCGATCCGATGCGCACGTTGTTGTCGTCCAGGCGCTCGCGGATGACGCGCGTGTCGTTCGACAGCGTGTCGAGCAGCAGCTTCTGATCGGCGAATCCCTTGACCAGCGTGCCGTTCTGCTGGTCGAACCGTTGATCGAGATGGCTGCTCAGGACTTTCACGATGTCGGTCAACGACGCCAGCATGTTCTGGAGCAGCTGCGATTGCTCCTGCAGCATGCGGATGTCGGCCATCAGCTGCTGATGTTCCTTGTTCGCGGCCGACGCGGGCGCCGCGGCGGCGACGAGCGCAGCGGCGAAGACCAGGCTGAGAGTTCTGTATCTCATAGGCTCACTTCGCAGTGATCACGAAATGCGCGCGCCGGTTCTTCTTGAACGCCGACTCGTCGTGGCCGGGATCGAATGGAAATTCCTTGCCGTAGCTCACCGTGCGGAGCCGATCGGCAGGGATGCCCAGCGACACGAGGTAGGCGCGCGCGGCCACCGAACGGCGTTCGCCCAACGCCAGATTGTACTCGGCGGTGCCGCGTTCATCGCAGTGGCCTTCGATGGTGACAGCCCAGCTGGAATATTTTTTCAGTGTGACGGCGTTCTCGTCGAGCGCGCGCTGCGCGTCGGACGTCAGATCGCTGCTGTCGTAGTCGAAGAACACGGGCTTGAGCGGGGAGTTCCGATTGAGGTCGTCGAGCGACGCCGACGAGATCGCATCGTCACGCACCGGCTCAGGAGGGACCACGGTTGGTTCGGCAACCGGCTCGGGCGGCGCGGGCGGCCGCGACGGTGTCGTCGTCGGAGGCACGGGCGGCGGCATCGGGCGCGAGACCGGGGCCTGCTTCTTGCCGCACGCCGCGACGCCCAGCACCATCACCAGCATCAAAACCGTGACCATCGACCACGCGCGTCTCATCGTCGTCTCCCGGCGCGGAGGCTGCGCCTCGCGCGCGAAGCGTTCATTACTTCGACCAGTTCGGCTGCTGGTTGTTGCCCGACTTCGTCAACTGGCGGGTGTTCTTGCCGTCGCGCGCGATCGTGAAGATCTGCGACTTGCCGGCGCGCGTCGACATGAACGCCAGATGGCGGCCGTTGGCCGACCATGTCGGGCTTTCGTTGGTGCCTTCGCCGAATGTCAGCTGCCTCACCTGACGGCTGGCCAGATCGATCACCTTGATGTCGTTGCCCGGTCCCGTCCGCGCCGAATACGCGATCTCGTTGTACGGCGCGGGCGACCACGTGGGACGATCGGAGTACTCGGACGTCAGCCGCTGCGGCTGGCCGCCGCCGTCGGCGTCCATGATGAAAATGTGGGGATCGCCGCCGCGATCGGAGACGAACGCGATCTGCGCGCCGGCTGGCGACCAGGTCGGCGAGATATCGATGCCCGGATTGCGCGTGAGACGCCGCACGTTCGAGCCGTCGCGGTTCATCACGTAGAGCTCGGCGTTGCCGTCGCGCGTCGACGTGAAACACAGGCGCGTTCCATCGGGCGACCAGGCCGGCAGCCAGTTCTCGCCGGCTTTTTCGCCCTTCGTCAGCTCGTCGAGCAAGGCCTGATAGATGTGCGAGACGAAGATCTGTCCGCCACCGCGGCGATACGACGTGTACGCGATCGACCGCCCGTCGGGCGACCATGACGGGTTGATGTTCAACGTCTTCGTCACGGTGACGCGGCGCTGATTCTCGCCGTCGTAGTCGGCGATGTAGAGCTCCTTGACGCCGCGGTTTTCCACCGTCCCGCCCATCCGCTCACCGTCGCGATCGGAGTCGAATACGAGCTTGGTGCGCGCGATGCCGTGCAGTCCGCGCTGCGACTGGTGCAGCTCGTCGGAGATCTGATGCGCGTAGAGCCGCGGGTTCGCCGCCGAGCCCGCGTACTCGCGCCCGTACGCCGTCTGCCGCGTCCGGACGTTGAACAACTTCAACTCCACTTTCACGCCGGTTCCTGTCTTCTGAACCGTGCCGACCACCAGACCATCCGCGTTCAGCTCTCGCCAGCGGTCGAAGGGGACGTCATCGAAAGAGGTGGCTGCCGGAATGGTCGAGTACACGTCGCGCGGAATCAGCGCGAACTCGCGCTCGAAGGTGAGGTCATCGAAGAGCACCTGCGTGATCGTTCTGGCGATCGCCACGCTCTCGGCGTCTTTCGACAGCGCGATGAATTCGGGAATCGCCAGACGCGGCGGAAGGCCGGCTTCGCCGGTGATCGTCGTCACGATGTCCGTGGGTTGCTGACGCTGCGGGGCTGGAGGCTGCGTTGGCGGCTGTTGCGCGTGTGTAGACGCCATGACGGCGGCCAGGATTACGACGGTGAATATCCGGTTCATCTTTGGTACTGGAAATTAAGGTGGACGGTGAGCGTCGGATGTGGAAACGCGTCGGGTAATGGGGGGAGTTGTTTGGTCATCACCACGGCGCGCTGCGCGGCGAGGTCGAGCGCGGGATTCCCGCTCCGCGTCTCGACCACGGGCTCGGTGATGCGACCGTCCCGTTGAATCGTGATCTTGATGACGGTCAGCCCGTCGATACCCTGGTTCTGCTGCCAGATGCTTCTGATCCGCTGGATCATCGTCTGAAGGTACTCCGGACAGCAGAAATCCGCGACGTCGAGCGTCCCGCCGATGCCCTGACTTCCACTCGACAGTCCAAAGCCCTGGCCCCGCTTGACGCCGGTCTCCGCGATGGCGCTGCCCGCGCTCGTCTGCGCGCCGCGCGTCGGCGTTCGGCCTCTCGCCTCGTCGGGCGCTTGCTTCACGGCAGGCGCCGGGGTTGCCCTTGACGGTTTGGCGCCGTCGCGCGGCAGCGTCATCTCGGGTGTCTTGGCGGCCGGCGGCCGTGCGGCTTCGCGCTTCACTTCGTCGCTCTGTACCTGCACCGGCCGCGCGCCCATCGTCGTCATGCCGCCCGCGTCCGCGCCGGCGCTGCCGCCGAGCGAGATGACCATCACGCTGCGCGGCTCGGTCGCCTCGCGACCACGCCATCCTCGGGGTGCAACCAACAGCGCCGCAGCGCAGACGATGTGCAACGCCACCGACGCGGCAACCATCCGCTGAAGGCCGGCGGGCGCCTGCATCCGATCGCGCAGCACATCGGTGACTTCCATCGTCTTCTGCAGGTTATGCTCGCGACGCGCTCATCGTCCACCCGGCAGTCGCGTGACGATGCCCACGTTCTGCACGCCGGCCGCCTTCAACTTGTCCGTGACTTCCATCAGCTCCTGGAGCTGCACGCCGCCGTCGCCCTGGAGATAGACGTTCTTTTCGGCGGACGTTTCCATTTTCTGCCGAATCCGTTCCTGCAGGATTTCCGCGCGGATGGGCTCGGTTCCCAAATAGACGATGTGGTCCTGCCGATAGGTGACCGGGACCGTGATGAACGTGCGCTCGCCCGTGATTTGGTTCGAGCGCGTCGCCACGGGCAGCTTCACGTCGATGCCGCGCTGAATCATCGGCGCGGTCACCATGAAGATCACGAGCAGCACGAGCATCACGTCGACGAGCGGCACGACGTTGATTTCCGCGAGCGACGTGCTGGCGCGACGGCCGCGTCCCATCCGGCCCGACGTCACGCTCCCGCCAGGGTGAACTTTCGGCACCTACGTGAAATTCCTTTCCGCGATGTTGAGGAACTCCATCGCGAAGTCGTCCATCTCCGACGCAAAGAGCTTCACCCGATTCGACAGCGCGTTGTAGAAGTACACGGCGGGAATGGCGGCGACCAGGCCCGCGGCTGTCGCGACGAGCGCTTCCGAGATTCCGGGCGCCACGGCATCGAGATTCGTCGACCCGGTCTGAGCAATTCGTTCGAACGCGGCGATGATTCCCCACACGGTGCCGAACAGCCCGATGAACGGCGCCATGCTCGCCGTCGTCGCCAGAAACGTCACGTGCCGTTCGAGCTTGTTGACCTCGACCACTGACGCGCGCATCAAGGCGCGATCGACGGCGGGCAGGCTCTTGAGAGTTGGACGCGCGGCAGCCGGTCGTGGATTGGATGGGGCTCCGTCCGGCGGCGCGCTCTGCCTGAGCTGTGCCGTCAACTCCGCGTATCCCGACTGAAACAGACCGACGAGCGGACTCTCGCCGAGCGAGCGACACACGGCCTGAACTTCTGAAAACTTGTTGCTGCGGCGAAAGACTTCGAGGAACTGCACGGTCTGACGTTCAGACCGGCGGAACGTCCACAGTTTGTAGAAGATGATCCCCCAGGAAATGACCGAGAGCAGCCCGAGGCTCAGTAGAGCGAGTTGGGAGACGAGCGTGAAATGGGCGACGCGAGCGACGATGCCCGTCCCCTCGGACGCAACCCCACCGGCTCCCTGCAGCCACAGGGCAAGGGGGAGGTTTCCAAGCGTGCGCAAACGATCCTCCGAGACATAGCTGTGCGCCGCTGGGACAGCGCGAATTGCAGAACTGTATCATGGTGTGAAATAGCTGTCAAACCTATGTTAGGATTGGAGTTCTCGTCCCGCCGATGCTCCGATTCCTGAGGATTCAGCGCCTCGCCGTCATCGACTCGGTAGAAGTCGAGTTCGAGCCCGGGCTCAACGTCCTGACGGGCGAAACCGGGGCCGGGAAATCGATCCTGGTCGAGGCCGTCGGACTGCTGCTGGGCGGACGCGCTTCCGGCGACCTCGTCCGCACGGGCGAGGACAGCGCGACCATCGAGGCCATCTTCGAAAGCGGCGGCGAAGAATTGCTGATCCGCCGCGAGATCACCGCGCAGGGACGCAGCAGGGCGTTCATCGACGGCGCGCTCGCGACCGCCGGAGCGTTGAAAGATCTCTCGGACCGCTTGATCGAGCTCCACGGACAGCACGAGCATCAGACGCTGCTCGATTCATCCACGCATCTCGGCGTCCTCGACGCGTTTGGTGCGCTTGAATCTCTCGCGACCGCCGTCGCCACGACGTTCGAGGCGCTTGACGTCTCCCGACAGGAGCTTGCGCGTGTACGCGCAGCCGCGAAGGACCGCGATGCGCGGTTGGAGCTCATCACATTCCAGCTCGGCGAACTGGATCGCGCGGCGCCGAAGGCCGGCGAAGACGAGCAGCTCGCGGCGCTGCGTCAGGTCCTGGCCAATGCGGAACGCGTCGAGCGGCTCTGCGTGGACAGCTACGCCTCGCTCTACGATCGCGACGACGCCGTGCTCGCCGCGCTCGGGAATGTCTGGCGGCGGGTGGCCGAGCTCGCGGCGCTCGATCCGCAGTTTCAGCCGTACCTCGAGGCCCGCGACGGCATCAAGTCGCAACTCGAAGATCTCGCCACGTTTCTCCGCCGCTACGCGGACGGTATCGAGGCCTCGCCGGCGCGTCTGCAGCAGGTGGAGGAGCGCCTCGCGCTGCTCGAGCGACTGAAGCGGAAACACGGGCCGGCGCTCGCGGACGTCATCGCGCGCCACGAGTCGCTCCGGCGCGAGCGCCAGGATCTGGAAGGCGGAGACGAGCGCATCGCGGAGCTCGAGCGCGAAGCGGCCACGTCGCGCGCGGCCTATCTCGCGCAGGCGCAGGCGCTGTCGACCGAACGCCGCCGCGTCGCCGGAGAACTCGCGATGCAGCTCCAGATCGTGCTGGGCGACCTGGCCATGGAGGACACGCGATTCGAGGTTCGCTTCGCCGAACCGCTGGCGGAGCGCGACTGGAGCGCACGCGGGATCGACGTGGCGGAGTTCTTCGTATCGCCGAATCCCGGCGAGGATCTTCGCCCGCTGGCCCGCATCGTCTCGGGAGGCGAGCTGTCGCGCATCATGCTGGCGATCAAGACGCTGACAGCCGCCTCGCGCCACGGATTCAACGACGCGTCCGATCGGCCGCCGAGCAGCGCGGCGCCCGGGTTGATCTTCGACGAAGTCGACGCCGGGATCGGCGGGCGAGTGGCGGACGTCGTCGGGCGCAAGCTCCGGACGCTCGGCTCGGCGTTCCAGGTTCTGTGCATCACGCACCTGCCGCAGATCGCGGCGTACGCCGACACACACTTTCAAATCGACAAGCGGATTCACGGCGGCCGCACGAAAACGACCGTCCAGCGGCTGGACGAGGCGCGGCGGGTCGACGAGATCGCGCGGATGCTCGGCGGCGAAGCGATTACCGATGGCCTTCGGCGGTCCGCGCGTGAGATGCTGAGGGAGCGGGCGAGTCAGGCGAAAGGCGAATCGAAGACAAAAGGCGAAAGCGAAAGGGCCAGGGCGAAAAGGTAGATCGTGGCGCGGAAATATCTCATCGAGACGTTCGGCTGCCAGATGAACGTGCACGACTCGGAGCGCATGGCCGGGCTGCTCGAACAGGCGGGCTACGAGGCGACCGGCGACGCCGCCGACGCGGACGTCGTCGTCATCAACACCTGCAGCGTGCGCGAGCGCGCCGAGGAGAAGCTGTACACGCGGCTCGGCGAGCTGCGGCAGCTTGGCCTCGATCTCGGCCACGAGCCGATCGTCGCCGTGGCGGGGTGCGTCGCGCAGCAGGAGGGCGAGGCGATTGTCAGACGCTCCGCGGGCGTCGCCGACGTCGTCGTCGGAACGCAGGCGATTCGGCGGCTGCCGATGCTCGTCGACGAGGTCGCGCACCGGCCTGACCGCGATCGCCGGGGACATCGGCGTCCGGCCGTGGTCGACCTTGGCGCCTGCGACGATGTGACCTGGCCGCTCGGCATCACACGGCGCAGCGATCCGGTCAAGGCGTACGTGACGATCATCGAAGGCTGCAATGAGTTCTGCAGCTTCTGCGTCGTCCCGTATACACGAGGCCACGAACGGATGCGCCCCAGGACCGACATCCTCGCCGAGGTGCGGGATGCCGTCGCGGGCGGCCGCCGGGAAGTGCAGCTCCTCGGACAAATCGTCAATCACTACGAGGCGCCGGACGATCCGGGCTGCGATTTCACCGGTCTGCTGGAAGCGATTCACGACGTCGACGGCGTGGAGCGGATCCGATTCGCGAGCCCGCACCCGCGGCATTTCGACGACCGCTTCCTCGAGGCGATGGCGCGGCTGCCGAAGATCTGCCGCCATCTGCACCTGCCGGTGCAGTCCGGGTCGACGCGAGTCCTCGGCGCGATGCGGCGGCGGTACACGCGCGACAGCTATCTGGCACTCGTCGACCGCATCCGCGCGCTGATGCCGGACGTGGCGCTGTCGACCGACATGATCGTGGGGTTCCCGGGCGAGACCGACGCGGACTTCGACGAGACGCTGTCGCTGACGGCGGCGGTCCGCTTCCACAGCATGTTCTCGTTCAAGTACTCCGAGCGGCCGAACACGCTGGCCGAGAAGCGGCTGCCGGACGACGTGCCCGACGAGGAGAAAACGCGGCGGATCGTCGCCCTGCAGCGGCTGCAGCGGGAGATTCAGAGCGGCTTGAACGCGCGGCTGATTGGCGGGGAGGTCGCCGTGCTCGTCGACGCCGCGAGCCGGCGGCGCGGGACGGAGCTCTCGGGGCGGACCAGCACCAACGTCGTCGTCAATCTGCCGGGACCGGCCGACTGGATCGGAGAGACGATGACGGTGCGCGTCGAGCGCGCCGGCGCGCACAGCGTCTGGGGACGCGCCGTGGGCATTCAGGACATTCCGGAGCGTCTTACTCCGTTGACACGGTTGGACATCGTTGGACATCGTTGACCATCGTTGACAGGGGCGCTCACGGCGCCTAGGTTGTACCGTCATGCAAATCGAGATGACCATCAAGGGCCTGATGGTCGACCCCATTACGAACATGCCGATCGTCATCCTGCGCGACAAGGACGGCCAGCGCGTGCTGCCGATCTGGGTCGGCATCTTCGAAGCGAATGCCATCGCGCTGCAGATCGAGAACATCTCGACGCCGCGGCCGATGACGCACGATCTGCTGCGCAATGTGATTCACGACCTCAAGGCGTCGGTGCAGAAGGTCGTGGTCTGCGATCTCCAGGAGAACACGTTCTACGCGCTCATCTACCTCTCGCTGAACGGCGACACGCTCGCCGTCGACGCGCGGCCGAGCGACGCGATCGCGCTCGCGCTGCGGACGCGCGCGCCGATCTTCGTCGAGGACACGGTCATCGACAACGCGAAGACGATGGATCCGTCGGCGGAGAAGACCGACGCGGACCGGCTGCACAAATGGCTGGAGAGCCTCGACCCTGACGACCTCGGCAAATACAAGATGTAGATCGCGGCGTCTGCTACAATGGCCGCGCTCCTCGCGTCCGGCCGTTTGATGATCGTCGCCATCGCAAACCAGAAGGGGGGCGTGGGCAAGACCACGACCGCCATCAACCTGGCTGCCGCCCTTGCGCTGCGCGGGAAGCGGACCCTCCTCATCGATCTCGATCCGCAGGCCAACAGCACCCTCTCGTTCCTGGACATGCAGCAGGTGACGAAGAGCGTGTACGACGCCATCGCGGATGCCCACGTCGCGCTGCAGGACGTCATCGTGCCGTCGCCGCTGGCGAACCTGGCCATCGCGCCGGCGCGGATTGCGCTCGCCAAGATGGAGGCGAAGCTGGTCGGCGAAATGGACGCGCATTTCCGGCTGAAGGACAAGCTCGAACCGATCCGGAAGGAGTATCCGCAGGTCGTCATCGACTGCCCGCCGACGCTGGGGCTCCTGACCGTGAACGCGCTCGTCGCGGCGACGCATCTGCTGATTCCGATTCAGTCGTCGTATTTCGCGCTCGAGGGCACCGACGATCTGCTCGAGACGATCGAAAAGGTGCGCGCGCGGCCGAATCCGGCGCTGCGGATTCTGGGGGTCGTCATCACGATGCACGACAAGCGCACGGCGCTGGCGCGCGACATCCGGACGCAGATTCAGAAGGTGTTCGGCGG
>Ga0114129_10013713_pt1 | contig 11550 bp, 8 predicted proteins | sample RhiMetdeltSRZDD1_FD_80071 | JGI IMG/M metagenome (GOLD analysis project Ga0114129, IMG submission 80071) | Populus rhizosphere microbial communities from Tennessee, USA - Rhizosphere MetaG P. deltoides SRZDD1 (version 2) (version 2) | ecosystem: Host-associated > Plants > Roots > Rhizosphere >... | reverse complement strand
GCGTTGCGCTCCGGCCGGTGCCCGATCCCGGAGCCGGGCCTGGCCCAGGCGTTCGCCCGCCTGGCCGGCTCACCCCGGTTGACCTTCACGACCAGCTATGCACCGGCCGGTACGGCCGACGTGATCATCATCGCCGTCGGTACGCCGACCGGCCCCGGCCACCGGCTGGTGACCGACCAGCTCGACGAGGTGGGCCGGAATCTGGCGCCACGACTGCGCCCCGGCCAACTGGTGATCGTCAAGAGCACCGTACCGCCGGGCGCCACCCGGGATCTGGTGGCGCCGTTGCTGTCCAGCGGCGGACTGGTGGCCGGTCGCGACTTCGGGCTCGCGTACTGCCCTGAGCGGCTGGCCCAGGGCACCGCGCTGCGTCAGCTGGCTGAGCTGCCGGTGGTGGTCGGCGGGTACGACCCGGACAGTACCGAGGCGGCGGTGCAGTTCTGGAAGCAGGCGCTCGACGTGCCGGTCCAGGCGCTGCCCGGACCGGAGTCGGCCGAGATCGTGAAGCTGGCCACGAACTGGTGGATCGACGCGAACATCGCGCTCGCCAACGAGCTGGCCCAGCTGTGCGCGCCGTACCAGGTAGACGTGCTGGACGTGATCGCCACCGCAAACGCACTGCCCAAGGGCGAGGGCCGGGTCAACATCCTGCTGCCGAGCATCGGCGTCGGCGGCTCCTGCCTGACCAAGGACCCGTGGCTGGCCTGGCGGGCCGCCGCGGACCGGGGCATCGCGCTGGAGACGGTACGCACCGCCCGCCGGGTCAACGACGGCATGCCCGGACTGGCGGGGCAGCTGATCGTCGACGAGCTGGCCCGGCTGGGCAAGCCGGCTCCGCGTACAGTCGCCGTCCTCGGGGTCACGTTCAAGAGCAACACCGGCGACCTGCGCAACACCCCGGTTGCCGGCGTGGTCGAGGTGTTGCGCGCGGCCGGGGTATGCGTGCGGCTCTTCGATCCGCTCGTCGACCCGGCCGACGTCGAGGTACGGTTCGGCGCGCGACCCGAGCGCACGGTCGAGGACGCGATCACCGGTGTGGACGCAATCGCGATCCTGGCCGGCCACCACGAGTTCCACCACCTCGACTTCGCCCGGCTGCGTACCCGGGTGGCGATGCCGTGCCTGTTCTTCGACGGGCGCATGTACTGCCCACCCGACACCGTGGCCGATCTCCAGCGGCTCGGGTACGGCTACCGCGGGATCGGCCGGTGAGCCCGCCCAGTGCCGTCGTCACCGGCGGCAGCGGGTTCATCGGCAGCCACCTGGTCGAACGGTTGGCCGAGACGTGCCGCCACGTCCGGACGTACGACCTGAGCCCGCCGCCGCCCGACCTCGACCCGCGTACCCGGGGAGTGGAGCACGTCGTGGGCGACATCCGCGACGAAACCGTGCTGCGCAAGGTGATCCGGCCCGGGGTCGACGTGGTGTACCACCTGTCGGCGCTGGTCGGCGTGGACCGGTACCTGGCCTCGCCGCTGGACGTCATCGACGTGAACGTCCTCGGCACGCGAGCCGTCCTGCGGCTCGCGGCCGAGGTCGGCGCGAAGGTCGTGATGGCCAGTACCAGCGAGGTGTACGGCAGGAACCCCGCTGTCCCGTGGGCCGAGGACAGCGACCGGGTACTCGGCGGCACGGGTACGGACCGGTGGTGCTACTCGTCCAGCAAGGCCGTCGCCGAGCACCTGGTCTTCGCGTACGGCCGGCACACCGGCCTTCCGGTCTGCGTGGTGCGCTACTTCAACGTGTACGGCCCGCGCCAGCGCCCGGCATACCTGGTGAGCCGGACCGTCCACCGGGTGCTGAACGGGCGGTCGCCACTGGTGTACGACGGCGGCCGGCAGACCCGGGCGTTCACCTTCGTCGCCGACGTGGTGGCCGGAACCCTGTTGGCTGGTACGGGATCGGCGGCCAACGGCGAGTGCGTGAACCTGGGCAGCGACCGGGAGTCCACTGTGGACGAGGTCGTCCGGCTCGTCTGCGAGCTGGCCGGTACCGCTGTGGCACCGGAACCGGTGACGACCGGGGCGACGCTCGGCCCGGCGTACGAGGACATCCTCCGTCGCGTACCCGATGTGGGCAAGGCCCGCCGGCTGCTCGGCTGGCGCTGCGAGACCTCGCTGCGCGAGGGCGTCCGGCGGACCATCCGGTGGGCCCGGAACAACCCGTGGTGGACCGCGGAACTGCGTCCCTGACCCGTACGAACGAGAGGCTCGCGATGATCCCGTTGTTCAAGGTGGCGATGTCCCCGGCGGCCCTGGGCCGGATATCGGATGTGCTCGACAGCGAGATGGTCGGCCACGGTCCGCGGCTCGGTGAGTTCGAGGACGCGCTGCGTGGCGTCGTCGGCAACCCGCATCTGGCCGTGGTGAACAACGGCACGTGCGGGCTGCATCTGGCCCTGCGCCTGGTGGCCGACCCACCCGGCGGCCGACCCGCCGGCCGCGACGAGGTGCTGACCACACCGCTGAACTTCGAGGCCGCCAACTGGACGATCCTGGCCAACCGGCTGCAAATCCGGTGGGTCGACGTCGATCCCGGTTCGTTCAACCTCGATCTGGACGACCTGGCCCGGAAGATTTCCCCCGCAACGGCGGCCGTCGTGCTCGTGCACTGGGCCGGCTACCCGGTGGACCTCGACCGGCTGCGCCGCATCCTGGACGAGGCCGAGGCCGCCCACGGGCACCGGCCCGTGGTCATCGAGGACTGCGCCCACGCCTGGGGCACCACGCTGCGCGGTCGCTGGCTGGGCAACGACGGAAACATCTGCGTGTACAGCTTCCACGCCCTCAAACACCTGACCTGTGGTACGGGCGGGATGCTCACGCTTCCGGACGAGCGCACGCTCGAACGGGTACGGCTGATGCGCTGGCTCGGCATCGACCGGCGGGCCGACCGGGTCAACGCCGACTACGACGTACCCGAGTGGGGGTACAACTTCCAGCTCAACGAGATCGCGGCGGCGATCGGGTTGGCCAACTTGGCGATCGTCGACGCCAACGTACGCCGGCACCGGGACAACGCGGCGTTCTACGACAAGGAGCTGGCCGGCGTACCGGGTCTTGAGCTGACCGATCGGCGGCCCGGCCACGAGTCCTCGTTCTGGCTGTACCCGGTCAAGGCGGCCGATCGGGACGGCTTCATGCGCCGGATGACCGAGGCCGGAATCGCGGTGAGCCGGTTCGTCCGGCGCAACGACGCGCACAGTGCCGTACGCGAGGTGCGGACCGAGCTGCCCGGGCTGGACAGCGTCTACGACCGCATGGTGTACATCCCGGTCGGCTGGTGGCTCACCGACGAGGACCGGGCGTTCGTCGCCAAGACGATCCGGGCGGGCTGGTGACCCCGATCGGTCCGGCCCGCACCGACTACAGCGCTTACGGGCCGGACATGAGCCAGGTCTACGACCTGCTGTACCTGGGGCGGGGCAAGGACTTCGCGGCCGAGGCGTACGCGATCGCCGACATCGTACGGGCCCGCCGGCCGGGCGCCTCGTCGCTGCTCGACGCCGGCTGCGGTACCGGCCAGCATCTGCTGACGTGGCGGTCGGTGTTCGCCAACGTCGAGGGCCTCGACATCTCCCCCGCCATGCGTGCGGTGGCCCGGGACAAGCTGCCGGGCGTACCGATCCACGCCGGCGACCTGCGCGACGTCGACCTGGGCCGGACGTACGACGGCATCTGCTCGCTGTTCAGCACCCTCGGGTACACGACGTCCACTGTGGAGCTCGACGCGGCGGTCGCCAACCTGACCCGGCACCTGCCGCTGGGCGGCGTACTCGTCGCCGAGCCGTGGTGGCCGCCGGACCGGTTCTGGGATGGGCATATCGGGTACGACGTCGTCCAGCACGAGGGTACGACGGTGGCCCGGGTCGTACGCTCCACTGTGGACGATGGTACGTCGCGGCTGGAGGCGCACTACGTCGTGGCGGACGCCGAGGGCATCGGCGGCTTCGTCCACGTGCAGCGGTTCACCCTGTTCTCCGACACCGACTACCGCAACGCGTTCCGGCGCGCCGGCTGCGACGTCGACTACCTGCCCGATCCGGACGCCACGCTCACCAGTACCGGCCGGGGACTGTTCGTCGGCGTACGCCGGCGGTGACGGCCGTTCGCCTGGGCCGGCGCGGCGGCCCAGGCGAACGCGTACCTCGACTAGTTGGTGGGTGTGGAACTCGGCGACGGCGACGGCGACGCCGGTATCGCGGTCGGCCCGGGCACGGCGGTCGGGGGCGCGGGCCGCGCGAAGACCTGGATCGTGTTGGTCTGCGTATCCGCGAGGAGGAGGTTGGCCTCGCTGTCGAACGCGAGCATGCCGCACGTCTCGCATTCGATCGGAAGGTACTGGTCCGTACCGGCAGGGACCTGACCGGCGTGGAGACTGTGGGTGTCGACGTCGTACTGGAACGTCCCGTTGCTGCTGAATACCTGCACCCGCCGGCTGCCGATGTCGGTCACGTAGATGTTGCTCTGGTGGTCGGTCGCGATGGCTATCGGCGCCCGGAACTGCCCGGGGCCGGTACCCGCGCTGCCGAACTCGAACAGCAGCTGTCCGCTCGAGTTGAAGACCTGCACCCGGTGGTTGCCCGGGTCGGTGGCGATGATGCGGCCGCCGGCGTCCGTGGCGACGCTGAGCGAGAACCCGCTGAACTGGCCCTTCCCGGAACCGGACGAGCCAAACCCGAACAGGAACGTACCGCTCGCGTCGAAGATCTGGACCCGGCCGGTGCCGGCGTCGCCGACGATGATGCGGTCCCCGGCGCCGATGGCGAGGCCGGACGGCTGGCTGAACTTGCCGGGGCCGCTGCCCACGCCCCCGAACTGGAACAGGAACTGGTTCCCCGCTCCGAACACCTGGACTCGCTGGTTCCCCGCGTCCAGGACGAGAAGCCGGCCCCGGCTGTCGACTGCCACCGCGATCGGGAAGTTGAACTGACCCGGGCCGGTGCCCAGCGCGCCGAACTTGGTCTGCAGTGCGCCGTTCCCGTCGAAGATCTGGATGCGGTGGTTGCCGGTGTCGGTGACGTACAGGGTGTCGTTGAGGCCGACCGCGACGCCGATCGGGTAGTTGAGGTCGCTGCCGACGCTGTGCACCGACGTATTGGGGCCGCCGAACGTCGACTGGTAGGTACCATCGGCGCCGAAGATCTGTACGCGTTCGTTGCCCGAGTCCGCGACCAGGATCCGGCCCTGCGCATCCGTCGTGACGTCGAACGGCGCGTTCATCTGGCCGTTGCCCCGGCCGAGCACGCCGAACGCGAACAGGTATCGGCCCAGCGAGTCGAACACCTGGATCCGGTGGTTACCGGCATCCGCGACCAGGATGCGACCGTTGTTCGCGACCGCCATGCCGAACGGGAAGTTGAACTCGCCGGGACCGGACCCGAGCGTGCCGAACTGCCGCACGTACTGGCCGGCCGGGCTGAACACCTGGACCCGGTTGTTGCCCCGGTCCGAGACGACGATGTTGTTGCTGCCGTCGACCGCGATCCCGAGCGGCGTGTTCAGCTGCCCGTTGCCGGATCCCAACGAGCCGAACTTGAACCTGAACAGCCCGTTCTGGTCGAAGACCTTGACCTGGTGACCTTCCGAGTCCAGCACGATGATGTTGTTCTGGCTGTCGACCGTCAACGCCGACGGGCCGGCGAACTGGGCGGGGCCGGCACCCGCGGAGCCGAACGCGAACTGGAACTGGCCCTGCGCGTTGTAGACCTGCACACGGTACCCGTTCAGGACGATGATCCGGTTGTTGCCGTCGACGGCGGAGTCGACCGGGAACACCGTGTCCGCGTCGCTCAGCGGAGTGACCTGGAACTGGAAGGTGCCGTTCGAATCGAACACCTGCAGCCGTTCGTTACCGCTGTCGGTAACCACGATTTTGCCGGTACTGTCGACGGAGATCCCTTGCGGGCCACGGAACTCTCCGGGCCCCGCGGTCGTACCGGCCTGCGGCTCTGCTTCGGCCAGCGGCACCTCGCTCGTGTCGCTCCCGCTGGCGGGCGAAGTCGCGAGCAGGCCGGCGGCCGGAGTCGCGAGCGCGCCGGCGACCGCAGCTCGTTGCAGTAACGCGCGACGGGTGAGATCCGACGAGCTTTCGGGGGTTTCGGACATCTGTGTCTCCTCGGATTTGTTGTCTCGCGCCGACTCGCGGCCTACAACGTCCCGCGGGCGAACACGCACCTCTGGAGGGTTGAGGTTCCCAAGCCGGTCGCCACCGGCTCCCACGTTACTTTATTTTTAGATAGTGTCAACGGCCAGGGCGTCGCGCGTCACGAGCGTCTGGAGGCAGGCCAGCAGCGACCGGGCGCCGATGTCCACGGCGTGCCCGCGAGCGACGAGCGCCTCGAGCTGACCGAGGGTGAGCCACCGGTGCCCCGGCCCCGGCTCGACGTAGCCACCCTCGACGACGAGGTGCCGCGTACGGGTCCGGAAGAGCCGGCCACCCTCCTCCGACTGCACGACATCGAACCGGACGCCGCCGGGACAGTGGGCCAGGATCGTGGCCAGATGGGCCGGCGGTACCTCGGCCTCGACATCGGCCCAGCGGCCCCGGCTGGCGACCGTCGGGCCGATCTCCACCCGGCCGCGGCTGCCGGCCTCTGCGCGCAGGGAGACCAGTACGTGGGCCACACCGTCGAGCCGCGTCAGCAGCATCGCGGCGAGGCCGGTGTCGACCGCCCTGAGCATCGGCTGGGACCAGCGATCCACCTCGCGCCCCTCGCCCGCCACGTCGACGCCCACCACCTCGAAATGGCGACCATCGACGTGTCGTACGACGCCGTCGGCGCGTACCCATCCGGGCAGCCCGCGCAGTGGACTGCGGCGCGTCACGAGCCGGCATGCGCGCCTGGCTCGCGCGAGGGCCCGCCCCACGTCGGCCACCGAGCCCGTCACCGACCGCGTGCTGCGGTACGACCGGGCCAGCGCGCCGGGCAGGTCGTCGGACTCGTCGCGCCCGTCCAGCAGACCGGTCGAGGCGAACGAGAGGCTGGCCAGGACGGTCCTGGTGTCCATGTTGACCATGTCGTCGATTTCGAGCATCCGGTGCAGGTCCGGCAGCGACAACCAGCGGAAGCCCTGATCCGGTTCCGCCTTCGCCGGGACAGCCACCACCATGTTGCGGTTGCTCTTGCGGTCGAACCAGTCGCCGTGCTCGGACTGGCAGGAGTACGCGAGCCGCCGCGCGGCCGGATCCAGGAAGTGCTCGAGATACGGCACCGCACGGCCACCGTGCACCCGCTCGTAGTTGCTGGAGGTGGCTTGTACGGTCGGCGCCAGCTGGATGCCGTTGACGTTCCCCGGTTCCGCCTTGCCCTGGACGAGCAGCTCCGGGACCCCGTCCCCCAGCCAGGCCAGCAGGCCCAGTATTCCGACGTCCGGCTGGTCGAGTATGGGCTGGTACCAGCGGGACCCGTCGGTACCGTCGGCGCCCTCGATACCGACGACCGAGAAGAAGCGGCCGGTACGGTGCCGCAGGAACCCGGTCCGCGGGTCCTCCTCCCAGTCCGGCAACCGCTCGAGCGGCACGCGGTCCACCCGCAGCAGGCGATGGGCCAAGGTGTCGATCCACTCGAAGGTCGCGCTGGCGGGGCGCGCGCGCGTCACGTGGCCCGCTCGCGCGGTGCCGGACCGCCGCGGGTACCGACGAACAGTCCCCGATCGGTAGCCACCGACGGCAGGTACTCGACGGTCAGTCCCGCTGCGGTGAAGGCGTCGGCGTACTGGTCCTCGCGGAAGAGGCTCAGCGTGTCCCGCATGCAGAACTCCGTGATCCCGGCGGCGTTCCCGACCAGGTACCTGGCGGTGATGCACATCGACGTGCCGTTCCGTACCGAGTGCGACACCCGGGCCACGGAACGGCTCTCATCCCGGGCCGCCTCCGCCATGACGTACCCGTCGATGAAGTTCTCGGGGAACCACCACGGATCGAGTACGAGCACGCCACCCGGTACGAGATGCGCCGCCATGCACCCGACCGCGGCGCGGAGCTGCGCCTCGTCGGCCATGTACCCGATCGGGCCGAACATGCATGACACCGCGTCGAAATCGCGGTCGAGACGGAAGTCGCGCATGTCCGCCGCGTGGATGCGAAGGGACGGGAACTTCTTCTCGGCCTGTCGTCGCATCGGGAGCGCCGGCTCGACCCCCTCGACGTGGTCGAAGACCGCACGGAAGTGCTCCAGGTGGTTGCCGGTCCCGCACCCGACGTCGAGTAACGAGCTCGCTTCCGGGTACCGGCGCCGGACCTGCCTCACCACCTCGGCCGCCTCGGCGCCGTAGTCCTTACCCCGGCTGTGGAAGATCAGGTCGTAGACGTCGGCCAGTTCGTCGGTGTACCCCATCATCGTACTTTAAATTAAAGTAGCCTCGGAGGGAGGAGGGTCATGACCGGAAAGCCCGCGGGGTGCCGCGTCTGCGGCGGCGCGGTCGAGGAGTTCCTCGACCTGGGCCCCCAGCCGATCTCCCAGCGGTACCGGGCCCCCGACGACACCGGCGCGGAGTTCCTCTTCCGGCTGGCCGTCGGCCAGTGCGTAGCCTGCACGCTGGTACAGCAGGTGGAGGAGGTACCGCGCGAGCTGATGTTCCGGGAGGACTACCCGTTCCTCTCGTCGGGCTCGACGGTGATGCGCGGACACTTCACCGGCGTGGCCAGGGAGCTGCTCCGTATCGAGCTGGTGGGGGCCGACCCGTTCGTCGTCGAGATCGGCTGCAACGACGGGGTGATGCTGCGGTCGGTGGCCGACGCCGGCGTCCGTCACCTCGGGTTCGAGCCGTCCACCACGGTAGCGGGGAAGGCGCGGGCGGCCGGCGTCCGGGTCGTCGGCGAGTTCTTCGAGGAAGCCACGGCCCGGACGGTCGCGGCCGCCGAGGGGCCGGCGGATGTGGTGTACGCCGCAAACACGATCTGCCACATCCCTTATCTCGACTCGGTTTTCCGGGGACTGGCGGCCCTGCTCGCCCCGGCCGGGGTGTTCGTCTTCGAGGACCCGTACCTCGGCGACGTCGTCGCGAAGGCCGCGTTCGACCAGATCTACGACGAACATTTCTACCTGTTCTCGGCCCGGTCGGTACGGGCGGCCGTGCGGCGCTTCGGCTTCGACCTGGTCGACGTACAGCGGCTGCCCGTCCACGGCGGCGAGGTGCGGTACACCGTGGCCCGCACCGGGGCCCGCGAGCCGACCCCGGCGGTCGGCGCGCTTCTCGCCGAGGAAGATGCCCGGGGACTGGCCGATGCAGCCACGCTGGCCGGGTTCGCGCGACGGACGGCCACCATCCGCGAGGCGCTGGTGGCCGAGCTGTCCGCGCTGCGCCGGTGCGGCGCGCGCGTGGTCGGTTACGGCGCCACGGCGAAGAGCGCCACCGTACTCAACTTCTGCGGCATCGGTCCGGAGCTGCTGCCGTTCATCTGTGACTCGACGCCGAGCAAGCAGGGCCTGGTGACGCCGGGCACCCGGATCCCGGTACGGCCGCGGGAGGCCCTCGCCGACCCGTACCCGGACTACGCGCTGCTGCTGGCCTGGAACCACGCGGAGGAGATCATGGCGAAGGAACCCGACTTCGCGCGCCACGGGGGCCGCTGGCTGCGGTACGTCCCGCACGTGCACGTCGTATGACCGGCCGGGAACCGCTGGTCGTCGTGCTCGGTGCGACCGGGGTCATCGGATCGGTCCTCACCGGTTGGCTCGCGACGCGACCGCTGCGGGTACGGGCGGTGGGCCGCCGTTCCGTACCGGTACCGGCCGGCGGATGGGCTGCCGTCAAGGTCCAGCAGGTCGACGTCACCGACGCCCGGGTCCTTCGTTCCACAGTGGACGATGCCGACGTGGTCGTCCACCTGCTCGCGGATTCGGGTGGGTCGACGAGAGCCGGGCTGAACGTCGAGGTGATGTCCGGGCTGCTCGACGCGCTGGGTTCGCGGCCGTCACGCCCGGTACCCCCGGCCGTGGTCTACGCGGGCTCGGTCACGCAGGTCGGCGACCCGCCGCGTACCGTCCTCGACGGCACCGAGGCGGACCGGCCCGGTACCGCGTTCGACCGGGACAAGCACGCGGCCGAGAGAGCGCTGCTGCGGGCGAGTGCGGACGGTCGGGTACGCGGCGTCTCGGTCCGGCTGCCCACCGTCTACGGGCACAGCCCCGCGACCGGCCGGTTCGACAGCGGCGTACTCACCCTCATGATCCGCCGGGCGATCGCCGGCGAGGCGCTGACCATATGGCACGACGGAACCGTACAGCGCGACCTGCTCCACGTCCGGGATGCCGCGGCGGCGTTGATGGCGGCGCTCGACCACGTCGACGCGCTCGCGGGCCGGCACTGGCTCGCCGGCACCGGGGTGGGGACCTCGCTGGGCGCGGCGTTCCGGGCGGTGGCGGGGATCGTAGCCCGCCGGACCGGGACTTCGCCCGTTCACGTCGTCCAGGTACGACCGCCGCGAGCACTGAGCGCCGCCGAGACCGCCAGCGCGATCGTCGATCCGTCGGCGTTCCACGGGCGGACCGGATGGGCGGCCCGGGTACCTCTTGACGACGGTCTGGAGTGGACGGTCGCGGCCGCCCTCGAGTCCAGGGCTGACAGTCCACATTAGACTGTTTCGAGAACCTTGCGGAGGATGTCGATGGTGGCGTCCTGCACGTCCCGGGGCAGCGACGGGTACATCGGCAAGGAGAAGATCTGGCCGGCGAGCTCCTCGGTGACGGGTAGCTCGCCGCCGCGGATCCGTCCGGCGAACCCCGACATCGTGTGGACCGGCCACGGGTAGCTCACCGTCAGCTCGATCCCCTGGTCGCGCAGCAGCGACAGGATGTCGTCGCGCGCGGGGTGGCGTACCACGTAGAGGTAGTAGACGTGTTCGTTGCCCGTACCGATGTCGGGCAGCACCAGCCCGGTGCCGGCCAGGCCCTCCGCGTAGCGCTGGGCGATGGTACGGCGGTCGGCGATGTACCGGTCGAGCCGGCCGAGCTTGCGGCGCAGGATCTCGGCCTGTACCTCGTCGAGACGGCTGTTGTGACCGGGCGTCGAGACCACGTAGTAGCGCTCCGCCATCCCGTAGTACCGGGACCGCCGCAGGCGCGCCGCGACGCCGGCGTCGGCGGTGAGGACGGCGCCCCCGTCCCCGTAGGCGCCCAGCACCTTCGTCGGGTAGAACGAGAAACCGGCCGCGTCACCCATCGACCCGGCGACGCGGCCGTGCTGGCGCGCACCGTGGGCCTGCGCGCAGTCCTCCAGCACCGCCAATTCGTGGCTACGGGCGATCTCGAGCAGCGGCCCCATGTCCACACACTGGCCGTACAGGTGCACCGGGAGCAGGCACCGGGTGCGTTCGGTGACCGCGTCCGGCACCCGGGCGACATCCATCAGGTACGTCCGGCGGTCGACATCGACGAAGACCGGCACGGCACCCACCTGGTCAACGGCGACCACGGTGGGTGCCGCCGTATTGGACACGGTCACGACCTCGTCGCCGGGTCCGATGCCGAGAGCCCGTAGCGCCAGGACGAGCGCGTTGGTGCCGTTGTCACAGCTGACGGCGTACGGCATCCCGTGGTATGCGGCG
>Ga0114129_10013711_pt1 | contig 11550 bp, 7 predicted proteins | sample RhiMetdeltSRZDD1_FD_80071 | JGI IMG/M metagenome (GOLD analysis project Ga0114129, IMG submission 80071) | Populus rhizosphere microbial communities from Tennessee, USA - Rhizosphere MetaG P. deltoides SRZDD1 (version 2) (version 2) | ecosystem: Host-associated > Plants > Roots > Rhizosphere >... | reverse complement strand
GGCGGGGTATCCCGATCCCTCGTTCGAGGGAATCTCGGCGCGCGCGCAGGCCGATCTTTGTTCTATGACGACTGCGGCCGCCACATTCGACCCTGAGGTCGATCAGCACGTCGGCGCCATCCGCGAGAGCGAGGCCGGCGCCATGCGTGGGCGCAACCTCTGGACCGCAGTGTTCTTCGCGGCCGGCTTTCTCGGGATAGCCGCCACGCTGCCGATCCTTCTTCACTCGTCGCGCTCGCCGAGCATCGCCACCGTGGTCGCGCTGCTCGTGGCCTACGCCGCTGCGTCGCAAGCGCGCTTCGAAGTCGGCACCGGCCTCTTCCTTCCGACCGGGCTGATCTTCGTGCCGATGCTCTTCCTGCTGCCGCTCGGCTGGGTTCCCGCAGCGATCTGCGCGGGCCTGCTGCTGGGATCCTCCACGGATCTGCTGCGCCGCGGCCTGCCGCTCGAGCGCATCCTGATCGTCCCGCTGAATTCGTGGTACTCGATCGGGCCGGTCGCCGTGCTGGCGATCGCGGGCGAGCGCGCACCCACGCTCTCCGACTGGCCGCTCTACGTCGCCGCGCTCGTCGCGCAATGCAGCGTCGACTATGGCATTCAGGCGCCGCACCAGTGGTTCGTCTACGGCCTGCGGTTCTCGGTGGCAGCGCGCTACATGTCCTGGGCGTTCCTCGTCGAGGCCGCGCTCGCACCGGTCGGCCTGCTGGTTGCGCTGGTGGCGTACGAGCATCCCGTGGCGCTCACGTTCGCCCTGCCTCTGGTCGCACTCCTGTTCATCTTCGCGCGGGAGCGGCAGGTCCGGATCGACCATGCGCTCGAGCTCTCGCACGCGTACCGCGGCACCGCGCTGTTACTCGGCGACGTCGTCGAGGCGGACGACGCCTACACCGGCCTGCACAGCCGCGACGTCGTCTCGCTCGTCCTCGCCGTCTGCGACGAGCTCGGCGTCGAGGGAGGCGCACGCCGCGACGCGGAGTTCGCGGCGCTGCTGCACGACGTCGGCAAGATCAAGATCCCTGCAGAGATCATCAACAAGCCCGGCAAGCTCACCGACGAGGAGTTCGAGCTGATCAAGACGCACACTGTCGAAGGAGAGCGCCTGCTGTCGCAGGTCGGCGGCCTGCTCGGCAGCATCGGTCACATCGTCCGCTCGTGCCACGAGGACTGGGACGGAACCGGCTACCCGGACGGGCTGAGTGCCGAGGAGATCCCGCTCGTCGCGCGCATCGTCCGCTGTTGCGACGCGTTCAGCGCGATGACGACCGACCGCTCCTACCGCAAGGCGCTCCCCGCGTCGCAGGCCGTCGCCGAATTGCACAGGTGCTCCGGCACCGACTTCGATCCGGCCGTGGTCGAGGCGCTCGCGAAAACCCTGCAGGCATAGTTCGCCGTGTGGAACGGACGCTCCCGTGGTCGTGGTATGCGGACCCCGAGGTGCTGCGGCGCGAGGGCGAGCGGATCTTCGCGCGCTCCTGGCAGTACGCCGGCCACCTGGGGCAGCTCGAAGTCGACGGCTCCTACTTCGCCTCGGTCGCAGGACAGATTCCCGTAGTAGTTACACGCGCGCGAGGCGGCCGGCTCCACGCGTTCCTCAATGTCTGCCGCCATCGCGGCCATGTCGTCGCGACCGGCGCCGGCCGACGCGAGACGCTGCAGTGCCCGTATCACGCCTGGACGTACGGGCTCGACGGCGCGCTTCGCGCAGCGCCGCGCGCCGAACGAGAGCCCGGGTTCGAGCTCGGCGAGCTCGGCCTGCAGGAGATCGCCGTCGACACCTGGGGGCCGTTCGTCTTCGTCAATCCCGACCCGGACGCCGCGCCGCTCGCCGAGGCGCTCGGGGACCTGCCCGCGAGGCTCGCCGAGATCGTCGACGTCGACGCGCTCGAGTTCCGTTTTCGCACCGAGTTCGAGCTCGAGGCCAACTGGAAGGTCGCCTGCGAGAACTTCCTCGAGTGCTACCACTGCGCGGTCGCGCACCCGGGCTTCACGGCCGCCGTGGACGTCTCGCTCGACTCCTACCGGCTCGAGGCAGCCGGCCTGACGTCGAGCCAGCTCGGGCCGCTCCGCGAGAACGGAAGCTCGTTCCTCGCCCACGGCGAGGTCGGCCGCAGCCAGTTCCACTTCCTCTGGCCGAACTTCGGCATCAACGTCTTCCCGGGGCAGCCGAACCTCTCGTGCGGGCCCATCCTGCCGGTCGGACCGGAGCGGACCGCTCGCTTCCTGGACTACTTCTTCGCGCCCGGCGTCGACCAGGCTTGGATCGAGGAGCTCATGGCTTTCGACGACCAGATCGGCCGCGAGGACACGGCGCTCGTGGAGGGCGTCCAGCGCGGGGTGCGCTCGGGCGCCCTGCCCGAGGGCCGGCTCCTGAGCGAGAGCGAGCAACTGGTCGTGCATTTCCAGCGGCTTTGCACCGAGGCGCTGACGCAGTAGAGTTTCGGCGCCGATGGCGAGCGTCACCTTCGACCACGTCACCAAGGCCTACGCAGACGACGTCGTCGCGGTCAACGACCTCGACCTCCTGATCAAGGACAGCGAGTTCCTCGTCCTGGTCGGGCCGTCGGGTTGCGGCAAGACGACGGCGCTGCGCTGCCTGGCGGGGCTCGAGGAGATCACGGACGGCCAGATCAAGATCGACGAGCGCGTCGTGAACCGCGTCCCCTCGAAGGACCGGAACATCGCCATGGTGTTCCAGTCGTACGCCCTCTATCCACACATGACGGTCTACGACAACCTCGCGTTCGGGCTGAAGCTGCTGAAGACGCCGAAGCAGGAGATCCGGCGCCGCGTCGAGGACGCCGCGAAGATCCTCAACCTCGAGCGCTTTCTCGACCGCAAGCCGCGCGCGCTCTCCGGCGGCCAGCGCCAGCGCGTCGCGCTCGGGCGCGCGATCGTGCGCGAGCCCGCCGCGTTCCTGATGGACGAGCCGCTCTCGAACCTCGACGCGAAGCTGCGCGTCCAGACGCGCGCGGAGATCCTCCGCATCCAGCAGCGCCTCGAGACGACGACGGTGTACGTGACGCACGATCAGGTCGAGGCGATGACGATGGGCGACCGGATTGCGGTGATGAGCGACGGCGTGCTGCAGCAGGTCGGCCCGCCGCCCGAGCTCTACGAGCGCCCCGTGAACAAGTTCGTGGCCGCGTTCATCGGCTCGCCTGCGATGAACTTCGCGACCGTGCACGCCGACCAGGGGAAGCTGAAGATGGGCGAGCAGCTCCTGCACCTGAGCGGCTCGCGGGCGAAGATCGCGGAGCAGCGGCACGGCAAGCAGCTCGAGATCGGGTTCCGGCCGGAGGACCTGGAGATCGCCAACGGCACGGGCGACGGGGCGGTGAGCTTCCCCGCGAACGTGGACGTCGTCGAGTACCTCGGCAATCAGGAGCTGCTGCACGCGCAGGTCGAGGGCAACGAGATCGTGGCTCTCGTCGCGAGCGACCGGAAGGTCCAGGTCGGTGACAAGGTCGAGTTCACGATCCTGAACGAGAAGCTGCACATGTTCGATCCGGAGACCGAGGAAAGCCTCGTCTCTACGGGTTGAAACGGGTAGGATCGCCGCGGGGCTCTGAAAAGTGGCGGCCCAGAAGCAAGCCGCCTGGGACGAGGAGGAATTGAGTTGAAACGACGTTCTTGGCTCGCTGTGCTGGCCGTCGTACTCGGCGCGGTCGCGGCGACGTTCGCCGCAACCGCAAGCTCGAAGCCGGCAGCACGTTCAGCAGGCAGTATCGAAGTGCTCTCGCTGTGGGGTGGCAGCGAGAAAGACGCATTCATCAAGGTGACGGATGCGTTCACCAAGGCGACCGGGATCAAGGTCAACTACACGACGGCGCGTGACTTCGTGCCGGTCATTCGCACGCGACTCGCGGCGGGCAACCCGCCGGAGGTCGCGATCATCCCGCGGCCGGGCGTCCTCTCCGACCTCGCCAAGCAGGGTGCGGTCAAGGACCTCGGCACGATGGGGCTGTCGAGGTCGTATCTCACCGCGCGCTACAGCCCGGCGTGGATCAAGCTCGGCACGGTCAACGGCAAGATCTACGGCGTTGCCGCGAAGGCAAACTCGAAGAGCGTGATGTGGTACCGGCCGGACCAGTTCAAGAAGTACAAGCTGACGGTCCCGCAGACATGGGGGCAGCTCCTCGCCGTGACGAAGAAGCTGAAGGCGAAAGGCCAGACGCCGTGGGCACAGGGTGCGAAGGACTCCTGGACGCTCACCGACTGGTTCGAGAACGTCTATGCGCGGACGGCCGGGCCGGCGAAGTATCTGTCGCTCTTCAGCGGCAAGACGAAGTTCACGGACCCGTCCGTGAAGAGGGCGATCCTGCAGATGACGCAGATCCTGAACAACAAGTACCTGGCGGGCGGCGTCCAAGGCGCCCTCGGTACGGCGTTCGTGGACGGGATCGGCCGCGTCTTCGGCAAGAGCGCGAAGGCGCAGCTGTACATGGAAGGCGGCTTCGTAGGCGGGATCGCGCTGGATCAGGTGAACACCGCGCTCAAGCCGGGGAAGACGATCAACTCCTTCCCGTGGCCGACGATCAAGGCGCAGTACGGCAGCCCGCTGGTCGGCGGCGGTGACCTCGCTGCGGCGTTCACGGACAACGCCGACGTGCGGTCTTTCCTGAAGTACATCTCCTCGGCCGCGGCCGGGAGGATCTGGGTGTCGACCGGCGCGATCATCTCGCCGAACAAGCAGGTGAAGGCGAACGCGTATCCGAACGTGCTCGTGCGGAAGGAAGCCGCGCAGGTCGCGAGCGCGAAGACGTTCCTGTTCGACGGCTCGGACACGCTTCCGGGCACGCTCGCCGACGACTGGGGAGCGACTCTGCAGAACGCAATCCAGAAGCCGGGCAGCGTCAGCAGCCTGCTGTCCGACTTCCAGAAGAAGGCGGCCAAGGAGTTCTAGGCCGCAACGACGTGACAGCGCCCGCTGCCCGGCGGGCGCTGTCGTTTCCGCCTTGAGCGCACAAGCCCCACCAGTCCAGGTTCCGCAGCCGAAGCGCCGGTACGGTCGGCCGCGCGAGGGCACGTTCAAGGAGCGTTTGCAAGGGATCGCGTTTGCCGCGCCCGCCATGATCGTGCTCGGGCTGTTCGTGGTCTACCCGGCGTACTACACCGTGCGCCTCGCCTTTTACAAGAGCGACTACCTCTTCAGCTTCACGAACTACGTCGGGCTGCAGAACTTCAAGGATCTCTTCCAGGACAAGGACTTCTTCGACGTCTCCCACTTCCCGCCGAGCGGCGCGGTGTTCAACAACCTGAAGTGGGTCGTCATCTACATCTCGCTGTGCCTGATTCTCGGGCTCGCGCTCGCGGTCATGACGATCCGGGTGCGCTACGAGTCCGCGGTCAAGTCGGTGATCTTCATCCCGATGGCGATCTCGGCCACGGCGGTCGCCGTGATCTGGCTGCTCGTCTACAGCCCCAACCCGGACATCGGCACCGTCAACGCGGTGATCCACGGCCTCGGCGGGAGCCCGGTGTCGTGGTTGGGGCAGACGAACACCGTCAACTACGCGATCATCATCGCCTACGTCTGGGCGTCGACAGGCTTCGCGATGGTCGTCCTATCCGCAGCGCTGAAAGGCATTCCGACGGAGATCATCGAAGCCGCACGCGTCGACGGCGCGGGTGAGTGGAACATCTTCCGCCGCATCATGCTGCCGATGCTGAGCCTGCCGATCTCGATCGTCACGGTCTGGCTCTTCATCAACGTGATCAAGGTCTTCGACATCATCTACGTGATGACGGCGGGCGGGCCGGGCACGTCGAGCCGGGTGATCGCCTACACCATGTTTGTCGACACCTTCAACGGCTTCCCCGGCCGCGGCGCCGCTGTCGCGGTGATCATGCTGCTGCTGATGATCCCGGTGATGATCCTCAACGTCAGCCGGTTCAAGAGCGAGCGGGTGATGACGTAGTGGCGACCCGTGCAGAGACCGCTCGGCTGGCGCAGCCGCGGACGTTCAGCGAGCGCCTCGTCGGCTGGCTCACGCGGTCGCCCGTGCACCTCGTGCTCATCGCCATCGCGGCGCTCTGGCTCGTCCCAACCGTTGCGCTGCTCGTCACGTCGTTCCGTCCCCGGAGCGATGCGCTCTCGAGCGGCTGGTGGCACGTCTTCTCCAGCCATCTGACGCTCGCGAACTACAGCCAGGTCATCCACACCGGCGGGATGGGGCACGCGTTCCTGAACAGCCTCTACATCACCGTCCCGGCGACGATCCTCCCGCTGACCCTCGGCGCAATGGCCGCGTACGCCTTCGCGTGGACGCGCTTCCCGTTCCGCGACACGACCTTCCTGATCATCGTCGCGCTGATGGTCGTGCCCGTGCAGACGGCGTTCGTGCCGCTGCTCAAGCTCTTCCGCGAGAACGGGCATCTGAACACCGAGTTCTACGGCATCTGGCTCGCGCACACGGCGTTCGGCCTGCCGCTCGCGATCTTCCTCTTCCGCAACTTCTTCATCACGCTCCCCAAGGATCTGATCGAGGCCGCCCGGATGGACGGCGCATCCGAGTTCGCGGTGTTCCGGCGCGTCGTCATCCCGCTGTCGGTTCCGGCGCTCGCGTCGTTCGGGATCTTCCAGTTCCTCTGGGTGTGGAACGACCTGCTGATGGCGCTGATCTTCGTCAGCGACCCGTCGAAGCAGCCGATGACCGTCAAGATCACGCAGCTGCTGTCGACATACGCGCAGGAGTTCCACATCCTGGCCGCCGCCGGCTTCCTGCTGATGGGCGTGCCGCTGATCGTCTTCTTCGCGCTGCAGCGGTATTTCGTGCAGGGCCTGCTCGCCGGCTCGGTCAAGTCGTAAGCGTCTTTCTCGTTCCGCACACGCACTGGGACCGGGAGTGGTACCGGCCGTTCCAGTCGTTCCGCATGTCGCTCGTCGACGTCGTCGACGAGGTGCTCGACGAGCTGGAGCGCGACGAGCGGCTGCGCTTCACGCTCGACGGGCAGCTGGCGACCGTCGACGACTACCTCGAGATCCGGCCCGAGGCGGAGGGGCGGATCCGCGCGCTCGTCGAGTCCGGCCGGCTGGCGATCGGCCCGTGGCAGACGCTCGTGGACGAGTTCCTCGTCGACGGAGAGACGATCGTGCGCAACCTGGAGACGGGCCTCGCGCGCGCGGCCGAGCTCGGCGGCACGATGCGCGTGGGCTACCTGCCGGACATGTTCGGCCATGTGGCGCAGATGCCGCAGATCCTCCGGGGCCAGGGGATCGAGACCGCGGTCGTCTGGCGCGGCGTCCCGTGCGTGGTCGGGTTCCACCGCTTCGTGTGGGAGTCACCCGACGGCTCGTCGGTCGTCGCCGAGTACCTCCCCGGCGGCTACGGCAACGCCGCGCACGTGCAGGACACCGAGGCGCTCGAGCAGCGTTACCGGCCGTGGTTCGGCTCCGACGCCATCCTCGGCATGGTCGGCACCGACCACATGCCGCTCGTGCACGACCTGCCGGCAGACGCGCACGTCGGCACCCTCGCCGAGTACCTCGCCGACGCTCGTGCGGACAGGCTGACGTCGTGGCGGGGAGAGATGCGCTCCGCCGCGCGCGCGAACCTCTTGCCCGGGGTCGTGTCGGCGCGCATCGACCTCAAGGCGGCCTGCTCGCGCGCCGAGCGTTGGCTCGAGCGGTACGCGGAGCCGCTGCAGACGCTGTACGGCGAGGACGAGCCCGAGCCGTTCCTGCGCGAGGCGTGGAAGCGGATGTTCCAGAACGCCGCGCACGACTCGATCTGCGGCTGCTCCGCAGACGAGGTCTCGGCCCAGGTGCTGGTGCGCTATGCGGAGGCCGAGCAGATCGCCCGCGAGCTGACGCAGCGCGCCGTGCGGCGGATCGCGGCACAGGTTCCGTACGGCGCGTTCGCCGTGGTGAACCCGTCGCCGCGGGAGCGCACGGACGTCGTCGAGCTCGAGCTCGTCGTGCCGGACGAGTGGGAGGGCGTCGCGCTCGAGCTCCCCGACGGGGCTCGGGTGCCGGCACAGGAGCTGCGGCGGCAGTCGCCGCTGCTCTGGGAGACGACGCTCGCAGGCGCCGAGGTGCCGGTCGCCGTCGCGCGGCGCCTGCACGGTCGGGAGCTCTTCGGACGCTTCGTCAACGGCTACCGAGTCGAGGACGGCCGCGCGGTGCTCGAGGTCGGCGACGAGCCCGACCCGGAGTGGCTCGACGTCGAGCAGCTGATGCACGACATCACGGTCGCGACAGCGGAAGGCACGTGGGAGCTCCGTGTCGTCGCGCGTCCGAAGCGCACGGTCGCGGCGGCCGTGCCCGCGCCTCCGCTCGGCTGGACGTCTGTCCGCCCGGTACGTGTCTTGGGGACTGTCCCTAATACACGTCCCGCCCTGACACCTGTCCCTCGCTTGGTACGCGGAAAGGATTTCGGCGACTCCTACAACTATGCCCCGCCAGAAGCCGACGAGGTCGTCGAGACGCCGGTGTCCGAAAGGCGCGAGACGGTCGAGGACGGACCGCTACGTCACGTCGACGTCGTGCATCGCACCTACGTCTGGGACGGGTCCGAGCTCGAGACGCAGACGCGCCTCGAGCAGCGGGCGCACGAGCCCTTCCTCCGCGTGCGGATCGACTTCGACAACCCGTGCGACGACCAGCGCGTGCGCGTGCATGTGCCCCTGCGCGAGCCGGCCGAGACCTCGCTCGCGGAGGGGCAGTTCGCGATCGTGCAGCGCGGCCGCGAGCCGGAGGGCGGGTACGGCGAGGTCCCCCTCGCCACGTATCCCGCGAGCGCCTTCGTCGCCGCCGGGGGCGTCACCGTGCTGCTCGAGCATGTCACCGAGTACGAGCTGTTGGACGAGGAGCTCGCGCTGACCGTGCTTCGCTCGACGGGGCTGATCAGCCGCAACGACAACCGCTACCGCGAGGATCCGGCCGGGCCGTCGCTCCCGATCCCGGACGCGCAGCTACGAGGCCCGTGGACGTTCTCGTTCGCGTATCTCCCGAGCATCGACGACGTGCTCGAGAATGCGGAGGCGTTCCGCCTGCCCTTCGTGACGGCCGCCGGGCAAAGCCGTGACGCGAGCCTGACCGAGCGGTCAGGCCCCTCGATCGAGGGACACGGAATCGTGCTGACGTCGCTGCGACCGGGCTGTACACGGCTCGTCAACGAGAGCCCGCACGACGTCGACGGGACATTCGCGGGAAGAAAGCTGCGATTCGACCCGTGGCAGATACAAACCACGACGCACGATTGACGTCAAAGAATGCAATGCGGCTCGTTGTTCTCTGTCTGATCGCCTGGGTCGTCCTGGCAGTGGCGGCGCTGGCGTCCGGCGGGACGAACGCCCACCACGGCTCCCGCGGGACGCACGGACTCGTCGCGCGTTAGCGCTTGACGACGTAGAAGTCGCTCGAGCCGATCAGCGGCCCGTACTTGTTCGCGCTGCGCTTGCCCAGCCCCGGGTAGACGTACCAGCGATAGTGCCCACGCGACAGGGCGCGCTTCTTCTTGTTCCACCTCCACGTCTTCTTGAGCCGGTAGTGAGGCTTCAGCGGCCAGGCGCTCAGGATCTTCCGGCCGCTGACGTCGACCGACGCGACTCGGCGGAACGCGTTGCCGACGCCGACGTACAGCTGGAGGTTGTAGTACGTCGCCCCGGCGAACGGCCTCCACGCGAGAAGCGGCGGGCTCGTGATGCTCGAGCCGCGAGCCGGCGAGTACAGCTTCGCGCCGGGAACGATGCTCAGGGTGTCGACGGCCTTGTTCCCGGCCTCGTCCAGGCCGGTGATCGTGTAGACGTACTTCACCTTGTTCTGCAGGCCCGTGTCCTCGAACGAGGAGGCGAGGCCCTTGAAGACCGTCGACGTCGCCGCCCCGTCCTTCCCGGGTGCACGATCGACGTCGATCTCCTTCGTGTCGGCGGAGGCCGTCCAGGACAGCGTCGCGGTGCCGTCGTCCCAGTCCGTCCCGACGTTCGTGAGCGTCGGCGGCGTCGAGTCGTACTTGAAGGCGGGGGAGGTGCCGTCGGTCGAGTTCCCCGCGTTGTCCCGGCAGCTGCCGTTAACCGTCTTGCTCGTCGTGTCGGGACCCGCGTACGTCACGGCGGTGCATGAGCCGATTCCCGATCCGCCGTCGGAGCCGTGGAACACGACCTGGACCGGATGGTTGTACCAACCGTTGCTGTCCGGCTGCCGGTCGAAGGTGATGCTGTCGATCGACGGCCCCGAGGAGTCGTAGTTGATCGAGACTCCAGCGGAGGCCGAGTTGCCCGCATTGTCGGTGCAGCCCCCGCCCGAGGAGCCGGGGATCGTCCCGCCTGAGCACGACGCGATGCCGGACAGGTTGTCGCTTCCACTCGCGCTGAAGTCGACCGGATGGTTGTACCAATTGCCCGAGTCCGGCCCGCGCGAGAGCGAGATGCTGACCGACGGCGGCGTCGCGTCGTACCGGATCGGCCCGAAGGTCGCAGGAGCGCTGGTGTTCCCGGCGTTGTCCGTGCAGGATCCTGAGAACGAGGCGCCCCCGGTGTCCGGGCCGCCGTAGGCAGGGCCGCTGCAACTCGCGATGCCGGACGTCGCATCGGTGCCGTTGAAGTTGATCGAGACCGGGTGGTTGTACCAGCCGTTCGAGTCAGGCCCGCGGTCGGGCGATCCTCCGGAGATCGTGGGCGGAGTGGCGTCACGTTTGACGGTGATAAGTGGCGTCCTGTACGAGCCGCCCGTGTTGTAGGTGACTGTGCACTGGAAATCCTGTCCGGCCGTATCACTGCTGACTGTGAACACGCCACAACCAGGCGTACTCGTGATCGTATTGTCGGGAGCCACGAAGAAGGCGACGGTCACGTTCGACGTGTACCAGCCACCTGAGCACCCGCCGCCGTTGCACGACCATGCAACGGGGTCTGCACTCGCCCCGGGCACGAAGACGAGCATCGGCGCGCAGACCAGAGCCAGCACCAGGAAGTACCGCGTCCCGCGAGTCACTGGACCATCCGCACCGAAAGGACGTGAAGCGACAGTCCGGCGGCTGCCAGGACGGCGAAGGCGAATCCTGCGAGCCAGAGGTAGCGGCCGCGTTCGCTGTCGGCGCCGGCCGTCGCCAGCGCCGTCGAGGACGCAACGAAGTTCGCGAACGGGTTGAAGTTCAGCTTGACCGGCTTCGATGCGACGTGCCGCGGCGCGACGTGCCGGCGCGGACGGCTCTTGTGTACGACCTTCCGCGGATGCGCAGGCGCGACCCGCCGGGCCCGGTGTGTCGTCGCGTGATGGACGGGTGCGACGACCGGCGGTGAGTACGACGGCGTCCGGGTCACGGGCGCCGAATGGACCACGGGCGCCGAGTGCACCACGGGCGTCGAGGCCCGCGGCGGCGGCGTCGACTTGGGCTTCGCCGCCGGAGCAGGTGGCTTGTACGGATCCGGCGGCGGTGCATCCGGTGTGGTCGGCGTCGGCGACGTCGACGCCGGCGGCCCGTCGGCCGCTCGTGCCATCGAGCAGCAGCAAAGCGCCACGACGACGAGGATCGCGACGGCCGGCGCGCGCACCGTGGACACGGGGATGGCCGCCTCCCCAGCTCCTACTGCGCGCGCAGCGCCGGCCGT
>Ga0114129_10013710_pt1 | contig 11550 bp, 16 predicted proteins | sample RhiMetdeltSRZDD1_FD_80071 | JGI IMG/M metagenome (GOLD analysis project Ga0114129, IMG submission 80071) | Populus rhizosphere microbial communities from Tennessee, USA - Rhizosphere MetaG P. deltoides SRZDD1 (version 2) (version 2) | ecosystem: Host-associated > Plants > Roots > Rhizosphere >... | reverse complement strand
TGCGCGCCGCCCGGAGGGTGCGCCAATGAGCGAGCGCAGCGAGCGAACCATGAGCACAGTGCACTACTCGGCCCGGAGGGCCGATTGCTCATTGCGCGCCGCCCGGAGGGTGCGCCAATGAGCACCCAGACACGACCCCCGGGTCCCGGCCCCGTCGGCCCGCCCCGCCCGGGTCCCGGCACGATCCGGCCGATGGGCGTCGGCGTGCCGATGGAGGCGTCCCGGGACTTCCGGGGCTCGACCCGGCGGCTGGCGTCGATGCTGCGGGAGGACAGGGTGGGCGTGGTCGCCTCGGTCATCCTCGCCATCGTCGGCGTCGTGCTGACGGTGATCGGGCCGAAGATCCTCGGCAACGCCACCGACATCATCATCGACGGCATCGTCAGCCCCTCGGGCATCGACTTCGGTCACCTGCACCGCGTGCTGCTGCTGGCCCTGCTGCTGTTCGTCGCATCGTCGGGCCTGGCGTACGCGAGCTCCTACATCCTGGCGGGGATCGTGCAGAAGACGATGCACCGGCTGCGGGCCGAGGTCGAGGACAAGCTGCACCGGCTGCCGCTCGGCTACGTCGACGCCCAGCCCCGCGGCGACCTGCTCAGCCGGGTCACCAACGACATCGACAACATCGCCCAGAGCCTGCAACAGACCCTCAGCCAGCTGCTGACCCAGACGCTGTCGCTGGTCGGCGTGATCGCGGTGATGGTGTGGATCTCGCCGCTGCTGGCGCTTGTCGCGATCGTGTCGGTGCCGATCTCGGTCGTGACCATGCGGGCGATCGCCAAGCGGTCCAAGGCCCGGTTCGTGGCCCAGTGGATGCACACCGGGCAGCTCAACGCCCAGGTGGAGGAGGCGTTCACCGGCCACGCCATCGTCAAGGCGTTCGGCCGCCGGCGCGAGGTCGAGGCCGTCTTCAACGGCACCAACGAGGAGCTGCACACGGCCAGCTTCGGCGCCCAGTTCGTGTCCGGCGTGATCCAGCCGGCGATGATGTTCCTCGGCAACCTGAACTACGTGATCATCGCCGTGCTCGGTGGCCTGCGGGTCACGTCGGGCGCCCTGACGATCGGCGACGTGCAGGCGTTCCTGCAGTACACCCGGCAGTTCCAGATGCCGCTGACGCAGATCGCGTCGATGTTCAATCTGCTCCAGTCGGGCGTGGCGTCGGCCGAGCGGGTCTTCGACCTGCTGGACGCCCCGGACGAGCGGGCCGACGCGGGTGCCGCCCCGCTGGACGGCGAGCAGGCCGGGCGGGTGGTGTTCGAGGACGTGAGCTTCTCGTACAACCCCGACATCCCGCTGATCACCGACCTGTCGCTGGTGGCCGAGCCCGGCCGGACGGTCGCCATCGTGGGGCCGACCGGCGCGGGCAAGACGACGCTGGTCAACCTGATCATGCGGTTCTACGAGCTGGACTCGGGGCGCATCACGATCGACGGGCGGGACATCGCCACGATGCGCCGGCACGACCTGCGGTCCCGGACCGGCATGGTGCTGCAGGACACGTGGTTGTTCGGTGGCACGATCCGGGCCAACATCGCCTACGGCAACACGGAGGCGACCGAGGAGGACATCCTGGCCGCGGCGCGGGCCGCCTACGTCGACCGGTTCGTGCACGCGCTGCCCGACGGCTACGACACGATCGTCGACGACGAGGGCACGAGCCTGAGCGCCGGCGAGAAGCAGCTGGTCACGATCGCCCGGGCGTTCCTGGCCGACCCGGAGATCCTCATCCTCGACGAAGCCACGAGCTCGGTCGATACCCGCACCGAGGTCCTGATCCAGCAGGCCATGGCCGCGCTGCGGGCGTCCCGCACCAGCTTCGTGATCGCCCACCGGCTGTCCACGATCCGGGACGCCGACATCATCCTGGTGATGGAGAACGGCCGGATCGTCGAGCAGGGCCACCACACCGACCTCCTCGCCCGCGGCGGCGCCTACGCCAAGCTCTACAACGCCCAATTCGCAGCGGCGGCCGCGGACGTCGCGTAGTTGCCCTGCAGAATGCTTGCGGTGCAGCTAATCTGCAGGCATGGTTGCGATCACGATACGTGACGTTCCCGACGGCACCCGGGACGAGCTCGCGGCCCGGGCCGCCCGTGACGGCAAGTCCCTCCAGGAGTTTCTGCGGGGCCTGCTCATCGCGGCGGCGTCCCGGCCGACCGTCGACGACGTGATCGCCAGGGCTCGGGCCCGCGTCGCCGCCACCGGCAGTCGCGTCTCCGCTGACGCCATACTCGTGGCCCGCGACGCCGACAGACGGTGACCCGGGACGTCGTGGGCGACGCATCCGCACTCGTCGCCCTGCTCGTCGACGCCGGCCCGGACGGCACGTGGGCGGCCGAGCAGCTCACCGGCGCCGCCGTCGCCGCGCCACACCAGGCCCCGTTCGAGGTCGCCAACATCCTGCGGCGCCATGAGCTGACCGGCCTTCTCGGCACCGACGTGGCACAGCAGGCGCACGCCGACCTCATCGACCTCGGCATCGAGCTATGGCCGTACGAGGTGCTGGCGCCGCGTGCCTGGGCGCTGCGCTCGAACCTGTCGTTGTACGACGCCGCCTACGTCGCATTGGCCGAGATGACTGGCTCGACGCTCGTGACGCTCGACCGCCGGATCGCCGGGGCACCGGACCTCCGCTGCCACGTCGCCGTCCCCGACAGCTAGCGCTCGAGCTCGACCACCTCGGTGCGGGTGAAGACCTCGCCGTGCTCGGCCAGGAGGGCGGCACGGCGGGGGTCGGCGAGGTAGGCGTCGAGGGCCCGGTGGTCGGGGAAGGACAGGACGTGGACCTCGACCGGCAGGGCCGCGTCCTGGCCCGCGGTGCGGCGGCCGCGGAACTCGACACGACCGCCGTGGTCGGCCAGCAGGGGGAGGACCGCGTCCTCGTAGGCGTGGGCGCGGTCCGGGTCGTCGGCGTAGCCGACGAAGGCGAGTGTCAGGGTCACGTCCGCACCGTCTCACGAATCAGCCCTTGACAACGATGTCAGAACTCGGGCTCGTCCCACCAGGGGGTGAACGCGGGTAGGTCGTCGGGCACCCGGGACGCGAAGTGCGGCGGGCGCTTCTCGAGGAACGAGACCACGCCCTCCCGCACGTCGTCGCCCCGGCCGAGCTCGTCGATGGCGGCCGAGTCGACCCGATGGGCGGCCATGGGGTGCGGCTCGCCCAGCATCCGCCACAGCATCTGGCGGGTGAGCGTGATCGACACCGGCGACGCATGGGACGCGATCTCGCCGGCCAGCGCGTAGGCGGCGTCGAGCAGCTCGCCGTCGGGGTGGACCGAGCGGACCAGGCCCCGCTCCCGGGCCTCCTCGGCCCCGAAGACCCGGCCCGTGTAGCACCACTCGGTCGCGGTCGAGATGCCGACCACCCGGGGCAGGAACCACGACGACGCCGCCTCCGGGACCAGGCCCCGGCGGGCGAACACGAACCCGAACCGGGCGGACTCGGAGGCCAGCCGGATGTCCATCGGCAGGGTCATGGTCACCCCGACCCCGACAGCGGGTCCGTTGATGGCGGCGATGACCGGCTTCGTGCAGCCGAAGATGCGCAGCGACACCAGGCCGCCCTCGTCGCGGTGCCGGCCGGGTGTGCTGCCGTTGCCGTCGGCGCCGCGCTCGGCGCCGCCGTCGCCGGTCACCGCCCCGCGGTCGCCGGCGACCGCACCCCGGTCGAAGGTGCCGCTCCCGCTCCCCAGGTCGGCGCCCGCGCAGAACGCCCGGCCCCGGCCCGTCACGACCACGCACCGGACCGAGCGGTCGTCGTCGGCCTGGTCGAACGCCGCCACGAGGTCGCGCTGCATGCCGACCGTGAAGGCGTTGAGCCGGTCGGGCCGGTCCAGCGTGATCGTCAGCACGCCGTCGATGATCTCGGTGGCGACGGTCTCCACGTGCTCAGCCCGGGACCTCGTAGGTGGGGACGATCACGGCCCGAGCCAGCGTGTGGCCGCCGAGGTTGAAGCCGACGTAGGCGGGGCTGGCCGACTCGTCCGGTCCCAGGTTGTCGACGTCGAGGGCGTGGACGGCGATCACGTAGCGGTGGGGACCATGGCCGGCCGGCGGGAACGCCCCCACGTACTCGAGGTTGCCGACGTCGTTGCGGGCGTGCTTGGCGCCGGCCGGCAGATCCGACTTGCCGCCGGTCCCGGCGCCCCGGGGCAGCTCGGTCACGTCGGCGGGGATGTCGAACAGCACCCAGTGCCAGAACCCGCTGCCGGTCGGGGCGTCCGGGTCGTAGATGGTGACGGCGAAGCTGCGGGTCTCGGGCGGGAAGCCGTCCCAGCGGAGGTGGGGCGACGTGTTCCCGCCGGACAGGCCGTAGTTGGCGTCGGCGACGTGGGCCTCGTCCAGCGGTTGCCCGTCGGCCACGTCGTCGCTGGTCACGGTGAACGACGGCACCGGCGGCAGGAAGTCGTAGGGAAGCGGCGGGCGCTCGGTTGTCATGGCGCCGACACTAATCAGCGCACCCTTCCGGCGTCGGCTGCCTGCGTAGGGTACGTCTGCGTGTACGAGCTACGACCGATCGGCCGGGTCCGCTCGCCGCTGACCGACCCGGCGACCGCCCCCAAGCAGGGCGACGAGGAGGCGCCGGACGCCACCGTCGAGTTCGACGAGGCGGTGCTCACCGGCCTGGCCGACCTGCGCGCCGGCACCGACGTCATCCTCCTGACCTGGCTCGACCGGGCCGACCGCGACGTGCTGGCGGTCCACCCCCGCGACGACCCGGCCCGGCCACTCACCGGCGTGTTCTCGACCCGCTCGGCCGACAGGCCCAACCCGGTCGGGCTGCACCGTGTCCACGTCCTCGCCGTCGACGGCCCCCGGCTGGCGGTGCGGGGGCTGGAGGCGCTGGACGGCACCCCGGTCATCGACCTCAAGCCGGTGCTCGGGGACTCGGACCGCTGAGCCCGACCGGGGCGGCGGGCGGCCGGCGGCCGGCGGCGGCTACCCGGCTCCGACGCAGGCGCCGGCGTCGGCCTCGACCGCCAGGACCGGGGCGACCGGGTCGTCCGCCGAGGGCGGCGCCCCGACATCCGCTGCCCGGGAGCCGAGCGCCAGCAGGCCCGGCGCCATCGCCAGGACCGCCAGCATCTGGCCGATCGCACAGAGCCCGGCCATCACTCGTGGCCCGACTGCCCGCCGTTGTCGGAGAAGAGCTGCATGCGGACGTCGAGCCCGCTCAGCGCGGGGGCGGGCGGGTGCGCGCTGCGTGGTCGTCGTCTCGGTCACGTCGCTCCTCCCGCACAGGTCCATTCCCTGTCGCCCGGTGTTACCAGGGCGCGGCCGCGAACTCATCGGCGACGTCTACCCTCTCGTCGGATGGGCCGTTCAACGACTGTCTCACCCGTCCCCCCGGCCACGCTCGTCGACGCCGCCAAGGGCGGCGACGCGGGCGCGTTCACCCAGCTGGTCGACCCGCACCGTTCCGAGCTCCACGTCCACGCCTACCGGATGCTCGGCTCGGTGCACGACGCCGACGACGCCCTCCAGGACGCCCTGCTGCGGGCCTGGCGGGGGCTGCACACGTTCGACGGCGGGCGGCCGCTGCGCCCCTGGCTGTACCGGATCACGACCAACGTGTGCCTCGACATGCTCGGCCGGCGCAAGGCCAGGATCCTGCCGATGCACCACGGTCCGTCGTCGGACCCGGCCGCGGGCGCCGGCGATCCGCTGCCCGCCACGACGTGGATCGAGCCCTACCCCGACGGCCAGATGGAGGTCGAGGACGTCCACGCCAGGCCCGAGGCGATCTACGAGCAGCGCGAGGCGGTCGAGCTCGCGTTCGTCGCTGCGTTGCAGCAGCTGCCGGCCCGACAGCGGGCCGTACTGATCATGCGGGATGTCCTGGGCTTCTCGGCCCGCGAGGTGGCGGAGGCGACGGCGGCATCGGTGCAGTCGGTCAACAGCGCCCTCCAGCGGGCCCGCAGCACGCTGACGGCCCGGCTGCCCGACCGCAGCCAGCAGGCCACCCTGCGGTCGCTGGGCGACGCCACGGTGCGGGCGCTGGTGACCCGGTTCGCCGACGCGTTCGAGGCGGGCGACGTGCCCGGGATCCTCGACCTGCTGACCGAAGACGTCACGTTCACGATGCCGCCGTACCCGGCCTGGTGCCGGACGCGGGCCGAGGTCGCCCAATCCTGGCTCATGCCCGCAGGCCCCCGGCCGCGGTTGCGTTACACGGCCACGACCGCCAACGGCCAGCCGACGCTCGGCACCTACCTGCGCCAGCCGGAGACCGGGCTGTACCTCCCGCTGGCGCTGGACGTGCTGACGCTGCGGGGCGGTGCCGTGTCAGCGGTGACGGCCTTCCGGGCGCCGGCGCTGTTCGGCCGGTTCGGCCTGCCGGGCCACCTGCAGTAGCCCACCCGGGGGCCGGTCAGCCCGGCCGGGCGTGCAGCAGCCGGGTGACGGTGGCGGCGGTCTCGAACCGGAGGACCGGGTCGTCGGCGCCGGACAGGAGGGTCTCGTACAGCGGCCGGTAATGGGCGATCTTGCGGGGCGGCTCCGTGTCGCTGTCGAAGGTCGCCAGCAGGTCCGTCCCCCGCGCGGCGAACCCGGTCATGGCCGTGTGGTCGATCCACACCTCGACCCCTCGGTCCAGCGTCAGCACGGATTCCTTGCTGCTGGCCCCGGTGAGCCAGCTGGTGCGGAGCCGGGCGGTGCCGGTCTCGCCCCGGTGCTCGTAGGCGGCGGTGCACCAGGCGCTGGCGCCCCGCGCGTCCTCGTGGCGGGCGGTGAGGGCGACGAGATCGACGAACCGGGTGAGCATGCTGAGCTGGTTGACGCCGGAGTCCATCCAGCTCGACACGTAAGACGCGAAGGCGTGCTGGCCGAGCAGGATGTACGGGTCGTGGAAGGCCACGGTGACGGCGGTGACGGGCCCCCACTTAGGGTGCCCGTCGATCTGGCCGGCCGCCCAGCGGACCTCGGGCGAGAAGGCGAAGTGGTGGGCGACCGCGACCCGCCCGAGATCGACCCCCTGGTCGGCCACCCTCGCCAGCCGGTCGAGCTCGGCCGGCTCGTGCACGAGCGGCTTCTCGACCAGCACCCGGGCGGTCGTGCGGGTCAACGCCTCGACGGCCAGGTCGGCGTGGGTGGGCGTCGGCGTGGCCAGGACGAGCAGGTCGGCGGCGTCGGGCCCGTGGGCGGCGAGCGCGTCGGCGAGCGTGGCGTGGTGCGGCACGGCGCGGCCCCGGAACTCGACCGGCGCCCGGTCGGCGTGGGGGTCGGCCGTGAACACCAGCTCGGCCTGCGGCATGTCGGCGAGGACGGCCAGGTGGGTCTCGGCGATGATGCCGAGACCCACGAACCCGATGCGGACGACCATGCGCCCATGATCGCCGGTCGGATCTGGCCCCGGAGCCGGAGGCGCAGGCGCAGGCGGGCGGCGAGGAAGCGGGCCCAGGGCTCACCGGCGGCCGGCCTGGCCTGAACAGCGGGGCCGCCTCGGCCGCGCCGGTCACGCCGGGCAGGGTTGCCGCGGCCCCACGCCGACATGCACGACAGCAGACCCACCGCCGCCTGCGGCGGTTACACCTCCGGCGGCCCCATCGTCGACGCCTCTGGCCCGAACTTCTCGACGTAGGCGGGGTTGACCTGCTTCCACAGCTGGTCCGATCCCTCCGGCGGCTCCCGGCCGTCGACCTCGTACCCGAGCAGCAGGAGGCATACGTGCCAGCCGGCCGCGTCCCGGGCCGCCTTGCCCCGCTCGTCGAACGTGTCGGTGAGCGTGAGCCGCGTGCCGTCGCCGTCGGGCTCCAACTCGAAGCGCAGCTCGTCGTCGCCCCACCGGAAGGCGAACGCCCGCGGCGGGTCGGCCTCCAGCACCTCGCCGTCCAGCACCGTGCCGTCGGGCGCGTTGGGGTCGTCGGAGAAGTCGAACCGCAGCTTGGCCCCCGGCACCCGGTCGCCCTCGATGGTGCTGGGGAACCAGGCGGCGATGTGCTCGTCCTCGGTGATCGCCCGCCACACCTTCTCGGGCGGGTGGGGCAGCCGGCGGGTGAAGCGGATGCGCCAGCGGTCGCCGGCCTGCTCGAGGATTCCGTCTGCGTCCATGGGGTTAAACCTCCTCGTCGGGCATGACGTCGAGGTGGGCCGCCAGCGCGTCGAGCCGGCCGGACCACAGGGCCCGGTACGGCGCGAGCCACTCGTCGAGCGCCCGCAGCGGCTCGGGCCGGACCCGGTACAGCCGTCGTTGCGCCACCGGGCGGACCTCGACCAGCCCTGCGTCCCGCAGGACGCGGAGGTGCTTGGACACCGCGGGCTGGCTCAGCCCGGTGCCGTCGACGAGGTCGCCCACCGGGCGCTCGACCAGCAGCAGGTCGAGGATGCGCCGGCGGTTGGGCTCGGCCAGCACCTCGAATGTCTCCACTCCTCTATATTCCTTCACAGGCATATGCCTGTCAAGGCATGGATGGCACACCGCGGCCCGAGGGCGTCAGGGCTTGCGGGCGATCCCGGCGTAGTAGGCGGTCAGCTGCTCGGTCGGGCCGGGGGTGCCGTCGGTCGGGCGCCACTGGGCCACCTGCACCAGGCCGGGATCGACCGGCTCCAGGCCGTCGAAGAAGCGGGACACCTCGGCGTGCGACCGCATGACGAAAGGCTCGGGCATCGTCTCGTTGAGCAGCTCGGCGAGCTGCTCCATGGCCTCGGTGTTGATGTCCTTGGTCATGTGGGACACGACGAGGTAGCTGCCCGACGGCACGGCGTCCATGAGCGTCGCCACGATGCCGAACGGGTCGTCGCCGTCGCCGACGAGGTAGAGGATGCCGACGAGGATGACGGCCACCGGCTGGGAGAGGTCGAGCGTGTCGGCCGCCTTCTCCAGGATGTGGTCCGGTTGGCGCAGGTCGCCGTGGACGTAGGCGGTCGCCCCCTCGGGCGAGCTGGTCAGCAGCGAGTGGGCGTGGGCCAGCACGATCGGGTCGTAGTCGACGTAGACGATGCGGGACTCGGGCGCCACCGCCTGGGCCACGCTGTGCACGTGGTCGCCGGTGGGGATGCCGGTGCCGATGTCGAGGAACTGGCGGATGCCGGCCTCGCCGGCCAGGTACCGCACGGCCCGGGCCAGGAACGCCCGGTTGGCCCGGACCTCGGCCCGCGCGCTGTCGATGCCCCCGGGGAGCACGGCGTTGTTCCGCTCGGCGATCTGGCGGTCGATCTCGAAGTTGGTGACGCCGCCGAGCAGGTAGTCGTAGACGCGCGCCGCGTTCGGCACGTTGACGTCGATGGCGATCTCTGGATTGTCCGACACCCCTGCATTCTTGCCGATGCAGCCACCGGTTCACGACGCCCGGGCGGCCCTCCAGCGGTCCACCACCCGGTCGACGTCGAGCGGCACGAGCGTGGACGGCGGGCCGGCCGTGGCGGTGGAGTTGACCCTGCGGATCTTGGCGTTGATCGCCTCGACCAGCTCCCGGACCTCGGATTCCCGCTGGGACCGGCCGACCTTGGCCAGCGTGTCCTCCAGCTCCTTGCGGACCGCCAGGGTCGGCGGCAGGTACGAGACGTTCTCGCGACGGAGCTTGTCCCGCACCCACCACATCTCGTCGCGGGGCCGGTCGAGTCCGGGGATCGGGCGTCCGGTCAGGGGCAGGTCGTCGAAGTCGCCCGACTCCATGCCCTGCCGGATCTGCCGGTCGATCCACGTCTCCCAGCTGACGCCGGGCGGCTTCCGCTCGGTCACACGGCGAGGCTACCGGCCGGGTGCGACGCCCTCCGAACCCAGCGGTCGGCTAGGCCTCCGGCTTGCGGGTGAGCTCGACCGGGACGTACTCGGGGTCGTCCTCGTCCCGCATGCTGAAGCGCCACTTGCAGCACACGTCGCCCGGGTCCCGGCGGGGCGGGATCGCCAGGATGTCGACCTTCATGTTCGGGTTGTACATGCGGGTCGTCTCGATCATGGACTTCGGGCAGGTCGAGTGGCAGTTCTTCTCGAGGATGTCGGGCCGGCCCATCGCCTCCCACTGGTCGGCGGCGACGCAGCGGTTGAACGTCATGATGCCGACCTCGGGCTCGGGCATCTCGAAGGACAGGTCGAACGCCTTGCCCGGCAGGGCGGTGGCGTCGACCTGGAGGTCCTTCATCCAGTCCGAGACGGTGCTGCCGCTGATGCCGAGGTACTCGGCCTTGAGCCGCTTCACCTCGGGCAGGACCGAGGCGCCCCACAGGCGCCACTGGATGTCGAACATCACGTCGAGCCCGTAGCGCACGGTGATCTGGGTGGCCCACGCCTCGATGCACTGGAGTAGGTACTCGTGGCTGCCGAGGAACCAGGTGACGAGCTGGTCCTTGGCGAGCTCCGCCACGTCGGGGCCGGGGGTGAACAGGCCGGTGTAGACGACCCGGGTCCGGCGCCGGTCGGCCTCGGGGACGCGCTGGTTGGGGTCGTCGTAGGCGGCGCCGGGCGGCAGGAACTCGGCCCGCATGCGGTCGAGCTCGGGCGCGACCTGGTCGCACCAGGCGGCCCACTCGATCTCGGCCATCGTCTCGGCGCCGTAGCGGTGGGCGACCTCGGTGGCCCACCCGTCGACGCAGGTTTGCATGTACCGCTCGCTCCAGGGCAGGAACCTGGTGGCCAGGGCCTCGCGGGAGAAGTCGGTGAACCGCAGGTCGCCCCGGTAGGGACCGCTGTAGTCGGGCAGCTCGGCCCCCGAGTCGACGTCGAGCTGCTGGCGGACGTCGAGGTCGCGCTTCTGGTAGGTGACGTCGTCGTCCACCCGCGGGAACTTCGGGAAGTTGGTCAGGTCGACACCGAGCATGAGGACGAAGTCGTCGGCGACCGCCGCCTCATCCTCCAGGTGCGCCCCCGGCTTGCGGATCTCCAGGAACCCGTCGAGCTGCTGCTGGTCGGTCGTCGGTTCCGACATCACGTCCCTCCCGTGGCCGGCGACTCCTAGCCTTCGTCGAGAAACTAGCCGATCGGCTAGAAGCCTGTCAGCCGGGGAGGAGGACGAGCCGCCGGGTGACGCGCAGCAGCTCGACCTTCAGCGTCTCGTCGTCCAGATCGGTCACGAAGGGATGGGCGACCGCGCCGCCGATCGCGGCGGTCAGCACGGCCGCCCGAACCCGGGCCGCGGGGCCGGGGTCGTCGCCGACCAGGACGGTGAACAGGCGCACGATCAGCTGCTGGAACGGCTCGTGCTCGGCCAGGAAGCGGATGATCACGGGGTCGCTCTGGATGGTCCGGACCGCTCCCCGGCGCTCGACGGCGACCTCGACGACCCGGCGCAGGAGCGTGTCGCGGGCCTCCGCGCTGGAGCCTTCGGCCTCCGCGGCCTCGAGCGCGACCTCCAGCCGCTGGAGCTCGACCTCGGCGACGGCGACGACGATCTCCTCTTTGGTCCGGAACTGGTAGTAGATGGCCGCCTTCGTCACCCCGATGGCGTCAGCGATCATCTGCAGCGACGTCCCGCCGACGCCCTGCTCGGCGAACAGGTCGAGTGCCGCGTCGATCACCCGTCGCTGGGCGGCGCTGTAGCGCTGCGCCCGTTCCCGCATGGTCATCGGCGCAGGCTCGCTCACGCGGCGAGACGGTAGCCCAGCACCCGTC
>Ga0114129_10013709_pt1 | contig 11551 bp, 10 predicted proteins | sample RhiMetdeltSRZDD1_FD_80071 | JGI IMG/M metagenome (GOLD analysis project Ga0114129, IMG submission 80071) | Populus rhizosphere microbial communities from Tennessee, USA - Rhizosphere MetaG P. deltoides SRZDD1 (version 2) (version 2) | ecosystem: Host-associated > Plants > Roots > Rhizosphere >... | reverse complement strand
CGGCCTGCGGTTCGCGCATAACACGGAAGTGTTCGTGACGGGATTGAAGAAGACGAAGAACTAGCTTACCTAATGCGGGATCGGATCGAGACGCAGAATCACTAAGGCGCCAAGAACGAAGGCCCTAAGAGTCTAGACTCTTAGGGCCCTGTGACTTTACCCCACGATGCGTTTAATTACTTCCCATACTCCCAACGCCACGGCTCGTAGAGGTAGGGGCGGAAGCCGAAGCGCTCGGCGTTGCTTCAATACCTCACTCCTCCCGCTCGCGGGGCTCTGACGGTCTTATGATAGAATCGCCTCACTGTGCGCTCCACAGGTGCTTCAAAACGAGCGACAGCGATAACGCTGATCGCGCTGTTTGTTCTTTCCTGCGTTCCACGTGCGCTTGCCCACCACGATCACCACCACAAATCCCCCCCGCGGCCGATAGATCTTTCGAAAAGCGGCTTAACTGCAGCTTGTGACTTTGACGCAGATGTAAGACAAGACCGGGTAACGCTGCAATCGAACGGTCATGACAAGAAGATAAAAATCCGCTTCGGTAACCAGCGAAGTTCGGAACTCGCCTTTACGGCCCGCAGTGATGACTCGGGAAGTCTGATCGCCGGCGATATCGATCGAGACGGTGACGTCGATTTGGTCTGGGTCACCACGGCAGATCGCAGAAACGCAGTTGTCTTGATAAATGACGGCGAGGGCAACTTTGCCGAAGCCGCCGACAATTCTCCTTATGCGTCCGAACTCGACGGCCTTTTTAGTAGCAACGATCCGTCGGGTAACCAGAGATTAAGACGCGGGCGTAAGAGTTCGAGTTTAGCTTCAGCATCATTCCACGATGTTGGGCTTTCGGTTCTTACCGGGTTCCAAAGCACTGCGATTAGTCTCGCCCCTGTTTCAGCGCGTGAGCCGCTGCACGTTCAATCACGCTTCGTTAGCTATCTCCGCAAGCGCGGTCCACCCGCCATTCTTTCCTAAAACCTAACCAACCCTGCGCTGATTGAAACGACGTTCTGACCGTCGGCGATCATCGTTTCGCATTGGTCTCGGTGCAATCGCGCACCGTCGTTTGGCTGCGCCTGCGCCATGGTTTTCAAGGAGGGAATAATATCTTGTCACGAATAATTCTTGCGGATTTGAAGGGCCGGGGAGGCTATGTTAACAAGGATACCGTTGCCGGAGGCTACGGCTCCCGCTTTCAAGGCCATTCGTTTACCACGCGATTTGAAAAGAATGTGCGGCGCGTATTGCAGAACCTGCCGAGCATTCACATCGGATATCTGGCATCGATTTTCGCGAACGCGGGCCATGAAGTGATCGTTACCCGCAGCGATCAGGTTATCGATGGGGACCTGGCAATTGTGTTGACGTCACTGGTCGATTATCGCCATGAACGCGAATGGGCCAACGCCGTTCGAAAGCGGGGAACAAGGGTAGGGTTTGTGGGAACCCCGGCAACCCAACTGCCGCAATTGTTTGAACGGTTCGGTGATTTCATCATCAGCGGCGAGCCCGAAGCGGCGGCGATTAGGATCGCCGCGGGTGAAGATCCAAGAGGTCTTCTGCCAAGTCCGGCGATCGACGATCTTGATTCGCTGCCGTTTCCTCGTTGGGAGGTCGTAAAGCCGCGCGGGTTCGGATATACGAACCGCAGGACACTCGGAGTCACGCGCGCGGTGCCGATGCTAACCAGTCGCAGTTGTCCCGAGAAGTGCACTTATTGCCCGCACCGAATCACGGCGAATTTTCGCGCCCGTTCCGATGACAACGTGCTCGATGAGCTGGCCCAGCTATGCGAGCTTTATGAACGTCTGCATGTCGTCATTCGCGATCCGCTCTACACGCTCGATCGCGAGCGGTGTTTGCGCATTGCGCAGGGGATTCAAGCCCGCGGTCTGAAGGTCACTTTCGAGTGCGAAACGCGGATGGACGATCTTGACGAGGAATTAATTCGGGAGATGCATGCCTCAGGTTTGCGCGCGATCAATTTTGGTGTCGAGTCGCCGGATCCGGTTGTGCTGAAAAAGGTGGCGCGCCGCGTCATTCCTCACGAGCACATGCGGCGAATGATTAAGCTGTGCTGGAAACTGGGAGTGACGACGACCGCGTTCTATGTAATCGGTTTTCTTCAGGATACGGAAGAGAGTATCGAAGAACTAATACGGTTCGCAGTCGATCTGGATTCAACCTTTGCCAACTTCAAAATCCTGACTCCGTATCCCGGCACGCCACAGTTCAAGCAGCTTCAGCCTTTGATTAACGATGGTGATTGGCAAAGCTTTGACGGCTACACATTGAACTTTCGTCATCCCACGCTGACACCGCGCCGCGCGCGGTTGATGCTGGGGATGTGTTATTCGCGTTTCTTTTTGCGACCTTCTAATATCCTCAATTTTGCGGGCCTACACAAATACGCGCATCAGTCATGGCTGAAGAGAGTAGATGAGTGGTCGTGGCACTGGCAGGAATATTTTGACCGCCCGTGGTTGGGCGAAAGAAAGGCCAGCGCCGCATGACGCGCGCAATTCCTCGATACGGAGTGCGGACCATTCCCGGCGACGAAAAAGAGGTCGTCGCAGCATTTCGTCGTGGCCAAGCGGTCGAGGGTCCGGCCATTAGAGCATTCGAGGATCGCTTCGCGAAATTTCAAGGAATGAAGCAAGCCATCAGCACGTCATTTGGCCGTATGGCTTTTTATTACATCCTGCGCGCCCTCGAGCTCCAGGCCGGAAGCGAAATCATCTTTCCAGCCTTGACGTTTTGGGTCGTGCCGGAACTTGCGAGGCGGGCTGGTCTCAAGCCGGTTTTCGTGGACGTTGATTCGAGGACGTTCAATCTGAACCCCGCCGGCATCGAAGCCGCGATCACCGAACACACTTGCGCTATCGTACCCACACATCTTTACGGACAGCCATGTGAGATGAGTGAGGTAATGCGTATCGCCGAGAAATACAACCTGATCGTCATCGAAGATTGCGCCCAGGCTGCCGGCGCGCGCTATCGCGGCCGTGCGGTAGGCACCTTCGGTGATGCTTCCTTCTTCAGTTTCCAGATGCTGAAGGGAATCAATACCTATGGCGGCGGCATGGCGATTACCAACGATGCGACAATGGCGGCCAAGGTGCGCGCGCAAGCGGAAGCTGAACCGCTGCAAACTACGAGCGAACTGGTGAAGCGTTTGGCTAGTGGCATTGCCGCCCGAAGTTTGGTCAGCCCGAAAGGGTTCGCCTGGTGGGGCTTCCCGTTTGGAGCGATGGCCTCGTTCGTGACGGACCACGATTTCTCGAAATATTTTTGGGAACGAATCCGGCCGCTGGATCGATTCCCGACGTCCTATCGCCGACGTTATTCGAATGCGCAGGCAATCCTCGGCTTGCGAGCACTCGAGAAGCTTGACGAGTTCAACCAGCGCTCACAAGCTCATGCGCAGATCTACACGCGTGGCCTCGCCGATTGCCTATCGATTGAAACGCCGAGAATCATTCCGGACGTCGAGCACGTTTTTTACCAGTACTGCATTTATGTTTCAGACCCGACGCGGGCGAAGCGCCGAGCGATTCGGGGCGGGGTTGACTTCGAAACTACGCACGTGGACGTCTGCTCTTCTTTGCCGCTCTTCAAAGAATTCGCGGCGGATTGTCCCGAGGCTGAGAAGACCGCCGAGGCGCTCCAGCTTCCGGTTTATTCGCGTTTGCGAACGTCGGACGTTGAGCGCGTGCTGAAGACTTTGCTGGAAGTCACCTCCGATTTGGCGGCGTTGTAACATGACGGAAGAACGTCGGCTCTAAGCGAGGAGTTCGTAAGCCCGGCGGCCAACGCGATGCGCGCCAACTAAATAATCGTGCGGATCCTTTTTTCCCTCCTGATCAACATCTCCGTCATGGGGACGCTTGCGCTAAGTGACCTATCCGCGTCGTTCGACAAGAACATGGCCGCGAGATTTCTTTCGCGCTGGGGCTACTTTGCAATTCTGTTTGCGGCGTTTTGGGAAGGTGAGGCAGTGCTGATCACGGCCGGTACATTGTGCGGAGCGGGCCTTCTGGATTGGCGTTTGACGATCCTGGCAGCCGCGATTGGTGGATCAGCGGGCGATCAGATTTACTTCTACGCCGCGCACGAACGTGCGGCGCGGGCGATCAAGAAATCAAAGCGACTCAGCAAATGGTATCCGAAGATCAGTAAATTGGTTTTGCGGCATGGCACAATCGCAGTTTTGCTGTCGCGATTCGCCGCCGGTTTTCGGATTACGATTCCCTTGGTATGCGCTACGGCCGGTATGCCAGCGAAGAAATACAGCAGCCTCAACCTAATCAGCGGATTTGCGTGGGCTTCGTTTTGGGTAGCCGTTACTTATCAGATAGGAGCTCACCTGCCAGGGATCTGAGGTGCTCGCGCGATTCTACTTCACGTACTCCCAATGCCACGGCTCGTAGAAGTAGGGACGGAAGCCGAAGCGCTCGGCGTTGCGCACGAGCCATTGGTAAACCGGTGTCTGAACCTGAATCGCGCGATTTGAATCGCGCGTATCGACAGGATCGCCGCCGACGTACAAGTCCAAAGCGCGGCCAGTGAAGTGCGGGCTGTTAACGGCGAGGCCGGCGCTACCCGCGTTCGGTGATTCGCGGCGCAGCTTCTCCTGATATTCGCGCGAACGAAATGCGGAAACAATCTTGAAAAACTTCTCAGTCGGGGCGAGCTCAGTCGCTGATGTGTGCGCGAGCTTCAGAGTTGGATCGGCAATAGCCGCTGCAAGCATCTGCTTGTAAGCAGCGTAGGTGGTCTTCTCAACCTGACGCAGCTCTTCTAATCTTTCTGGATCGTAGAAGTCGGAGGGCGGGGCGATCAGCAATTGATCCGGAGTCGCCGGCGTCTTGTCTTTCAAGCGATTGCTTTGCCATTGAGCCACCAAGGCCATCCAGGACGTTTCATCCAGGATGCCGTTGGCACTCAAACTCTTCTGCTTTTGCCAGCCTGCGATCGCACTCGCGAAATCGACTGTCGAAGTATCCTGCCGAATGTTCAGCGTCTGGCCAATCAGCAAATCGTAGAGGTACCAGCCCTGCTGCTGTTTGCTGCCAAATGTCCAAATCAGATCGTTTCGCAGCACCGCGTTTTGGGCAGCCGCATCAGCGAACGTAACCGTCGTGGCGTTAGTAGTGCTCGGAGCGTTCACTATATTGGCGGCAGGTGCGGGTCGATCCGTGGCGAGGACCGTTGGTTTGACCAATGATTCCGTCTTGGGATTCTGCGACTCAGTTTTTATCACTGGTGATTGGCCGCGGCTGCTGAGTGTGGCAAGAAAGCCAATAGCGGCCACGATGGCCAACACCGCGAAAAGCTGCATAGTGCGAAATATGAGGGTTCTCATAGCCTTTTTGCTCAACCTTTTAGTGAGGTTTTTGTATTGTCGGGCAGAGTTATGAGATGCGCAAATGCTGGGGAGGGTTTGATAGAAAATCTCCCTGTCTCCGTGGATCTCGGTGACTCTGTGGTTGATGTCTTGTCGCTTGGTTCTTCACCACAGAGGCACGGAGGTCACACAGAGGCACTGAGAAAAATCGGCCGTTGCCGAGGTCAGCGCCGGCGGTTTCCTTTTCCACTCGTCGTGGGTTGCTTCTTCAGAACCGAGGCGGCGGTCAGTGGCTGATTTTTGCCGGCTTCGAAAGCACGCCCGGCCTTGATATCTGCGACGCTGACGGTGAACTCCTCGTTCATCGTTACTCGGTCGAGCATCTGCTGGAGCGTCTTGTCATCGAGTTTTGTGTCATCCACGCCAGCATCTTTTAGGTCTGCGCGCAGGTTCTCGATCGTATTCGTGTTCTTGTTGTAAACGTCCGGGTAGAGATGCAGGACGCCAGCTTCGACCACTTGCGTATCGTAGTTGATGTCTACGACAAGCGGAGCGTCCAGTTTGATTGCGAAACGATCCTTGCTGCTCTTCGCGCGTTCAAGCTGTGGCCGCGACACGGACAAGGAACGCGCGGAGATGATTTCGTCTATCAATTCGTAGAGTTCATTGAGTAATAGTCGCGCACAGCCGTGCGAGACTAAATGACCTAAATCGGAGGGCTTGAAAGCCTGATGAATCAAAATGCCGCCATTGCCGATTGGAATTTTTACTTTGCCGAGTTTCTCGGAAATACTCAGCGGCGCCGATTGACGCCGGGTTTTTCTTTTTGCCGCGTCTGAAAAATGCGATCGAGAAGGGCTGCGCGACAGATCAAGCAAATCACGTCAGAACCGCCTTCAGTTGCGCGAGACAACGTCGTTCCGCACAACATGCAATAAGCCTTTGTCTTCTCGGGTGTCCGATTATGTGAGGAGGCATAGCCCATTCGATAGTGACCTTCGTCCGTTTATGAGTCAGTCGGGATTCGCAAAATGTTTGAGGGCAAGAACGATGCCAAGCGGGCAAGGGCCAAGAGCAAAGGGCAAGGAGGGAACAGCAAAGGGCCAAGAGACAAGTGTCAAGTGTCCAGAGCAAAGGCGCTTTGGATCTTGCTCTTCGCCGGTTGCTAGCGCCGTTTTCGTATTCTCGATTTACGGTGAGTTTGGGTCTGACGTTTCTTCTTAGCCTTGTTTGGCTTTGCCTTTTCAGGCTTCTCGGCGGCGTCGTTGGTTTCCGGCGCCGGCCCGCCGACTTCGTCGAGCGACGCGGTGATCAGATCATCGCTCGGCCGCGTACCATCGATGAACGCAAACACATGAAAATTAGCAGCGCGTTCGCGCAGCACCTCGATGAGCCCTACCTGCTTCAGGCGCGCAAGTTCGACCATGAGGAAATTCTGTTCCGCGATGCTCATGTAACGGTAATCGATGTCGAAGGCGAGGCCGGTGGAATGCGGCGGTGTATCGATGATCACGGCGGCCCGATTGAACCTGCGCAAGCGATGCTGGTAATCCTCGGGTCGGACGAGTGAACTGACCGGCAAGGGGCGAGCGAACTGATGGTGATAAGCGGCCGCGACTTCTTCGAGCACCTTCAACGCCTGCGGACGAAGTGAGCTGAGCATTGCGCCCTTCAACGCCTGGCGATCGGTTGGCTTACTAATATCGTAAGCCCGCCCACCGAAATTCTTCGCCAGCGCCTGCAACGAGTCGTAATCCCGCAATAGTTTCTGACGGTTTTCGGGCTGGCCGTAGACTTGATCGAGTAGCGTTTTCTCTTCGGAAATCGACCCTAGCTCTTGCTCGCGCTGCGTCAGTTGCTTTTGAAGCTCGGAACGTTTCGTTCGCGCGCGGCTTTTCAGCGCAGTTAATTGACTTCTTAAGCTCCCGATCGCTGTCTGAAGATTCGACCGCCGCTCGTCGAGTTGTCGATACGCGTCGTGCAATTCCGAATCGCTGTAGAGGCCGATGTTATGATCATCTTCAAATCGGCTGAATGCGCTGTCATCCGCCTTTGCGCCCACGCCGAAAAGGACGTAATCATCAGTGACACCGGGCACTGAAACCAGCTCACCACGCAAAATCATGCCCGCGAGGTCGACAAAATCCTGACAAGTTTGGAGGTTGTTTTTCTTTACCTCAGCGACTTGGGTGGCGAGGAACCAGTGGCGGTCCTCGTAGTGGCGGAGTTCCAGTGGAACCTCCAGCGCAACGTTGGTAGCCGGGTCGGCGGCACGGTCTTCTTTGACTTTCTGAATCGCTTCCGCCCAGCGCTGAGAGTCGAAACCGCGCTCAACAACCGGTGGATCAGTCTTCGACTCGCCAAACAAGAGACGTCTGGGAGCCGTGAGATGCAGCGCGGCCCACACAGCCGTGCCGGCGGCCATGCTCGCCAGGATTAGTATGAGATAGCTTGTCGAAGTTCTCGACTTCATCAATCCGCAGAATACAGGATGAGTTTCAGATTCCGTGAATCGAGAGGGCCGGGTGCCCTACTTGCAATTCTCAGACAGCTAATATTGAAGAGTAGTTGTGGTGGAAGCCGGCGAAATAGAACGATTCGCGGGTCGTTGCTGTTTGGAATCTAGACAGAGTGTATTGAGCCGGATGTGAGGGCGGTCACGCTAACTACGCTTGGTATTCTGCCCATCGCGCTTGCCGTTTGACGTGAGGGTCTTCCTCCCATAACGGGCGACGATCAGCTTTACGTAATTTCGCGTTTCCTCGTACGGCGGGATCGTATAGCCGTACTTCATCACGGCTCCTTCTCCTGCGTTGTATCCGGCGAGAGCCAGGTCAACTCGGCCTTTGAACATCTCGAGAAGGTCTTTCAGATAGCGCGTGCCTCCCGAGATGTTCTGGGACATGTCGTATGGATTAGTAACTCCGTACCGCGCGGCAGTGCCGGGCATGAGTTGCATCAACCCCTGCGCGCCTTTCGGACTGGTGGCGCCGGAGGTGAACTTCGACTCCTGCGACATCAGACAGTAGATCAAGAAGGGATCCACGCCGTGCCTGCTGCCATAATACTGAATGAGACCATCGATTCGAGCGCTGCCAGTCGTCCATACTGCGTTCGCATCGCCTAATGTAGACACGTTGTCCGCGGTGGCAACAGCCGCGGGTTTGCTTGCCTCAGCGATCTGCGCGGCAATCTGGTCCACTCTTGCGCGCGCGTCAGTCAGGGCCTTGTCGCTGGCTTCCATTTCCACACGCGAGATGAGGCCGTCCTTGTAAAGGTCTCTCGACGTGGCACTGTGCTTTTCGAGCTTCTGAAGTTCGTTCTGGTAGAGCGTCGAAAGCGCCCTGAGGCTGCTCTTGTAGTCGTTGGAATCGCCTGAGCTAACCGAAGGCAGGACCGCTGAAACAGCGCCATTCTGGGCCGACCCTGAAGTGAGACTTTCCTGGGCCGCCGCCGGTCGCGCCAGCAACAGCGAAATCACTGAAATCCCGACTAAAACTGCTAATTTTGGCATTGAACTGAATTCTCGAAGCGTGAGGTTTTTCTTTACCTTCATATAGATGCTTGTACGGCCGATCTGGTTACCAAGTTCCTTCACGTGAGCCAAGCTTTTTGAACCTTTAGTGCGGCAGCCGGGAGCAACAATAAAATTCGGGCGAATGTTTAGAACTCAAAGATCAGCACGTAGCAATGCAGGGAATGTCCGGAAACGGGTATAGTCTTTGCGGGCACTTTACTTCGAGACCCGTTAGAGATATGCGGCACAGACTGTCATTGTCCATTTTGCCGATTCTAATGGTGGCCGCTGTACTTTGTTCATCGGCACAGGCTCAAAAGCGCAGGCACTCCGCCGTTGAGCGCCTGAGTCGCTCGGACATTATGAACGGCGAGACGCGCTTATCGGAGATGGGTTATGGCCAGGGTCGCAACGCGCTGCTGGCTTTTCAAAAATATGAGGGACGCGAGCCGACCGGTCGACTGACGCGGGCTGAACTGGAAGCGATCATGGGCGCTACTGCGCCCCGGCCAAAGGACGAGGGTTATCGACACGTCGAGATCGATCTCGATCGGCAGGTGCTGCTGTTGACCGGCGACGATGGCGTGGTGACGAAAGTTCTTCCGGTCTCAACCGGCAGCAACAAGCAGTACCGCGAGAAAAGTATGAGCGGTTTGGCTTACACGCCGCGCGGTCGTTTCCGGATTTATGCAAAGATGAAGGGTTGGAGAAAATCGCCGCTCGGGCTGCTTTATTATCCGAACTACTTTAGCGATGGCCTCGCGATTCATGGCAATCCTTCAGTGCCTAATTCACCCGAAAGTCATGGCTGCATTCGCATTCCGATGTCTGCGGCCGTGGAGATGAGCCGGCAGCTCCCAGTCGGCACGATTGTGCTGATCTATGACAGCCGCTCGTTCGTATCAGCGAAAGATTGGGCGGCGAAACAGTGAACAGTAACCGGACCTCCAATTCGGCCAGGGCGGCAAGCCGCGCAGGCTCTCCCGAACTAACGTTCAGACGCTGCTCTAAGCGATAATTATTACGTTCTCCTCAAATCTATGCTCCATTGTCCAAGATGCGGAAAGCAGTACCCGGACAATGTCCACGTGTGCCCCGCGGATTTCACGCCGCTGAAGGCGGACGAAACGCTCGCGGATGTGCCCGTCGATCGCCTCATAGGCCGCGTGTTCGATGACAAGTACCGGCTTGATGAGCGGCTCGGCGGTGGAGGCATGGGCACGGTTTATCGCGCAACGCATCTCCTGATTGACAGGCCGGTGGCGGTGAAAGTCCTGAGCCAGCGATTTGTAGAGGACGAGACCGCTCAGCAACGCTTTCATCGCGAAGCGCGGGCTGCTGGCCGCATGCAGCATCCCAACGCGGTGAGCGTCACAGATTTTGGCTCTACCACCGATGGATATCTTTACATCGTTATGGAGCTGCTCGAAGGCCGCACGCTGCGTGACTTACTCGCGCGCGAAGCGCCACTGGACATCGCGCGGGCGGTTTCGATCATGCTCCAGATGTCTGCAGCCGTCGCGGCGGCGCATGATGCGGGACTGATTCATCGCGATTTGAAACCGGCGAACATCTTCATTGCTCAACGACCGGACACTCCTACGGTTGTCAAGGTGCTCGACTTTGGCGTCGCCAAGTTTGCCGTCGAGGAACAGGCGGACGACGACTACCAGACGCTGACGCAAGTCGGCACGATCATCGGGACGCCACGCTACATGTCGCCCGAGCAGTGCGCCGGCAGTGGACCGGTATCTCCGGCTTCGGATGTTTACAGCCTGGGAATTGTTTTTTACGAAATGCTCGCGGGCGTGACGCCCTTTAATGGAGAGACGCCGTTGGCGATTGCTTTTCGGCATGTGAGTGAACCGCCGGCGCCGTTGCCGCCATCCGTGCCGGTTGACCTTCGAGTTATTGTCGAGCGCGCTTTGGCAAAAGATCCCCGCGAACGTTTTCAGCACGCCGGCGAGTTGCGTCAGCAATTGCTCGCGGTCGCACAAGAGTTGGGCTTGGAGCTCTCCGGCAGCAGCAGTGTGCCGCTGTCAATGGAGGCCGTGCGCAGTTCCGGCGCCGAAAGTCCGTCCGGCAGTTTGGTGATCGATCTGGCCACTCTGCGAGAAGCGCAGGCGGCGTCAACCGCAGGTTCCGCAGTTGCAGGCAATTCACCAGCGAACGCTGGACACCAAGCCGAATCCTTCGCGCCAATCCGTCGCGAAATCTCGCGTCTCGACATAGCCCTCGCCGGGAACGGAAAAAGAAAACGAGTTTACCTGGCCGTCGCGGCGGTAGTTTTGATCATGGCCATTCTTGGATCGGGCGTGCTCGCCGCGCGCTGGTGGCGCGGCGGCAATTTCGCCGGCATCGCGGCGAGCGCCAGTCCGTCACCGAGTCCATCGCCGACTGCGACGGCGTCTCCGTCGCCAACTCCGACGCCAGAACCAAAACCGGCAAATCGTTCAAGGAATGCGGGCAAACCATCGAAGCTAAAGAAGGCTTGGGATAAGCTGAAGAGAATTCTCCCTTAGACCTTCTCGCGTCTGACCCCGGTCGGCTTCGGGTACTGCGCGTACTGTCTCAACTTTGCGGATTCTTTGCGAAGGCACCAGGAAGTGCAAAGACGCTATCCGTCCGACGTGGGTTCGCAAGCGCAAACCTTCCATATTATAGTGCTACGTCGATTTAGCTGG
>Ga0114129_10013708_pt1 | contig 11551 bp, 11 predicted proteins | sample RhiMetdeltSRZDD1_FD_80071 | JGI IMG/M metagenome (GOLD analysis project Ga0114129, IMG submission 80071) | Populus rhizosphere microbial communities from Tennessee, USA - Rhizosphere MetaG P. deltoides SRZDD1 (version 2) (version 2) | ecosystem: Host-associated > Plants > Roots > Rhizosphere >... | reverse complement strand
GCCCTCGAGCTCGATCGGGTTCTGCGTCGCGAAGACGAAGAACGGCTCGGCGAGCTCGTAGGTCCGACCCTGGATCGTGACGCGATGCTCTTGCATCGCCTCCAGCAGGGCCGACTGCGTCTTTGGGGGCGTGCGGTTGATCTCGTCGGCCAGCACGATGTTCGCGAAGATCGGTCCCGGCGCGAACACCATCTGCCGCCGGCCCGTCGTCGCGTCTTCATTGATGATGTCGGTCCCGGTGATGTCCGACGGCATCAGGTCGGGGGTGAACTGGATCCGGTTGAACTTCAAGTCGAGCACCTTGGCGAGCGTCGCGACGAGCAGTGTCTTCGCCAGCCCCGGCACGCCGACGATGAGGCTGTTGCCGCCGACGAAGAGCGTCATCAGCACCAGCTCGATCACCTCGGACTGACCGACGATCCGCTTCTTCAGCTCCGCGAGGATCTGCTTGCGGCCGGCGTTCATTTTGTCGGCGAGGGCGATCTCGTCGGCCGAATCGAATTCCACAGTGTCGAGAGCCATGATCACCTTTGATTAATGTGTCATTCCGTAGATCACGTAGTTGACGCCGAGCTTGTACGCTTCGTTCGACTCGCTGATCGGCCTGAATTCGACGTCCGAGAACTCCCAGTACTCGGAGATGTCGGTGTTGAAGTTCACCATGACGAGGAGCCGCTTCGCCGGGTCGTTGTCCTCGAAGATCCCGCGGAAGACCGGTTTCCCGACGTCGTAGTACTGCGGAATGATATCGAGGTTGTCGATCTCGAAGAACGAGTGGAAGATCGGGTGCGTGGCGTCGAGGTCCACGAACCGCGCCTCGGGCAGGACCCGCAGCATCTGCGACTCGAAATTGTCCCATCCGCCGCGCTGCGCCGAGAAGTCGTCGAAGATGACGAAGCCCCCCTTCTTCACGTACGCGCGGAAACCGGCCACTTCTTCTTCACTCAACGAGAGATAGCCGGGCTCGGCCATGTACGACACGGGGTACTTGAACACCTCGGGATCGTCGAAGCCGAGGATGTTCACCTCCTCGAGGTGCGGACCGAGCAGCGTCAGCTCGTTCAGGATCTTCATGAAGTGGCGCTCGCCCGCCGGGTAGTCGTGCGACCACGGCACGCGCTGCCCGACGTACTCCATCGGCGGCCCGTACCGCAGCCGCACGAACGCGAACCGGCCGTCGTACTTCGCGTTTGGCTCCACTGGAATCATCCCGCCGCGCCGTCCGAACCCGCCAAAGCCGCGCTGCGCCTCGACGCTCGCGGCGAGCAGCAGCATCGCGGCGGCGGCAGCGGCCAGGATCCTCACTTCTTCGCCTTCTCGCGTATCTCCCGCGTCTTCAGCGCCAGCTTCGTGACGAGCGCCTCGAGCTGCGTCTCGTATGCCGCTTCGTCCATCGAGGCCTTCTTGGCCCGAAGCGCGTCGATGTCGCGCTGGATCGCGTTGCGCTCCTCCACGAGCGCCTTCATCGCGGGATCGCTCATGTCGACGTCCAGCGCATCGGCGCGTCCGGTGCCGAGGAACACGGTCGACGCGAACTTGCCTTCGCCGCTGTCGTCGAGCACGGCGTGCTCGGTGAGGATCAGGCCCTTCTGCTGGAACGCCTGCACCACCTTTGCTTTTGCGTACTCGAAGGCCTCCGCGACCGAGACGTGGCCGTTGCGATCGCGATCCGCGGCCGGATCGTTGTACGCCTCGACGAAGTGCTCGGGGAAGTCGGTGTCGTTCCGCTCGCCGCCGGTCTTGGTCGCCGTGACGACGACGCGGCCCGGGCCGGCGACGGCGGAGAGGAACGCGCCACTCGAGCTCGCGGTGTTGACGAAGACGACGCGCTGCGTCGGAAACTTCGCGAGCAGCTTGGCGTAGTCGGCGGCGGTCAGGTCCGGACCCATCAGGTTGAAGGCGGCGACGCGTCCATCGAAGCTGCCGTGCCCGATGAGCAGGACAAAGAGTTGATCGTTGCTCTTGGCGCGCGCGGCGATGTCGGCGAACGCCTTCTCGACGCCGTCCTTGGTCGCTTTCTTGTCGGACAGGTACGTGATCTGGCTGTCGCCGATGCCTTCCTTCTTCTTCGCGGCGTCGATGAACGCCGTCGCCCACTTTTGAAATTTCTGGGCGTGCTCGTCATCACCGGCGACACCGGTGATCACGAGGAGATGGGTCTGTTGCGCCGACGCGATTCCCACGAACCCAACATGTACCATCCACGAAATCACGAAACCACGAAACAACATTCGTACAAAACTGGTTTCGTGTTTTCGCGTTTTCGTGGGGGATGACATACCGATCACGCAAGTCCCTTCACACGTCGGTATCCCCATTCCGCCGACACGAGCCCGACGAGCAAGCCGAACAACACCGGCATGTCCCAGAGCTCGCGCTCTTCGACCACGGTGACGCCGCGCCCGCTGTAGCTGATCGCCTCCGGCAAGGACGAAGCGGTCGCGTCGGTGAAGAACCGCCCGCCGGTCTCCTCGGCGACGCGCTTCAACAGCGGCGCTCGCATTGCTGCATCGAAGTACTCGGCATCGCCGGCCGAGACGCGGACATTCATCCTGGCCGTGCCGAGCGTGCGCTCGCCGCGCGCGGCGTTCGCATCGGGCCGCGTCGCCGTGAGCGCGACGTTGTAGATGCCGGTCTCGTCGGGGACGAACGACGTGCGGTACTCGCCGTCGCGCGTCACCGTCCAGTCCACCGGCAGCTCCGTCGTTTTTCCGGACGGCGACGTGATCGACGCGACGACCCGGCTGTCGTTCACTTCGACGTACGCGCGGTCGAGCACCTCGGCCGACAACTTGATCGTCTCGCCCGGCTCGACGCGATCCGCCGTCGAATTGATGTTCACCTGGTCGGGCACGCCGTCGACGAGCCACCGGACGAGCCGCCGCCAGAACATCTGGTGCGTCGTGTCGGTGACCGGCATCTTGAAATCCATCCGCCAGATCCACGAATCCTGGATTGGCATCGCGATCGCCTTGCCACGTCCGTAGCGCTGATACGCGAGCACGACCTGATCCTGCCGGCGGTTGTCGACCGCGTTCAGCAGAACCGTTGCGCCCGGTTTCACGAGACGAACCGGATTGACCGTCGTGACGATCGGCATCGCGTCCCATTTCGCCGCGGAGGATTTCTCGTCGCCGCCGATCTGCGTCACCGGGAACGTCGCGCCCGCGCGCGTCGGCCGCACCGACAGCTCCGACAGGTGCTTGGGGTTGGCGGCTTCGAGCGTCACCGGTAGCACTTCGGCGACCGGCGTCCCGCCCCAGCCGCCCTCGGCGAACGATCGCCGGCCGCCGAGCATCAGCAGGCTGCCGCCGCGCTTGTTGACGAAATCCGCAATCATCCGGAGCTGGTCGGGCGTGAACGACGCCGCTTCGACGCTGCCCAGAATCAGCGCGCGGTATGCGAACAGCTCCTCGCGCGTCGCCGGGAAGCCGCTCACGACTTCGTCGGGGCTGCTCACGTGCTGGCGGAAGTACTTGTTCTCGGCTGTGCGCGTCAGCGTGACGACCTGCAGGTTCTTGTCGTCCTCGACGGCGCGGCTCACGAACTTCACCTCGGGCCGCGGCTCGCCTTCGTAGTAGAGGACCTTCTCGACGCGATCGTTGACCTGGATGAGCGCGTCGCGCGCGTTGTTCTGCGTCACCTGTTCGCCGCTCTGCGTCGGGATCTTGAAGCGGACCAGGCGCGCGCCCGCCTCGGTCGCCGTGAACCGCACCTTCACCGTCGTCGCGTCGCCGTTGGCCGGCAGCGTCACCTCCTGCGTGCTCACGATCCGCCCGTCGTCTTCGACGCTGAGCGGCACGGTCTGGCCTGCGTAGCCGGTCTGCGAGACGACGACGTCGACCACGAGCGCGGTGCCTTTGAGGACCGACCGCGGCGTCTCGACGCGCGTCACCTGGACGTCGTGCGCGAAGCGCTCCTGGCCGACGCCGACGGTGAACACCGGAATGGACCGCGCCTTCAGGCTTGCGAGCGTTTCGTCGAGCGTCGCATCGGAGGTGTCGGCGCCGTCGGTGACCATCACGAGGCCCGCGAGCGGCAGCCCCGCCAGCTCGTCGCGCGCGCGCTCGAGCGCCTGTCCGAGCCGCGTGGCGGTGCCGTCGTATTTGAGGTTCGCCGCGGACCCGACGCGATTGGACGAGGACGAAAAGCTGAAGTACCGAACGACGAATTTTCGCGACAACGCGTCGAACAGCGGCGCCTGCGGTACGCCGAGCTGCTCGTGGACGAACGCGCTGCGCGGCTGGCCGTCGCGATCGGCGATCGCCATGCTGCGCGAGTCGTCTACCAGGACGCCGAGGAAGTTCTGCTGGGGAACCGCCGCCTTGAGGATCAGCGTCGGCCGAAACAGACACACGAGCATCACGGCGAGCGCCGCGAGCCGGAGTCCGACGAGCACCGCGCGATCGCGGACGCTTTCGACGGCCGAGAGGCCGCGGTAGGTGATGAGCGCGACGACCGCGGCGGCCGCCGCGGCTGCGCCGACCAGGAGGATCGATCGCGAGAAGCCCCACGACAGGTCGCCCTGCTGAAACATGAGCGGCGGGTACTTGAACAGGAAACGAAAAATGGTTTCCATTCAGCGCTCATTCTATTGCAGTCGCCGCGCAGCGGTACGCGCGCACTTTTTCGTACGAGTAGCGGCCTTTACGCCGGCCGAGCGGAGCGCCGGGGCCGAAGCCCGGCGCCTTACAAAAAAGGAACACCGAAAGGGAAGAGGTGGGGATCAGGAACGAATCTTCGTCAGGCGCGCGCGGAGCTTCCCGTACACGAGGAACGCCGCCTCGGCGAACACCATGCCTGCCAGTACCGCCTCGCTGAAGCGTCGCCGCGGCGGCACGGCCGACTCGCGCGGGAGGTCGTTGTCGACGTCGCAGTTCGGACCCTCGATGGCCGGCTTCAGCGTTCCCGCGACACGCCGCTCGTTCCAGTCGCGTTCGGCGGCGGCGCCGATCTTCTTTTTCTCGCCGGCCACTTTTTCGCCAGGGTCCTTGCCGTACGGCGACGCGTGCTCGATTTCGGCGTTCATCTCGGCGCCGGTCAGAATGGCCAGCGACGACACGTAGAACCACAACATCAGCACGATGACGCCGCCGATGGCGCCGTAAGTGGCGTTGTACGACGCGAAATTGGAGACGTAGAACTTGAACCCGAGCGAAATGAGCAGCCAGAGCGCCGTCGCGAGCACCGAGCCGGGCGTAATCCAGATCCAATCCTGCTGCGCGTCGGGCGCGTAGTAGTAGATCATGGCGATCGCGAGGCTGACGAGGCCGAAGATGATCGGCCACTGCAGGATCTTCCACGTCCACTCGAACACCGGGCCGAGATGGAACCACGCCGCGACTTTCTCCGCGAGCGTCGGCCCAGCGATGACCAGCGCGAACGACACGACGATGAAGACGGCGAGCGCGATGGTGAGGCCAAGCGCCGTCACCTTCACCTTCCACCACGGCCGGCTCTCTTGGATGTCGTACGCCTGGTTGAGCGTGTCGATGACCGCATTCACGCCGGACGAAGTGCTCCAGATCGTGCCCAGCATGCCGATTGTCAACAGGCCGCCGTTCTCCTCGTGCGCGATCTTGAGAATCTGATCCTGGATGATCGAGATCACCTCGACCGGCGCGACGCGCGCGAGCATGCCGGTGATCGTATCGAGCAGCCCGGCGACGGGGATGAAGCTGATGATCGCGACGAGGAACAGCAGCGCGGGGAAGAGCGCGAGAAAGAAATAGTAGGCGAGCTGCGCCGCGAGATTCAGGCAGGTGTCCGCCATCATCTCGCGCGCCGTTCGGATGGCGATCTCCTTCCAGCCGAGCGGGACGCGGAGCGCGCGCAGGATGCTCATCGCCGGCGCAGCCCAGTGCCGACCGTCGGCGTCCACGACGGGGCGTCGCTCGCGGGGAACGAGTCCGCGGACGCTTCGTGAATCAGATCCTCGCGACGCCAGCCGGCGCGCTCCAGGAGCGCCGTGAACCAGCGGCGCGCGTCCGAGAGATCGCCTTCGCCCGTCAGCGCCCACCAGGCCAGGCTGCCGCCCATGCCGATGAGGAACGATCCCGACAGCGATCGGCGCCGGAGCCCCTCCACCGCCAGCAGACTGCCGCCGACGCCGACCAGCCACCGCGTGAGCGCGAGCTGCTCGCGCGATCCATCCCAGCCGCGGCGATCCCAGACGCTGCTGTCTGCGCGATGGGTCGTCAGATTGAGCTCGGAACTGTTCTGGGCCATGTCGATAGGTGATGCAAATTCCGGTGGCAAACGCGCCGCCTGTCGCGCTGATGGGTTTCCCTACACGTGACGTCCACGGTCCTACAGTCGGGGCGCCTCTCCGCGTCCACGGAGTGAGCGTCGGCCGGCGCCATTCGCGCAAATCCGGCCTGTTTTGAAGAGGGGACCGCGGCGTACACCACAGCCGTAATTGGAACGCCAGTGGTACATCGGTTGCTCACGTTGGGTGGAGTCCCACCGTCAGTACGTCGCAGAGGAGGTTGTGCCGATGCCGCCCGAGCCAAACCGTGCGAACGACGAAGTGCTCCGGCGGGTCCAAGGCGAGTTTCTCGAGATGCCGGGACTCCGATTGACCGAAGCGCAGGCGCGCCGGTTGTGGGGACTCGACGCCGCCTCGTGCGGCGCATTGCTCGGCGCGTTGGTGGATGCCAAGTTCTTGTTTCGTACGCGTGACGGCGCGTTCATGCGCGTCGAGCACGCAGCGCCCGTCACCGCGGCAGCGCGTGGCCGAAAGGCCATCGCCGCCGCTTGAACACGCTCCTGTAGGAGGAACCACGCCCCACCGGCCGGCTGGACCGTAAGTCATTCCTTAGAGCCGTCACCCAGCCGGCAGAACCACCCGCCCACATCACCCGGGCGGCCGACCTTCGGGTCGCCGCCCGCGGCCAAGCCTCACAATAGGCCGTGCGCCTGCTCGTGGCGACCACAAACCCACACAAGGTTCGCGAGATCCGCGCGCTCATCGACGGCATCCCGTTCGAGATCGTCACGCTCGACGCGTGGCGCGATCTGCCGGCGCCCGACGAAACGGGATCGACATTCGAGGAGAACGCGCGAGCCAAGGCGCTGTACTACGCGCAAGCGACCGGCGAGCTGACTGTTGCCGAAGATTCCGGACTCGAGATCGAACGGTTGAATGGCGCGCCGGGCGTCGAGTCCGCGCGACTGGGCGGCGCCGACGCGTCGTACCCGCGCAAGTTCGCGCTCATTTACGACGCGCTCGCGCGCGCGGGTGCGCCGGAGAGCGCCGCGCGATTCGTCTGCGCGCTCGCGCTCGCGCGTGGACGCGACGTGCTGTTCGAGACGCGCGGGACGGTCGAGGGGCGCATCGCGCCGGAGCCGAAAGGCGACGGCGGATTCGGATACGACCCGATCTTTTTCTATCCGCCGTACGGCTGCACGCTCGGCGAGGCGACGCCGGCGCAGAAGGCGGCCGTGAGCCATCGCGGTCAGGCGTTCCGCGCGCTCCGTGCGTTCCTCGTCTCCGGCGATGCCACTTCCGAACGGACCCTTTCCCGCTAGCGGGATTCCGGATCGCTGGCACGCGAAATTGCCCGAAAAATCTCGCCCGCGAGTAGCGTTCTCTAAAAGAGGCTGTCGCCGCGCCAGCGTCGCTCGTGATCGATGAGCCACGTCTTGCGATGGAGCCCGCCGCCGTATCCGGTCAGCGATCCGGACGCGCCGACGACGCGGTGGCAGGGGACGATGATCGCAATCGGGTTGGCGCCGTTGGCGGCGCCGACGGCGCGCGATGCGCCGGGCGAGCCGAGCGCGCTCGCGATGGCGCCATAGCTCGTCGTCCGACCCGGCGGGATCTCGAGCAGCGCCTTCCACACACGTTTTTCGAATGGCGCGCCGCGCATGTCGAGCGGCAGATCGCCGACCTTGGCGCTAGCGCCGTCGAAATACGCACGGAGCCAGCGGCGCGTGTGCTCGATCGCCGGCGAGCTCTCGTCGACGACTTCGTGCGGCGGAAAGTGTCGGGCGAGCCTTGCCTCGAGTCGGACCAGCCGCTTGCCCGTGAATTCGAGCGCGCACAAACCGTCTTCAGACGACAACGCGAGCATTTCGCCCAAAGGTGTTGGAAGAATTGCGCGACAGAGCCACATAGTCGCAAGTCGCAAGTCGCGAGTCGTACGTCGCACGTCACACCGGACTTGTGACTGGCGACCAGCGACTAGCGACGGCAGTTCATTATTTCACCAGGTGGCCGACGATGGCGCGCTGTTTGGCGACGAGCTGCTTGATGCCGTGATCGGCGAGATCGAGCAGGGTGTCGAGCGACGCGCGCGCGAACGGCGCGCCCTCGGCCGTCCCCTGCACTTCGATGAACCGCCCGTCGCCGGTCTTCACGACGTTCATGTCGACTTCCGCGCGCGAGTCGTCGTCGTACGCCAGATCGAGGAGCGGCTCGCCGTCGACGATCCCGACGCTGATCGCGGCGACGTAGTCGACGAGCGGCACCGTCTTGAGCACCTCGCGGTCGCGCAGCTTTTCGAGCGCGAGCGCCAGCGCCACGAACCCGCCGGTGATCGCCGCGGTGCGCGTGCCGCCGTCCGCCTGGATGACGTCGCAGTCGATCCAGATGGTGCGCTCGCCGAGCGCGGGCAGATTCGTGATCGATCGGAGCGAGCGGCCGATGAGCCGCTGAATCTCCTGCGTGCGGCCGCCGACCTTGCCGGCCGAGGCCTCCCGCTGCATGCGCGTGCCGGTGGCGCGCGGCAGCATGCCGTACTCGGCCGTCACCCAGCCTTTGCCCGAGTTGCGCAGGAATGGCGGTACCCGATCTTCGACGCTCGCCGTGCAGATGACGCGCGTGTGCCCCGCCTCGACGAGCACCGATCCCTCGGCGTGCATCAAATAGTTCGGCGTGACCGTGGTGGGTCGCAGCTCGTCGGGCGCGCGGTGGTCGGATCGCATCGGTTGGCGGTCAGCGGCTCATTGTACCCATGTGAGATTCTTTGCGAGCGGACGCCGGAGATCTATGTGCCCGGCGAGGGTGTCGACCTCCTTGCCGTCGACGAGCACCTGGACGCTGGTGATGGCGGGCAGGTTGACAGTCAGCGTGTTGACGATGGTGTAGATCGTCAGCAGCTCGTCGACCGTGCCGCCGGGATGGGCCGCGACGATCTCGCGGCTGAGATCGACGAACGCTTCGCCGCGCTCACTGACGAAGAGCGCGCGCAACCTGGTGCCGGTCGGCACCGCGGACACCAACGGTTCGGCGACCGGTGCGATCTGCGCGGCCACGATCTCGCGCGCCTGCGCGAGCGTCCCTTCACCGTAGGCGATGTCGCGCTCGACGCTCGTCAGCCGCAGGCCATCGTCCGCGACGTAATAGAGGTGCGCCTTGATCTTGCGACCGGGCGGCGGCGGCGCGATCGGCGCGGGGCTGGCGGCTACCGTCCGCGTCGCGCGAGCCGTGTACCACCGCGGCACGCCGACGAAGAGCACCCAGCCGATCACGATCCCGAGCAGGGCGACGCCGCCGATCGTGAGCGCGCGCCGCTCCGTCACTGCGTGCCTCCGGACCCCGCATCGCGGAATCTGATGATCGTCTCGTACAGCGCTTGAACGAACGTCGCCTGAAAACTGTCCGTCGCCAGCAGCTTCTCCTGCTCGGCGTTGCTCAGATATCCGAGCTCGACGAGGATGGCGGGCATGTTCGCCGATTCGAGGACGCGCAGCGGCGCGCGATCGGTCGGCCGCACCGACATCGGCACGCGATCGTGAAGGTGCTCGGCCAGGAGATCCGCGAACGCGCTCGAGCGATCGAGATGTCGCGTTTGCGCGAGCTCCCACGGCACGAGCTCGATCTCGCGCAGTCCGCCGCCGAACGCCGGCAGCCGCTCGGATCCGCCAGCCCCGGCGGCGTCGATCGCGCTCTGATCGAAGGCCGCATAGAAAATCGCGGCGCCGGACGTGGTCTTGCGCACCGATGCGTTCGCGTGCAGGCTGACGAACAGATCCACCTTGTTGTTGTTGGCGACGGCCGTCCGATCGTCGATCGCCACGTTGCGATCGTCGTCTCGCGTGAGCAGCACGCGGACGCCGAGGCGCGCTTCGATGACGCTGCGCGCGCGCCGGGCCAGCGCGAGCGTCAAATCCTTCTCTTTCGCGCCGCCCAGGCCTGTGGCGCCTTCATCCTCGCCGCCATGCCCGGGATCGATGGCGATCATGCGCATGGTCGACGCCGGCTGTCCAAAGGAGGGCGGCAGCTCGGGAGGCGCCGGCGGAGACGGCGGCTGTGGCTGCTGCGGCGCCGCGGTCGGCGTGTCGGTTGGCGCAAGGAGATCGAGCACCAGCCGCATCGTGTCCTCGATTGGCTGCGACGTCGCCTTGAAGCCGGCGAAGCGCGGCCCGAGCTCCACGACGATCGTGGTGGCATCGGCGAGTCGGACGTTCTGGACGAGACCGCCGCTGGCTGGACTCTGCGGCAGCAGCGCGGCGGGCGCGTCGAGCGCATCGGCGTCGAACTGCACGGTGATGCGATCGTCGGCCTGCGACACCACGCTGTTTGCGCGCGGCGTCGCGTCGATGGTCAACCGCGCCGACGGGCCGAGCGTATCGTACCGCGCGGCGATCCGCGGCACGCGGAGATCGCCGACGACGAGCAGGCGAGAAGGCTTTCGAAGATCGATGCGGGCGTCGTAGATCGGCGCGAGCGCGCGGCTGATGAACTCCACCGGCACGAGCCACCGCGCGCCGCTGCGCGACGGCGGCGAGGGCAGCGAGATGAGCCGCCCCGCGACCGATGCCAGCGTCTGGTCCGGCGTGAGGACGATCGTGCGGCCCTTGTAGCTGACCGTGATCGCCCCGAGCGATTCCTGCACCGACAGCTGAAAGGTCGTCGCGAGATCGTCGAGCCCGACCAGCTCCTGATCGCCGGAGACGACGAGCGGCAGCGAGCGGCGGCCTTCACGCGTCAACAGCGACAGCGACGGGGCCGGCGCGGTCTGAGTGGACACGACCGCGATCAGACCAACGGCAAGCGTGGCGACAGAAAGAACGGACGAGCAGAAACGGGAGCGCGGTCTCAATGGAATCTCGAGGACTCCATTGTACCGCGCCCCTGCAGACGGCCTGCGCTGTGCGCGCGCGTCAGTCGACGATTCGTCGCGCGGCGGCCAGTCCGAGGATCAGGAACACCAAGAACAGGATCAGGAACAACCCTGCCAGAAACTTGGCGATCGCGAACGACGCGCCGGCGATGGTCGTGAAGCCGAGCAACGCGGCGAGAATGCCGACGACGAGAAAGACCAGCGCCATGTGGAGCATCGAATTCACCTCCCCCGCTGGAGAGGTTCTGCGAAACGCGTGCCGTATAAAGACCAGCGATGGTAACGTCAGCCGATGGACGCGTTTCTCCAGGCCGCCATAGAAGAGGCTGCGCAAGGGCTTGCGGAAGGCGGAATCCCAATCGGGTCGGTGCTCGTTCACCTCGGCCGCATCATCGGACGCGGACACAACCGGCGCGTGCAGCAGGGCAGCGCCGTCCTCCACGGCGAAATGGACGCGCTCGAGCGTGCCGGACGCCAGCCGG
>Ga0114129_10013707_pt1 | contig 11552 bp, 10 predicted proteins | sample RhiMetdeltSRZDD1_FD_80071 | JGI IMG/M metagenome (GOLD analysis project Ga0114129, IMG submission 80071) | Populus rhizosphere microbial communities from Tennessee, USA - Rhizosphere MetaG P. deltoides SRZDD1 (version 2) (version 2) | ecosystem: Host-associated > Plants > Roots > Rhizosphere >... | reverse complement strand
TTCAGTACATTCCCAAGTACCGATCCTTCAGTACATTCCCAAGTACCGATCCTTCAGTACATTCCCAAGTACCGATCCTTCAGTACATTCCCAAGTACCGCTCAATCTCCCACGGCGAGACGTGCTTGATGTAGTCCAGCCACTCCTCACGCTTGGCCGTCACGAAATGCTCGAAGAGGTGATCGCCAAGCGTTTCGCGCACGAGATCATCCTTCTCCAATTCGTCCAACGCTTCGTTCAGATTCCCCGGCAGCTCGTCGATCCGCAGGTGCCGCCGCTCGCGGTGGCTCATCTTGTAGATGTTCTTGTTGATCGGCGGTCCGGGATCGACTTTCTTCTCGATGCCGTCGAGGCCCGACCGCAGCATAACCGCGAGGGCGAGGTAAGGATTGCACGACGGGTCGGGCATGCGCAGCTCGATCCTCGTCCCACTGCCGCGCGTCGCGGGGACGCGGACGAGCGGGCTGCGATTCTTTTCGGACCAGGCGATGTTGGTCGGTGCTTCGTAACCCGGCACCAGGCGCTTGTACGAGTTGACCAGCGGATTCGTTATGGCGCAGAAGCCTTTGGCGTGTCGAAGGATGCCGCCGATGTAGTTCAGGCATGCTTCGCTCAGCTGCCATTGCGCTTTCGCGTCGAAGAAGATGTTCGTGCCGCCGGAGAAGAGCGACATGTGCGTGTGCATGCCGGAACCGTTGATGCCGTAAATCGGCTTCGGCATGAAGGTGGCGTGAAGGCCGTTGCGGATCGCGATGTTCTTCACGACGAACCTGAACGTCGTGATGTTGTCGGCGGTCGTCAGGACGTCGTCGTACCGGAAATCGATTTCGTGCTGGCCGGGCGCCACCTCGTGATGCGCCGCCTCGACGTGAAACCCCATCGCTTCGAGCGCCAGCACGATCTCACGCCGGACGTCTTCGCCCATGTCGATCGGGCTCAAATCGAAGTAGCTCGCAGCGTCGTGGGTCTCGGTGGTCGCGATGCCGTCCTTGGTCTGGAAGAGGAAGAACTCCGCTTCGGGCCCGGCGTTCAGCGCGTACCCCTTCGATGCGGCAAGGGCGATCACTTTCTTGAGGCAAGCGCGCGGATCCCCTGCGAACGGTTGGCCGTCGGGCGTAAAGATGTCGCAGATCATGCGCCCGACCTTCTCGCCGGTCGTTCCTGGCCACGGGAAGATCCGGAACGTCGCCAAATCGGGCCGTAGATACATGTCCGATTCCTCGATCCGGACGAAGCCCTCGATCGACGACCCGTCGAACATGATTCTCCCGTCGAGCGCCTCCTCGAACTGGCGATCTGGGATTTCGACGTTCTTGATGGTGCCCAGGATGTCGGTGAACTGCAGGCGCATGAACTTCACCTTTTCGCGTTCGGTGCGTTCGAGGATTTGCGCCTTCGTTTCCCGTGGAGGGCCAGGAGTCTTCGCCATAAAGCGAAATTGTACAGTCGGTGGCCGATAGTCGGTTGACGACCGACTATCCTTGCGCCGCTTTTGGCTCAGGAACGGCGGTTGCCGGTGTCTCTACGAGGACGCCGGCGAGGTGCGCGGCGACGATGGTCGCAAGAGCCTGAGCGCTTTCCGAGGCTTCTCCGCCACCTTGAACTTCGGCCGAGAGCGCGCCGATGCAGCCGTCCGCCGCGAGAATTGGCGCCACGATGGCCCCAGCCGCACCGCCGGGGCGCGAGAGGACGATCTGCATCTGTCCAGTCCGATACGCATTGCCGGCGGCGTTGTCGGCAGAGCGCGGAACCGGCGGCATCCGCGACAACGCCTGCGCGCTGTAGCCGTGGGCCAGGATCGGGTGGAGGTCGGAACCGGCGGCGTTACCCAACCACACGACGACACCGCTGGCATCCATCAGCGTGGCGGTGCGTCCGAGGAGTCGGCCCATCTCGTCGGCGTCGCGCACACGACCGAAGTCTGTCGCAAGGGAAGCCGCCGCCTTGAGGACCGTCGCCTGTCGACTTGTCGGCGCGGCGTCCGTTTTGGCAATGGACGGCTGCAGCGCGATCGATCGGATCGAGAGACCCGTGTCGGCCATTTCCGCTTGGCCGGGGGCCCGGGGGATGGGAATCAGGAGGAGGAGCACGAGCACGGCTAAGCCAGCGGCGCCTCCGGCCGCGTACATTTCCTTGCCTCGCAGCGCCGCTTCGACGAGGTCGAATGCCTGATGCTCGGCTGATCGCGCCGTGTCGACCTGGCGCGCGGCCGTTGCCGCCGCCTCGCCCCCCTCGGTGAAGATGACGTCGGCCGCCATCAAATTCTGCCCGCCGTTGATGTAGTCGCGCGCCCGGCGGTCGATACTGCCGAACTCTCCGACCGTGGCGGCCGCTTCGTCGAGCGCCGTCTTTGCGCCGCCGCTGACGGGCGATGCGCGCAGCGCCGTCAGCGTCGCCGTCACCGATTCGTGCAGCGTCGTCACTTTAGGCATCCAGTACGCAATGCCTTGTCCCTCGGCGACATATGCCTGTTGCCCTACACGGAGCTCCGCGAGCGCATCGGTGGCCTCGCGCGTACGCACGTCGAATGCGCGAAGCGTCGATTTCATCGTGGCGAGCTGCTGTTCGGTCTTGAAGAGGAGGAAGGAAGCGGCACCGATGGCGACCAGGGTCGCCGCGCCGAATATCAGTCGCGCCGCTCGTGATCGCATCGCGCCGGAGGCCAGAGTATCATAAGCGCCGCCATTATGACGCGCATCACCGACACACATGTAGACGGCGCAGAACGGATTCTCACGGCGGATGCGACCGCATTCGTCGACGATCTCTCGCGCCGATTCACCAGTCGAATCGACGAGCTGCTCGAGCGCCGGCGTACGGTTCAGGAACGTTTCAACCGTGGGGAGAAACCGGACTTCTTGCGCGAGACCGCAGCGATTCGTGCAGGTGAGTGGAAGGTCGCGCCCGCTCCAGCCGATTTGCGCGACCGCCGCGTGGAGATTACCGGTCCCGTCGACCGCAAGATGATCATCAACGCGCTGAACTCCGGCGCGCAGGTGTTCATGGCCGATTTCGAGGATGCCACGTCGCCCACGTGGGCGAACGTTGTGGGCGGCCAGGCAAACTTGATGGACGCCGTGCGGCGAACGATTGCCTATACTGCGCCGGAAACAGGCAAACGCTACGCCCTGAAACCGCCCTTGGCGACCCTGCTGGTTCGCCCCCGCGGCTTCCATTTGGTCGAGCAGCATTTCGAGGTCGATGGCCGGCCGGTTCCGGGAATGCTCTTCGACTTTGGCATGTATCTCTACCACAACGCGGCGGCGCTCAAGGCGGCGGGGACCGGGCCGTATCTCTACCTGCCGAAGATCCAGAGCCACCTCGAAGCGCGCTTGTGGAACGACATCTTTGTCCACGCTCAACAGGCGCTCGGTATCCCGCGCGGGACGATCAAAGCGACGGTGCTCATCGAGACGCTTCCGGCCGCATTCGAAATGGATGAGATCCTGTACGAGCTGAAGGATCACAGCATTGGCCTGAACTGCGGACGATGGGACTATATTTTCAGCTCCATCAAAACGCTGCGAAACGATCCGTCGTTCGTGCTGCCCGATCGCGGCCAGGTCACGATGGAAGCGCCGTTCCTGAGGTCGTACACGCAGCTCCTGATCAAGACCTGTCACCGCCGCGGTGCGCACGCCATGGGCGGCATGGCGGCGCAGATTCCAATCAAGGACGACGCTGACGCGAATGAGAAGGCGCTCGAGAAGGTTCGTGCCGACAAGCTGCGTGAGGTTCGCGAGGGGCACGACGGCACTTGGGTGGCGCATCCTGGGCTTGTACTGGTGGCCAAACAGGTGTTCGATGAAGGCATGCCCGGGCCGAACCAGCTCGAACGTATGCGAGACGACGTCACCGCTTCCGCGGCCGCGCTGGTCGAGCCGCCGCGCGGCACGCGGACGGAGGCCGGTCTGCGGCTGAACATTCGGGTCGGCATCCGTTATCTCGAAGCCTGGCTGAACGGCCAGGGAGCGGTCCCGATCTATAACCTGATGGAAGACGCGGCCACCGCCGAGATCTCACGGACCCAGATATGGCAGTGGATCCACCATGGCGCGGCCCTCGAAGACGGCCGGACGGTGACGCGAGCCTTCGTGAAGCAGTTGATCGCGGAGGAAGCCGGTGACCGCCGCCAGGATGCGCGGGCCCTGTTCGAGGAAGTGGCGACCTCCTCGGAATTGCAGGATTTCCTCACCTTACCTGCGTATGATGTGCTCGTAAAGGGCCGGGTCTAGGAAGTCATACAACGGGAGGGAAGATGCGTTCTGTCGTCTTCGGCCTTATTCTCGCCAGTCTCGTCATCGTCGACACCGGCGCGCAAACCCCGACCGCCGCTCCTCGGAGCGCTCAGCGCAACGTCGAAGGGCAGAACCCGTCGGATGAATTCCGCACCAACACGATGCGCCCGGTGATTCGCGGCCGGTCGATGGCAGCCGCCTCGATGAAACCGGAAGCGACGCAAGCCGCCGAACGCATCCTGCAGGCCGGTGGCAATGCCTTCGATGCGGCCGTTGCCTCCCAGGCCGTACTCGGCCTCGTCGACGCCGCCAGCAACGGCGTCGGCAGCGACGCCGTCATTCTGGTCTACGACGCAACAGCCAAGACGGTTGTATCGATCAACGCGGAAGGGACAGCGCCGAAGCTCGCCACGATCGAGTGGTACCAGAAGAACCAGGACAGCAAGCTTCCACAGAGCGACACGCTCCTCTCGGGCACCGTTCCCGGCGTCGTCGACGCCTGGTATCTGCTTCTGGATCGCTGGGGAACGATGACGTTCGCACAGGTGCTGAAGCCAGCCATCGAGATGGCGGAGAACGGCTTCCCGATCGGTGAGCGGATGGCGAGTGCGATTGCCGGATCGAGAAAGCTTCGCAAGTATCCGACGAGCATGAAGGTCTATTATCCGGGCGGCGAGGCGCCGAAGGCCGGCGAGATCTTCAGGAATCCTGACCTGGCGCGCACGCTTCGGAAGCTCGTAGAGGCCGAACAGGCGAGCGCCGCGAAGGGCCGTCACGAGGCGCTGAAGGCGGCGCGCGATCGCTTCTATAAGGGCGACATCGCGCAGGCGATGGCGAAGTTCTCGGAGGCCGAGGGTGGCTTGTTCCGCTACGACGATTTCGCGTCGTATACCGCGAAATTCGAGGCGCCTGTTTCGGTCGACTATCGCGGCTACCGCGTCTACAAGAACGCGTCAGCGAATCAGGGTCCCGCCGAGTTGTTCGCTCTGAATATCCTGGAGGGCTACGACCTCAAGTCGCTGCGCCACAACAGCGCCGATTACATCCACACGAGCGTCGAAGCGGTGAAGCTGGCGATGGCGGACCGGGAAAAGTATCTGGGCGACGCAGACTTCATCCAGATTCCGTTCGACGGCCTGCTATCGAAGGAGTACGCGCGCGAACGCCGAGCGCTAATCGATCCTGCCCGCGCCTCGCTCGAGCTCCGTCCGGGTACCGCCGAGAAGTTCACCAAGACCACGGCACCGCTCGATCGCCCGGTACACATCAACCTCGAAGGAGAAGCGGACCACGAAGGCGACACCAGCTACCTCGCCGTGGTCGACAAGGATCGCAACATGGTGAGCTTCGAGCCGAGCCTCCACAGCGGGTTCGGCACTGGCGTCGTCATGGCCGATCTCGGGTTCATCTTCAATTGCCGCGGCGACTATTACTCGCTCGTCGCCGGCGAAGCCAACGCGCTGGCGCCCGGCAAGCGGCCGCGCAGCACGTTGCAAAGTACGCTGATCATGAAGGACAGCAAGCCGTTCATGATCGTCGGCAGCCCCGGCGGCGACGACCAGGTCTTCCGCACGCTTCAGACGCTTCTGAACGTCGTCGACTTCGGCATGAACGTGCAGGCAGCGATCGAGGCGCCGCGCTGGGCGACACGCAGCTTCCCGGCCTCGCCGTTCCCGCACACGATGTATCCAGGGGAGATGTCGGTAGAGCAGCGCGTTCCCGAGACCGTCCGCGACGCGCTCACGAAGCGCGGGCACAAACTGCGCGTCTCCGGCCCGTGGACGATGGGATCGCTGGCCGCGATCGTCGTGGATCCGAAAACGGGCGTGCTGAGCGCAGGGACCGACCCGCGCGTGGATGCTTACGCTGTCGCGTGGTAACTCTTGACTGCGGATTGCGGATTCAATCGAACATCAATCCGCAATCCGCAATCCGCATTTCGAAATGCTCAGCGTTAGTCGTCAAGGTCTTCCCTAAAAACCGGCTGACCGGGATCAACTCTTCCGTCGACGACGGCGGCGATCAGCCGCTCGTACGCCGTCGTTGCGACCGGCAGCGTCGGGTATCCGCGCTCCCATTGCAGCGACCCGCTTCCTGAGTAGATCAACGTGAAGTAACGCCCTGACGCGTACTGCAGCTCGAGCAGGTGGCTGGGCGTCTCGGGGTCGCCTTTCTGGCCGAGGACGTCCATCAGCGCAACGGTCCACGATCGCCCTTTGCGATCGGTGACGACGCGGCGTTCGACGTATTCCCAGTCGTCAAGGGACCACATAAAAAGGGCTGGCTAGGCGGAAGAGGAGCTCGATGAAAGGAGCTCGTGGAGCGCGCGGGCGATTTGTGCGCCGGTGAACGGCTTCGGGATCAGAAGGACATGCTCGGCATTTCTGGCCCGAAGGCTGGCGTCTGCCTTCTCCGGAGTATCGCTGACGATCACGATCGGCAACGTCGCGCGGTTCCCGTCGGCCCTCACGGCGTCGAACAACGACGCGCTCATCTCGAACACCGAGCAGTCGAGCACAACGGCGTCGGCGCGATGCTCGTCGATCAGCTCGTTGACGGCAGTGTCGTAGCCGCTCGCGACGACCTCGAAGCCGCGGTCGAGCAGCGCAAAGGTCAGGAGCTCCGCGATTTCCGGCGTGTCGTCGATGAGCAGAATACGGGCCACGGTCGTTGCGGAGCTCACGTCCTTTGCTCGAGCCGCTTCTTTTTTCCAGCAGCTGGTTCAAGATCCAATACCCAGATGCGTCCGCCGGCCGTGTAGTAGGCGCGGCGATCGTTCTCGATCGTCGCGCCCCAGGCTTCGAGCGTCCGCATCTGAAACGTATACCCTTCGAAATTCTTGCGGGCGTGGTCCAGCACCTCGTTCGTGTGCCAGTTGTCAGTGAGGATCGCGTCGCCGCCGTGCACGCGGAGGACCGTGTAGAACTTATCGTGGACCGCCTCCGGCCTCACGTCACGCGTCGAGCCTCGTTTCTTGCCTTCAGAGACGATGTAGCTCTCTTGCAGGGCGGGTTTGTCGCTCATACCGTTTGCGCGACCGCGGCGGCCGCCTCCGCTGATGCCATGTCGATCAGCGCCTTCGGATCGGTGGCGCGAACCAACGCTTCCGGCAACGCCACGCCCATCATCTGCCACTGCTGGTTCGCGAATCGCTGCAGCGTCGCGATGTGATCGGCATGCAGATGTCCGAAGCGCCCTTGCAGCTTCAGGTATTCCGACACCGGCCGCATCGCCTGCGGCCGGAAGCTGTAGTCGTACTCACGCTTCTCGTTGTTCCATTCCCAGATCGGATACAGCCCGCATTCGACAACGAGGCGGCCGAGATCGATCGACCGCGGCGTCTCGTACACGAACCCCTTCTGGCAGGGCGTGTAGATCATCAGGAACGAGGCGCCCTTGTAGTTCAAGCCTTTGCGCACCTTGTTCATCAGGTCGATCGGATAGCCGACGCTGGCCGTCGCCACGTAGCAGTGCGGATGCCCGGCCGCCATCATGCGCGCGAGATCCTTCGGGAACAGCGTTTTCGCTTCCGGAACCATCGGCCCGGGCGGCGAGAACGTCGTCATTCCACCATACGGCGTCCGCGAGGATGCCTGGATGCCGGTGTTCGCGTACTGCTCGTTGTCGTAGCAGATGATCAGGCAGTCGTGATTCCGATAGAGCGCACCGGAAATCGACGCGAGGCCGATGTCGGACGCGCTGCCGTCGCCCGCCTCGCAGATGATGTTCGGGAACGCCCCCTTCCATTTGCCTTTGCGAATCATCGCCTCGTAGGCGGCGGCGACGCCGGCCGTGAAACTGCCCGCGCTGCCGATTTGCGTGTGCGCCCACGGCACGTTGTACGGCGTGCACAGATACGAGCTGTTGGCGACGTACATGCACCCGGTAGGCCCGACCAGGATGGTGTTGTCGCCGGATGCCTTGCTCGTCATCCGGTACTGGATCGACGGACCGCATCCAGCGCACGTGCGATGACCCGGGACGAACGGCTCGGTCTGCGGCAAATCAGGGTTGTAGAACCGCGCGCCCTGATTCGGGCTTCCGAGCATCGGCAACATCTGGCGTTCAATTTCAACGACCGGCATCACAGCCTCCAGTTACTATTGCAATCGATCCTATTCCTCAAACCCCACCCAATGTGTCCGCTTCTCGATCTTGCCGCGCTTCTGGACTTCGAGCATCTTGTTCGTCATCCAGTAGAACTCTTTCAGGACGATCGCTTCGCCACCCATGCCGGCCATGAACGAAAAGACGAGCGGGCGCTTCGGGCTCTCGTAGAGCGCCGCGCACGCCTCGGCATACAGCGACCCGCCGCTGCTGACGCTGCCGAGGCCCATGTTGGTCTCGATGACGCCGACGACCTTGAACTTACTGAGCGACGCCGCCACTTGTTCGGTGGGGTAGGGCCTGATCGTTCGCAGTCGCACCATGCCGACCTTGGCGCCGCGCTCACGCATGTGCCGAATCGCGTGCCGCGCGGTGACGGCGTGGCCGCCCTGCAAGAAAAAGACGACGTCCGCGCCGTCCGTCATGAACTCCTCGACCCATGGGTCGTAGCGACGGCCGAAGATGCGCGCGAACTGATCGTGGACCTCTTCGATCACTGGCATTGCGCCTTCCATCGCGCGCGCGCGCTCGAGCTGCAGCGGCGGACCCTGCTCGGGCATGATCTGCGGCCCGTGTGATACCGGGTGCCTCGGATCCAGCGGATACGGGTGCTTGTACGGCGGCAGGAATTCGTTGACCTGGCCCTGGTCCGGCAGCTCCACGTCGGTCGTAATGTGCGAGACGAAGAAGCCGTCCTGACACACCATCTGCGGCAGCAGCACGCGCGGGTCCTCGCCGATCCGGAACGCCATCAGGTGGTTGTCGAACGCCTCCTGCGCATCGCAGGACCAACCCATCAGCCAGCCCATGTCGCGCGTGGCCAGTGCATCGGTGTGCTCCGATCCGAAGTCGCCGGGTGGGTCGAGCGTCCGGTCGGCGATCATCATCTGGACCGGCATGCGGCTCCCCGAGATCGGCGAGTACAGCTCGTACGCAAAGTGCACGCCGACGCCCGAGCTGCCCGTGAACACGCGCGCGCCGCTCGACGCAGCGCCATGCGCGATGCTCAACTGCGAGTGCTCGCTGTCGGCGACGATGTACTCGGCGTCCAGCTCGCCGTTCGCCACCATCTGCGCCAGCGCCATCATCGTGGCGGTGTACGGACGGATCGGATACGCCGCGATGACGTCGACGTCGGCATACTTTGCCGCCTGGGCCGACGCGACGCAGCCGTTGATGCGAACCTTTTTCTTCGTGCCTGCGACAGTTGCCATATGAAGATCCTCGTCATGGCTGATGGCACACGGTAAATGATCGATGGTTGGCCCATCAGCCATCCACCATGCCATCAGCCATGAGCCATGTCTATTTCCATTTCTCGATGTCCTTCGGCGTCTGCTGCGGAACAGCTTGTAGCTGCGCCGCCTGCCGTCCGTGCAAGCCCTGCGTGATTGCGAACGCGGTGTCCATTCGCACAACGCCCGTATCGAAATCGAGCTCGGGAACCCCTTCGAGGCAGCCGGTCGGACACTCTTCGATGCAGACGCGGCACCCCTTGCAGTAGTCCACCAGGATTTTGTACAGACCGTTCGACCGATCCAGCCGGACGATGCACGGCTCGGGGCATACGAGATAACAGTTGTCGCAGGCGTTGCAGGTGCCGCAGCTGAAACAGCGCGCCGCCTCGTCCATCGCCTGCTCTTCGGAGTACGCCTGGATGACTTCCTCCTGCGTGCGCCGGCGGCTCACCGGCGGCAGCATCGCCTGCTGCACGCGCGGGAACTTCGGGAAGTACGTCATGTTCATCCGGGCGAGATCCGTGATCACGTCGATCGAGACCATCCGCTCCTGCAACGGTTCGCCGCGAAGCACCTTGTCGAGATTGAACGCGACGCGTTTGCCGTCGCCGACCGCGTTGACCACCATCAGCGGTTGACCCAAACCGAGCTGGACGACGTCTCCCGCCGCGAAGAATTTCGTGTCGCCAAGCCGCCCGAACCGGTCGATCTTGATCGTGCCGCGCTCGGTCTTGAATCGATCCGGCAGCCACTTCAGCGCCGCATGCTGACCGACGGCGACAATCACGTTGTCGACCGCAACACGTGCAGAGGGAGCCTCGCGATCGATCGCAATCGGCGACGCGTTGATCGCGCCGGTGAAGCGGGCAGGATGGAGCTGCAGTGCGTCCACTTTGCCGTTGCCGAGAACGGAAGTCACCGCGAGGCCGTGCATCAGCTCGACCCCTTCCTCGAGCATGTCGTGGAGATCTTCAGGCACGCACGGCATCTCCGCCTTGTTGCCTTCCACGGTGATCATCGTGACTTCCTCGGCGCCCTGGCGGAGCGCTTCGCGCGCGCAGTCGATCGCCGTGTTGCCCCCGCCGATGACCGCGACGCGAGGTCCGAGCTTCACCTTCGACGTCCCCATGCCGATGTCGCGCAGGAAGGGAAGTCCGTACAGGACCCCGTCCTTGTTTTCGCCCTCGGCCCGGACGCTGTTCGGCTCGGTCAGACCAACCGCGAGGATGCAGGCGTCGTAGTTCTTCTCGAGGTCGTCCCAGCTGACGTCCTTGCCGATCTCGGTGTTGGTCTTGATCGTGATGCCGAGCTCCACGAGTCGCTCGATTTCACGATCGAGGACGTGCTGCGGGAGCACCCAGTCGGGAATGCCGCCGCGATTGAGGCCGCCGGCCCTTGGCGATTTCTCGAAGACAGTGACCGCGTACCCGAGGCGCGCGAGCTGATAGGCCGCGCTGTGTCCGGCCGGCCCGGATCCGACGACCGCCACCTTTTTGCCATTCGGCGCGCCAGCCTTCACCACATCGCGCGGCAGCGCCTGCCCGAGATCCCCCAGGAATCTTTCGACCGCGCGGATCGAGATGGCCTCGTCGTACTTGCCTCGATTGCACGCCTGCTCGCAGGGGTGATAGCAGACGCGCCCCGTCACCGATGGAAACGGCATGTCTTCCTTGATCAGCGCGTAGGCGTCGAGATACTTGCCGCGCTTCACGAGGTCGAGATAGCCCTGGATCTTCTCGTTCGTGCCGCACGCGTTGTTGCACGGCGGCATCTTGTCGCGGTAAACGGGTCGAATGGCGCGCCAGTTCCCAGTCGGAAACAGGTCCTGGCCTTTCTGCTGTGACGGCGCCGGCGTGATGCCCGCGAACGGCACCTGAAGCCAATCGGGAATATGAGTGCCCTTGGTCGACATGAGTACCTTTCAGCAATTGGTGAATTGGTGAATTGGTGAGTTGGGGAATTGGTGATT
>Ga0114129_10013706_pt1 | contig 11552 bp, 7 predicted proteins | sample RhiMetdeltSRZDD1_FD_80071 | JGI IMG/M metagenome (GOLD analysis project Ga0114129, IMG submission 80071) | Populus rhizosphere microbial communities from Tennessee, USA - Rhizosphere MetaG P. deltoides SRZDD1 (version 2) (version 2) | ecosystem: Host-associated > Plants > Roots > Rhizosphere >... | reverse complement strand
GCAAAGCGAACGGGTACGCTCCAATATCGCGACGATTCGAACTGTGACTCTTAACCCCGGCGAACGAGAATTACAAGTCTGGTTTGGAATCACTCGGTTCTATTGTTCTGCAAGGAGATCTCTCGCCCATTTGGCTAGGAGGGCGACGACTCTAATAAAAGTGTGAGATTTCGAAAGGACAATCTCGGCGAGAGATTGCGATTGACCCGAATGTGTCATAACCTTGCGTCTTCAGGGCGAGGAACAAGAACAGCGACGGAGCAAAAAGGCCGATCGGTCAACTCGATGCCTTATTGATCGGCAACCGGGAGTTGATGAGTTGCGCGCCCGGAACAAGACCTCGCTGCGCGTTCTGACATCAACCCGTTTTGCTCGGCAGAGGTGATGGCGTGAAGAGCAGGGTGTTAATACTGATTGGAGGAGTTGTGCTGGCGGCCTCCTGTGTGGTCTTTGCCCAGGACCCAAAACATCAAGCACCCATCGACTTCAACCGCGAAATTAGGCCGATTCTATCCGACACCTGTTTCGCTTGCCACGGACCTGACCCGACGCAACGAATGGCGGGCCTTCGATTCGACACCAAAGAAGGCGCCTTCGCCAAAGCCGGAGTGATCGTTCCCGGTGACTCCTCGAACAGCCGGTTGATTAAACGCATCGCCGCTACTGAACCCGAAATGCGCATGCCGCCGCCAGCATCGGGTCGAACGCTGAGCGCCAAACAGATCGAGCTGTTGCGACGCTGGATAGACGAGGGGGCAAAGTGGGATACGCACTGGGCCTACGTGACGCCGAAACGACTTGAGCCTCCCAGCGTGACCAACCCCGCGTGGCCGCGCAATGCGATTGATGACTTTATCCTCGCCCGCCTCGAACGCGAAGGGCTGAAGCCTTCGCCTCCGGCCGACAAGATCACCGTGCTTCGCCGCGTGACTCTCGATTTGACTGGACTGCCGCCCACACCGGCCGAGACCGATTCGTTTCTCAAAGACACTTCGCTCGATGCCTATGAGAAGCGTGTGGATCAACTGCTCAGCTCCCCGCATTACGGCGAGCGCATGGCTATGCAGTGGCTGGACCTTGCTCGCTACGCCGACACCCACGGCTACCACATCGACAGCCACCGTGACATGTGGCGCTGGCGCGATTGGGTGATCAATGCGTTCAATCGCAACTTGCCGTTTGACCAGTTCACGATCGAACAACTGGCCGGCGATCTGTTGCCGGGCGCCACCGTCGAACAGAAGATCGCGTCGGGCTTCAACAGAAACCACATGATCAATTTCGAGGGTGGAGCGATCCCTGAAGAGTATCAAGTCGAGTATGTCGTCGACCGCGTCGAGACAACCTCAAATGTCTGGATGGCTACAACATTGGGCTGCGCTCGCTGTCACAGTCACAAGTACGATCCAATCACGCAGAAAGAGTTCTATCAATTCTTCGCCTTCTTCAACACCGTCTCCGAGGAGGGACTCGACGGAAGAACAGGCAATGCAAAACCCCTTTTGCCGCTTCCTTCTCAGGAGCAGAAGACGAGACTTGAAGAACTGACTTCCGCAATTAGAGCTAAAGAGGATGCGCTGTCAGAAAAGGAAGTAGCACCTCTTCAGGAGAAATGGGAGAAGTCCCTGGTCGGCAAAATCGCCGAGTCTCCCCAAAATGGACTGACTGCCCACTATGAACTCGACGGCAACTTCTCGGATGTGTCGGGCCGGTATCTACACGGGCGAACTGTCAGGGGCGATCCGACATTCGGCTCCGGGCAGGTCGGAAAGGCGGTCAGCTTCGATGGCGATTCGCAGGTGAGCTTCGGACGCGTGGGCGCGTTCGAGCGTTCAGACCCTTTCAGCCTGGCGGCGTGGCTGCGCGGAAACGGCAACACGCCGATCGCCGCAATCCAAAAGATCGATGACCCGGACACTCGCCGCGGCTACGAGTTCCTCTTCGATGACCTCGAGCTAGTCGGCATTCAAAGGCGCGCGGCACATCTCACGATCAGGCTTACTTCGCATTGGCCTGACAACGCCATTCAAATAAGAACGACTAAGAAGCTCACGCTGGGAGACTGGTATCACGTCGCGCTCACTTATGACGGCTCGGCCAGAGCAGCCGGCTTGCGGCTCTACATCAATGGCAAGCTCCATCAGACTGAGGTTCTTCAGGACAATCTCTCAGGCAGCATCAAGACAGATGCCGAGCTGCAGGTCGGAAACAAGGACTTAGGAAAACCGTTCAGGGGCAATATCGATGATCTGCGATTGTACGAGCGAATGCTGAGCAATGCTGAAATCGAGCAGCTTGCGATTCATTATCCGATTCAGACAATCCTCTCGGGGGTCTCCGGCAAAAGATCGAAAGACGAGAACGCGCGGGTCCGAGACTATTTCCTCACCTACTCGGCGCCCGATGCCCTGCAAAAACTCTACGCGGAGTCGAAGGACCTGAGGAAGCAAAAGGAAGCGCTAGATCAAGCGGTCCCAACCGTGATGGTGATGTCCGAAATGGAGAAGCCGCGTGAGACTTTCGTTCTCGGCCGCGGGGACTACCGCAACAAAACCGACAAGGTAACGCCTAGCGTGCCCGCTGCGCTTTCGCCGCTTCCGCAAGGCGCGCCCGCCAATCGACTCGGCCTGGCTAAGTGGCTAGTGTCACCCTCGCATCCGCTGACCGCGCGGGTCGCGGTGAACCGCTACTGGCAGATGTACTTCGGCGTCGGTGTGGTGAAGACCGCTGAGAACTTCGGCATACAGGGCGACCCGCCGGTACATCCCGAACTGCTGGACTGGCTTGCAACAGAATTCATCCGGACAGGTTGGGACGTGAAAGCGATGCAGCGGCTGATCGTAACATCGGCAACGTATCGTCAGTCGTCAAGAGTCGGACCTGCTCTGCTGGAGAAGGACCCCGAGAATCGTTTGCTGGCGCGGGGACCTCGATTGCGGCTGTCGGCGGAGTCAATCCGCGACAATGCTCTGGCAGTGAGCGGCCTACTCAATACCGACATCGGCGGCCCGAGCGTCTTTCCTTATCAACCGAAAGGCCTGTGGGACGAGCTGGCGTTCGGCGATGGTTTCTCCGCTCAGTCGTTTACGCCGAGCACGGGCAAGGATCTGTACCGGCGAAGTATGTACACATTTTGGAAGCGCACGGTTCCGCCGCCTCAGCTTACAACGTTTGATGCGCCTGACCGCGAGAAGTGCACGGCTCGTCGCGCGTTGACCAATACTCCGCTGCAAGCACTTGTGTTGATGAACGACCCGACCTATATCGAAGCGGCACGGTGGTTGGCACAGGGGGCAATGACGGAGGGCGGAAGGGATGCCGCCGGCCGGATCAGCTTTGCCTTTCGGAGAGCAACGGCGCGGTTGCCCTCAACGAAAGAGATTCGCGCGCTCCGCGTTCTGTTTCAGCAGGAACTTGCTCGCTACCGTGGCGACAAGAAGGCAGCTCTCGAGTTACTGAGCGTGGGCGAATCGAAATGGGATGCGAAGCTCGATGCATCCGAGCTTGCTGCGTGGACGATCGTGGCAAGTGCGATACTGAATTTAGACGAGACGATTACAAAGGAGTAGCGGCAAGTCCGGTAGGGCCTTTGGCGTCTTCGCGGTTCTTTGTGTCTTTGCGAGAAACGCGGATTTGGAAACCCGGTTTCGCGCAAAGACGCAAAGACGCGCAAAGAAGCAAAGAACAAATATGGACCTCAAGCGAGAACTCGAACTCACCTTAACGCGGCGCCAACTCTTTGGCCTTGCGAGCAGCGGCATCGGAGTCGCCGCTCTCGCTTCGCTGCTCGAGCCAATCGTGTTCGCCGATACTCAGTCAGACAGAGATCCCAAGACTGGTGGACTCGCCGGGCTTCCGCATTTCGCGCCCAAGGCTAAACGAATCATCTTTCTTCATCAGTCGGGCGCGCCTTCGCAGATGGACTTGTTCGACTACAAACCCAAACTCCAACGCTATCACGCCACGGAGCTTCCCGATTCGGTTCGAATGGGCCAACGAATAACCGGAATGACTTCGGGCCAGACGTCTTTCCCGGTTGTAAACTCGCTTTTCAAATTCAGCCAGCACGGCCAATCGGGCGCCTGGCTCAGCGAGCTGCTCCCGCATACCGCGAAGATCGTCGATGAAATCACGATCATCAAGAGCATGAATACCGAGGCCATCAACCACGATCCCGCGATCACCTTCATCCAGACCGGCAGCCAGCAGCCCGGCCGTCCAAGCCTCGGGTCGTGGGTCAGTTACGGGCTGGGCAGCGAAAACCAGAACCTGCCCTCGTTCGTCGTGCTGCTGTCAGTTGCCAACGCCATCAACACCGATCAACCGCTGTTTTCGCGCCTGTGGGGAACCGGGTTCCTGCCGTCGAGTTATCAGGGCGTGCGCTTTCGCGGGAGCGGTGAGCCGGTGCTCTACCTTGACGACCCGCCGGGCATCAACAAGACCACCCGCCGCCAGATGCTCGATGCAGTTGTGAGACTGAATAGAATCAAGTCAGAATCTTACGGCGATCCCGAAATTGAGACCCGCATCGCGCAATACGAGATGGCCTATCGCATGCAGACTTCGGTACCGGACTTGATGGACCTGTCGAAGGAACCCGCCCACATCTTTGAGATGTATGGTCCGGATTCGCGAAAGCCCGGGACCTACGCGGCAAATTGCCTGCTCGCGCGGCGGCTGGCCGAGCGTAACGTTCGATTCATTCAGCTCTACCATCGCGGTTGGGACCAGCACAACGATCTGCCTCGCGACATTGCGTTGCAGTGCAAGGGGACCGATCAGGCTTCGGCGGCGTTGATCCTTGACCTGAAGCAACGCGGACTGCTCGACGACACGCTGGTAGTGTGGGGTGGAGAGTTTGGCCGGACAATCTACTGCCAGGGCAAGCTGACTGAGAACAATTACGGCCGCGATCATCACCCTCGCTGTTTCACCATGTGGCTGGCGGGTGGCGGAATCAAGCGAGGCGTGACACTTGGGGAGACGGATGACTATTCATACAACGTCGTATCGGACCCGGTGCACGTGCATGACTTGCAGGCCACGATCCTGCATTGTCTCGGCATCGATCACAAGCAGCTCACATTCAAGTTCCAGGGCCGGCACTTCAGGCTTACGGACGTGCACGGCGAAGTAGTCGGCAAGATACTAACGTGATCAACGGGCCTGACCAGCAACGCTTGGTGGCCGGACCCGCCAAGCGTATGCAAGGTCGAGGGCTCGCGTTAGAACACCACTGTCCAGCCCTCCTTCTTCGCCTGCTCTTCCGTATAGGATACGCCATCAACCTTGAGGCCCTTCTTGTCGAGCAGAGTGATAATCCCGCCTTTGTTGCCGAGTTGCACGGTCGGCTGCAGCGCGATTACCCGAGTGGCACCAGCGTTGATCGAACCGGACAGACCCTGCTTGTGTTTGAGTTTGTCGGCGATTTGCCAGCCGTTCAGATCAATCGAGTTCGGAGTAGCATTCAGGATGCTAACCGTTTCGTGCTCCGGCGCGGGTCCTATTGGATTCACAAGCGCGCCGATGATGCGGACCGTGTGATCGGGCTCGGTAGGATCGGGCTCAGGCCCCGGCGGTGTCCCTGAGATCGTGTGACCCGTGTGATCGTCCGTGTGCCAGGCTTGCGACTGAAAGGCCAGGAAAATGGCGACCCATTGACTGGATGAAGGGAATTGAATCAACAACCCGCCATCTTGCCACACGCCGTCATCGCCGAGAAACGGCGCGACATTTCCCTGGTTCATATGAATGTCGTGAATGCCGTTTCCAGGTAAGAAGTTGAATATTTTGTCCTTTTTGGTTGGTTCAGGTCCCCACCGCTGGCCAAAGGAATAGACCTTCGCGTCAGGCTCGTCAATCGCCCGTTTGATAAAATGCTCGAGTTGGTCGCTCAAGTCATTGTCCGGTCCCGGCAGACTTGCAGGAAGGGTCCTCATGTCAATGCGCTTGAACAGATTGGCGCGGATGTAATCCAGAGCCTGTCCACCCGGGGCGCTCGTTAACGCGGTGAAGCCTTCAGACAGATCTGGAAGATGAGCCGTAATCGGATGCTGGAAATTGTCGGCTACCAGGAACAGCAATTCCGACGGGCTCGCCTGGGATTTGACATTCACGGCGATGCGGTAGTGCACTCCGCCGGCCTGAATGTGAACCTGGTAATGAGGAGAGGACTGGTTGTCCTCTCGTTTGGCGCCGATCGCTTTCCCTTTCAAGACTCCATAACGGGCTAGTGGCATACGAAGCTCCTTTCTCTTTCGGAAATTCAGTCTTACCGTGAGGAGTGCTTCCCACTGGACATGACGCAGAGTCCCGACCGCCCAATGCATAAACGTTCGCGGTGTTCCTGCTTTGAGCTCTTTGCGGACCTTGGCGACTTTGCGCGAAACCTTGCCTTAGTCCGAATCCCATTCGAGGTTTCGCGCAAAGTCGCCAAGGTCCGCAAAGAGCTCAAAGGAACACTAACGGAGGGGGATGAAACACCATCTCCCGGTATCCGAGCCTAACGCGACTCCTTCCATCTCCCTCGCGTGAAGTCGGGGAACCTGACCGACGCGCTTCCTTGCGCAACCGACATCTCGCTCAGCGGTCCGGGGGCGCTCACCGCCGCCGCATCGTACACATCCATATCCGGCGCCAGTCCTTCTCGCATGCACTGCATCAAGCGATAGATCATGATGAAATCCATGCCGCCGTGACCGCCTCGCTTGCGAGCCAAGTCGCCGATGTTCTTCCAAAGCGGATGCTCATATTGCTGCTTGTGCTTGTCAAGAGTCGTCCACTTCTCACCGCCCTCCTGACCGTCGAGATACAACCGTGGCGGGTAGTCACGAAAGACTCCCTTGGCGCCCGAGATTAGATTGATGCGGTCGTATGTGCGAGGAGTGCTCACTGTGTGTTGCAACATGATCGTTCGACCTTTGGCTGTCTTTATCAGGCTCGTGTTCATGTCTCCGCATTTGTATCTTTCTTTGCGCTTCGGGCTATCCGTAGGGATGTGACTGTCGCGGTACTGAGCAAGGCTGACTGACAGAGAGCTCATCGAAACCAGGTGATCAAATCGGTCGCCCCGATTCACATCCATGTACTGCGCGACCGGGCCGAGCCCGTGAGTCGGATAGAGGTTGCCGTCGCGAGTTATGTGCGGGAAGCGGCGCCATAACCCCTCGCTCTGATCCTCGAACAGCAGCCGGCGCAGATCGTGAATGTAGGCGGCCTCTCCGTGCAGGAGATCGCCGAATAAGCCCGCTCGCACCATGTTCAAGACCATCATCTCGTTGTAGCCGTAGCAGCAGTTCTCCATCATTATGCAGTGGCGGCGAGTCTTCTCCGAGGTGTCGACCAGCTCCCAGCATTCTTTCAAGGTCGTTGCGGCAGGCACCTCGACTCCGGTGTGCTTTCCGCTCTTCATCGCGGCGACCGCCATCGGCACGTGCCAATCCCACGGCGTCGCGATGTACACGAAATCCACGTCGTCGCGCTTGCACAGGTTCTCGAAATCGTGATCGCCGTTGAAGAACATCGCCGGCGCCTTTTGTCCTGACTTCTCGATCACACGCCCGGCGTTGATGCACTTGTCTTTCACGATGTCGCAGACGGCTGTGATTTGCACGCCGTCGACTCCAAGGAATTCGTCGAGCATGCTTGTGCCACGAGCGCCGGCGCCGATTATCCCTACGCGAATGATCGATCGCGGCTCGAACTTCATTCCGATTACGCTGCCATCCGGCGCCAGCCGGACCAGTTCCTCGGCAGCCGCTTGAGGCGAAAGAAGGTCCGTGAGCCCGAGCGTCGCGCCGGTGATTGCCGCAGACTTGAGCAAGTCTCTTCGAGAGATCTTTGAGCCGCTTTCTTTCATGCCGTTTCTCCTTGAGTATCGGTACGGTCTCCAGAGCGGCGAGCATAATCGAATTCAATCGAGAATGTAAGCGCAAGGTTCGTAGTCCGGCCTTCAGGCGGAAGTTTGTATCTTGATTTGGTCGGACCGCCGGATACCAACTTCCGCCTAAGGCCGGACTACGAACTGGCAGCACGAATCGCTTGGCTGCGTTAAGGATACGTTGCTAAGCTGCTGCCGCCCTTCTCGCGACCGTGACAAGGAGCTTACTCGAATGCACCTCACTACCCTGGACTGGATCATCGTTGTAGTCTCGATTGTAGTCTCGTTTCTTCCTGCCGTGCTGCTGGCGAAACGAGCAGGCTCGAACACCGCCGAGTTCTTTACCTCGGGCCGCTCCGCGCCATGGTGGCTGATCGGAGTGTCGATGGTAGCCACTACCTTCAGCACCGACACGCCAAATCTCGTCACCAACATGGTCCGCGAGAAAGGCGTTGCGAATAACTGGCTCTGGTGGGCGTTTCTGCTGACTGGAATGTTGACTGTCTTTTTCTACGCGAGAATGTGGCGGCGCTCAGGCGTGCTCACCGATCTGGAATTCTACGAGATTCGATATTCCGGCAAGCCGGCGAGCTTCGTCCGAGGCTTCCGTTCGATTTACCTCGGGCTCTTCTTCAACTGCGTCATCATGGCAACGGTGAACCTGGCAGCGGCGAAGATCGCTAGCGTGGTGCTCGGCTGGCCGATGAAGCAAACGCTGTTGATCTGCGCGGCGCTGAACATCGCGTTCGCCGCGACCTCGGGATTGTGGGGAGTATTGGTCACTGACTTTATTCAGTTCGGCATCGCGATGACCGGCTCATTCGCGGCCGCGTACTTCGCATTGAAGCAGCCGGAAGTGGGAGGGCTCGCCGGACTATTCGACAAGATCGATCCGAAGACTCTCAGTTTGATTCCCGATTTCGGCGACTGGGATATGACGTTGTCGGTCTTGATAATACCGATCACCGTCCAGTGGTGGTCGGTCTGGTACCCGGGCGCCGAACCGGGAGGCGGAAGCTATATCGCTCAGCGAATGCTGGCGGCGAAAAGCGAAAAGGATGCGCTCGCGGGCACTCTTCTGTTCAACGCCGCGCATTACGCGTTGCGTCCGTGGCCGTGGATCATCGTCGCGTTGTCGTCGATGCTGATCTATCCGAACCTGTCTGACATTCAACGCACTTTCCCTTACGTCGATCCGAAGCTTATCGGCCACGACATGGCTTACCCGGCGATGCTCAAGTTTCTGCCGGCGGGGTTCATGGGTCTTATGATCGCCGGGTTGTTGGCGGCTTATGTTTCCACGCTGTCGACTCATCTCAACTGGGGCACATCGTATCTGGTTCACGATTTCTATCGGCGGTTCATCAAGAAAGACGCAAGCGAGAAACACTATGTAATGATCGGCCGGGTCGTAACCGGCTTGCTCATGCTGATTGCTGCGTTGCTGACATTTGTACTCGACTCGGCAAAACAGAGTTTCGATCTGATGCTTTCGGTAGGCGCGGGCACTGGGTTGATCTATCTTCTTCGTTGGTTCTGGTGGCGAGTCAATGCATGGAGTGAAATCGCGGCGATGGTGAGCTCATTCACTATCGCGGTTGGGTTCTTCATCGCTGGAAAGATGAACGTGAACGTCGCGCCTCACGTGTCATTGGTAATAACGGTCGCGGCCACGACGATCGTCTGGATCACGGTCACGCTTTTGACTCGGCCCGCCGATCGCGCGAAGCTGATAGAGTTCTATCGGCTTGTTCAACCGGCGGGTCCGGGCTGGAGTGAGATTCGAGCCGAGTCAGGTGTGAGCGGCTCACCCGATCATCTTGCTGAGTCGCTTCTGGGCTGGACCCTGGGATGCGCGTTTGTGTACGCGGCTCTTTTTGGGGCGGGCAGCTTTCTCTACGGCAAGACCACGCAAGGCCTGCTCTGGTCGCTGATTTTCGTTGTGAGCTTGCTTGGATTATCGCGAGTGCTCCCGCGCATCTGGTCGACCACTCATGGATGAATCTGAGTTCGAGCAACACCTCGCTTCCTCCGGCCTGAGTTACATCGAGGCGGCAAACAAGGCTCGTCTGTTTGTCGAGGTGACCAGTGCTCTGCGCGCGACGGGCGTCTCGATAGAAGATATCTACTACTGGTTCGTTCCGGGTCGCATTGAGTTTCTTGGCAAGCACACGGACTACGCCGGAGGGCGAAGTCTGATTTGCGCGCTAGAACGCGGGTTTTGTCTCGCTGCTTTGCCTCGCAGCGATGACCGCATTCGAATAACAGACGCTGGCCGGACGGACCAGGTCGAATTCACTTTCGCCACCGACCTGCTTCCGCGGGCGGGCCACTGGTCGAACTATCCGATGACTGTCGCGAGTCGTCTGGCTCGGAATTTTCCTGGAAAGCTTCGCGGCGCCGACGTAGCCTTGATCAGCGACTTGCCTCCCGCCGCCGGACTTAGCAGCTCGAGCGCTTTGGTAGTCGCAGTCTTCTCTGTGCTTGCGCGCGTCAACGCGCTCGACCAACGACCCGAGTACAAGAACAACATAAGCAGCGTGGAAGACCTCGCAGGATATCTGGGCGCGGTCGAGAATGGCTCGAGCTTTGGTTCTCTCGTGGGCAGCCGAGGCGTGGGCACCTTCGGCGGAAGTCAGGATCATACGGCGATTCTCTGCTGCGGACCTGGTGAGTTGAGTCAGTATTCATTCTGCCCCGTCCGTCACGAGCGATCGATCGCGCTGCCCGACGATTATGTGTTCGTCATCGGCGTGAGCGGCGTGACGGCCGACAAGACGGGTGTTGCTCTCGACAAATACAACCGGGTTTCGCGATTGGCCTCAGAGGTTCTTTTGATTTGGCGAACCGTCACCGGTCGCGCGGACGAGAGCCTGATGGCGGCGGCAACCGGTTCGGCGGATGCTCCTGATCGAATCCGGGATGCGTTGATGGCATCGCGAGCCGCAGCTTTTTCGACAGACGAACTGATCGACCGCTTCGAGCAGTTGTTGATCGAATCTAATGAGATCATTCCCGCTGTCGCTCGAGCGCTCGATGACCGACAGTTCGATAAGATCGGTGCGTTGGTGGATCGATCGCAGGACTGTGCGGAGCGGTTGTTGGGCAATCAGGTTCCCGAGACGATTGCGCTCGCTCGCCTCGCACGAGAGATCGGCGCGGCTGCCGCATCAGCATTCGGAGCCGGTTTCGGCGGGAGTGTCTGGGCGCTTGTAAACAGCAATGATGTAGAACGATTCATTACGGAGTGGGCCGAGCGATATCGTTTTCAGTTCCCGGTCACGGCTGAAGGTTCAGCATTTTTCTCTACCTGCGCGGGCCCGGCGACAACCGGGTTTGGCTAAGCCTCGATGTGACGGTCACGAAGAAGGCAAAGTCAGGTCCCGTTTGTGCCCTGCTATTCACGCGGTCTATACTTATCTGACAAATGGCGTGTGAGTTGAGGAGATGGTTCGTGTTTTTCACGCCACGCTTGCACGCTTAGCGTGACTCAGCTAGAATGACCGTTTTCGATTTGCGCTTGAAGTGTGACAGGGGCATCCCCGAACTGTTTAGAAGGATATTTGAAATCAGCCGCGGCTCAATCGCGCGGATTTGAGCCGGATCTGGTGGAGTGCTGGGGTGGTCGAGTGGTTAATGGCACCGGGCTGTAAACCCGGCGGGCTTAGGCTCT
>Ga0114129_10013705_pt1 | contig 11552 bp, 11 predicted proteins | sample RhiMetdeltSRZDD1_FD_80071 | JGI IMG/M metagenome (GOLD analysis project Ga0114129, IMG submission 80071) | Populus rhizosphere microbial communities from Tennessee, USA - Rhizosphere MetaG P. deltoides SRZDD1 (version 2) (version 2) | ecosystem: Host-associated > Plants > Roots > Rhizosphere >... | reverse complement strand
GGCGACCCGGAGCCCGACCTGCTCGCCGACCTCGACCCGAAACGCGTCGGGAGCACGTACCCGAGGGAGCTCGCCGAGCTGAACCTGAAGTACACGGTGCAGCGCGCGAACAACTGGACGATCGTGGCGATGCCGAACGAGGGCTGGGCCGAGAAGGTCTTCGGCGAGCCCGACGTCGAGCGGCTGTGGGACGCGGTCGCGTATGCGGTGCGCCTGGAGGAGCCGGATCCGGTGGCGGCCTGGGAAGAGCACGTGCAGCGCCTGAATGAGCGTGCCGAGGCTCTGAACCGCCGCAAGTTCGATGCCGTCCGCTTCCACGGGCCGGGTACCGACCTCACGGTGGGCCTTCTCCCCGACTCGGTCTGGGCATGCGCGCTCTTCGAGACGGCTTGGGGCCGCCGGCACATCCCGAACATGCCGACCGAGGAGGTCTTCACGACCCCGGACTACCGGCGTACGGAGGGGACGGTGCGCTCGACACGGCCGCTCCCGCTGAACGGCAAGGTGGTCGACGATCTCGAGCTGACGTTCGAGAACGGCCGCGTCGTGAACGTGAACGCTTCGAGCGGCAAGGAGGTCGTGGAGGCGCAGCTCGACCTGGACGAGGGCGCGCGGGCGCTGGGAGAGGTCGCGCTCGTGGACGGCACCTCGCTGGTCGGCAAGACCGGGGTGACCTTCTTCGACGTCCTCTTCGACGAGAACGCCACCTGCCACATCGCCTACGGCAAGGGTCTCGACTTCGGCGTGGAGGGTGCCGCCGAGGCGCAGCTCGGTCCGGAGGAGAGCAAGGCCCGTGGCATCAACTACTCGATGGTGCACACCGACTTCATGATCGGCGGGCCGGAGGTGTCGGTGTACGGCGTGACGTCAGACGGCGCGGAGGTGCCGGTCATCCGCGACGACGCGTTCATCCTCGAGTAGCAGCTCGGCGATCTGAATCGCGTTGAGCGCCGCTCCCTTGCGGAGGTTGTCGCACGCGGTGAACAGCACCAGGCCGTTCGCTGCTGTCGGATCGCGCCGGATCCTGCCAACCAGGACGTCATCTCCGCCTACTGCCTCGTACGGGGCTGACGCCGGGTCGGCGAGACGAATGCTGTCCGCGGAGGCGAGCACGTCGCGCGCGTCGTCCGGAGCCAGCACCTGCTCGGTCTCGACCCAGATCGCCTGGCAATGGCCGACCAGAACCGGGACGCGTACACAGTTGGCGATGAACGCCAATTCCGGGAGCTCGAGGATCTTGCGCGTCTCCTCGCGCAGCTTCGACTCCTCCTCGAATTCGTCCCCCTCGAGCGGCCAGTCCATGGTCACGCTCACCTCGTCCGGCCGGCTCTCGAGTAGGCGCTTCATCGATGCGTCGCCAGCCCCTGAGGCGGACTGGTACGTCGCGACGCGAACCCGGCGTAGCCCCGCGGCGCGGCGCAAGGGCTCGAGCACACAGACGAGCTGGATGGTGGAGCAGTTCGGGTTGGCGACGATGCCTTCGTGCTCGTCAGCCCGGCGCGCGTTCACTTCGGGCACGACCAGTGGGATACCCTCGGCTAGCCGGAAGGCCGAGGACTTGTCCACGCAGACCGCGCCGTTCTCGACCGCGGCAGGGACGAGCTCCGCGCTCGCGGCGGTGCCGACCGAGAAGAAGCAGAGGTCGAGGTCGCTGAGGGTGTCGGGGCTCGCGAGCTCGACCTCGAGCTCGCGGCTGCCGAACGTCACGCGCGTGCCGGCGGAGCGTTCCGAGGCGAACGCGCGTACATCCTCGTAGCCGCGCTCGGCGAGCAAGTCGAGCTCGACCGTGCCCACAGCGCCCGTGGCGCCGATCACGCCTACGGCCGGCTCAGGCATGCTCGCGCCCGGCGCTCGACTCGGTGAGCTCGAAGGCCTCGTGCAGCGCCTTGACCGCCCGCTCGACGTCGTCACGGGAGACGTAGAAGGCGATCTTGATCGGCGAAGTCGAGACGAACTGAGATTCCACACCGAGGTCGGCGAGCGTGCCGAACGTCTTGGCGGCTACCCCGGGATGACTCTTCATCCCGGCCCCTACGACGCTGACCTTGCCGAGTCCTTCCCGCTCCGTCCAGCGCGCGCCGAGTCGCTCGAGCGCGGCCGTGGCTGCGTCCCGGTCCTCCTGCGGCGCCGAGAAGACGACGCCGGTTCCAATCTGGATGACGGTGTCGACGTTGACCGAGCCGTCGGCGAGGGCCCGGAAGAGCTCCGCGGGATCGGCATCCTCGACCTCGTAGACGACCTCCTCGACGTCGTGGGTGACCCCGGCGATCATCGCCTTCTCGAGCATCCTCTCGTCCTCCTCGCGTATCCAGGTGCCCTCGTCGTCGGCGAACGTCGAGCGCACGTGCAGGGTAACGCCGTGGTTGCGGGCGAACTCGACGCAGCGCAGCTGCAGCACCTTCGCGCCGGACGCGGCCAGCTCCAGCATCTCCTCGTAGCTGACCGCGTGGAGCTTGCTCGCGCCGGGAACGATGCGCGGGTCGGCGGTGAAGACACCCTCGACGTCGGTGTAGATCTCGCACCGCTCGGCTCCCAGGGCGGCGGCGAGCGCAACCGCGGTCGTATCCGAACCTCCCCGGCCCAGCGTGGTGACATCGTTGTCGGTGGACACGCCCTGGAAGCCGGCGACGAGCACGATCTCGTCTCGGTCGAGCGACTCGTGGATGCGGCGCGCCCGGACGTCCACGATCTTGGCCTTGCCGTGCTTCGTGTCCGTCACGATCCCGGCCTGGGAACCCGTGAGCGATACCGCGCGGTGCCCGAGGTCGTTGATCGCCATTGCGGCGAGTGCACACGAGATGCGTTCGCCCACCGAGATCAGCATGTCGAGCTCGCGCGCATCGGGGCGCGCGGAGACCTGGTGCGCGAGCGAGATCAGCTCGTCCGTCGTCGCCCCCATTGCCGACAGGACGGCCACGACCCGGTTGCCCTCCTCGTGCGCCGACACGAGGCGCTTCGCCACGCGGCGGAGCCGCTCGGGGCCGGCGACGCTCGTCCCACCGAACTTCATCACCACCGTGCCGCGCTGCGGGTGCGGGTCGACCGGGACTTCCGGAATGGACTCGAACTCGGTGACGGCGGTCACATCTCACGCCTTCCCGCCAGCGCGCGCCCGAGCGTGACCTCGTCGGCGTATTCGAGATCGCTTCCGACAGGCAGCCCGCTTGCGAGCCGCGTCACGCGCACGCGCCCGCGTAGCCGGTCGGCCAGGTACGCCGCCGTCGACTCGCCGGTCATGTTCGGGTTCGTGGCGAGCACGACTTCCTCGATCCCGTTTCGCTCCACGCGCTGGAGCAGTTCGTCGATGCGGAGGTGCTCCGGGTCCACGCCGTCGATCGGCGAGAGCGCTCCACCCAGGACGTGGTACAGGCCGCGATACTCCGCCGTCCGCTCGAGCGAGATCAGGTCGACCGGCTGCTCGACCACGCAGACGACGGTGTGGTCGCGCCGCGCGTCGCGGCAGATCTCGCAGACATCATCCTCGGTCAGGTTCCCGCACTCCCGGCAGAAGCGGACGCGGTCCTTCACCTCCTGGATCGCGAGAGCGAGAGCGGCCGCCTCGTCCTTCGGCACCCGCAGCAGATGGAACGCGAGCCGCTGGGCCGTGCGCATGCCGACGCCGGGCAGGCGCTGCAGCTGGGCGACGAGGTTGTCGACCGCCGGGGACAACATGGGTGGATTGTGCCTGCGGGGTTCGGACTAGATACGCGGCAGGCCTACATGCCCGGAAGACCCAGTCCCTGGAGCCCACCCATCGCCGAGCCGAGCTTCGACTCCACCAGGCTCTGCGCCGAGCGGAGCGCCTCGTTGACAGCCGCGAGCACCATGTCGGCGAGCAGGTCGGGATCGTCGGGATCGATCGCCTGGGGTGCGATCTTGATCTCGATGATCTCCATGGCTCCGGTCGCCTTGACCGTGACCATCCCGCCTCCCGCCGAGGCCTCGACCGTCTCGCTCTTCAGCTCCTCCTGGGCCTTGGCCATCTGGGCCTGCATCTCCTGGGCCTGTTGCATCAGCTTGTTGAGATCCATCGCCATGAGTTACTCCTCTATTTCGCGCGCGTCGAACGTCTGCTTCACGAGCTCGACGATGTCCTCCTCACCGTCAGGCTCGTCTCCCTCGTCCACTTTCTCCCCCTCGCCGATCGCAAACGCGACAGCCAGCTTGCGCCCGGTCACCTCGTAGAGCGCCTCGGTCAGCAAGGTCGAGTTCTTCGGCTCCTCAGCCATCTTGCGGTGGAAGTCTGCCTCGGGGGGGAACTCGAGCCGCAGCACGTCCTCGCTGAGCCCGGCGGGCCGTGCTTCCCGGAACACGGATGCGGCGGGAATCGAGCGCTGCTCGACCGCCGGGAGGATGCTCCGCTGCCAGGCCTCCTTCACCTGGGCGAGCTCGACGGGTGGCAGCTCGGAGGACGCTGGCGGCTGCGGCGCCGCCGGCGTCGCCTCTTCCCGCGGCGGGGCGGGAGCGCTATGACCCCGCTGCTCGAGCTGCTCGATGCGGTAGGCGAGCGATTCGCGGGAGAGGTCTCCCCCCGGCCGCGTCACCTTGATCAGGGCGAGCTCGAGCGGCAGCCGCGGGTCACCGCCCTGGCGCATGTCCTCGACCGCCACCGCCAGCAGGTCGCACAGGCGCAGGATCGTCGACTCACCGAGCTGGTTCGCCTGCGAGCGCAGCCGCTCTCGCGTCTCGTCCGTCACCGGGAGCGAGGAGGGCGCCTCGCCGAGATGGTGGACGAGCAGCAAGTGACGGAGATGCTCGAGCAGGTCGGTCACGAGCCGGCCCAGATCCTGCCCCTGTGCGGCCAGGTCCTCAATGAACAGCAAGGCGCCGGCGGTGTCGGTGTCGACGACGAGGTCCATCAGACGGAAGAGCGCTTCCTCCTCGACTGCGCCGAGCAGCTGGAGGACGGCCTGCACGGTCACGTTCTTCTCGGTCGCGGCGGAGAGCTGATCGAGCGTGGAGACCGCGTCGCGGTACGAGCCGCGCGCGCTCCGCGCGATCAGCGACAGGGCCGCGTCCGGAGCTTCGATCCCCTCCCCATCCGCGATCCGCCGGAGCAGCCGGACGAGCTCGGGCAGACGGGGACGCGAGAAGACGAAGGTCTGGCAGCGCGACCTGACGGTCGGGAGAACCTTGGCCAGGTCGGTGGTGCAGAAGACGAAGACCAGGTGGGGCGGAGGCTCCTCGATCAGCTTGAGCAGGGCATTCCACGCGGCGTCCGTGAGCTGGTGTGCCTCGTCGAGGATGTAGACCTTGTAGCGGCCCTCGGCCGGCTGCAGCACGACGCGCTCGCGGATCTCCCGGATGTCGTCGATCCCGCGCTGCGAGGCGGCGTCCATCTCGACCACGTCCAAGGAGCTCCCATTCGCGATTGCCTGGCACGCGTGGCAGACCTTGTCGGGGTCCGGCGTGGGGCCCTGGACGCAGTTCAGCGCCTTGGCGAGGATGCGCGCAAGCGACGTCTTGCCCGTCCCGCGCGGGCCGGCGAACAGATAGGCCTGGCGGAGCTGGCCGGAGGCGATTGCATTGCGCAGCGTCCGGACGACCGGTTCCTGGCCGACGACCTCGTCGAAGTCCTGCGGCCGGTACGTTCGGTAGAGCGCCGTCACCGTTCCGATAATAAGCTCCGGGCAATGGCGGTCGAGGAAAAGGTACGGACGAAGCTCAGAGCCGAGCAGTTCCTCGAGCTTCGGCGTCCGGGAGCGGTGGCCGTGTCACCTGACGGGGCTCGCATCGCGTTCTCGGTCAGCGCCCTCTGCTCGGAGAAGGGAAAGCGGCCCGAGAGCCACATCTGGACGATCGAGGAGGGCGGCGGCTGCCGTCAGGCGACGGGTGGCAATGGCAGCGACTCGCAGCCGAGCTGGTCTGCCGACGGCACGCTCGCCTTCGCGTCGGACCGCGACCACCCGGGAAGGATGTCCCTCTACCTCCTCGGCCCCGGGCCGGGTGAGGCCAGACCGGTCGGCGACCTCGCCGGCTCGATCGAGGAGCTGAGCTGGTCTCCCGACGGACGCCGTCTGCTCGTCCTCGCCGCCGACATCGGCGCCGACAGGGCTGGAATCCAGGCCGCGACCAAGATTCAGGAGGAGGCAGCTGGCGCGGATGATCCCAAGGTCAGGCGGCCCTTCGAGTCGTGGCGCCGGCTGTACACGGTCGACGCCGAGACGGGCGCGACCCGCGAGGTCGGGCCCAAAGGCGTCCACGTGTTCGAGGTGGATTGGGACGGCGAGCGCGCCGTCGCAATCTGCGCGAACGAGCCCACCGAGAGCGCCTGGTACGACGCCTACGTCGCGCTCCTCGACCTGGAGCGGAGGAGCGCCGAGCGTCTGTACGAGCCGGAGTGGCAGATCCAGTGCCCGCGGCTCGTCGGCGACAGCGTTTGCTTCGTCGAAGGCTTCTGCTCGGATCGCGGCGTGCTCGCGGGCGAGGTCAAGGTCGTCGACCTGGGCGGGCGCGAGGCTCGGCACATCCCCGTTCCCGAGTGCGACGTGTCGTACCTGACGCGCCGCGAAGGCGACCGTCTGTGGTTCGCCGGCATGCGCGGGATGGGAAGCGTGTGCGGCTCACTCTCCCTCGCAGGTGAAGTCGAGGAGATCTGGGCGGGGGATGCGGTCATCGGGGCACGCTTCCAGCCGTTCGTCGCGGCCGCGGGAGAGCGCTTGATCAGCGTGTACGAGGCTCCCGACCGCGCGCCGGAGGTAGCGGCCGTCGAGGACGGCGAGTGGCGCGCGTTGTCGGAGCTGAATCATGCGATCGTCGATCCGCGGTCGGCGGGCGACTGGGAGGCGCGGACTTGGACCGCGCATGACGGGGTCGAAATCGAGGGCCTCCTGCTGATACCACGCGAGGGAGAGGCGCCGTATCCGCTGATCGTCGACGTCCACGGCGGCCCGACGGGCTCGTGGAGCTGGTCATTCCTCCCGGCGGGTCTCGTCGGCCCGCTCCTCGCCCAGGACCGTTATGCCGTGCTCCTTCCGAACCCTCGCGGGAGCGCCGGGCGCGGCCAGGAGTTCGCCCGCGCGAACCTGGGCGAAATGGGCGGCGGCGACCTCCAGGACATCCTCGCCGGTGTCGACGCGCTGGTCGACGAGGGCCTGGTCGACACCGATCGCGTCGGCATCATCGGCGGCAGCTATGGCGGGTTCATGTCGGCCTGGGCCGTGACGCAGACCGACCGCTTCGGGGCGTCGATCCCGCTGGCCGCCGTCACCGACTGGCGGAGCTTCCACCTGACCACGAACATCGGGCGGTTCGACGAGCTCTTCCTCGATGCCGATCCGTACGAAGTCGGCGGCGAGTATGACGCACGTTCCCCGGTCGTCCAGGCCAAGAACGCCAAGACCCCGACGCTGATGGTTCACGGGGAGGAAGACCTGTGCGTCCCCGTCAGCCAGGCGCAGGAGATGTTCCAGGCGCTGATCGAGGCGGGCTGCGAGACCGAGCTCGTCCTGTACCCCCGAGAGGGTCACGGGTACCTCGAGCGCGAGCACCAGCTCGACCTGATGGACCGGGTGCGGGACTGGTTCGACCGCCACCTCGCCAAGTAGCCCGGTCGCGCATCCCGCCGTCGAAACGTGTCCCCGGGAGGAACTCGCGTCGCTCGCTCGGGCCAGGCCTGACCGCGGCACCTGGGAGGCAATCCTTAGCGCTGCTTCCTTCCGGACCTGACGCGGTTCGGATGCTCCCAGTGCGCGGAACCTGGCCGTCAACGCTGCGTGCGCGAGCCCAGGCCCCGAAAACTCCGCCCCTCGGACGGTGTTCGGCCCCGCTAGAGCGGATTACGGGTTCAGGGAACCGCTAGCTCCCCGCCTAGCGCGACCGGGCTTCGGGATGGTAGCAACCGCTTGAACAGGCGGAATCCCAGGACCCATGCGGGGTTCCGCTTGTTTTCCTCAATCCGGTACCGTCTTCGTCGTCAGGTTTATCTGACGAGAGAGCGAGGTGAGAAGTGGTCGTGAAGAGAACACCGCGAGTGCGGATCGTCGGTCAAGGAGACCGGCTGCGATTGCGCACCCTCGGCGACTGGGAAGCCGATCCCATTCATGCCCTGCGCGAGTGCCGTCGCGCAGCAACCGCAGTCCAAAAGGCGATCTGGCAAACCGTCGCCGGGGCCCGAGAGGCGGGGCACAGCTGGACGGAGATCGGGGACTCGCTGGGCGTGACGAAGCAGACTGCTTGGCAGCGCTTCTCAGGCGAGATGCGCCACCCGATCACCGGGGAGGAGATCCAACGGGAGACCGACGCTCCGGGTAACTGAGTCCTTGACGCCAGCCATGAACGCGGAGCCACCTCCCTCAGTGGGCGAGCGCCCCCTCAGGCCGACTAGCTGACTCGCCTCTAGGGGCTTACGTGGCTCGGCACCGGGCCGAACCAGCTCGCCGTGGCGTCGCGGTTGAGCGCCTTGATCCGGTAGCGGTAGGCGACTCCCCTCCGCGCCGTCCGGTCGAGGAAGCGGTAGGAGGCTCCGGAGACCGATCCCTTGGCCGGGATTAGCGTTCGAGTGAGCCGCTTCCACGAGTGACCCCTCGAGCGATAGACCTGGAAGCCGAGCAGGTCGGCCTCGGTGCCGGTGCGCCAGCGCAGGCGTACACCCGCGGTCGAGCGGGAGGCGGTAAGCGATCCGACGCTGACGGCGGTGGTTGAAGTCTCGAAGCCGACGTCGTCGAAGTAGGCGGCGATTGTGCCGGGGGTGGAGCACTGGCAGCTGGCGAAGACACTGAAGAACGCCGACCCCGTCCCCGGAGGCGCCGTCAGCGTGCCGATCACCTGGGTCCACGCTCCGTACGTGAGGGGCATGGGGGCGTGGAGAGCGCTATTACCGAAAGTTGCAACGGTGCAGTCGGCATTCGGAAACCAGTGGGCACCGAGTTGGATGTCAACTACGGGCGAGGCGGTCATGTACCAAAACGACGAGGCGTGCGTTCCAGGACTGATGGGGCTGACGCAGACTCCGCCGGCCGTCGTCGCCTCGACACTGGTCCCGGAGCCGTTGGTCAGCTTCATGCTGAAGCTGCCCGTGTTGTGGATCGTGTCCTGGGTCATCGTGCCCACGAGGTCGTTCCAGCCGCAGATAGCAGTCGCGGGAAGGGGGCTACAGGGCGGACCCTGTTCGAAGCCAGCGTTCGGAATGTTGGGAACGATGATCGCCGCGGCGACCCCGACCACGGTAAACAACGCGGCCGCCGCCAACCCAAGAGCCGCTCCGAATCGCCAACGCGCCATTCGCGTTCCACACTAGTGAAGGCGGCCCGGAGATGCAACGGACCGGCCGAGAGGTTCGATCAGGCCCGCCCCGCCGAGCCGCGAGCTGCGTGACACCCGGCGTCGGCAGGTCGCTTCGGAGGGCTCAAGCAGATCGCGGGGCCGGTGGCGCCGAGCTACGTAACGAGGTTGCGATTGTTACGATGCTCACCGTGCCGATCGCCGACCTCATGAGCGGCCGGGTCGTGAGTATCCGGCCCCACGAGAGCGTTCGGGTCGCAATCGCGCGCATGCTCGAGGAGAACACCGGCTCGGTCGCCGTGTGCGAGGAGGAGCGCCTGGTCGGGATCTTTACCGAGCGTGACGTCCTGCGGCTCGCCGGAGAGGGCGCCGAGCTCGACGACCTGAAGGTGGCGGACGTGATGACGCGGACGCTGGTGACCGTCACGCCGGACGTGGACGTGCTCGACGCGGCCCGCCTTATGGGGGAGAAGCAGATCCGCCATCTCCCGGTGCTCCATGGAGAGCACCTGCTCGGCATCGTCGGGATCCGCGAGCTCATGCGCAGCCTGCTCGAGCAGCTGTGGCTCCGGCACGATCCGGCTGTCCGGCAGACGGCCCGCGACCTGCTCGTCGGACGCCGGACCGATTAGCGATCTGAACGGGCTTCGTAAGACTTCTGTGATTTCGCTTTAGACCGCGCGCCCATTCGGGAACAATCGACGCAGTACGAGTCACGTCCGGGAAAGGGGTCTCGAATGAAGCGTGTATTCGACTTCCGTACGATCGTCTCCGGATTCCTGGCCGCAGCCGCGGTGTTTGCGCTGAGCGTGGGGGGCGCAACGGCTGCCGGCCTCATTGGCGGCAAGCAGATCCGCAACCACAGCATCGGTCTCGTCGATCTCAAGCGGACGGCGCAGAGGGCGCTGCACGGACAGCGCGGGCCGGCGGGCCCGGCCGGCCCCGCAGGAGTGCAAGGCCCTCCAGGGCCGGCGGGTGCCCCCGGGGCGCCCCAACCGGCCGCGACGGCCTACGCGCGCGTCACCAAGAGCGGCGGTCTGATGGCTGACTTCTCACGCAACATCAAGCAGGTGAACCTCGTTCGCACCGCGACGGGGCAGTACTGCTTCCGCGGACTCCCGCTGACGATCAAGACGGCGGTCGCGAGTCCGTCCGGCGGCGATGCAATCGGCGCCGTCGTCGGTCCTGCGACCGTGAACTGCAGCTTCGTCGTCTCGACGTTCGCTTCGGACGGCAAACGAGTAGACAACGCGTTCTACGTGCAGTTCGCCTGAGGAGACGCAAGACACGGAAAAGAAAGGAGGGGTCCGCTCGGGCCCCTCTTTCTCGTCGTGATGTCGACAAGCCGGCGAAGTAGGTCGCGCCCGGCGGGAAGATGCGCTGTAATGACGGGTCGTGTCTCGTCTCGTCTTGGTCCTGGCCGGGGTCGCCGCGCTCTCGCTCTCTCTCGTATCCACCTCGCGAGCGAGTTTCATCGTCGACCGAAACGTGAAGAACCCGACGCTGAAGGTGAACCGCTCGGGCTATGCCCTCGTCCAGTACGCGCGTTCGGACGGCAAGCGTCGGAATGTTTTCCTCTGGGGCGCCGTGAACGGCGTCGCGAACGAGGGCCTCGGCGCCCCGCAGGTGAAGTTCAAGTACGACACCACCGGCGGGTGGATCGCCTTCGGGAACGCGAAGCGCTGGAAGCAGTTCCAGGACGGCTGCCGGGCCTACGACGGCCCGGCGCTGCCGTTCTTCGTCGCCGGCTGCAAAGCGCCCGACGGGAGCTACTGGGCACTGCAGGAGTGGGTGCGACTGGCGCCGATGCGGGGCCTGCCTCCGTTCAAGCCGGAGCAGACGGCTCGCGAGCTTCACGTCTCCCACTGGACGGGTCCGCTTCCGCTGCTCGAGGTGTGGCCTAACTGGACCTACGGCGGCAGATGGCAGGGCTTCTTCGGGCGGCTGACCTACCGCGGGCTTCCGGTCTACGGACGACAGTCGTCCTCGTTTGGCCAGTACGCCTTCATCGATACCTACGACTCGATCTACGGGCCGGGTTGGAAGCATGACTCAGCCATTGCGCTGCACCGGAGGAACGGCGCCTTCTGTTACTCGTTCGTCCCGCAGTACCCGCCGCGTGATTACCCCACGCGGGACCTTCGCGGTCCCGGACTCGGCGATCGCCACCGACTCAGCGTCGTCGGGCCGGGCGTTACGCCGATCGTGAGGTGGGAGGGTCCGCGGCTCGGTCCATACGACCCTGTCGCCGATGCCGCCATCAATGCCACGTTCGACCACATCATGGTGGGCGACAAGTTCTGCGCCAGGGAACGCTGAACGAGACGGTT
>Ga0114129_10013703_pt1 | contig 11552 bp, 7 predicted proteins | sample RhiMetdeltSRZDD1_FD_80071 | JGI IMG/M metagenome (GOLD analysis project Ga0114129, IMG submission 80071) | Populus rhizosphere microbial communities from Tennessee, USA - Rhizosphere MetaG P. deltoides SRZDD1 (version 2) (version 2) | ecosystem: Host-associated > Plants > Roots > Rhizosphere >... | reverse complement strand
TCGCTGGGGCGTGTCTTTCTTCCCGAAGAACGCTCGAACGAAGCAAACCGCGTCGCCTTCATCAGCTACAAGCCCTGGCAGAGTCGATACGGCGGGGACGGAGACATTGTCGGCAGGGACATACTGCTCAACAGCGATAAGCACACCGTCGTAGGGGTGATGCCGGCGAGTTTCCAGTTTAAGGCAAGCTACATTGGGATCTGGGTCCCGCTGCGACTGACCAAGGAGGAGATGGCCAATCGGGGCGGTCACTATCTTGAGGTACTGGCTCGCACAAAACCTGGTGTCACCCTCGATCAGGCGCAAACAAATATCAAGACGGTTATGGCCGGAATCGCGCGTGATCATCCGGATGAGGCCGGCAGACTCGGGGCGTACGTCGTGCCGCTTGGTGAAGAGCTCACCGGCGAAACACGCCGTCCGTTGATAGTGCTCCTTGTGGCCGTCGCCTTTGTCTTGCTTATTGCGTGCGCGAATCTTGCCAACTTGCTTCTCTCCCGCGCGATGAGTCGAAGCAGAGAGATCGCCGTTCGGACCGCGCTTGGCGCGGGACGCCTGCGACTTGTCAGGCAACTGCTTACAGAGAGCATCGTACTTTCGATTGCCGGCGGAGCTGGAGGAATGCTGGTAGCAATAGTGAGCTTCTCATTCCTGCAGCAACTGATCCCTCCGGGCCTCACGCTTTTCACCGATCTGAGTCTTGACCCGGCGGTGCTCGGGTTTACGTTTGCGCTATCGTTGGTTACCGGTGTGATTTTTGGACTCGCGCCGGCGATTCAAGTCTCACGGACCGACTTGAATGTATCGTTGAAGCAGGCGGGCGGCCGCGCGATCATCAGCGCCGGCAATCGAAGGCTGCAGAGCGCGATGGTAATCGGCGAAGTCGCACTGGCCATGGTACTGCTGGTTGGTGCAGGCCTCCTGATTCAGGCGTTTGCCCGGTTGCGGGGCCAATACGACGTCCTTCGCCCCGAAAGCGTGCTTACCGTCCGAACTCAACTGCCGGACGGCAAGTACCGCGACCCGGTACGCCGCACTAGTTTTTACGACCAAGTGCTCGAACGGGTTGGCGCGCTGCCGGGCGTGGTTGCAGCGGGCTACACGACTGCGGTACCGCTTGAGTGGAAGGGAGGCACAAACGGCATCACGATCGAGGGACGCCCAGAGGAGCCTGGAATTCTCTATGATGCGAATCACCGCCAAGTCAGCGCGGATTACTTCAAAGCGATCGGTATTTCCCTCCGCGAGGGCCGATATTTCAATGAGAGCGACAACGCTCAATCAATACCGGTGGTGATCATCAACGAGACAATGGCGCGGGAGTTCTGGCCAAATGAAACTGCGCTCGGCAAGCGGTTCAAACACGGGGGTGCACAGTCGCGCCGGCCGTGGACGACCATCGTCGGGATCGTGGCGGATGTGAGACAGATGGGAGCCGACGCACCGGTGAAAGCCGAGATGTACATGCCTTACAAACAGGTGACGTCGCAACCCTGGTTCAGTCCGCGCGATCTAGTCATCCGCGCCGCAGCCGGCCCGGCGAATCTCACTTCCGCGGTAATCGGCAGAGTGCACGAGGTTGATCCGGAACAGCCGGTATCGAACATCCGCACTCTCGACCAAGTTCTTGGCGAAGAAGTGCAGCTTCGCAGAACGGGGACCACGCTGCTCGGGGTCTTCGCCGCGCTGGCGATGCTTTTAGCGGCACTGGGAATCTACGGCGTACTCTCATATTTCGTCACACAGCGAACGTCGGAGTTCGGCGTAAGGATGGCGATGGGCGCCCAGACCGGCGACATTCTGCGACTGGTGCTCAAACGAGGGATGAGCCTTGCGGTCGCTGGGGTAAGTATTGGACTCGCCGCTTCGTTTGCGCTGACGCGATTGATGTCGAGCTTGTTGTTTGAGGTAAGCGCGACCGACGCGCGCACATTTGGGGTGCTGGCGGTGATTCTGATAACGGTCGCCTTTTTGTCGTGCTATATCCCGGCGCGTCGGGCGACTCGAGTGGATCCGATGGTGGCGCTCAGATACGAATAACTTCGAGGTTCGGAGTTCAAGGTTCAGGGTTTAGGGTTATGGTTTCCAATAGCTTGTAACAGACTTCGCTAGCGAACCTGTACAGGCGGTCCTCCGTGGCCGCCCCTCTTGCAGCATGTTTGTGCTTCTCGAGAAGGGGCGGCCACGGAGGACCGCCCGTACAGGACTGAACGCGGAACCCTGAACCCTGAACGAAGGAGCGAGCGATGGAAACGCTATTTCAAGATCTCAGATTCGGGCTTCGAATGATGGTGCGAAGTCCTGGCTTTACGCTCGTTGCGCTGGTCACAATTGCGCTGGGCATCGGAGCGAACACAGCCATCTTCGGCGTAGTCAACACCATATTGTTGCGCCCTCTGCCCTACCAGGACCCGAATCGACTGGTCGTGCTCTGGGAGAGACAGGAGCAGATCGACCAGGAGTCACCTTCCCTGCCTGACTTCGTCGACTGGCGTGAGCGCAATCAGAGCTTTGAGCAGATGGCTGTCGCCCGCCGCGACAACGTGAACCTGACCGGAACCGGAGAACCCGAACGCCTGCTTGCCAGACAGATCACCGCAAACTTCTTGTCGACGCTTGGTGTCACCCCTCAGCTCGGGCGTTCGTTCTCTGAGGAGGAAGAACAGACAAAGACGCCAGTCGTACTTCTGAGCGATTCGTTGTGGAAAAGGCGTTTCGGTTCGGATCCGACGCTCGTCGGCAAACAGGTCACGCTCTACGACACGCGCTTCACGGTGGTTGGCATCCTTCCGCCGGCGTTCCAGTTCTACACTCCAGCCGACGTGTTCGTGCCTCTTAGCTTTATGCCGGATCGTCTGAAAAATGCTAGGGAAGAACACGGGGGCATAGTCGCGATAGCAAGACTGAAACCGGGTGTCACCAAACAGCAGGCGCAATCCGAGATGGACGGCATCGCCGCAGCGCTCGAGCAGCAATACCCCAAGACCAACAATACCGTTCGAGTGCGAATCAACTCGATCTACACCGACATGGTTGGAGACGTGCAGCCGTCGCTTCTGGTGTTGCTGGGCGCCGTAGGATTTGTGCTATTGATCGCCTGCGCAAATGTCGCGAATCTTTTGCTCGCAAGAGCGGCTGCTCGTCAAAAAGAAATCGCTATACGCACCGCGCTTGGTGCGACCCGGATTCGAGTTGTGAGACAGCTGCTTACAGAGAGCGTCTCGCTGTCGGTAATCGGAGGAGCCCTGGGTCTGCTTCTGGCGACCTGGGGAGCGGATCTACTGGTGGCAGTGATACCCAACAACGTTCCGTGGGTCACGGAGATCGCACTGGATCAAAATGTCTTTGGCTTTACGCTCGCGGCTTCGCTGGTAACCGGTATTGTTTTCGGACTTGCTCCGGCGTTACAGGCATCGAGTCCGGATCTCAACGAAACTCTCAAAGAGGGCGGGCGTGGTTCGACCGGCGGGCGCCAAGGCGCTCGATCGGTGCTTGTGGTGGCAGAAGTCGCTCTGGCTCTGGTGTTGCTGATCGGCGCAGGGCTCATGCTCAAGACCTTCTCGCGCTTGCGGCAGATCGATGCCGGGTTCAACCCCCAAAACCTGCTCACGATGATGCTGTCTTTGTCGCCGATCAAATACTCGGAGGGGCCAAAAGCGCGGGCGTTCTTGAAGCAGATTGAGCAGCGTATCGATGCCCTGCCCGGGGTCCAGAGCGCGGCCTTCACCACCAGCGTGCCGCTAAACGGGGCGAACGTCACAAGCTTGCTGCTGGATGGTGAGTCCTTCAGCAACTACGGCGATCAAAGGCTCACAGTGCAGTCATCGGTTGGGATCGGTTATTTCCGAGCAATGAACATTCAGCTCTTGAAGGGTCGTGAGTTCTCGGATCGGGAGACTGACAAAACGCCGCTAGTGGCGGTGATCGACGAGAACATGGCGCGCGAGCTTTTTCCCGACGGCGATCCGATCGGCCAGCACGTTCGCGTTGACGAGGGGACCATAAGATTTGAGGTGATCGGAGTCGTCAGTCACATAAAGCATTTGAGTTGGGAAGCCGACTCGCAGTCGAGAGTTCGTTTTCAGATGTATTCGAACTACAACCAGATTCCGGATCAGTTTTTCGCTCAGGTGACCAGGACGATGAGCCTGGTGGTGCGAACCAATACCGACCCGGCAAGCCTGACGCCGGCAGTGCGCGTACAGATAAGCGAGATAGACCGGGATCAACCAATCTACAATCTGAAGCTCATGAATGAGCTGATCGCAGGTTCGATGTCGCAACAGCGGTTCGCGATGATGGTGCTTGCGGTGTTCGCAGGGGTGGCGCTTTTGCTTGCAGCGATAGGCATCTACGGCGTGACCAGCTACTCGGTGACTCAACGGTCTCACGAGATTGGAATACGCATGGCGCTTGGTGCGCGTCGAGCCGACGTCTTGAACCTGGTAGTAACCCAGGGATTGAAGCTTGTTCTGATCGGGGTAGCGATCGGTATCGGTGGCGCGTTCGCATTGACGCGGCTGATGTCCGGACTCTTATTCGAAGTAAGCGCAACCGATCCATTGACCTTTGTCGCAACCTCGGTCGCCCTGACAGGAGTGGCTCTGGCAGCCAGTTTCATCCCTGCTCGCCGTGCAACCAAGGTAGATCCGATGGTGGCGTTGAGGTGTGAATAATTGACAAGCTCAGCCTCGCAACATTACAGTGAGCGCGCTTCGGACCCCTACGCCGTAGAAGCATTAATCCGAATATGCGCTCATCAGAACCGCACGAGAGACCGACCATCGCCCGTTTCAAGGTGCTGTTGCTGCTGTTCCTGCTCACCAACATTACATATCTTGACCGTCTGTGCATTTCGGCGGCCGCGCCCGCGATCGCCAACGCCTTCAACTTCTCGCCTTCACAGATGGGTTATGTTTTCAGCGCGTTCACCCTGGCTTACGCCGCCTTTGAGATCCCCAGCGGCTGGCTCGGTGATTATTTTGGGACCCGCAAGGCACTCGCGCGAATTGTGCTTTGGTGGTCGATCTTTACGGCTCTCACCGCGGCGGCAACCGGATTCGCATCGCTGGTGCTGGTCCGATTCTTGTTCGGAGCAGGAGAGGCCGGCGCGTTCCCGAATATCGCTCGCAGTATTTCGCGTTGGTTTCCAGCTTCACATCAAGGACGAGCTTTAAGCGTCGCATTCATCGGCAATGCAGTCGGAGCGGCGATCAGCACGCCTCTGGTATTCAAGCTTGTCGAGCGTCAAGGCTGGCGATTGCCCTTCGTGGAGTTCGGAGTGGTGGGCATCGTTTGGGCGGTCGTTTGGTACCGGTGGTTTCGCGATCGCCCCGAAGAGCACACCTCAGTCAATCCTGAGGAGCTGAAGTTCATTCGATCTGACGACGCAGACGCAAGCCAGCTTGGCCACACGCGGCACGTTCCCTGGCTAAGCTTGCTAAAGAGCGGGAATCTGGCGCTGATCTGCGCCATGTATTTTGCCTTCGGTTATGCGCTTTACTTTTACATCACGTGGCTTCCCACATACTTGCTCAAAGCGCGCGGCTTCTCGACCAGTCTCGCCGGGTTCTTTTCGGCGTTGCCGTGGATCGCCAGCGCCGGTGGATTCTGGCTTGGAGGTATGTCAACCGACTGGCTGGCGCGGCGCACCGGGAGTTTGAAGATCGCGCGTTGCGGAGTTGGCGCGGCCGGCTTGACTGCCAGCGCGCTCGCGCTTGTTGCGGTGGTTCAGACGGAGGATCGCGTTAGCGCGGCGTCGCTGATCGCGGTCGCAGCCTTTTGCCAGATGATGACCGGTGGCGCCGCGTGGTCGGTGTGCCTCGACGTCGGTAGGCGCAACGCGGGGGTGGTCACGGGATGCATGAACATGGTGGGGAATATTGGCGGCACGATTGCACCGGTGGTAGTCGGCTATTCAGTAGAGCGGCTCGGGTCCTGGAACATTCCCTTCTATGTGACCGCCGGAGTCCTCCTGTTCGGAGTGGCAATGTGGATGCTCATCGATCCAACGCGGTCGGTCGTCGGCCACGAACCCCAATCGATCAGCGGACAACTGGCTTATGCTGCCGACCGGGCGCCCGGGGACGAGATCGCTTAAACGGGGAGGCGAGAATGAAAAAGATACTGATTGCATGTGTGTGGATTGGATTAGTGACAGCCGGTACCGGCGGCGCAAACCGTCCGCACCGGGCGGACGTTGAGAGCGAGGTAATGCGAGCACTCGATGATTATATGGCCGCCTGGAATCGCAAGGATCTTGCCGCGTGGGAGCGTACGTTTCACTTTCCGCACTATCGGCTTGCGAGCGGCAAGATGAGTGTGTTGGATCGGTCCGGATTGCAGGACGCAACCAGGGTGTGGGCTTCGGCTGGCCAGGATTGGCATCACAGCAAGTGGGATCGCCGGCGCATTGTCCATTCATCGCCGGACAAGGTTCACGTCGATACGAAATTCACACGTTGCCGCGCGGACGACAGCGTGATCAGTTCCTTTGAATCACTATACATCCTCACAAAAGAAGAAGGACGCTGGGGAGTAAAGCTTCGATCAAGCTTCGCGCCCTAGCGCCCTCCTCGCGTCTTTTACCGGAGCGGCGTCGCGCAGTGCTCACAACGTAACAACGAAGGAGCGCTGAGCGTTTGCAGGCTGAACCATTCGAAGCACCACCGACAGTTTCTTAGGGGTCTTGGACTCCTCGGGCGGAACATCGAACAGGATTGATATAGTGCCCTTCTGCTGAAAATTGATGGTAGTACCGCCCAGGTTCTCTTTGGGATCGAGGGTGTCTATCTCTTTATCATTATCCTGGCCCCAGCTCGGAAAGTCTTCGATAACCGCGCGCGGCGCCAGCTTTTTTGCGCCGCTCATCAATAGAACTTCAGAAGAATCCGGATTCGTACTGAGTTTGTAGAACAGCGTTGCGCCTTTCTTTCCGGAATCCATTTCGAGAGCTACGACCACCGGTTCTCCTTTCAGCTTGATCCCGGCGAAAGATGTCTTCGATTTGACTACCTTAACGAATAGAGTGTCGCCAATCGGGACGACCTCGCCCTGTCTGACTTGAGCCGACGAATCGGCTGCACGGTTCTGAGAGTAGGCAGCACTAATTGCAAGCCCGACTAATGCCACCACGATCATAGATTTCTTTATCATTCCTGATTCCTTGAATTATTCCTTTGCAAGTTTTGTTTGCCCAAAGAATAGGGACACCTTCTGAATACACCGAACGGCAGCGATCTGCAAGTGTGTGCCAATCGGCGCATAAACGCTTTACTCATACCATTGTGTAAACGCCGCAATAGAGAGACGGTGCCAAAAAGACGTGTTCGTAGTTCGGCCTTTAGGCGGAAGTTAGTAGATAACCAATCTCAAAGATACAAACTTAAGACGAACAGGCTGCTGAAAAAGGACGCTAGTTCCCAATTAACACGCAACTTCAGTTGGGTGTTGCCGGTGATGACGCTCCGGGAGAGGCCGTGAATGCGGCCGGACGTCACGGTTGGCTCAACAACACCTCACTGAAGTGAGGTGTTAATGAATGCCGCGACGCCAGGCTGACGCCGACGGAAACCATAGCGCCTCCTTTTTAGCACCCTTCTAAAGGCCGAACTACGAACATTTGGTTTCTGACACCGTCTCCTTATTGACTCTTGTCTCGTGCGTCGTTGCGACTGCTCAACGCTAACTCAATTCACCAGAGGAATTACCTCTGCTGCAAAACGTTCCATCTCTTCCATCATCGGACTCATCTGCATAAGGAATATCTCAACACCCGCATTCCGAAACTCAATGATTCGCTCGGCGATTTGCTCCGGCGTACCGGTGAGCCCGGTCCTCAATCCTCGATTTGACACGCTGTAATCCCTCAGAGACAGCTCGCGTTCCAATTGACTTTGTGTTGTGAAATCCTTGAACCCGAAATATCCGGCGGTGTCCTTCACATCGCATATTCGATCGATTTCTTTCTTGACCTCGGCATCGCTCTTTCGGCAAATAACATAAGCCGCGATTCCGTATCGCATAGGCTCCAGCCCCAATTCCTCTCTCCGATGTGCCATTTCCTCAACTTTCGGGCGGACGTTTTCGGGCGGATCGCCGTGCATCAAGTAACCGTCACAGTAGCGTGAGATCATTCGTTTGGCATCTTCCGACTCGCCGCCGGCGTAAATGGTTGGCCACGGCTTGCGCACAGGCTTCGGTTCGAGATGAGCCTTCTCGACCTTGTAGTAGCGTCCTTCGTAGCTGAACTCCTGGTCGGTCCACATCCCTCGCATAACTTCGAGAAACTCGCGCGTGCGTTCGTATCGTTCGTCGTGGCCAACCCAGGTGCCGCCGTACTCGCGCATCTCCTGCTCCCACCAAGCAGAAACGATGTTGAGGCTAAAGCGTCCGTTCGAAATGTGATCGATGTTGGCCGACATCTTCGCGGTGATTGCGGGAAGCCTGAAACCGGGTCGAATCGCGTTCATCAACTCCAGCTTCTCGGTGACCGAAGCAATTGCCGCAGCGGTGGTCCAGCATTCGAGCACCGGCGCAGTCGCACCTTTGATATCGTTAAGATTCAGCTCGGCGAGCAGAGTGATGTCAAATCCGATCTGTTCGGCCCTTTGGGCGAGGCGCCTATTGTAGTCAAACGTCGCCTGCATTTGCTCGTCCTCGACGTTGCGAAGCCATCCGCCGAAAATCGGCATCCAGAATCCAAATCGCACTTTGTTCATATGGGATGTCTCCAGATTAATATTGGATCTTGTGGACCTATTGGACCTTTTGGACCTACCGCTAACAAGCGCAGTAATATTGCTTCTTCGTGAACAGACTTTCAATCATCTGTGCAAATGGTTCCGGATCATCGCGTGCGAGCACTGCATCGACTATCTCGGCTTGTAGCTCGCCGTTGCCGGCGATTAAATCCAACCAGTCCCGGCGCGTGAGCGTAGTCTCATCCACACCTAATCTTGCCCGGCGCAGCGCAATGTAGTCTTTCAGGTACACCCATCGCAATGCGTCGTGCTGCCGCGCGGCTGCTTCAACCCCTCCGTGGACAGTTTCCGCGTATGCCAGCCACGGTAGATCCACGCCTGCCTGAATCGGCAGTCCGATCCACTTCCACACCCGAGTATTGATGTCGAGGAGTTTGAAGTCGTTACTCCGATCGTCATAGATAAACTCGACCTCGCTGATTCCGTGATAACCGAACTCACGAAGAATATCGACCCCTCGTTCGACGATCTCCTGAACATAACGCGAGTCTACAAGACATGCGGTTCCAAAGTCGGGCGGATACTGCTCGAGCTTCCGTCCCACGAACACGCCCCTGGCTGTCCCGTCGCGACCGATGTAACTGCACAGCGAGTAGAAGCTGTCTAAACCGGCGCCAACTATCTCCTGCGCAAGCAGCGGGTGATGTCCGGCGCGCTCGCACAACGCGAGAAATGCCTGTCGGGTTTCCGCGCGCAGGACTTTTTCTCCGAACTCGTTGGTGAACTCGCGCTGAAGCGCGGGCTTGACTATGCAGGGAAAGCTGATTTCGGCCGCGATCTGCCCCGGGCTTTGTTCGCCGATGTAGAAGGTCCGGGGAATCGGAATCTGCCGCGCTTCACACTTTCGATAAAGCAGGTTCTTGTCCAGGATTCGCTCCACGGTTTCGATATCGGAAAATGGAAGAACAAAATACTCCCTGAGCTGAGTTGCGTGGCGTGCGACCGCAAACACCCATTCATCAAGACAGGGAAAAAGCACGGCCTTCTGCTTCAATGCAGCGCCGATTTGCATTAACAGATCGATAAACCCGGGTTCATCATCCAGGGGGTAAGGACAGCGTCCTGCGACCGTGGTATAGCGTGAAGCCAATCCGTAACCGTTCTCATCGCGATCCAGGCCTATGACGGGCACGCCGCGCCGGCCAAGCGAACGCGCAACCGCCAGCCCGGTAATATGGCAATTGAAAACCAACGCCGCGGGCGTTTCGAGTGGGTTGATGCGTTCGCGCACCGCAGCCAGAATTTCGCGTGAATCGTCAATCATAGGTCGGATAGGTCCTATTGGTCCTATAATAGGTCCAATTGGTCATATAGGTCCTATAATAGGTCGTATAGGTCCAATTGGTCCTATATGTCCTATCTCTTCGGCGTGTAATACCTTTTCAGCCAGCTGCTCAGCCCATCGAGCCCCGGCATCAGCACTCGCTCAGTGATGTTTGCCTGGTCCAACTTGTCGCGCACCTCCCACTTCAACTCAGCCGGGATAATCACCCGACGGCATAGTTCCGGATGCTGCTCCAGCCATAAATCGATTCGCGCGGTCGCACTCGACATAATTGAAAACAAAGCAAACTGGTTGACGATTCTGTCGTCAAGCGAAGGCGGCTCGAAGAACACCACGAACTCATCAGGGGACAACCGATCATATTCGGCAAACGTTCCGGCTACTCGATCGAGCATATCAACCGTGAAAGCGTTTGAGCCTTCCTCCTGCAAAAGCTTCTTGAGTTTCTCGGGCAGCAGCCGATTCGTCTTCACGAAATCCACACACCAGATGACACCATCGACATCGTAGTCTTCCAACCGAACGGTCGCAAAGTGCATCGCTACGAAAGGGGAGAAGGTCCAGTCGATCAGTCTCGTCGGCAGGCCGTGATGCTGGGCGAGCGCTACCCAATTCCACATCGAATCGTCCGGAACCGAATCGCGCCGCGCGTATTTGCGATAGTTCCGAAGCAGATGCCCCTCGAGCCTTTCCGCTGCTCCACCCAGTCTGATCAGACCGGTTTTAAGATCGTACGATGAATTGCCGAGACCGCGAAAAGCAAAGTTGGACCGAAACCGAGCAAGAGGCTCTTCCCACGACTCCTCATAAAGCCGTTCGTTGAGTTCGTTCCAACTTGCTACTCGAATGTCTTCCACCAGAGTGCCCGTTTGACATCAAAGCACGTTGTCATTGTTCATTGAGTTCAACATGATAACTTTCGGAACTGGAAAATGACCAGCGACGGATTAGAAACTGGTTAATCCGGATTCTCGTTGTTAGCCCTTTCGCCGCAGTTTCGCGAGATCGAGGTCGAGCCACACGTCGATTTCATCCCGACTCGGCTTGTCGATCTGTCCCGAACTGGCGGCTGCGAGTTCTGTATGCTTGATCTGTTTTGGGTTAAGAGTCGCCGTTAGAGCAGATCGATGAGAGAAGACAAAATTCGATCCGTGTTAATCCGTTGAATCCGTGTCATCCGTGGCCCGTTCGTTCACACGAATTTGGGTAGGTAGTGTCCCTAAGCACAAGATTAGGACACTACCCGAATTTGAGATGATCGCACGCTGGAAGCGTGCGTACCGGGATCACTTGAGAAGGATTGAGTTTTTGGTGACGATGTCGGTGTACGAATCACATTCGCCCGAGGCGCACTGTTTGATCAGATCTTCGATTCTCTCCATCAACTGGGTGCTGAAGTGATTCGGCTCGGCTTGCGGGTGCGCCGGCGCGTAGTAATTAAAATAGCTCCGAATGATTACGCTGCGGTTATCGATCGGGAGTGCCCTGAGGTTCTCGATGAACTT
>Ga0114129_10013701_pt1 | contig 11553 bp, 11 predicted proteins | sample RhiMetdeltSRZDD1_FD_80071 | JGI IMG/M metagenome (GOLD analysis project Ga0114129, IMG submission 80071) | Populus rhizosphere microbial communities from Tennessee, USA - Rhizosphere MetaG P. deltoides SRZDD1 (version 2) (version 2) | ecosystem: Host-associated > Plants > Roots > Rhizosphere >... | reverse complement strand
TAGAAACGGTTTCAGCATCGGGTAATGGGATAATCGGGTAATCGGGTAATTGGATTGATTGATTGGCAGTCAATACTCCATTTCAATTACCCAATTACCAGATTACCCGATTACCCGATCTCACGTATCGAGCCGTTCCGTCTTGAACGTCTCCGCGTTGACGAGCACGTACGAGTTGGTCACCACGTCGAGCCCAATCGAGCGGACCCCGTGTCGAATCGAGTCGGTGAACTCGTGATGGTGCCCGAAGAGATGCAGCCGCGGCTTCATCGACGCGAGCACATCGTTCAACACCGTCTTTCCGGCGTCGATGCGGCGCCCGGCCGGGTAGAACGGACGCGGCGCTTCGTGCGTCATGAACAGATCGATGTTCGCCAGCGCCTTGCACGCGATCACTTCGTCGCGCACGAAGTGGCGGCGCTTGTCGTCGCGGCTCTTGCCGAGCTTGAGCGGCGCGGCCGTTGCCTTGCGTCCCTTCGATCGGGGGAGCGCCGCGGCGGGCGAGTGGTACCAGCTCGGCGCAAACGTGCCGCCGAGCGCCGCGACGCGCCAGGGACCGACCGTGTGCGGCCCGCCGTTGACCAGATAGTGCAGCGTCGCGCCGATCGGCTGGCCGGCCGCCGCCGCGGCAATCACGTCGAAGTCCTCGTTGTTCCCCTTGATGAAATAGAGATGCGCCGGCGGCGTGAAGTACTCGCCGTCGTTGCTCGCGACATCGCCGACGCACACCCAGAGCGGTACGTCGGCGTGTCGCTGCATGATCGTGTGGACGGTCTCGAAGGCGCCGTGGATATCGCCGAGCGCGCCGATCAGCATGGGCAGGATGGGCAGGACCGGCAGGACGGGCGAGAGAAGACGGCTGATGTGATCGTGGGTTTCCCCTCCGGCCCTTCCAGCCTATCCAGCCCTTCCTGCCGGTGAATCATCCGGCGCCGGCGAAGTCGCCGCCGGGACCAGCAAGTCGGCTTTGTCCCAGACGAAGTCGTCTTTGCTGTAGACCGCGAGCTCGTAGTCCTTGCCCATGAAGATCGCGCCGACGGGACAGGCCTCCTCGCAGTAGCCGCAGAAGATGCAGCGGGTCTTGTGAATCTGGTATACCGACGCGTAGCGCGGGCCCGCCTGCACCGTGCCGTCGTTCTCGGCGGCCTCGAGATAGATCGCGTCGGCCGGACATGCGACCGCGCACAGCCCGCAGGCGACGCATTTCTCGAGCCCGAGCTCGTCGCGCATCAGGACCTGTTTCCCGCGGAACTTCGGGAACATCGGGAACTTCTGGTCCGGGTAATTCACCGTAATCGGCTTCCGGAAGAGATGCTTGAAGGTGGTCGCAAACCCGATGAGGAAGGGGCGAATCACAGCCATTGCCCTCAGTTTACCCGGCCGATAAGATCAATGTAAATCGATGTCAGAGCTGGAAATCTCCGTCGAACGTGCGCTGCTGACGACGCTGGTCTTCAAACTCGCCGCGATGGCCGCGCTCGCCACCATGCTCGTCCGCTACCATCGATTCCGGCACATTCTCATCTTCGAGCGCCGGGCCTGGCCCGACCGCCTGACCTTTGCCCTGAGCCTCGGCATCCCGCTCACAGCCGGCGTGGCGGGGCGATTGCTGCTGGGATACAACGCCGCCGACTTGACGCTCGAGGGCTCCTTTCTCGCGGGATTGATTGCCGGCCCGTACGCCGGCGCGGTGGTCGGCGCCATGGTGGGCCTGCCCCCGCTCGGTAACGGCGAGTGGATTGCGCTGCCCTTCGCGGTGGGCTGCGGGTTCGCCGGGGGCGGTCTGCGCGAGCTGTGCCCGAAAGAAGCGATCTGGCACTTTTCGCCGTTCGTGTTCACGACGCTGCCGCGGCGCGCGTGGAAGATGATCCGCATGGTGCAAATCGACTGGCAGGTCGTGCTGCTGCTCGCGCCGATCGCGCTCGAGCTATTGCGCCAGGGTCTTGGCTTGCGCTTTGGCGAGCATCACCGCCTGTTCATCCTCAACGGCGCGCCCCCAAGCTCGCCCTGGCTGCTCGTCGTCGTGCTGCTCGCGACCGTGCTGTCGGTGGCGACGCCGATCAAGATCTGGAACAACGCCCGGATCGAGCACCGGCTGCAGGAGCAGGAGAAGCTGCTGCTGGCGGCCAAGATCGACGCGCTGGCCAGCCAGATCAACCCGCATTTCCTGTTCAACACGCTCGCGTCGATCTCGTCGCTCATCCGCACGCAGCCGGAAACGGCGCGCACGCTGATCACGAAACTGTCGGGCCTGTTGCGACGTCTGATGCGCAGCAGCGACCACTTCGTGACACTCCGGGAAGAGCTCGAGTCCATCGACGAATACCTCGACATCGAGGTCATTCGCTTCGGACCGCAGCTCAAGGTCGTCAAGCAGATCAGTCCGGACACGCTCGACGTGGTCGTGCCGAGCATGCTGCTGCAGCCGCTCGTCGAGAATTCGATCAAGCACGGTCTGGCGCGCAAGGTCGGCGGCGGCCGGATTACTATCAAGGCCACGCTGCGCGAGGGCCACACCGTGATCGAGGTGCACGACGACGGCCTCGGCATGACGGAGGAGCGGCTGGAGCACGCGCTCGGCGGCGGGATCGGGCTGAGCAATGTGAACGAGCGCCTGCGCACGATCTACGGCGCCGGTTGCGGGTTGAAGCTGACGAGCGTTCCGGGCGCGGGCACCTGCGCGAGCGTCGAGATTCCGGAACTGATCGTCCCGGAGCGCGTGACGGCATGAGCGGCGATCTGCGCGCGCTGCTGGTGGACGACGAGCAATTGGCGCGCGACGAGCTCGGGTATCTCCTGGGGCAGGTCGGCGGCATCGAGATCATCGGGCAGGCGGGCAACGGCGTGGAGGCGCTGAACACCATCGACAGGCTGCATCCCGACCTCGTCTTTCTCGACGTGCAGATGCCGGGCCTGACGGGATTCGAGGTGGCGCGGCGGATGCTCGACGCACAGGCGTCGTCGCACATCATCTTCGTGACGGCCTACGATCGCCACGCGATCGAGGCGTTCGAGGTGAACGCGGTCGACTATCTGCTCAAGCCGGTCGACCCCGCGCGGCTCGAGGTGGCGCTCGACCGGGCGCGGCGCCGGATCGCCACCGACCGTCCCGCCGTCGACGCGGGATCGGCCGGTATGAGCACCGCCGAGCTGGAAAAGATCGTACGGCTGGTCAGCGAGCGCCAGAACCGGCGCGAGCGGCTGGCCATCAAAGTGGGAGAACGTTTCCTGCTGGTGCAGGCGGAAGAGATTATCTTTGCGTCACTGGCGGACGAGACGATCACGGTGGTCACCGATCACCATCGCGGTGTCTCGAACTACCGGACGCTCGACGAGCTGCAGGAGCGGCTCGACTCGAGCACCTTCTGGCGCGTGCATCGGTCGCACCTGGTGAACATCAACAAGATCAAGGAGATCGTACCTTGGTTCAGCCGGAACTACATCCTTCGAATGAAGGACGAGAAGGTGACGGAAATCCCCGTGAGCCGCACGCAGACGCGCCGGCTCAGGGAGTATCTGAAGCTGTAGGACAGTCGTCAGTCGTCAGTCTTCAGGCTTCAGTCGACAGTCTTCAGTCGGCAGTCGACAGTCTTCAGTCCTCGGTCGAGAGTCTTCAGTCGGCACCGGCGACTGACGACTCACGACTGACGACTGAGGACTCACGACTGACGACTGAGGACCGACGACTGACGACTGACGGTCTCGATCCCCGTTTCTCCCCGGTCCCCATCACGCCGGACACGCCCGTTGTGCCGAGCGCCACGGCGCTGCGCCTCGCGCAAATCCGCGAAGAAATCGTCGCCTGGCTGAAAACGCTCGTGTCGGCCGCCGTCTACGCTGTTCTGATCGTCACGTTCGGCTTCCAGGTGGCGCGCGTCGAAGGGCAAAGCATGGCGCCGACGCTCGAGGACCAGGATCGGCTGATCGTCAACAAGCTCGTGTATCGCATCGGCGATCCGCGCCGCGGCGACATCGTGATGCTCTACTACCCGCTCAACCCCGACAAGTCGTTCGTCAAGCGCGTGATTGCCGAAGAGGGCGACACGGTGCGCATCGTCGACGGCCGCGTCTACGTGAACGACATCCCGCTCAAGGACGACTACGTGCCCAACGAATTCCGCAGCCACGACGATTGGGGGCCGCAGGTCATTCCCGAAGGCTATTACTTCGTGATGGGCGACCATCGCAACAACAGCTCGGACAGCCGGCACTGGGGCATGGTGCCGAAGAAGTACATCATCGGGAAGGTACAGCTTCGCTGGTGGCCTGTCCCCGCGGCTCGCGTGTTCTAAGGGCTCGCCGCTCGTCATGGCTCATGGCTAATGGTGAATGGCTAAGCGCAGGGGTTAATCCCAGTGTTTAGCCACAAGCCATCAGCGATCAGCCATGACGGCTTTGTCCCCAGCCATGACAGGTACGCCGCCGTTGCCCGCGTCCTCGTTCTCGTCCTCTTTCTGAACCTCGCCGTCGCCGTCGCGAAGATTGCCTTCGGCTATGCCAGCGGCGCGATCAGCGTGCTCTCCGACGGCTTCCACTCGCTCAGCGATGCGGCGTCGAATGTCGTGGGGCTGGTGGGCGTCCAGGCGGCGAAGCGGCCGCCCGACGAAGATCACCCGTACGGCCACCGCAAGTACGAAACCGTCGCGGCCGCCGCCGTCACCGCGGGCTTGCTCCTGGTCGTCATCGAAGTGCTCAGAAACGCGTTCAACCATCTGACGGGCCGCGCGGCGCCGCTCAGCATCTCGACGGCGAGCTTCGTCGTCATGGTCGCGACGGTGGTGGTGAACCTGTTCGTCATCTGGTACGAGACACGCGAGGGCAAGCGTCTGGCCAGCGAGGTGCTGCTGGCCGACGCCACGCAGACTCGGGCCGACGTATGGACTTCGCTCACCGTGATCGCGGCGCTCGTCGGCGCGAAATCAGGGATGCCGATGCTCGATCCGCTGGCGGCCCTCGTCGTGGCGGCGTTCATCGGGTTCGCCGGCTTTCAGATCGCCCGAGCCACGACGAACATCCTCAGCGACCGCATCGCGATCGCCGACGCGGAGCTCGAGCGCGTGGTGATGGACGTGCCCGGCGTCGTCGGCTGCCACCGGATCCGGACGCGAGGCTCAGCGGATCACGTATTCCTGGACCTGCACGTCTGGCTGCCGGGCGACATGCCGCTCACCGAGGCGCACAAGTTGTCGCACGTGGTGAAAGATCGCCTGATGGCCAAGTATCCGCAGATCGCGGATGCGGTGATTCACATCGAGCCGCCGCCTCGTTAGGGCTGGTGGGGCGGGTGTGGCTGGTAAGGCGGGTAGGTTGGGACAGATTAGGCTGACCTGCCCTACCTGCCCTACCCGCCCTACCTGCCCCTCTCGATCAACCTGATCTCAAACAGCTTGGGCCACAGCTTGCCGGTGACGAACAAGCGATCGCGCTGTGCGTCGTAGGCGATGCCGTTGAGCACGCCATCCGACGGACGTTCGCTCGTGCTGAGGAGTCCGCGCAGATCGATGTAGCCGAGGACGCGGCCGGTCGCCGGCGCGATGCGGGCGATGTAGTCGGTCGTCCAGATGTTGGCGAGGACCTCACCCTTGACGAACTCGAGCTCGTTGAGGCCTCTGACGGGCGTGTCGCCGGCCATCACCCGCACCCGGCGCCGGACTTGAAACGTCGACGGGTCCAGGAACCGCAGATAGTCGGTGCCGTCGCTCATGATCAGGCTCGTACCGTCGTGGGTCAGGCCCCAGCCTTCGCCTCCGTAGCTGAACGTTCGGCGCTCTTGAAACGTGTCCTTGTCGTAGACGAATGCAATTTGGGACTGCCACGTCAGCTCGATCAGATCCGTCTTCCACACGACGATGCCCTCGCCGAAATGCTGCGCCGGCACGTCGCGGCGTTGCAGCACCTCGCCGGTTTCGAGCTTGACTTTTCGGATCGACGAGCGGCCGTTCAGGCCGGTGCCCTCGTAGAGCACGCCGTCGACGTACTGCAGCCCCTGGGTGAACGCATTGGAGTCGTGCGGATAGACGCGGACGACTTGATAGCCGGCGATCGGCAGGGTGTCGCCGGTCGGAACCTGACCCGCGACCACGCCGGCGGCAATGAACATGACAACGAGCCTCACTCGGCGATTGTACTCAGATAGATCCTCACATCCTCACATCCTTACATCCTTAGAATCCTAAGATCCTCACATCCTTAGATTCTCAAATTCGCCTGTAGGTCCCCGACCGCCCACCGCTCTTGAACATCAGCCGGATGTCGCCGATGACCATCGTCTTGTCGACAGCCTTGACCATGTCGTACACGGTGAGCGCCGCGACGGCCACCGCCGTGAGCGCTTCCATCTCGACGCCGGTCTGCGCGCTCGTGCGGACTCGCGCCGCGATGTCGTATCCGCGCGCGCGGGGGCGCAGGTCGACCTCGACGCTCGAGAGCGGCAGCGGATGGCAGAGCGGGATCAGCGCGGAGGTCTGTTTGGCCGCCAGGATGCCGGCGAGCCGGGCGGCCTGCAGCGGATCGCCTTTCTTGATTGCGCCCCGCCGAATCTGGCGGATCGCCTCGCGCGACATCGTGATCGAACCACGCGCGACCGCTTCGCGCTCGGTCACCGGCTTGGCGCCGACGTCGACCATCTTCACGCGCCCACGCGCGTCCACGTGCGACAGCCCTCCGGCCCCTCCCGCCCTTCCTGCCCTTCCTGCCCTAGGTCTCTTCGCCATCGCCCTGCGCCAGGAAGAACGACAGGCTCTCCAGCGACACCGTCAGATCCACACTCTTCAGCTTGATGTCCGCGGGAACCTCCAGCGTCCCCGGCGAGAAGTTCAGCACCGCCTTGATGCCGGAGGCGACGACGAGATTCAGCACGTGCTGGGCGGAAGCGGCCGGCACGGCGATGACCGCAATGCGGATGCCTTCCCGCCGCGCGATTCTCTTCAGGTCGTGGATGTCGTGAATCGGCACCCCACCGCGCGACTGTTGACCGACCTTCTCTCGGAGATTGTCGAATAGCGCCGAGATCTCGAAGCCTTCCTGCCGGAACCCCGGATAGTCGGCGAGCGCGAGGCCCAGATTGCCGGCGCCCATGATCGCGACGCGCAGCTTGCGATCGAGTCCCAGAATCTGCCGCAAATGGCGCTTCAGGTCGCGTACGTAATAGCCGACGCCGCGGACGCCGAACTCCCCGAAGTACGCGAGGTCCTTCCGAATCTGGGCGGCGTTCAAGTGAAACTGCTCGGCGAGCGCCTGCGACGAGATCGTGCGGACGCCGGCGTCCTCGAGCACGTTGAGGCAGCGCAGGTACACCGAAAGGCGGTTGGTGGTGAGCTCGGAAACCTGATCAGCGCTCTGCTTGCCCGTGGACGCCCTGGCCAGATCTTTGTTCGCGTTTTTCACAAGGCAGACGCCGATTGTAGCAAAAACCCTCATGCTACACTCGCCGCCTATATGGCCACTGCCGCTCCGGCGCCCCCGGCGTTTCAGCCGTACGTCCCCGCCTCGCAGTCGCCCGCGGAGTTCACGCTCAAAGCCATCATCATCGGCGTGCTGTTCGGACTGCTGTTCGGCGCATCGACGGTGTACCTCGGTCTGCGCGCAGGCCTCACCGTAAGCGCGTCGATTCCGATCGCGGTGCTGGCGATCTCGGTCCTCAAGAACCTTGGCGGCTCCACGATCCTCGAGAACAACATCGTCCAGACGATTGGATCGGCCGGCGAGTCGGTGGCGGGCGGCGTGGTGTTCACGGTCCCGGCGCTCATCTTTCTGCTGCCCGACGGCCCCGCGTACTTCAGCTACTTCCAGATCACGATGCTCGCGTTCGCGGGCGGCATTCTCGGCGTGCTGATGATGGTGCCGCTCCGGCGCGCGCTGATCGTCAAGGAACACGGTGTGCTGCCCTATCCCGAGGGCACCGCCTGCGCGGACGTCCTGGTTGCGGGCGAGCGCGGCGGCCGCCTGGCGGGGATGGTGTTCAGCGGTCTCGGCTTCGGTGCGCTGTGGAAGGCGCTGTCGTGGGTGTTCGGCATTTTTCTGACCGAGCTCGACTACTCGACGCCGCGCGGCGGCCAGTTTCCCAACGCGACGCTCAACATCGACATCTCTCCCGAATACATGGGCGTCGGCTACGTCATCGGGCCTCGAATCGCGGGCACGATGTTCGCGGGGGGCGTGCTCTCCTGGCTCGTCCTGCTGCCGTTGCTGTCGATTCTCGGCGCGTACATCAACGTGCCCTTTCCGCCGATTCATCCAAGCGTCGCGAACAACCCGGCAACGGGCAGAGCATTCCTGATCTCCGAGATGAGCCCGCCGCAGCTCTGGAGCGCCTACATCCGCTACATTGGCGCCGGCGCCGTGCTGGCGGCCGGCCTCATCACGCTCAGCCGGACGCTGCCGACGATCGTCGCGTCGGCGCGCGAAGGCCTGAAAGATTTCGGCGCGGGCGCAAGCGCAGCCGCCCGTCAGCGGACCGAACGCGACATCCCGATGGTCTTCGTGCTGGGCGGTTCGCTGCTGCTCGCCATCTTCCTCGCCGTCATGCCCAAGATGCCGACGCAGGGTAATTTCCTCGCCGCCATCCTGGTGATCATCTTCGGGTTCCTCTTCGTGACGGTCTCGTCGCGAATCACGGGACTCATCGGCACCTCGTCGAATCCGATCTCCGGGATGACGATCGCAACGCTGATCCTCACGTGCCTGCTGTTCGTCGCGATGGGCTGGACCGGGGATGCGTACGGACCGGTCGCCATCTGCGTCGGCGCCGTCGTTTGCATCGCCGCCGCGAACGCGGGCGGCACGTCGCAGGACCTGAAGACCGGGTATCTCGTCGGCGCCACGCCCATCTACCAGCAGATTGGCCTGATCATCGGCGTCCTCACCAGTGCGTTCGTGATCGGCGTGACCACACTGTCGCTCCACAAAGTGTTCGGCATCGGCAGCCCTGACATCGCCGCCCCGCAGGCCACTCTGATGGCGACGATCATCAAGGGGCTCTTGAGCCAGAATCTTCCCTGGGGGCTGGTCCTCGTCGGCGTGTTCATTTCCGTGACGCTGGAGCTGTGCGGGATCCGATCGTTGTCGTTCGCGGTCGGTTCGTACTTGCCGATCGCGACGACGGCGCCGATTTTCGTCGGCGGCCTCGTGCGCGCGTACGTCGAGCGCAAGACGCACACGAAGGAGGAGTCCGAGATCGGGGCTGGCACGCTGTTCAGCTCGGGCCTGATCGCGGGCGGATCGCTCTGTGGCATTCTGTACGCTGCGCTCGTCGGCTTCGGATACATCAGCATCCCTCAACGGATCGGCGCGGCGCTGTCGTTCCTGCACGAAGGCGTCATCGGCTACGTGGCGGGCGCGCTGCTGTTTCTCTCGCTGGCCGCGATCCTGGGTCGCCAGGCGCAGAAGAAAGTGATGTAGAGCAGGGATTAGGGAGCAGGGATTCGGGAATTGGGATTAGGGATTAGACAGCCGCGCGCGGAGATCAACGTTCGCCGGCGGACCCTGCGAGCCCTGCGATTGTCGCTGTGTCTCGCGTGCGCGAGCGCCGCGTCGGCGCAGCCCGCCACGCGCCGCGCAACGAACCTCGCCGCGCTCCTCGCCTATCCCGGCTTCTATCACGGCCGGCCCATCGTGATCGTCGGTACGGTAGCCCTCGACAAGGATCAGCTTCGCGTTTCCGACGATGGGGGTTCGGTGCAGCTCCTGTTCAAAGGCACCGCGCCGGACGGCCTGGACGAAATCCGCGGCGAGTTCTGGGATGTCGGCCGGATGAAGAGCGACGACCCTCGGCTTGGCGCGATGGACTTGCGCGCCACGTTTCGAATGGAGCCAGACAGCCCATGGCCGCGCCCCGGTGAAATCACGGCGATTGTCGCCTCGGCCGTCACCTCGACATCGCCGCCCCAGGCGCCGTCGATTCGCGGGATCGTGCTGACGCCGTCGCGCTTTCAGGATCAGAAGGTGACGATCACGGGTCAGTATTCGGGGCGTAACCTGCTTGGCGATCTCCCCGATGCGCCGGGGCGGAGCCGCTACGATTTCGTGCTCCGGTCGGCCGACGCCGCCATCTGGGTGGCGAACATGCGGCCGCGCCTGAGGGATGCGACCGGCAAGGAGTTCGATCTCGCGCTCGACTCGCGAATCGACACCAGCCGCTGGCTGACGGTTCAAGGATCGATCAAGCAGGGGCGCGGCTTGCAGTGGCTGGACGCCGAAGCCGGCTCATTGGCACTCGCCAAGCCGCCGACAGAAACGACCGCCGACGAGGAACCGGTGCGGGTGCCCGCCGGGCCGCCGCCCGAAGTGATCTTCAGCGCGCCGACCGACGACGAGACCGACGTGATGGTGTCGACGAGCGTGCGCATCCAATTCTCGCGCGACATCGATCAGACGACGCTCAAGGGCCACATCCGTGCGCGGTATCTTGGGTCGGAGACGGTCGAGCGCGGCGAGCCGGTGACACCGACCGCGGAATTCACATTTCAGTACAACGCCGCCGGCCGGGTGCTGGAGATCCGGTTTACGAAGCCGCTGGAGCGGTTCCGGACGCTGAAGGTCGATCTCTTGGAGGGAATTCTGGGAACCGACGGCCAGCCTCTCAAGCCGTGGACCCTCACGTTTTCTCTTGGCGGCTCCTGACACGATAATCGCCGCGGAACACGCAGAGAGAACCCTGTGTCTGCGCGTTCAGCGAGTTCTGGGTCGACTGTCGTTATGGCACGACACGAAACGCGATGAGCGTCCGTTTTTCCCCAGCTGCCAACTCGACCAGGTAATCCCCAGGCGCGAGCGGCGCGAGCGCGAGCTCGGAGGTCTGCCATCGCGATCCGTTGGCGTCATCACGCACAGAAGCCGCGAGCGGAATGGGCATCGCCGTGCCGGTGCGATCCAGCAGCCGCGCCGTCACCGACGCCGATTCAGGCGTCGGGATGTCGACGCGGATCCGCTCGCTGCGTCGAAAACGCAGATCCGCCGTCGGCGCATCCCGGTTGCCGGTGGTCGGACCGCGGCGCATCACAATGGCGCCGCTCGGCTCGGGAGAGTTCAGTAAGGTCACTTGAACGGTTCCCGTTCCGAACCCTTCGGCGCGGACGCGCACGGTGAACTCGCCGCTGGGCGGCGGCTCCGAGAGTAAGACAGGAACCAGCACGCTGCGCCCCGCGCCGGTCCCAGTTGCGTGACCGACCGCGGCGCCCGATGCCGAAATCACGGTGACGTCAACGTCGCGACTGGGCGGCGGTGGGGTGGCCGAAAACTCCGCGACGACCCAGAATCCTGGACGGGCAATCGTGTCGACAGCACGCCACCCTGCCGCAACGTGCACGCGGAGCGGTGTGTCTCGCTGGGCTCCTGCGAGCGGCGCCAGCGCCGCTTGAATCGCGGCCGCTTCGGCACTGACGACCGCCGGCGCAGCCGCGGCGCGCGCAGATGCGGTCACCGCGGCCGGTGTCGCGGCCAGATACCCGCGTCGCGCACGAACCTGGACTCCAGGGCGCTTTACACGAACCGTAATGGGATGAAATCGTCCGTCGAGCTTTCCGGTCGAGTAATAACCGAGCAGGTAGTACGAGC
>Ga0114129_10013700_pt1 | contig 11554 bp, 7 predicted proteins | sample RhiMetdeltSRZDD1_FD_80071 | JGI IMG/M metagenome (GOLD analysis project Ga0114129, IMG submission 80071) | Populus rhizosphere microbial communities from Tennessee, USA - Rhizosphere MetaG P. deltoides SRZDD1 (version 2) (version 2) | ecosystem: Host-associated > Plants > Roots > Rhizosphere >... | reverse complement strand
CGGCGCCAGGCAGTTGGTGGTGCACGAGGCGTTGGAGATCACGTGGTGCTTCTCGGCGTCGTACAGCTCGTGGTTGACGCCCATCACGACGGTGATGTCCTCGTTGGAGGCCGGCGCCGAGATGATCACCTTCTTGGCACCGGCACCGAGGTGGCCGGCGGCCTTGGTGGCGTCGGTGAAGAAGCCGGTCGACTCGATGACGATGTCGGCGCCGATCTCGCCCCACTTCAGCGCGGAGGGATCACGCTCGGCGAAGGCGCGGATCTCCTTGCCGCCCACGACGATCGCGTCGTCGGTCGACGTGACGTCCGCGTCGAGGCGGCCCAGGATCGAGTCGAACTTGAGCAGGTGGGCCAGCTGGGCGTTGTCGGTGAGGTCGTTGACGCCGACGATCTCGACCTCGGGATGCCGCTCGAGCGATGCTTTAAGGAACTCGCGGCCAACCCGGCCGAACCCGTTGATCGCGACACGAGCTTTCATGTGCGCCTCCCCCACGGGTAGGGGCCCCCTGGCGGGGTAGGGCCCCGAGATCGAGCGCGTTCGTGCTAGAAGACTAGAGGAACCATTCGGCCCGGCCCGCGAGCCGTTCTCGAACGCTGATCACCGCACCCAGCATGCCGACGTCGCGGCCCAGAGCGGCGGGCACCAGTCGCACTGAATCCGCCGCGACGCGGAACGCGCGTGTGTCAATCGCGCGGCGCATCGGCTCGAGCGTGTGAGCTGGCTCGTGCTCCGCAATGGATCCGCCGATGACGATGAGGGACGGATTGAGTCCGTTGACGAGGGTGATCGCGAGATTTCCGAGGGCGGCCTGGGCGCGGTCCAGGATCGCGATCGCTCTCGGGTCGCCCGAGGCGGCGGCCGCGTACACCCGCGCGGCGTCGTCGACCCCGTATGCCTCGGCGAGAAATCGTCCGGCGGCAAGTGACTCGACGCAGCCATAGCTGCCGCAGCCGCAGCGCGGTCCCTCCAGCGCGACCGGCCAGTGCCCGATCTCGCCCGCGATGTTGTTGACACCGCGGAGCATTCGGCCGCCGCTCACAAGGGCCCCGCCGATCCCGGTTGAGATCGTCACGTAGACAAAGTCGCGTACCCCCTTCGCGGCGCCCGCCAGACCCTCGCCGATCCCCGCCATGACGGTGTCGCGATCCAGGAAGACCGATTCGATACCGAGCGCCGTCGCGAGGCCCTCCGCTAAGCGGACATTCGCGAAGCCATTGATGTTCGGCGCGTCGTACACGATCCCGGAAATGTGGTTGAGCGGCCCCGGCGCCGAGCATGCGGCGCCCGCGAGGTCGCGAGGAGCGGTTCCCATCGTCGCGAGTGCCGCGCGCGCGCTATCTGAGATCGCAGCGATGACGTCTAGCGCACCCGACCGCGGCGTCGGCCGCTCGTCGCGTGCGACGATCCGTGGGATCGGCTGGTCGTCGCGCGCGATGACGCTGCGGATATTCGAGGCGCCGAGATCGATGCCGAGGTAGAGGCTCAGACCTTCGGGAGCTTGCCGGCGAGCTCCGGCGACTGCAGCGCGTTGGTATCGCCGCCAAACACCTGCTGCTGCGCCGCTTTGTAACCCTTCTTCGCTTTGTCCTTGCCGAACGCACGCTCCGCGTCCTCGTAGATCTGTCGCACGAGCGTCGCGAGATACGGCACGGCCTGCTGCTGATCGAATCCTTCGCGCTCGAGCGCTGCTGCGTCGATGAGATCGTCAACGACCGGCAATGGACGATCGATTGGATCGGCCTGCTCGTCGACGCGCATCAGGAGATTCGAAAGACGCGTCTCGATCTTCCCTTTGCCGTAACCGCCGCTGTTGTATTCCATGAGCAGCGCGTTCGAGAGCGACGCGAGCTTCCCGGTATTGCCCGCGGCCGGCGATGCCGGCCCGATATGCGCGAGCGGGGTCGGCGTGTCCTCCTTACGGAATCGACTCAGGAATCCACCACTCTTCTTCTTGTCCTTTTCCGCCCCTATGTCGGAAGCGGCAGGTTGCTGCGGCGGTGGTGCCCACTCGTCGGTGAGCGCCGCCGCCCCTTCCTTCGTGGCCGATTCCTGCTGTGCCGGTGCTCCCCACGGATTGGCGTCCGCTGGCGGCTTCGCCGTCGGCGCCCATTCGTTCGCGGGCGCTTCTTTCGAGGCCGGCGGCGCGGTCATCCAAGACTCCGCGGGCGCTCCCGTGCTCGGCGTGCTTTGAACGGGCGCCCCGCCACCGGGCGCGCGCCACCAATCGTTTTCCGTCGGCTTGGCTTCCTGCGCCTGCGGGGCCGCCTGCGCCGACGCGCTTGCGGCGGGGCCCGGCGCGAACAGGCCAGAGAGCGAGGAGAGCCGGTCGTCGACCGCAGGCGGCACCTCGACCCCGTGGGCCGACGGCTCCGGCGCGACGCCGAACCCATCCATGCGCTTCGCGATCTCGGCCTGGAGATCCTCACGGACCTCGGGCGGCGCCGCGGGGGGCTCCGTCGACGCGGGCGCTTCGGGCTCTCGCGCGGTCCAATCCGGCGCGCTGGTCGACCAGTCATTCGACGTTACCTGCGGTTGTTCCGCGACGTCCGGTGTGGATGTATCCCATGCGGCCTCGCCACCCGACGAGGTCTCCGTCGGCGCGTGCGCCTCCTCGACGGACGCTGGCGGCGGCCACGACTCCGCGGCGGGGTGGTCCGGGGCTGGCTCCGGTTCGCGCGGCGCGGTGGGTTCGGGCGCCTCGACGGCGGGCCTCGTCTCCACCGTCCTGTTCTCAGGAGGTGGCAGCACCTCGATCACGTTGTCCTTCACCAGCCCGGAAAGAAGGCTCAGCGTCTGCATTTTCCCAAGCCGGAGCTGCTCGGCTACGGCCACCACATCGCGCTCGCCGTTGACGGCGAGCAGCGCGCGCCAGCGATCCGGCGTGAACGTGACGGCGCCCTGGTCCGCGGCCCTCTCCGAGAGCCGGAAGCGCATACGGTCGTCGGGGATCGAGGCGCGAATGTCGAAGATGCGATCGCGGGCCTCCGCGGCGCGCTTCAATAGCGAGACGAGATCCCCGCCCTCCAGGTTTGCTTCCGGCGCCGATTCCCAAGGCGTGAACTCGAACTCAGCCTGAGAGATGGCGAAAACGGCGCCGAGAGCGTTCTCGCCTCCTTCGCCTTCCATGACCGCGGTGACCAGACGGCCGCCGGCGAAGCCCAGCGCACCGACCTTCCCCTCACCGCGCACCTGAAGCTCCCCTGTCTTCGATGTGCCCGCGAGGAGCCCTATGACCGATTCGAGCGGGAAGTCGCTCGTGGAACCCCGAAGGGTCACCGCAATGCTGCCTCGGTCTGCTTGTCAAAGACGTGGAGCTTCTTGAGATTCAGCCCCACGCGCAGGGTCTGCCCGGGCTTGGTCTGCGTCTGCGTCCCGACCCGAGCGATGAAGCTCATCGTGTCAGCGGTGAGGAGAAGCTGCAGCTCGTTCCCGAGGAACTCGACGACCTCGACTTTGGCATCGACGGGGAGCTGTGCGTCCAGCCGCTCGGTCGCCATGTCGTGTATGTCCTCGGGTCTGATGCCAAGAATCACGTCGCGACCGACCGCCTCGGCCGCCTTGCCGCTGAGCGGCGCCTTGAAGAATCCAGCATCGGCGACGACCTGGCCGTTGGATCCCGCGACCTTCGCAGGGAAGAAGTTCATCGACGGCGAGCCGATGAATCCCGCGACGAACAGATTCGCGGGACGCTCATGGAGCGTCTCCGGCGTGTCGAGCTGCTGCAGCTTGCCCTCGTTCATCACCGCGATGCGATCGCCCATCGTCATCGCTTCGACCTGGTCGTGCGTCACGTAGATCGTCGTGCGACGGATCCGCTGGTGCAGCTGCTGAAGCATCGCGCGCGTCTGGATGCGCAGCTTCGCATCAAGGTTCGAGAGCGGCTCGTCCATGAGGAAGACCGCAGGCTCGCGCGCGATCGCGCGGCCGACGGCGACACGTTGCCTCTGCCCACCGGAGAGCTCCTTCGGCTTGCGCTTTAGGAGCTGACCGATCCCCAGCATTTTCCCGACCTCGTTCACACGGCGATCGATCTCAGCCTTCGGCATGCCACGGAGCTTCAGCCCAAACGCGATGTTGTCGTAGACGCTCATGTGCGGATAGAGCGCGTAGTTCTGGAAGACCATCGCGATGTCGCGGTCCTTCGGCGGTACATCGTTCACCACCCGCTCGCCGATGCGGATATCGCCCGTCGTTTGTTCCTCGAGTCCCGCGAGCATCCGGAGCGCAGTCGTCTTCCCGCACCCCGACGGTCCCACCAGCACCAGGAACTCGGAGTCGCGGACCGCCAGGTTGAGGTCGTTGACCGCAACGAAGTCGCCAAACCGCTTGGTGACGTGGTCGTAGGTGACGGTCGCCATCTGGCTGCAAGTATGTCCCAGGGCGGCCCAGCAGGCATTTCGCCTGTGAGCGCGCTCCGCGGCGGCCTCCGGGGCTGGGCGCTCATGGCAGCAGCCGCACGGGCGGCACCCGCGCTGGCAGCACATAGGGTGCCGACAGGGTCACCCTCACGGCGCCAGCAGTCGAGAGCGCCTCGGGGCTCCGGAGACGGGCGAGCACGCGGACCCGATAGGCGACGGCGCCGGGCGGAGGATCGAGCGCTACCTCGAGCGTTGCCGTTTCTTGTGCTCTGACGAACCGGGCGTCGCTCAACGCGAACTGCCGGGGCCGGCCGACAGCTTGGCTGTACCAGGCGACCCGGACGAAGGCCTCACGGATTTCCGGATCAGAGACCTCGATCGTCGCGCGGAATCCGGTGCGCTGGTCCGGTACCGGGATCAGAGCGCTCTCGATACCCCACGCGCGACCACCGGGTACCCCGACGACGAGCTCGGGGCCGTCCGTGCCGAACGTTCCCCGCGGCGTCGTCCGTCGAAAGGGTGGTCCGTCGGCGCTCGCGGCGAGCGCGAGGACGGTAAGGGCCGCGACAGTACAGAGGAGACTGGCGATGACCTTTGGCACGCGCGAGACCTTAGACGGCGAACGACGCCGTGTCTGTCCTCAAATTGTGCGAAGACGTCGCACGTTCGTGCGGAAGCCGTCGCACGTTTGTGCGCACGGCCGTCATGCCAGCTGCACGACCCACGTACCGATCTCGTATGGCTGGAGCGTCGCGCGCGCGAGCTCTCCGTCGACATCGAGCGGAGCCGCGGTGCGGATCACGTCGAGCCCGGTGTTGCCAAGCCGGGGATCGCCTTCGCGCAGGTCGACCGCGCGCGAAGCGCGGATCGCCCGGTCGAAGCGGAGCGTCCCGGAGATCGCTTCGCGCTGCGGGTTCGCGACCCGCACGACGAGTGCTCCGTCGGGCGCGGCCCGCAGCGCGCTCAGCACGAGCGGCGTGGCTTCGTCGATGAACGACACAAATGAGCGAGCACGTCCGTCGCCCAAGACCACGAGCGGCTGCGACAACCATTCGCGAACGGAGCGCGCCGCGCTCGTGACATCGGTGCCATCGTCGAGCGGGATCACCGCGTACCGGTAGGCACGCGATCCGATGCACTGCGCGGACGGCGTCGCGAGCTCGGGACCGGCATGCCCTCGGCGCTCGGGAAGGTCCCCGCGCGAAAGGAATCCGACGGCGCGGAGCAGGGTGATCGCGATCGTCCCGCCGTCGTGCAGAACCGAGTACTCGCGCAGACCGTCCACACCGACCGCAAGGCCTTTGGTCGCGCCCTTCACTGCGACGAAGTCGTGCAGGCACGCCTCGGACGTCGGCGGTTCGATCCAGCGGCGGCGGACCTCGAAGCGGTTAGATCGCTCGAGGAGCGCGAACGCAGCGCCGCATTGGTGCGTCAGCGCCCGCGTGCTGGTTTCGCAGAGGACGCGAAGACGGTGATCGCTGGCGCGGTTGTCGACCTGAAGGGTGACGTCCACCCGTCTCTGCCCCGCGTCGAGAGAGATCTCGATATGGACGGGGCACTCCACGAGCTCGGGCGAGCGCGCGAGACGATCGTCGCGCAGCCGCGCCGGCAGACGCAGGATGAGATCCACGGTCGCGGTCGCTCGGTCGCCGGTCACGGACGTGGCGCGTGTTCCGGAGAGGCCTTCGGATCCGACGGTAGGCCCGGCGTAGGAGTAGGTGTATTCGTCGCCGCGGTCGCCTTCGGAGATGAGCCTGTTCTGGCGGCCCCCGCGCTCTTGAGTGGCCACGTCGACGACGAAGAAGGTCCCGTCGGTCTCAACCTCCACGCGGAGGAGACCGTTCTCGATCGCGATGTCGCCGTCCGCTCTGACGCCGAAGGCTCCGGTCGCCGCCACGGCGACGGGCGAGAGCCCCAACCCGGTGGCCCGCACGCGGGTCGGGCGTCCATCGATCGCCACGACGGCGTCGCGCGCCCATGGCAGCGGATTCCAGAGCATCGGCGTGGTCCCGCGGCCGGCGAGCCCTGCGAGCAGCCGGTTCGCGAGCGCCATCCCGCGCTCGCGCACGTATGCGAAACGTGGCGCCATATCGACATCGTGGACCGCGTCGATCGAACAGCCGCAGATCGAGTCGTGCGGGTGGTTCTGGAGAAGCATCCTCCAGAGGTCGCGGAGCTCGGTGCGCGCGCCGCCGCCGCTCAGCGCGTCGAGCGGCTCGCAACGTTCGAGCAGCAGACGCTCGCACGCGACGTTCTCCTGCTTTATCCAGACCCGCGTCGAGTTCACGCCGCGGAGGATCGGCCGGTAGCGGCCGCTCGCGATCTCGCCGCTGACCTCGTGTTGAAGCGGGGGCATCACCGCGGCGAATTCCTCGAGGCTCGCGATCCGCGCGTCGATGTTGGGGAATGCCTGTCGCATCTCGCGCACCGCCACGGGCAAGCGCGCGTACGCGTCGATGTGATCGTCGCCAACCATGAGGAGAAGACCGTCGCCGTTGGCGTACGGCGTAAGCCGATCGAGGATCCGCGCTGTCTTGTCCTTGACCCGCCGGCGCAGCGCGGCGAGGTCCTCGTCCGGAGGACCGATCAGCGGCAGCGCGTTGGAGTAGTGGTCGACAAGATGAGCCGCGCGCACGCGGTCTCCTGACGGTGACTCCCACCAGAACTCGCTTCCGACCGATTCGCCCTCGTCGCCCATGCCGCGCGCGAATACATAAGTGTCGTATCCGAATGCGCGCAGGATCTGCGGCAGCTGCGCGGGATGGCCGAACGGGTCGGCGACGTATGCGACCCGCGCCGCGCGCCCGAGCTCGCCGGCGCTGCGCAGTCCCTCCTGAAGGTTGCGAACGATCGACTCGCCTGAGACAAGGAGGAGGTCCGCGAGGACATGCCACGGGCCGATGAGCAGGCGATCGGATCGCACGAGCGCCGCGACGCGAGGCACGTCCGCGGGTCTCTTCTCGAGATAGTCCTGGATCGCGATGGTCTGCCCGTCGAAGGTGAACGAGCGGAACTCCGGATCGCGCTCGAGGATGTCGAGCAGACGCGAGACCATCGGGACGAGCCTCGCGCGGTAGCCCTCGAAGCGTTCGTACCACTCGCGATCCCAGTGCGTGTGCGGGATCACGAACGCACGCCACCGCAGCCGACGCCGCACCAGGCCGATGGCCCGCGGCGCCACGAGACCCGAGACGATCCCGACGAGCATCCCGCCGAGGACATCGAGGGGGTAGTGCACGCCCACGACGACGCGCGCCAGCGCCGCCGCAACACCGAGCAGAAGGATCGGGACGCGGTACTTGGGAGAGACGTACGCGAACGCCACCGCCGCTCCCATCGCGAGTGCCGCGTCGCCTGAGGGGAAGGAATACGAAGACGGATGGGCGATGACGGTCTCCGGGGCGGGCAGGATGCCGGGCGCGTTCGCGAGGGCGTCGAACGGGCGCGGGCGCCGGACGATGAGCTTCAGGATCTCGGTGACCAACCACGCGTCGAGCGCGCCGAGGACGACCGTACCGGTCGCGGCGATTCCGCGCCGGTTGAAGCCGCGCGAGCGAAGCAGTAGGAACGCGAGGATCCACCAGAAGAAGCCGTTCCAGTTCAAATAGGTGAGCGCGACAGCGATGACCGAAGTGACGGGGTTCCGCTGCTCGGCGATGGCGAGGTAGAGCTGAGTGTCGAAATTTCCGAGCGCGGCGAGGAAATCGTTCAACGGGATCGAAGGTGGCGCCAGATGAAGAGCGCGACTCCTGCGACGATGAGGCCGGCCACGATGTAGTCGAGGCCCCGCAGCTGGTGCTTCAGGTCCTGCCAGTTGTCACCGAGGACCATCCCAGCCCAGACGAGGAGCATCACCCACGGAACCGCGCCGACGATCGAAAACGCGATGAAGCGCCAGAGCGGCATGTGAGCGATGCCGGCAGGGACAGAGATGAACGTGCGGACGATCGGGAGCATCCGCGAGAACAGCACGGTCAGATCGCCCCAGCGCGCGAACCAGCGGTCGGCGGTCTCGAGATCGTGCGCGCTGATGAGCACGTAGCGCCCATAGCGCTCAAGAAGTGGACGACCGCCGAACGCCCCGACGGCATAGCTGACGAGAGAGCCAGCCGTGTTCCCGATCACGCCGGCCAGGACGGCGCCCCAGTACGTCCATTGCGCGCCGGTCAGAGGCTCGATGACCCCCCGCGAGACACTCCAACCGGCGAATGGGAGGATGAGCTCGGACGGGATAGGGATCGCGGCGCTTTCGATGGCCATGGCGATCACGACGCCGACGTACCCGAAACGACCGTACAACGAGTCGATAAGGGGAAGGACGAATTGGTCGACGGCCTCGATCAAGTCTCCGTATCGTAGTCAAGCTGTGTCGGAGACTTCCGCGCTCACCGACGACATGCGCAAGGCGCTGCGCACGCAGCGGCGCGCCGACCTCGTTGTCGGCATCCCAAGCTTCCGCAACGCCGCAACGATCGGCCACGTGACCGAGGCAGCGTCCGAAGGGCTGCGCCGAACCTTCCCCGAGATGCGCGCCGTGATCGTGAACGCCGACGGCGGTTCGAACGACGGAACATCCGACCGCGTACGCGCGGCCGCCGACGGCGTGCCGACGGTCGCGGGCCGCTACCAGGGAGAGTCAGGCAAAGGCTCGGCCTTCCGGGCGATCTTCGAAGCCGTGACCCTCCTCGATGCCAAGGCGTGCGCAGTCGTGGACAGTGACTTGCGCAGCATCACGCCCGAGTGGATCGCGCGCCTCATCGGCCCGATCGTCCGCGACGAAGCCGACTACGTGACGCCGCTCTACGCGAGACACAAGCACGACGGCACGATCACCAACACGATCGCGTACCCGCTCACTCGAGCGCTCTACGGCGCGCGCGTGCGACAGCCGATCGGCGGCGAGTTCGGTTTCGGCGCCGACCTCGCGAAGGTTTACCTCGCCGAGCCGGTGTGGGACACCGACGTCGCGAAGTTCGGGATCGACATCTTCATGACGACCACCGCTATCGCGCGCGGGGTCCGCGTCGCGCAGGCGTTCCTCGGCGCGAAGATCCACGATCCCAAGGACCCCGGCGCGGACCTCGGACCGATGTTCACTCAGGTCGTGGGGACGCTGCTCGCGCTCGCCCGAAAGAACGCTGACATCTGGCGCACGGTGAAAGGGTCGCAGGAGGTCCCGCTCATCGGCGAGATCTCGCCGGTCGAGCCAGAGGCGGTGAACGCGAGCGTGCGGGTCCTGGTCGAGAAGTTCAAGGCCGGCGCCGCGGACCAGGACGCAACATGGGCCGAGATCCTGTCGACCGGCACGCGCGACATCGCGCGAACGGCCGCCGAAACCGGCAATGCGAGCGCGATCGGCGGACGCTTTTGGGCCCGGGCTGTCTACGAGATCGTCGCCGCGGCGAAGACGCGCGATGACACGGAGACCCTCGCGCGTGCGCTCCTGCCGCTTTACTTCGGACGGGTCGCGGCGCTCATCGGCGAGGTGCAGGGGCTCGATCAGGCGGGCGCCGAGCGCGTGGTCGAGCAGCAGGCGTTGATTTTCGAGCAGACGAAGCCGTACCTCGTGGAGCGTTGGGCCTGACGGCCTCCTTAAAGGAGGACCAGCTCGTCCTCGTCACCGAAGACGATGGGGGCCTCCCGCTTGGCGCGATGAGTCCACTCGGCCTTTACTACCACGACACCCAGTACCTCTCCGGCTACGCGCTTCGCGTGAACGGATCGCGACCGATCCTGCTCTCGAGGAACACCGAGCAGAACTACGTCGCGACGTTCCAGCTGATGCATTCCGAGGGCGCCGTGCTCGGTACCGCGCGGCATGCGGCGGACACGCTCTCAATCCGCCGCACGCGCTTTCTCGCGGACGGCCTCCGCGAGCGCATCGGCGTCCTCAACGCGAACGCGCATCCGGTTGACGTCGTCGTCGAGCTCGAGTTCGAGGCCGCGTTCCGCGACATGTTCGCGGTCCGCGCGTATCGCGACCTGAGTCTCGCCCCGCTCGCGTCGACCCGCGGCCCACGGGAAGCCGGCCTCGTGTTCGAGCGTGTCGGCCGGGACGGCGTCCGCCGCACGACCGAGATCACGCTGCGTCCGGTACCGGACGCGATCGAGGGGAACGTCTTCCGCGTGACGCGCACGCTCGGGCCGCAGCAGTTCCTGCAGCTCGAACTCGCCGCGATCCCGCGCGAGGACGGCGCCGCACCGGCGGCTTCGCCCGAACGCTTCGACGACGCGATCGACGCACTCAACGCGCGTTACCGGCGATTCCTGCGTTCGTGCTCGCGATACACGACGAGCTCCGAGGTGCTCGACGAGGGTCTCATCACGAGGAGCGCGCTCGACCTGCGCGCCCTGCTCGAGTTCCATCCGAGTGGTCCGTACCCCACCGCGGGCATCCCGTGGTACGCGGTCCCCTTCGGCCGCGACGGCCTTGTCTGCGCGTACCAGACACTCGGCTGGCATCCCGACATCGCGCGCGGGACGCTCAGGCTTCTCGCGAGCTACCAGGGTCACAAGGTGGACGACTTCACCGAGGAGGAACCCGGGAAGATCTTCCACGAGCTGCGCCGCGGCGAGCTCGCGCGGTTGGGCGAGGTGCCACACCACCCCTACTACGGGTCGGTCGACGCGACGCCCCTCTTCGCGCTCGTGTTCGCCGAGGCGGTGAAGTGGACCGCCGATCGCGCGCTGTGGCGCGATCTGCTTCCGGCGGCGGAGCGCGCCCTCACGTGGTGCGACACGTACGGCGACCCCGACCGGGACGGGTACGTCGAATACGGGCACCGACCCGGCGAGATGCGCAGTCAGGGTTGGAAGGACTCGGCGCAGTCGCTCTCCGACCCGGACGGGAAGTGGTCGAAGCTCCCGGCCGCGCTCGTCGAGGTGCAGGCGTACGTCTACGCAGCGAAGATGGGCGTCGCCGACCTGTACGAGATCGACGGCGATCGTGCACGTGCGGATCGCCTACGTGGCGAGGCGAGGGAGCTGCAAACCCGGTTCGAGCGCGACTTCTGGATGGAAGCCGAGCAGTGCTACGCACAGGCGCTGGACGGCGATAAGAAGCAGGTCCCGGCCGTGACGAGCAACGCCGGGCATGCGCTCTGGTGTGGGATCGCGAGCCCCGAGCGCGGCCGAGCGGTGACAAGGCGCCTTATGGAGCCCGACATGTACACCGGCTGGGGCATTCGAACGCT
>Ga0114129_10013699_pt1 | contig 11554 bp, 8 predicted proteins | sample RhiMetdeltSRZDD1_FD_80071 | JGI IMG/M metagenome (GOLD analysis project Ga0114129, IMG submission 80071) | Populus rhizosphere microbial communities from Tennessee, USA - Rhizosphere MetaG P. deltoides SRZDD1 (version 2) (version 2) | ecosystem: Host-associated > Plants > Roots > Rhizosphere >... | reverse complement strand
TCGGGTGGAATGAAATCGGACTTCAGTTGATTGGCCAACGTAAGCGCCAGGATCCAGTAGGCCGTCACGGAGACGAAGCCGAAAGCTCCACCGCCGAGCACCCACAGCAAGGGTTTGTTCTCCGACATGGTGCTTCGTCCTCCGCAGTTAGAGTGGACCGCGGCTGTAGACTTTCGCCGCCGCCTCGAGCGCCACGCCAGGTGCCGCCAACCAGCCGCCTCGAACAAACAGTTCTTCCAAGGCATTCAGCAAGGTCAGGACATGCGATTCGGTCGACGACTCTCCCATCAAGCCGATCCTCCAGACCTTGCCCTTGAGCGGGCCGAGCCCGCCGCCGATCTCGATGCCGTAGCGAGTCAGCAAATTCGCGCGCACCTCGGCTTCAGGAATATGAGGCGGCACTTTCACGCAATTGAGCATCGGAAGCCGTTGTCCGGCTCGCGCCAGAGGAGTCAATCCCAATTCGTTGAGCCCTGCCATCAACGCCCCGCTGTTCACGCGATGGCGCGCGAACCGGGCGGAAAGCCCTTCTTCTTCGACCAGGCGCAACGCTTCCCGTAGCGCATAGAACATCGAGATGGGCGCCGTGTGATGATAGGCCCTATTGCCTTCGGCCCAGTAGTCGGCCACCAGGCCCATGTCCAGATACCAGCTTTGACAGGGCACACGACGGTTCTTCACGACCGACAGCGCCCGCTCGCTCATGGTGAACGGCGCCAAGCCGGGTGGGCAGCTCACACATTTTTGCGTGGCGCTGTAGCAGACGTCGATGCCCACGCGATCGACGTCGATCGGAAGACCGCCCAGGGAGGTAACGGCGTCGACGATCAGCAGTGCGTCATGTTGCCGGGCGAGCGCCGCGATGGCATCGAGCGGTTGCCACACTCCTGTCGATGTTTCTGCATGAACCAGCGCGATAGCCTTGACCGGCCCCGAGCGTCGCAGCGCCTGCTCGACCTGGCTCGGGTCGATAGTCTCACCCCATGGCGCTTCGACAGGGATCGCCTTGCCGCCGCACCGCTCGACCATGGCCGCCAATCTCGTGCCGAAGACGCCGTTGATACCGACAATCACCGCATCCCCCGGCTCAACGACGTTGACGATCGAGGCTTCCATCCCTGCCGATCCGGTTCCGGAGATGGCGATGGTAAAACGGTTGTCCGTTTGAAACGGGCCTCGCAACAGCGATTGAACCTCGTTCATCAATCCAAGAAAGGCCGGGTCCAGATGGCCGATCAGCGGCGCAGACAGCGCATGCAAGACCCGAGGGTGCACATGACTCGGGCCGGGGCCTAAGAGCACCCGACGCGGAGGCGTAAAGTCCTGCATTAGCATGGCAACTATCTGTGTCGAGGGCGACAGTATAACGAAGTTTTGGCCTCCGCAGCCATGAGAAACATGAAGACCTGCCGGTTGGATACTAGTCACTTTGAGGGGTTATGACTGAAAAATGGACCATGTTATAGTCAGTGCCGGCATGGGCGACATCACGACCACCCTCTCTCCAGAGCCTGAAACTGTCTCGTGGTGGCGTGCGACCGACTCTCCACCGCCGATCGGAATCTATTCCACCCGCTTTTCGCCTGCAGTAAGCATCCTGGCCGCTGTCTTTCTCCTCGCATCGTTAGTCACCGTCGTCTGGCTCTCGTCGTCGATTCCCAAATTGGAGCGGATGGAGGCGCCCGACCAAGCGCTCACTCGAATGGTAGGACGGACCATGGACGCCCAGGAGGGTCTGAAGCGCGCACCGGTCTGGAAGCAAAAAATCTTAGGATGGATTTCCGGTGACAGCGAGGCTGAGCGGGCGCACGCGATTGAGTGGTACCAGGAATTGGCGCAGATCTCCGAAGATCCGGTGGTCGCGATCCAGCTCGCCGTTTTACAAGCTGAATCCGGGCAAGTTCAACAAGCGCTGCTGTCGGCGCAGGGTTGGAGCAAGCTGGACGAACCGTTTCCGCGGCTTGCCGGCTTGATCCGTGCCTCATACGACGGAGAAGCGGCCGCGAGCCTCGGATGGCTCGATTCCCTGCAGGCCGATGCAGCGGAATGGCTTCCCGCCGGCTGGTTCTACGATCGCGTGGCCGAACGGCTTGCCGAACGAGCGAATAACACCGAGCTGCTGAACACCGTTCGACAAACTGCCGCAGCGAGGGCCGACCGAATATTCAGCCGTTCGTGGAGACTTACGGTGATGGAATTGATGGCCATGATGACCGGCACGATCGTGCTGATCGGCTTGTGGCGCACTCGGAAGACCGTCCCGGAGGTCCTACGGCTCCATCCTATCGGTGTGCCGCCTCCTTGGCCCGGCGGCGTCGGAGCTGCGGTCCTGTTACGAGGCGGCGCACTCGGCGCCATCATCACGGCGGCGTTTCTTTTGTACCTGCCACCGGAGAATGCCTCCTTGAGAGCCCTGGCCATCCCCCTGACGAATCTGCCGTTGCTCGTTTTGGCCTACCATCATCTCTTTCGTCCTTCCGGCATGAGCTTCGATCAGGGATTCGGTCTCGATGTGCCCTGGACGCGCCTCGGACCGCTCCTTGCCGCGGTCTTCGCGGTCGTGGGCGCCGGGCTGTGGGGTGAATGGGTGATGGATCGACTGGCGGAGCATTGGCATTGGACGAGCCATTGGACCGAGTGGTTCGATGCCGACTTGGTGTGGGGATCGCCCAGTCAGACGATGGTGAGTTTGATCGAGTATGTATTGTTTGCTCCTCTCTTCGAAGAGCTGGCCTTCCGCGGACTCTTGTTTGCGATCCTCCGCCGTAAGTTCCGTTTTCTGCCGGCCGCAGTCATGAGCGCCGGTATCTTCGGGATCGCGCATGGGTATGGCCTGGTCGGGCTAATCAGCGTCTGTTGGAGCGGCGTACTCTGGGCATGGATCTATGAGAAAACCGGCAGCCTCCTGCCGGGCATCCTGGCGCATTCGATCAATAATTTGCTGGTGTGTTTGGCGGTCATGGCCCTCCTCCGCTAGCAGGCTCGTGAAAACGACCTCCAACTTCGTTCTCAGTCGCTCGTTCCCCTCGACGTACGAAGACAGTCTACTTGAGGAAAAGTACCTCTCCGCTCGCATGTGATCGAAGCGAGCGGCTCAAGCGAAGCTTGGTATGTACCTCTTCCGGGCCCTCGCTTCTTGCGGCCTTGTTGGCAGCCGTTTCGACAAGCCTCTAGGTTCTCGATAGGAGAACGTTCCGCTAGCTTCTGATTAACTCTGCGAGCGTACTGTACAGATCGGGGTGAAGAAACTGGGGATAGAGTTCCTTCACGAGCTTATCTGTATCGATCCGTTTTCCTGGACTCTCGGCTGATATTCCCGGTAACGGTGTGATGCCCCAGCGATCGCTAGCCACCTGGCAGATCTCCTCCCACGTGCGAGGGGTGCCGTCACTCACGTTATACACGTCACCTGGTGTGCCTCGTTCGAGCGCCGCAATACAAACGGCGGCGAGATCTCCCACATGGACGAGGTTTACATATTTCCGTGATGGACCGACGCGACCGCTCTTGATCCAATCGACTGGATTTCGGCCGGGTCCGTAAATTCCCGCCACGCGCAGCACAATCGCGCCATATTCTTTCCGCAGCCATTCTTCGCCCTGCACGCGCGGCTTGCTCACGTCGATCGGCGCGGTTTCGTCAATCCAAGGCGGCGGAAAGTCATGGGACTCGGCGACGTCGTAAGCCGACGTGCTGCCGAGCACGACCAGCCGCCCCCGCGATTCTTTTAGATGGGCAGTGAATCGTCGGATCGAATCGACTGGGGATGCAGGGAAGCACCAAAGCAGGTCGGTGCCATGAGGAATATTGCTCCATGTGTGTTCTCGCGCCAGATCGAATAGTAACCGCTGCTTCGGCGGCACGTGGGTGAGGTTTCTCTCCGGCTCACGACTCGTCAACCACACATGGGCGTATTGTTGGGAGGCCGAAGTCAACGTGAACCCGGCCGTATAGCCTGCTCCCAGTATGGTCAGGGTCGTCTGTTTCATAACCTCACAGAATCGGTCCGGAATAGAGGACAGTTTGCCAGCGCCATGATGGACGGTCCATTGAAATCAGACGCCTTTGTCGGCACATCCTTTTGAGTGAAGGATCACTTCTCAAACGTCGGTTCATCGCATCCAGATTATGTCCGGGCTTTGCCCTAGCCCGTGGAGCTTCCTCCTGCGGCATGGTAGCATCACCAAGCCATGCCGCTCGCTCGATTCCACCCGCTCATTGCCGAATGGTTTCGGTCCTCGGTCGGAACCCCGACCGACGTCCAGGTACAGGCTTGGCCCGCGATCCAATCCGCGACCGATACGCTGATTGCGGCGCCGACCGGGTCGGGAAAAACCTTCGCGGCCTTCCTTTCGTGCATCGATCAGCTCTTCAAACAAGCGCTGGCCAGAGAACTGGACGATCGGACAGAGGTGCTCTACGTCTCGCCGCTCAAAGCATTGAGCAACGACGTGCAGAAAAATCTTCAGAAGCCGCTGGCGGACATCGGCCAAGCGGCGCTGCAGGCAGGCATGCTGATGCCGGAGCTGCGGGTTTTGGTGCGGACCGGCGATACGCCCATGGCCGATCGTCAACAGATGCTGAAGCGCCCTCCGCACATTCTCGTCACGACCCCCGAATCTCTGTTCATTTTGTTGACGGCAGAGAAGAGTCGCCGGCTGCTACAAACCGTGCGCACCGTTATCGTGGACGAGATCCACGCCGTGGCACCGAACAAGCGCGGCGCCCACCTGGCTCTGTCGCTCGAACGGCTGGAGGCGCTGACCTCTTCGAAGCCTCAGCGGATCGGGCTCTCGGCCACGCAACGGCCGATTGAAACCGTCGCGCGGTTCCTCGTCGGGGAGCGCCCACTGCCGACGGTGATCGACGTCGGCCATCGACGGCACATGGACATCGCCGTGGAGGCGCCGAAGGACGAACTGAGTGCCGTGGCGACCAATGCCATCTGGTCCGATATCTACGACCGCCTTGCCGAACTGGTGAGAGAACATCGATCGACGCTGGTCTTCGTAAACACACGCCGATTGGCTGAGCGCGTCTCGCACTCGTTGGAGGAGCGGCTTCAAGACCTGGGCGCGGAAGCCGTGGCGGCGCATCATGGGAGTCTCTCGCGGCAAATCCGGTTGTCGGCGGAAGAACGGTTGAAATCCGGGAAGACGCGTGTGGTGGTCGCCACCGCCTCGCTGGAGTTGGGAATCGACATCGGCACGGTCGATCTCGTCTGCCAGATCGGTTCACCGCGTGCGATTGCCACGGGCCTTCAACGCATCGGCCGCGCAGGGCATTGGATCAAGGCCATTCCCAAAGGCCGTCTCTTCGCGACGACGCGAGACGAGCTGTTGGAATGTGCCGCGCTCATTCGGGCCGTCAAGACGGGGGTATTAGATCGCATAGAAGTACCGCCGGCTCCTCTGGATATTCTGGCTCAGCAGATCGTCGCGTCAGCCGCGACGCAATCTTGGAACGAGGACGAGCTCTTTGCACTTGTTCGTCTCGCCTTCCCTTATCGGATGTTGGAACGGACTGCGTTCGATTCCATCGTGCGCATGTTGGCGGACGGGATTTCGACGAGCCGTGGCCGAGGGCTGGCCTATCTCTATCACGACCGCGTCAATCATAAGCTGAAAGGGCGAAGAGGCGCTCGGCTGGCGGCCATCACATCGGGTGGGGCGATTCCCGATACGGCCAACTATGCCGTGATTGCGGAACCGACGGGGACCATTGTCGGCTCCGTCGACGAAGATTTTGCCGTCGAGAGCCTGGCCGGCGACATCATGCTGCTGGGCAACACCTCCTGGCGCATCAAGCGTGTCGAGATGGGCAAAGTGCGTGTCGAAGACGCCCATGGCGCGCCGCCGAGCATTCCTTTCTGGCGGGGGGAAGCTCCGTCACGTACGGCCGAGCTTTCCGCCGAAGTCGCCTTGCTGCGGCACGACATCGCGGCAAGAGCTTCCGAGGCCGGCAGTCAGCCGTCGGCGATCGGCGTCGAATCCGTACCAGTCACCCGTCACGCATCACCTATCACCTGGTTGCGTGAAGAGTGCGGTCTCGATCAGCGGGGAGCCGAGCAGGCGATCGAATATGTGTTGGGGAGCAAGGCGATCCTCGGGACGGTGCCCACGCAGGATACGATCGTGGCCGAGCGCTTCTTCGATGAAAGCGGCGGGATGCAACTCGTCATCCATGCGCCCTTCGGGGGGCGAATCACCCGAGCCTGGGGCCTGGCGCTGCGCAAGCGCTTCTGTGTGACGTTCGATTTCGAGCTGCAGGCGGCTGCTACGGACAATGGACTGGTGCTGTCCCTCGGCGAGAAGCATAGTTTCCCGCTGGAGTCCGTGTTTGGGTACCTCCATTCCAAGACGGTACGTGAGGTGCTGACTCAAGCGGTGCTGCAGGCGCCGATGTTTGCCACACGCTGGCGCTGGAACGTCTCGCGCGCGCTGGCGCTCCTTCGATTCTCTAAAGGCAAAAAAGTTCCGCCGCAAATCCAGCGGATGAAGGCGGAAGATCTGTTGGCCGCCGTATTTCCCGACGCGACGGCCTGTCAGGACAACGTGATCGGCGAACGGACCAGGCAAATTCCCGAGCATCCGTTGGTCCAAGAGACGGTGCGCGACTGCTTGACCGAGGCGATGGATGTAGATGGCCTGACCGAAATACTACGTAACATAGAAGCGGGCAGCATACGATGTGTGGCCATAGACACCCCGACTCCTTCGCCGTTTTCGCACGAAATTTTGAATGCGAACCCCTATGCTTTTCTCGACGATGCGCCGCTGGAGGAGCGCCGAGCCAGGGCCGTCGAGCTGCGACGGACGCTGCCGGTCGAATTGGCCGGCGAAGTCGGCGCGCTCGATCCGGAGGCCATCGAAGAGGTGGCGCGTCAATCATGGCCGGTGGTGCGCGATCCGGATGAGTTGCACGATGCCTTGTTGACGTTGTGGTGGGTCCCGGTTGAGCGGGGCAAAGGCTGGGAGGTCTATGTACCGGCGTTGATGGAGTCTGGGCGTGCAACGGAGGTCACGGTTCAGGGGAAAGGCGAAGGTGAGGGGGCGAAAGTAAGAGGGTGGACGGCCGCTGAGAACCAGGAGCGGATTGAAACATTGTTCGCCGGCGGCGATGAGGCAACGCTGGATGTCGTCGTCCAAGGTTGGATGGAAAGTATCGGGCCGACGACGGCGACGGAACTCGCCTCTCGGTTGTCTCTTCCCGCAGACGCGATCGAGCGGTCATTGTTACGCCTCGAAGGCGCCGGCCAAGTTCTCCGCGGCCGGTTCCGTCCTCACGCCATCCTCAGTCATGAGCCCTCAGCCCCGCTGTCCGCGCTCGAATGGTGTCATCGCCGCCTGCTGGCACGCATCCATCGGTTGACGATCGGGAAACTCCGAAGGGAAATCCAACCGGTTTCGGCGGTGGAGTTTGTGCGGTTCCTGTTTCAGTGGCAACACGTCGTCTCCGGCGCCCGCCAACATGGTGAAGCGGGCTTACTGGAGATCATCACGCAGTTGGCCGGCTTTGAAGCGGCCGCTTCGGCTTGGGATACCCATCTGCTGCGGGTCCGCATGGCCAAGTATGAGCCGGAATTGTTGGATCGTCTCTGTCTGAGGGGCGCCGTCAGTTGGGGTCGGTTATCGCCGCATCCGAAGCTGGCACAGACGGATGAGCGAGAGCGCGCTCGTCGTATCGTCCCCACGAGCTTGGCGCCGATCAGCCTATTCCCACGTGATGAAGCGGATTGGCTGCTGGACGCTTTCCACGAAGAGGATAGTGCGATACGCCCTGAACCATTTGCCGTGTTGAGCGCGGTGGGGCAGGACCTTCGCCGCATACTCTCCGAAAGGGGCGCCTGTTTCTTTGCCGACTTGGTGCGCGCCACGGGCCATCTGCCGGCTCAAGTGGAAGAGGGACTATGGGAATTGATAGCGGCTGGGTTCGTGACCGCCGACGGCTTCGACAATCTCCGGGCCCTCATGGACCCGCGCCGCCGTCGCGCGGAGGGGCGTGAACGCATGCGCCGCCCACGCCATGCGGCAGGCCGCTGGTCGTTGCTCCGCACGGCTGTCAGCCATCAACCGCCGGCGATCAGCCCATCACCCGTCACACGTCACTCGTCATCCTTCACCGATCGAGTGGCTCGCCAGTTGCTTCGCCGGTATGGAGTCGTGTTTCGCGATCTCCTCATGCGGGAGTCGCTGGTGAAGTCCTGGCGCGATCTTCTGGTTTCTTACCGTCGCCTGGAATTGAAAGGCGAGGTGCGCGGCGGCCGCTTCGTCGATGGCTTTACCGGCGAACAATTCGCTCTGCCGGAAGCCGTCGAAGCCCTACGCGCTATCAGAAAGAGCGGCAACACTTCTGCGTCCCAGGAGGTGCGACTCTCGGCCTGCGATCCTTTGAATGTGGCAGGGGTGATTCTGCCCGGCCCCCGTGTGCCGGCAGTGCCGACGAATTTTCTCGTCGTGAAGGACGGAGTCGTCGTGCGGACGGTGCTCGGACGAGATCAGAGTGATCGTACTGTGCCGCTTATCGGGCAAGCGAGCAGCATGCCCTAAGGTATCCGCTGAGACTTTTTCAACGCCCCAGCGCGTGTTGTTCATGGCGGTTCGTCGCGAAATCACGGAGTCGTTATGCGAGACGGGCGCGCCGAGGCATACTTGAAACAGTATGTTGAGGTCGCGAGGGGCGAGCCCGCCCGCTGGCATGGCGACGCCAATGCCAGCTTGTCACAGCAGCGAATCCGTGATTGCAGCAGAACTGTCGTGAATAAGACGCGCGCTAAGCAGGAATAGCTAAGAGCGGCGACCGTGCTCCCCTCAGCACCCGTTCGGTCGTGCTGCCGCGCAGCATGTCCATCACGCTGTTGTGACCTTCCGTCATCATCACGATCAGGTCGACGTCGAAATCTTTCCCTGCCGCAATGATCCAATCGGCTGGGTTTCCCTTGGCGATTAGCCGTTCCCACGTCCAGCCCGGCTGCTCCGGCTTGTTGACCTTGGGGAAGTCCTCTTCCGATCCGACGTACACGAGTTCGAACAGGACCTTCTCGCTGCCAAGAGATCTGGCAAGGTCAGCTGCAGCATCGATTGCGGGCTGTGGATGCGGTTGGAGAGAGACGGGAATGAGTACACGTTGCAAGTCGGTCCTGCCGTTTTCATCCGAGACAAACCCGGCGACTCCGCTGGGAACGAAGAGCGTCTTGACGTGGGCCTCTCGCGCGACCGGTTCGGCGACGGCTTCGTGTGTCAACCGAGCCAATCCTTCGCGCTGATGTGTGGAGAGGACCAAGAGGTCAGCCGGATGCTGAGCGAGATGACTCAGGATCGCGGCTGAGGCGCGCTCTGAGACGGCCCGCACCTTGTTGACTCGGATGCCAAGTTTTCCAACGTCCTGTCGTGCACTGCCCTCCGGCAGAAGGCCCCATTTGACGAGCAGCGGGCGAACACGGGGGAACTCCTCGAAATCCTCCGGACCGACGTGCATGATCGTCAATTCCGCGCGAGCGAGACAGGCCAACTTCACGGCGTGGTTAAAGGCGGCCTGCTCCGAAGCGGAACAGTCGGTCGGATGGAAAATGCGCTGAGCAGACAGCCCGGTCTGTTCTCCGTTGAATTGCGTCACCTGGCCAATCCCCGTAATTGGTGCAGGCGCGTCGCATGATCTTGCGGCATCAAGGTGAGAAACTCCTGTTGCGCTTTGACCTGAAACAGAGGTTGAGTGTCGCCGGTGGTACCTAACAGGTTGCCGAGTGAGGCAAGATATTCTCCGCTACCTTTGGCCACGTCTTGTTCCAAGTTCGCTTCGTTGTACGTCGCAAAAGCAATCGCCTTGTGTTCCGCGTTTAAAAGCCCGTCCTCGTTCCACCAGATGCGCCCGGAAGTCGAGGCCGTGATATTGCTGGTCGTATCGGTAATTTGCTGGGTCGTAGCTTTGATCGTACAGCCGGCCGTGCTGAGTAGGCTCGTGCATGTGATCAGGAGGAAGCAGAGGGTTGTCCGATGCATGGGTGCCTCCTTGGTGAAATGATGGGCGTAAGAAGTAACGCACGCCCACTATAGCATAGGCCGGCTTCCGTTCAGCAAGGCCTCCATGAAGAAGGCATTGTCGTTACTCAGGTAAACATTGTCAGAAGACAGCTAGGCAGAGCATCATTGCCAGTCTTGGATACAACATGATATGGACATCTGGTTTTCCCGCTGGAGGCGAGGGAACTATCATGCGAGACCTACTTTTCATCGTCTTGGTTTCGCTCACTTCGCTCCTTCCCGCCGGCGTTGGCGCACAGCCTCGTGACCTCTCGAAGCTGGATGCCTGCAAGATCCTCACAAAGGCCGATGTCGCCACTGTGACGAAGCGCAAAGTGATCCAGTTGGTCGGTGGGACAGTCCACTGCGGCTACGTTGTTGAAGCACCACAGTCCGGCGCTGATACGTACGACTTCTTCCTGAACGAGGCTTCCATGGTAGAAGCGCTGCTAAGCGTGAAGACTGCGACTGAGAAAGGCACACCCGTGCCTGGACTATGGAGCGAAGCGTACGTAGGTCCGGCGAGCGGCAGCCAACAATTAAGGCTGGTCGCGCTTCAGCGGGGCGTCATGGCGATTGATATTCAAGGTCCGAACAAGGACGTCCTTATCGCTCTGGCCATGGTCGTGGTGTCGCGGCTCAAGTAGCCGATTGCCTATGCTATCCAAAAAGTTCCATGGAGGGACAGGACTGGATACGCACTCAGCGCTCTCGGTTTGGATGACCTAGCTGACACGGGGTCTGCCTAGCGTGCCCTACTTATCTGGCATGCGAGAATCAAACGATTGTCCTGGAATAGGTCTAGATCGTCTCCCTTTGAACCAACGGTAACTAAATGTCTCCGCAAGTGCTTTCCACGGCTTTTTTGATTTTGTGCTCCCTGGTGCTGTACCAGCTGGCTTTAATCTTCGCGCCTTTTTTTACGCCGATTTTGTGGGCGTTGATTTTGGTGCGGATCTTTGATCCTCTTTACCAATACCTGGTGCGGCTATTGCGCGGGCAAGCGACGCTATCGGCCGCACTGAGCACGCTTGCCGTCACGCTTATAGCTGTGCTCCCGGTGGCCTACCTGACGTTCCTGGCGATCACGGAAACCGTTCACGCTTATCAGACGGCCATGGCGTGGGTGCAGGGAGGAGGCCTAAAGCGACTGCCGGCCCTCGTCGCGGCGCTCCCTCTTATCGGCAATCTTTCGCAGGAAGTGTTGGGACGATTCGTATTGGCCTATGGGGATCTCCAGGGGTCACTGCTCGAAGGAGGCAAAGCGGTCAGCGGCGTTCTGCTGACCAGTGTGAGCGGCCTTGCGAAAAACACCTTCGATCTCATCACGGATTTCTTCATCATGCTGTTCACCCTGTTCTTTTTCTTTCGCGACGGCCACCGGCTCTACGATGTATTCTACGAGGCCATTCCCATCGATAAGAATCATAAGGCCGTGATCTTTCAGCGCCTCGATCAGACGATGGTTGCAGTGGTCCGCGGCACCTTGCTCACGGCTCTCACTCAAGGGCTGGCGGCGGGCCTGGCCTATTGGG
>Ga0114129_10013698_pt1 | contig 11555 bp, 12 predicted proteins | sample RhiMetdeltSRZDD1_FD_80071 | JGI IMG/M metagenome (GOLD analysis project Ga0114129, IMG submission 80071) | Populus rhizosphere microbial communities from Tennessee, USA - Rhizosphere MetaG P. deltoides SRZDD1 (version 2) (version 2) | ecosystem: Host-associated > Plants > Roots > Rhizosphere >... | reverse complement strand
GTGCGCACCGTCCAGCGATCCGACATCAGCGAGGAGGTGACGAGGTTCCGGGCGCATCTCGCGCACTGGGACGCGCTGACCGATGCCGACGAGCCCTGTGGGCGTAAGCTTGATTTCCTGCTGCAGGAGATGAACCGCGAGGTGAACACGATCGGGTCGAAGGCCGACGGCCTCCGAATATCCGAGTTGATCATCAACGCGAAAGCGGAGCTCGAGAAGATGCGCGAGCAGGTTCAGAATGTCGAGTAGCCCCTCCGATTCCGCCCGGACGACGCGGCTCGACAACAGGCCCGTCAAGCGCGGCCAGCTCTTCATCGTCTCGGCGCCGTCGGGGACGGGCAAGACGACGCTGGTCGAGCGCCTGGTGCACCGTATTCCGAATCTGTGCCTGTCGCGGTCGTACACCTCGCGAGCGGCTCGTCCCGGCGAGCAGGACGGCGTTGACTATAATTTCATCAGCCGCCAGCGGTTCGAGGAGATGGCTCGAAGAGGCGACTTTCTCGAATGGGCGGACGTCTTTGGCAACTACTACGGCACGTGCGCGACTGATACTGAATGCTGCCTGGCTAATGGACAGGACCTGGTGCTCGTGATCGACGTTCAGGGAGCGAGGCAGGTCCGGAGCAGCGGGATCGAGTCGGTCGGCATCTTCGTGTTGCCGCCGTCTGGGACGACGCTCGAGCAGCGGCTGCGCGGCCGTAGCCAGGATTCGGAAGAGGAAATCCGGAAGCGGCTCGAGACTGCCCGGCTCGAAGTCAGCGAGTTCGCCACCTATGAATACGTGGTGGTCAACGACGAGCTCGACGGGGCAGTGGATCGGCTGCGCGCCATTGTGCTGGCCGAGCGGGCTCGCGTGAAGGCCATGCGCGCAGCGGCCGAAATGATCATTGCGACGTTTCAGAGATAGCGGACGTCATAGAGACAGATAGGTCATGGAGAAGGTACACAGTGGAAAGAGCACCCAAGGAAAATCGGTTCGAGTTCGTCGTCTTGGCAAGCCAGCGGGTGCGCCAGCTGCTCAAGGGCGCGTTGCCGCGGGAAGCAGGCAACAGGAAGATTGCGATTGCGCAGAAGGAAATCCTTCGGCGCAAGGTGGTCAAAATCGAGGAGTGACATGGCTTTGATCGCTCTAGGAGTCACGGGCGGCGTCGGCGCCTACAAGGCGGTCGAGGTGTGCCGCGGCCTCCAGAAGCGCGGTCACGACGTCGTCGCCGTGATGACCCGGGCGGCCACGCGGTTCGTCGGTCCGATTACGTTCGAGGCGATCACTCGACGACCCGTCATCACGTCGCAGTGGAAGCCTGGCGCCAACGCCGATATCGAGCACATCGCGATTGGCGACCAGATCGCGCTGCTGCTCGTGGCTCCGTGCACCGCGAACGTCATCGGCAAGTTTGCCAACGGCATCGCAGACGATTTCCTGACCTCGCTCTATCTCGCGACACAGGCACCGGTGCTGATCGCACCGGCCATGAACACCAATATGCTGGCCCACGAGGCCGTGCAGCGGAACCTGCAGACGCTGGCGGCGCGCGGTGTCCGCTTTGTCGAACCTGGCGAGGGATATCTTGCGTGCGGCTGGATCGGTAAGGGGCGACTCGCCGAGCCGGACGACGTCGTCGCGGCTGCGGAGCGCATGCTGCGACCGCGCGACTCGGTGCTGCGCGGTCGCCGCGTCGTGGTGGCCGCGGGGCCGACCTACGAGGACATCGACCCGGTGCGATACGTCGGGAACCGATCGAGCGGCCGGATGGGATTTGCGCTGGCCGCTGCGGCGCACGCCCGCGGCGCGAACGTCACGCTGGTGGCCGGGCCGACCACGATCGAGCCGCCCACTGCCGACACGATCGTGAGGGTGCGCAGCGCGGCGGACATGCACGCGGCCGTCATGCGGGCATCCGAACATGCGGACGTCGTCATCATGGCGGCCGCAGTCGCCGACTATGCGCCGGTCCAGGCCGCAGCGGAAAAGATCGCCAAGTCCGAAGCGCCAATGACGCTGACCCTGCAGCGTACGTCTGACATTCTTGCCGACCTCGGTCGCTCGGCGACGCGGCGAGCGAACCCACCAGTACTCGTCGGTTTCGCCGCCGAGACGGGAGACCTGATCGCCAAGGCGCGCGAGAAGCGCGTTCGCAAGAACGCCGACCTGATTGTCGCCAACGACGTGTCGGAGCCCGGCGCCGGATTTGAGGTGTCGACCAACGCCGTCACCATCGTCGGCCCCGAGGGCGAGCAGACGCTTCCGCTTCAGAGCAAGGCGCGGATCGCCGAGGCGATTCTCGATCGGGTCGAGGCGCTCGTTCAAAGCCGCGCGCCCGCCCCCGCCCGCGCCTGATTCCATGTCCAGCGATCAGCTCAAGGCCCACCTCGAGTTCTTCGAGGAACTGGGCGTGGACGGGATTCGTCGCGAGCCCGAGTGGCGCGGCCGGAGCGGCGCGGACACTCTTCGCGCGCCAAAGCCGCGCAGCGGCGACGGCGGCTTGGAAGATGTGGTTCCGGTCTTCTCGTCCCCAGCTGCGGCTTTGAAAGCGATCCGCGAGGACCTGGGCGACTGCACGCGGTGCAAGCTGCACACGCTCGGACGGAAGCAAATCGTGTACGGCGTCGGCAATCCAAGTGCCGACCTCATGTTTGTCGGCGAAGCGCCTGGCGCGGATGAAGACATCCAGGGCGAGCCGTTCGTGGGTCGTGCCGGGCAGCTGCTCACGAAGATCATCGAAGCGATCGGCCTCACCCGTGCGGACGTGTACATCGCAAACGTAATCAAGTGCCGGCCGCCGGGCAACCGCAATCCCGAGCCCGATGAAGTCGAGCAGTGCGAGCTGTTCCTGTTCCGCCAGATCGACACCATCAAGCCCAGGGTGATCGTCGCGCTCGGCAAGTTCGCGGCGCAATGCCTGCTGCGTACGACCGATCCGATTACGCGGCTGCGCGGCCGCGAATTCAAGTACCGCGACGCGATCCTGATTCCGACCTACCATCCCGCGTACTTGCTGCGAACGCCGTCCGCGAAGCGCGACGTCTGGGACGACATGAAGAAAGTGCGGTCGATCCTGGCAGGGGAGTAATGCTGAATGGCGAAGGGTGAGTGCTGAATTCAATTTAGAATCATTCAGCATTCCCAATTCAGCATTCAGCATTGCGCCTCATATCAGTAGCAGTCCCCGTCCCGTTTCTCGATCTCCTCACGTACCGTGTTCCCGATACGATGGCGCTTCCCCCGGTTGGCGCTCGCGTCCGCGTGCCGGTCGGCTCGCGCACGCTCACGGGCTGCGTCGTCGAGCACGATGCGGCGATTGTCGAAGGGACAGAAGCCAAGGACATCCTCGCGGCGCTCGACCCCGAGCCGCTGGTGCCTCCAGCGATCGTCGATCTGTGTCGATGGGTGGCTGAATATTACGTGGCTGGCATCGGCGATGCGCTCGGAGTGGCAATGCCGCCAGGCGCCCGCGCGTCGAAGGCACGTGGATTCAAGAGGCGGCGGATAGCGGCGGTGACGGTTCTGGGGTCAGAGTCTGGTGATGCGACGGCTCACGGCCGTGAGTCGCCCCATCACCAGACTCTGACCCCGAAACAAAGACATGCCCTCGCCATCCTCGCCGGTGCACCGGCGGGACTGCCGACTTCCGAGCTGCGCGACCGCGGGGTCACCGCCGACGTCCTGGTGCGGCTGGTGAAGCGTGGCCTTGCAAGCGTCCGCGACGAGCAGGACGCGCGCGATCCGTTCGAGCGAGCCGCGCTCGTCGATGTTCCACCCGACGCCGCGCGCGACCTGACGGAGGAACAACGGTGCGCGCTTGCGACGCTGTCCGCGCTCGCCGATGCGCACGACTTTCGTGTGGCGCTGCTGCACGGCGTTACCGGCAGCGGCAAGACCGAAATCTATCTTCGCCTTGCCGAACGGGTGTGTCGGGTCGGCGGTCGAGTATTGTTGATGGTGCCCGAGATCGCCCTGACGCCGTCGGTAGCCGCGGTCTTCCGGGGCACGTTCGGCAGCCGCGTCGCCATTCAGCACAGCGCGCTGTCCGACGGCGAGCGTCACGATCAGTGGCATCGCATCCGCCGCGGCGACGTGGATGTCGTTGTCGGTACGCGATCCGCGGTGTTCGCGCCGATCGATGGCCTCGCCCTCGTCATCGTCGACGAAGAGCACGACAGCTCTTATAAGCAGGAGGAGACGCCGCGCTATCACGGCCGCGACGTCGCGATCCTTCGCGCCAGCCGCGAACGGGCGCTGGTCATTCTCGGATCGGCCACGCCGTCGATGGAGAGCTATCAGAATGCCGCGTCAGGCAAGTACACCCGCGTGACACTCGAGCGGCGCGTGCTCGACCGTCCGCTTGCCGCTGTACGTCTGGTCAACATGCGCGCGGAGTATGCCGAGGAGGGGCCGGACGTGGTGATCAGCCGCGATCTCGCCGCCGCCATCGGCGAGCGGCTCCAGCGCCGGGAGCAGGTGTTAGTTCTCCTGAATCGCCGCGGTTATTCGACCGCGGTCTTCTGCCGTCAATGCGGCGATACATTCGAGTGTCCGAACTGCAGTGTCTCGCTGACGGTGCACACCGCGCGACAGGGATGGAGGGCTCGCTGCCACTACTGCAACTATTCCGTGGCGGTCCCGAAGACCTGCCGGAAGTGCGCCGCGCCGTATCTCGAGCACTCCGGGTACGGCACTGAGCGCGTGGAGGAGCATCTCCGGGAGCGTTTTCCAGGGGCACGCATCGGGCGCATTGATCGGGATGCCGTCCGCCGCAAGGGAGCGTTGACCCAGCTGCTGTCGACGTTTGCGGCGGGGGAGCTCGATGTCCTCGTCGGGACGCAGATGATCGCCAAGGGGCACGATTTTCCGCGCGTGACACTGGTCGGCGTGATCTCCGCGGACGTCGGGCTCGGCCTGGCGGACTTCAGGGCGTCAGAGCGGACGTTTCAGCTGCTGACGCAGGTGGCCGGGCGCGCCGGCCGGGGGGAGCGCAGCGGCGAAGCCATCGTGCAGACGCTGTATCCCGAGCATTACAGCATCCAGCTCGCGTGTCGCCAGGACTACGCGGCGTTCTTCGAGCGCGAGATTGTCTATCGCCGAGGGATGCGCTATCCGCCGTTCCTCTCGTTGATCAACGGCGTCGTGCGCGGGCGAAGCTTTGCAGAAGCGATGCAGTACGCGCAGGATATCGTGTGCCGCCTCGAGCCGTCCGCCGCGATCGGAACGTTCACGATCCTCGGCCCGGCGCCCGCACCGCTCGGGCGCTTACGCGGAGAGCATCGCGTGCAGTTCTTTCTGAAAGGAGCGCGCCGCGCCGACATGCGGAACGCATTGAGCCAGGTCGTCGCTGCAATGCCTGAAGTCAGGCGCCGGCTGACAATCGATGTGGATCCGTTGAGCGTTCTGTAGCCCGGGATCACGCGCGAGTCTGCCGCAAAGGGCACAACCTACCTTCTAAGGTCTCCCGACAAGAGCCCCCGGCTGAATCGGCGCAGGCGTGAAGCACAGGATGAACATCAGGGCCGCGAACGCGGCGAGCCAGAGCCGGCTGGTGTCGAGCGGAATGTCCTCATCGATCGTCCGCGGATGACGCGGGCCGAACGCCAACAGCATCACCACCGTCAGTACCGTCCACACCAGCCACGACGTCGAGATGAACGTCAGGCCAATCAGGCACAGCACCATCGCAATCGTCACGATCGTGCTTCGTCGTCCGAGCACGGCGTACGAGATATGGCCTCCATCGAGCTGACCGATTGGAAACAGGTTCAACGCCGTGGCGAGCAGACCGAACCAGGCGGCGAAGGCCATCGGGTGCATGTTCACCGAGGAGCCGACGGGAATCGTGCCGAACGTGAGCCACGCGGCCCCCTGGAAGAGCAGCGGTTCGCCCAGCTCGAACAGGTCACCGCGAATATCGTCCGGCACGGGGACAACGGTGGACAGGTGCATGCCGACGAGAAGCAGCGGAACAGCGACAAGGAAGCCGGCAATCGGGCCGGCGATGCCGATGTCGAAAAGTGCGCGCTTGCCGGGAATGGGTGTTCTGATCCGGATGAACGCGCCCAGGGTTCCCGTGAGCAGAAGCGGCATCGGCAGGAAATACGGTCGCGACGCGTCGACGCGATAGTAGCGGCACGCGTAGTAGTGACCCAGTTCGTGGCAGCCGAGGATCGCGAGGATCGACGCGCTGTACCACCAGCCGTGCACAAACAGATGCATCGGCCCGAGGTCCGGTGCGCGCCCACTGAATCCGATGAGGAAACTTTCGTAGTGCAACCCCCCCGCGTACGTCGTGGTCAGCACCGTCAGCGCAAAGAGAAACACGTACCGCCAGACCGGTTCAGGTCGCATATGGTACGACGGCGCCGGCGGAAGGTAGGTCCGCGGCTCCTCGGACACTGAACGCGACGTCGAAAAGTCGATGTCGGGAAATTCGGACGGAGGTGTGCCCATGCGGGCGATTAACCGATGTTCTGAAGATCCTTGCCGGGCTTGAAGCGGATCGTGCGGCCGGGTGGGATGCGCACTTCCTTGCCGGTCCGTGGGTTGCGGCCGATGCCGCGCTTGCGCGGCTTCACCTGAAAGACGCCAAATCCCCTGAGCTCAATCCGGTCGCCGCGCTGCATCGACACGCGCATTGCGTCGAACACTGCGTCAACGGCTACCTCGGCTTTGACCTTGGTGATGTCCGCGATCTTCGAAACCTCGTTGACGATGTCGACCTTGATCATCTCTTAGGCGCTCCTGCTTTGGTGTAACTACTATATTTACCGTGACTTACGCTGTCAACCCTGACGCTAAGTTAATTCAGGATTGTTGCAGAATGCACCTGTTTCCGCTCCTTCGCGCGCGATTTCCGTGCAGTTTGCTCTGAGGGAGTATCCCTTGGACGCGTCCGTCTGCCGTATCGCCCGCGGCGTGGCCCTCCGAAAAAGAATTCTGTAAACTACTGTCGAATTCTGAACTTTGAGGGTGCGGGCTTCGTCTGGTCTGGTTGTGGAGGGGACCGGCTCATCGTCCCGCGGACAGGTCGGAGGGTGGATCACATGAAGCGATTGATTGGCGGGTTGGCGGCTGCCGGCCTCATCACGCTGGCCGTGCCGGCGTTGGCGCACCACGCTGTGCAGTCCCAGTTCGACATGAACGGCAAACAGCAGACCTGGAAAGGGACCCTCAAGGAAGTCCGCTGGGTAAATCCCCACACGCATTTCGTCCTTGATGTCGACGAAGGCGGCGGCAAGGTGACGAGCTGGATCTTCGAAACGGCCGCTCCCAATGGTCTGCGTCGCGCGGGTTTCAGCCAGAAAGGCGTCTTCAAGATCGGCGAGCCATACACATTCGTCGGCTACCAGGCGCGCGACGGGTCGCCGATGGCATTCCTCGAATCCCTGACAGGACCGGACGGAAAGACGGTCAAGATCTGGTTCGGCGATCCAAACGCTAATTAAGCACTTACCCTCAGAAGACGGGCGCGGAACGCTTGTCCCCGCCTGCTCTTCGCGAGACCCAGCCATGAAGAGAATCCTCGGCGCGTTGACGTTGTTCGCGTTGCCGATGCTGGCTGGACCCGCGCTCGCGCACCACGCGCTCCAGTCGGAATTCGACATCAACGGGCCGTCGCACCGATGGACCGGCACGCTCAAGAGCGTGCAATGGATCAATCCGCACTCGCACTTTCTCATCGACGTTGCTGATGACGCCGGCAAGGTGACGACCTGGACGTTCGAGACCGCCGCGCCGAACGGCCTGCGGCGCATCGGATTCAGCAGCAAAGGCTTCTTCGTAGTCGGCAAAACCTACACCGTCATCGGGTATCCTGCACGTGACGGATCCGCGCTGGCCTTCGTGGAGCAGATCACGCTCCCCGACGGTCGCAACGTGCGAATCTGGTTCGGCGATCCAAACGGCTCGAACTAGCGGCGCGGACCTTCAATGAGCGGCGCGGACCCTTTTAGGTCCGCGGACTATTCTCCCAAACACATGGCCAAACGGCACCCTTCGGTCGTCCTCGTCGGGCGTCCGAACGTCGGCAAGTCGACGCTCTTCAACCGGATCACCGGCATGCGGCGCGCGATTGTCACACCCGTTGCGGGGACGACGCGCGACGTGATCGCGCAGGAGGCGGAATGGCTGGGGGTGCCGTTCGAGATGGTCGACACCGGCGGGATGTTCGGCGCCAGTGAGGATCCGCTTCACGAGCTGGTACTGCAGCGCGGGCATCGGGCGATCGAAGCAGCGGACCTTCTCGTCTTCGTGGTCGACGGCCGCGACGGCATAGTGCCGGGCGACAACGACATCGCCCAGGCGGTCCACGCCGCCAACAAGCCGGCCATCATTGCGATCAACAAGACCGACGACCGGCGCGCGCGGGCCGGTGCGTTGGAGTTCTATCAGCTCGGATTCGATCCGATCGTTGAGGTCTCTGCCGAGCACGGCGAAGGCGTCGGCGATCTGCTCGACGCGATCGTCCATCGGCTGCGGCCGAAGGGACAGTCGGCTCCCGTTGCGGCGCCGCATGAAGAGGAGCACGACACGAACGCGGACTCGCACGCGCATGAAAGCGGGGAAGTGGCCGTCTCGATTGTCGGTCGTCCGAATGCGGGGAAGTCGTCCCTGGTGAACCGGCTGCTGCGCGAGGAGCGGATGATCGTCAGCGAGATGCCCGGCACGACCCGTGACGCTGTCGATACCGTGATGACCTGGCATCGACGCAAGTACCGCATCGTCGACACTGCCGGGATCAGGAAGGCTGGACGCGTCCAGCGCGGTGGGCAGGTCGAGACGGTCAGCGTCATGCTGGCGCAGCGATCGATCGAAGCCGCCGACATCGTCGTGTTGCTCGTGGATGCGACGGCGGGGGTAACGGATCAGGATGCCGCGATCGCGGGCGCCGCGGACAAGGCGGGGCGCGGCGTGATCATTGTGGCCAACAAATGGGACCTGATGAAGGACCGCGGGCCCGACATCGTCAAGGTATTCGACGAGGAGCTGCACCGGCACCTGAAGTTTCTGGACTACGCGCCCGTGCTTCACATCTCGGCTCTGACGGGCGAGCGCGCGCCGAAGCTGCTCGAGACGATCGACCGCGTGACCGCCTCGCGCCGGATGCGGGTGAAGACCCCGGAGCTGAACAAGTTCGTGGCCGAGATTACCGCCGCGCATCCCCCCTCCAGCCCTGGGCGGCAGCACGTCCGCGTGCTCTACGCGGCGCAGACCGGCGTCGCGCCCCCCACGTTCGTTTTTTTCACCAACGTCGCAACGAATTTTCATTTCTCGTACGAGCGGTTCCTGGTCAACCAGCTGCGCGAGCGATTCGGGTTTGAAGGCACCCCGATCCGGTTCCACGTCAGAACCCGGCGACGCAAGAACCCGGAAAGGGCAAAGGGTTCGGTAGGTTTAGAAGGTAAACGGTCAAACGGGTCAAACGGGTCAAACGGGTCAAACGGGTCAAGCGGGTCAAATGGTTCAAGGGGTTCAGAGGGTTCAAGGGGTTCAGAGGGTTCAAGGGGTTCAGAAGGTTCAGAAGGTTCAGAAGGTTCGAGCGGTTCTCATGCACGCGGTTCGCGAACCAAGAAGAGGACCGCCTGAGAACAGGACCCCGAACCCACAGAGAACAGGACCCTGAACCTACAGAGAACAGGACCCTCTGAACCCCTTGAACCCCCCGAACCCACTGAACCCGGTTTATACTGACGCAGCGTGACGCCCAAGGTTTACAAGGCCGGGGAAGTCTGCGAGCTGGTGCAGGTGCAGCCGTACGTGCTGCGTTCCTGGGAGAAGGAATTTCCGGGAATCGGCATCCAGAAGTCGCCGGAGAGCCCGCGGCTCTATCGTCAGAGCGATCTCGAGCACGTGCAGCGGATCAAGCAGCTCGTGTTCGGCGAAGGACTGACGGTCGCGGGGGCTCGTCGGCGGCTCGAGGAGACGATGCCTACGCTGAGCCGCACGGCGGCGTCGGAAGTCGCCGAGGTCCTTGACGCGCTGAGCGCGGATGCTCGATCGCGGATCGCGCAGGTGCGCGACGGGCTGCGCGAGATCCGTTCGATATTGTCGGGCGCGCCCGGGTCGTCGAATGGGGGCTTCGCCTTGAAGCCGCCACAGGCCAAACCGGGGCGCATGAAGGCGCGGCCGGCAGCGGCGAGAACCAAGACCGTCAAGCGTGGGGCGGTCGCGAAGGGGTCAACGGCCCGCAAGAAAGCATCAACGACGAAGCGCAAACGCAATTGAAATTGAATAGCGTCGGGGCGTAGCGCAGCCTGGTTAGCGCACCTGACTGGGGGTCAGGGGGTCGCTGGTTCGAATCCAGTCGCCCCGACCACACTCTCGCGATGATTCCTCCAGAATGTCGCAAGTACAGGCGGACCTCGAGGTCCGCCCGGTGAAGGGTTCGTCGTGAAGAAGGTCGCGCGCCTCCGGCTCGCGCTCTGGATCGCGCTCATCGTCACCGTGGTCGTTCCCTGGGGAAGGTTCGTCGATCACACGCACTGGGACAGGGTGCAATGGGTGCCGTTCGTCACGCCACCTGTGAGAGTGTTCGACGTCGTTGCGAATGTGTTCTTCTACGTGCCGTACGGATACTGGTACGCACGGCAACGGCGGGGCACGCGCTACGGGCTCACCGCAGCTGTGGTCAGTGCCTTCGCGCTGTCCATCTGTACGGAGGCGACCCAGCTATTCAGCCATCGGCGTTTTCCGTCTCTCACCGACGTTGCGAGTAACCTGGCCGGCGCGTATGTCGGTGCTCATTTGGCTCTCAGACGAGCACGTAGCTGGCGGCGTCGTTCGACGGTGCCGACAGGCGAGGCGCCAGAATGCGTTACCTGAGCTCGCCGATCTGCTTCTTCAACGCCGACTCCTCGATGTGTTTCCTACCCAGCGCGAACCACCGGGCGAGGCCCATAATCCCGAGGCCCACCACGCCGTATCCGATCATCTTTCCGGGGCTCGGCTTTCCAGAGACCAGCTTTCCCGCACTCGGCGCGCGGACCGGTTCCAGCGGACGCGCGTGCGAACGCCGTTCCGCGGGGGGTACCCATCGAGTGAGAAACGCGAATGTCTCGGAAGCGCAGGACGGACACTGTTGCGGGCCGTCGTGGACCTCCTCACAGTCGAGGCAGAGGCGAGCGAGGCGAAGTTGCATATGTAACCTCAGGTTGGTTGCAATGCAGGTGCCCAACCGCCGATCGGTCAGTCCGTAGAGGACGTATAGAGGCCCATTAAATCCGCCTTGAGGTGCTGGCAGGGGTCGTCGCCCTTCTTCCGCTTTGGCAGCAGATCGGGCCGGTTGCTCGTCAGCCAACCGTGAAACGTCGCCACGTCGGGTTCTGTTCGAGTGGGTGCGGAGTGCTCGGTCCACAAAGCACGGATAACGGCTCGTCGCTGCTGGTCGTTCATCGTACCGAGTATCGGCATGTCCCGCCGGGGCTGACGCAAACAAATTCACAATTCTGCGTTGCAAGAGCGAGCAAATTCGTGAATCGGGTCAAGCCGATGTGCTTGGATTGGCGTCTCAAGACGTGTTGGAGGAACGGCGATGCCCATGTTCAAGCCCACCCTGTTCGCGTTGAGC
>Ga0114129_10013696_pt1 | contig 11556 bp, 17 predicted proteins | sample RhiMetdeltSRZDD1_FD_80071 | JGI IMG/M metagenome (GOLD analysis project Ga0114129, IMG submission 80071) | Populus rhizosphere microbial communities from Tennessee, USA - Rhizosphere MetaG P. deltoides SRZDD1 (version 2) (version 2) | ecosystem: Host-associated > Plants > Roots > Rhizosphere >... | reverse complement strand
CGAGGGCGAGTGCCTTCTGCAGCACGTAGCGGGTTTGCGGCAGCGGGCCCTCGGCCGCATCGACCAGCAAGAGCACGCCGTCGACCATCGTGAGGGCTCGCTCGACCTCGCCACCGAAGTCGGCGTGGCCGGGCGTGTCCACCAGGTTGAGCTTCAACTCTCCGTAGCGGACCGCCGCGTTCTTGGCGAGGATGGTGATCCCGCGCTCGCGCTCCTGGTCCATCGAGTCCATGACGAGGTCGGTGAGTCCCTCGGCCTCGTGAGCGGAGAAGACGCCGGACTGGCGCAGCATGGCGTCGACCAGCGTGGTCTTCCCGTGGTCGACGTGAGCGATGATCGCGACGTTGCGGATGTCTGAGCGTTGGGGCACGAGGCCCCAACGCTAGTCATCCCTTCTGCGACCTAGTCGTCGGCTCCGCCGTGGCGGCCGCCGCCGCCCGAACGCTCGACGTGTGTGGCCACCCAGCGCCCGTCCGAGCGCCTCACGGTGGCCTCGACGCGGTTCATGCCCACGCGCAGGGCGCTGAAGCCGTTGATTCGCTCGAACACGGTGTTGCGCGTGACCTTGATGCGGATCGTGCCGCGCTCGGTGTCCTTGAGGCGGAAGGTCCGCCGGTCCTTGTTGACCTGAACGACCGTCCCCTCGTACTCGGTGGCGGCCGACGCGCTCGCGACGGCGACCGAAAGCGAGAGAACCAGTGCTGTGAGGAGTGCGATGAGTTTCATGCCCCCGATGCTCGCGGGGCGCTCCTCATCGCCGGGCCAAGCCAGTGACAAGACTTGGTAAAGACTTGGCCCGCGGCATGGAGCCGCGGGCCAAGTCGGCGTGCTTTATGCGGTGGCGACCGCCTGGTGCACCACCTGGCGCTGCGCTCGCGCGACCTCCTCGAGCGTGTGCTGCTCCTGCTCGAGGTTCTGCTGGAGCAGCTGCACGACCTCCGGCTCGCCGAGCTCCTCGGCGTGTGCGATCAGCGTCTCGTAGACCGCGATCTCGTGGTGCTCCGTCGCCGCGGCGCCGGCCAGGATCACGTCGTCCAGGACGCTCTCGTCGGCCATCTTGATGTTCGCCTTGGCCTCCGCCTCGAGGCCCTTGATGGCCTGGCACGGTGAGTCGTCCGGCTCCTCGCCCATGGCGCGGAAGGACTGCTCGATGTTGGCGATCTGCTGGCGCGTCTCGTCCGCGTGGTGGCGGAACTGCTGCTTCAGCTCGTCGCGCTGGGACTCGTCCTCGAGGTCTCCCAGCATCTTGAGCACGTTCTGCTCCATGGTCAGGGCAGAACCGAGCTTGTGGCCGAAGACCTCTCGTGGGTTGTTGAGCTTCTCGAACATCCGTGTCCTTCATTCGGGTGTACCTATCGGGTACCCGGGATACGGCGGACGAACAGGAATTCAGGCTCCCATTGTGTGCTGTTACGCATTAGGGTCGGCAGATGGCCGGCCGTCTCACAGCGGACCAGCTGGTCGCAGAGGCCCGCCGCGACCTGAAGCGGCTCGGGCCTGTCGAGGCGGCCGCGGCCGTCTCCGCCGGGGCCGTTCTCGTCGACGTCCGCTCGGAGCTTCAGCGCGAGCGCGACGGCGTCGTCCCAGGGTCGGTGTTCTTCCCGCGCAACGTGCTCGAGTGGCGCTGCGACCCCGCGAGCCCGGCCCGGGACAATCGCGTCAGCGACCTGGGGCGCCTGCTGATCGTGATGTGCGACGAGGGCTACCAGTCGAGCCTCGCCGCGGCCAACCTGCGCCGGCTCGGCTTCGAGCGTGCCACCGACCTCGCGGGCGGCTTTCAGGCCTGGCGCGCGGCCGGCCTGCCGGTTGAGCCTCGCGCGCGAAGCTAGCCCAGCGAGATGCCGATCACGCCCAGCCGCCGCGTCAACGCGCTCAGCCCGTAGGCGCCGAGCTCGCCGTCCTCCACGCCGAGCACCTCCCACGCCCCCTCGCTCGGCGGCGACACCGAGTCGGCCACCGCTGGCAGCAGCTCGACCAGCCGTGCGCGCACAACCTCGGCCATCGCGGGGTCCTCGGCCACCGCCTCGCGCAGGAACCAGGTGCCGTACGCGATGTGGCGCTGCTCGTCGGCCGCGATCCGGCCGTAGCCGTCGGCGAAGCCCGGCAGCAGCTCGCGCTGCTCCAGGAAGTCGAGCAGGAAGTGAGAGGCCGTGATGCCGAGCGTGCCCTCGATGATCATGTGGTAGACGGTCACGAAGTCGACCTTGGCCTCGCGGTTGTCGGGCGCGCGTCGCAGGCGGTCGTGGGCGTCCACGAGCGCCTCGTCGAAGACCCTGCGGAACGGCTCGCCGAGCACCTCGCGGGCGCGGGCCACGTGCGCGCCGATCGCGGCCGGGTCGGCCACCACCTCGTTCTGGAAGCGCGCGTAGAACTGCATGTGGCGGTTCTCGTCCACGAGCTGCGTGGAGAGGTAGCTGCCCTCCTCCTCGTCGTCCTGGGCGAGCACCAGCCCGCAGAACTGGGTCGAGATGCGCTCCTCGGCCACCATCAGCGACGACAGCACCCAGTAGAGGAGCTTGCGCTCGCTCTCGTCCATCGAGCTCCAGTGCTCGGGGTCGCGGCTGAGGTCGATGTCCTGCGCGGACCAGTGGGCGCGCTCCCAGTCCTCGTAGAGCTGCTGCGGGGTCTTCATGCGTCGAGCTCCTCCACGAGCTGCCTCACCCTGCGGTCGATGTCGTCGCGCGTGGCGCGCACCTCGTCAAGCGGCAGGCCCTTCGGATCCTCGAGGTCCCAGTCCAGGTAGCGCCTGCCGGGAATGTACGGGCACTCGTCGCCGCAGCCCATCGTCACGACGACGTCGGCCTGCTCGGCGAGCTCGCGCGTGAGCGGCTTCGGCTCGCGGTCCGCAAGCTCGATGCCCACTTCGCGCATCACCTCGACGACCTCGGGGTGGACGCGGTCGGCGGGTGTCGTGCCCGCCGACAGCGCACGGTGGCGTCCCTCCGCGGCGCGTTCGAACAGCGCCTGGCTCATCTGCGAACGGCCGGCGTTGTGGAGGCAGACGAACAGCGCGGTGGCCATCTGCGCGGGCTACGGCTTGCGCGCGCGGATGATCGCCGAGCTGGCGTGCTCGTGGACGCGGTGTGTCTCGCGGATCTCGACGTCGGTGAGGCCAGCGTCGGTGAGCGCATGCTCGAACTCGTCGCGTGTTAGCGCGCCGGCGATGCAGCCGGTCCACTGCTGCATGTCGGCGCGAGTTGCCTAGTCCATGTCGGGGTCGGCGATTACGTCGGAAACGGCGAAGCGACCACCGGGTCGGAGCACCCGGGCGGTCTCGGCAAGGACCTTCTGCTTGTCGCCCGCGAGGTTGATCACGCAGTTCGAGATCACCACGTCCACGGAGTCGTCGGGGAGAGGGATGTCCTCGATGTAGCCCCTCAGGAACTCGACGTTCGTCACGCCGGCCTCGGCCGCGTTGGCGCGGGCGAGCTGGAGCATCTCGTCGGTCATGTCGAGCCCGATTGCCCTCCCGCTCTCGCCGACGCGACGGGCTGAGATGAGCACGTCGGCTCCGGCGCCCGAGCCGAGATCGAGGACCGTCTCGCCCTCGTGGAGGTCGGCAACGGCGGTGGGAACTCCGCAGCCGAGCGAAGCCTCGACCGCCGCTCTGGGGGCCGCGTGGCCTTCCTCGTCGTAGAGGGCCACGCCGAAGACCTCGTTGCCGTCCTTGTCGGTCGACGCGATGTCCGGTCCGCAGCCGGCGATGGCGCCCGGGGCTCCGCAGCAGCCGGAGCCGGTGCTTTCAGCGACCGCAGTAGCGGCAGCGGCGTAGCGCTCGCGTACCCGCTCGCGGATGTCGGTGTCGGTCAGCTCAGCCATGCGGACAGTTCCTCCAGTGCTTCCGGGTTGACGTAGTAGTAGGCCCACAGGCCGCGCCGCTCGGAGTCGACGATGCCGGCCTCGCGCAGCACCTTGAGGTGGTGCGAGACGGTGGGCTGGGAGAGGTCGAAGAGCGGGACGAGCTCGCAGACGCAGACCTTGCCTGCGGCCTTGCGCAGCACGTCGACGAGCTGCACGCGCGCGGGGTCGCCGAGCGCCTTGGCCACGGCGGCCATGCGCTCGGCGCGCTCGCGGTCGACGTCGGGATGCACCACGGGCACGCAACAGGGCTCGCCTGCGGGCCGCTTCTGCTTGGGAGCGAGCTCGAGCTCGACGGTCACGTATCTATGAATATCAATTCAATCGAAGTTTGTCAATATATGTCCGCCAGTCAGTACCAATCGCCGACCTTGCGCAATGCGGCGCGATCGCTCATGCTGTTTCCCGTGTTGCGCCTCGGCGCCTTCAACGTGGAGAACCTCTTCCGCCGACCGAAGGCCATCAACACGCTCGGGTGGAACGAGGGGAAGGGCAAGGAGGTGCTCGCGGCCTACGCGGCACTCGAGGACGTGCTCCAGGAGCAGACCTACGGGCCGGCGGAGAAGCAGCGCATCCTCGACCACCTGAAGACGCTCGGGCTGCTGCGCAGCGACGACAGCCAGTGGGCCTTCCTGCGGCGTAGCCGCGGTGAGTTGCTGCGCCGGCCGAGGAACGGCCCGGTCGAGGTGATCGCGAGCGGCCGCGGCGACTGGATCGGCTGGCTCGAGCTCAAGAAGGAGTCGGTGAACGAGGTGGCCACCCGCAACACCGCCCGCGTGATCGCCGACGTCGGGGCTGACGTGCTGGCCGTGATCGAGGCGGACGACCGCCCCGCGCTCGACCGCTTCAACCGCGACCTGCTGCCGGTCGGATTCGAGGAGAACGGCGCCCAGCCACGGCCGTTCCGGCATGTGATGCTGGTGGACGGGAACGACGACCGCGGCATCGACGTGGGCCTGCTGACGGCAAGGCGCTATCCGATCGAGACCGTTCGCAGCCACGTGGACGACCGCGACTCGAAGGACAACCCGATCTTCAGCCGCGACTGCGCGGAGTACCGGGTCCCGGTCCCGAACGGCGACCCGCTGCTCCTGCTGGTGAACCACTTCAAGTCGAAGGGCTTCGGCAGCCAGGAGACCTCGAACGCGAAGCGGCTCCAGCAGGCGCGGCGCGTGGCGAAGATCTACGGGCAGCGCCGCGCCGACGGCTGGAAGCGCATCGCGGTGCTCGGCGACCTGAACGACACGCCGGATAGCAAACCGCTCAAGCCCCTGGTTCAGGACACCGACCTGAAGGACGTCTCCGAGCACGCGAACTACCGCAAGGAGACGCGCACCGGCACCTACGGTACGACCAACAACAAGATCGACTACCTGCTGCTCTCACCGGACCTGTTCGCGGCGGTCCAGGACGCCGGCCTGAACCGCAAGGGCGTCTGGCACGGGCCGAAGGTCAAGAACCCGTGGGAGATGCTGGACACCATGGAGAGGGACATCCACCAAGCGTCGGACCACGCGGCGATCTGGGCGGACCTGAAGCTCTAGCCGGTTACGCTGCCGCGATGTCCCAGGAGAACGTGGAGGCCTTCCGGCGCGGCGCGGATGCGATCAGCCGCGGCGACGTGGTCGACATCCCGCAGCTCGTGCACCCCGAGGCGGTGTTCGAGCCGCTCAGGTCCGCGACCGAGGGGCCGTATGTGGGCCACGAGGGCATGCGGCGCTTCATCGCGGACACGGAGGAGATGTTCGAGGTCTTCCAAATCTCGTACACGGACATTCGCGACCTCGGCGACCGCCTGGTCGCGATCGGATCGATCCGGATGCGCGGGCGGGAGAGCGGGGTCGAGACCGACGTCCCGAGCGCCGCGATCGTGGAGTACGTCGACGGCCTGCTCTTTCGCTACAAGGACTACGGCCAGGCCCGCCTGGCGCTCGACGCCGCCGGCCTCGTCTAGCGCGGAGCCTGCGGTCCGTCGTCCGGCGCCTCGGGACGCGGCTCGGCGGGAGCCGGCTGATCCTGGGCGGGAGCTGCGGGCGCCTCGCTCGCCGGCAGCGTGGGCGCCGCGGCGCCTTCGCCCGCCTGCGCCGTCCAGGCCTTGTTGAGCTCACGCTGCGCGTACCAGATGCCCACCGGTCCGATCACGATCAGCAGCACGAAGATGATCGGGCCGTTGGCCGGGCGGTCGACCGCGGCGGCCTCCTGGGTCCGCTGGATCCTGTCGGTGGTGGTCCACAGGGTGACGAGCGCCGGCACGATGATCAGCGCGCCAAGCGTGATGGCGAGCACCGAGTTGGCGGGGTTCTGGCCGAGGTCCACGCCGCGGGCGCGGCCGAAGTCGCGCATCTCCCGGTTGATGAAGTACCACCAGAAGGCGTAGTAGATACCGATCGTGATGATGCTGAGGCCCACCACGCCGAGCGGGTTGCGGATCTTGGCGCGCGCCTCGGTCCCTGCGAGTGTGACTTCCTCAGCCATATGCGTCGCAGTCTAGGCGCTCGCCACGCCCAGCACGCGTGTGATCTGGAGGTGGCTCAGGCCGCCGAAGTAACTGCCCTCGACCACCCGGCGGCGCGCCGCCGGCAGAGCCGCCAGCGCCGACCACGGCCCGCCGGCGGGCCTCGGCGTGAGCCAGCGCACGGCCATCAGATCGAGCACGGCCCACGCGGCGAAGGTGAGGCCGCCGACCGTCCCGGTGGCCGTGAGCAGCACTCCAGCGGCCGTGGCCGCGGCCACTCCCTGCGGGCCCAGGATCAGCACCGCGGCCGCGGCGCCCACGCTGAGCCCGAACGGCAGCTGGCCGAGGGACACGACCGCGATCAGCACGGCGATCGCGTCGAACAGCGAGGCGTCCACGCCGACGGCGTGGAGCAGCAGCCAGTTTCGGGCTATCTGGGCGAATACGGCGATCAGGACCAGGCCCACGAGCCGGGTGCTGCCGCGCTGCGAGCGCAGCACGGAGAGGCCCCTCGCTAGCCAGCGCGCCTGCGCCGCCGCGATGCTCCTGAACAGAAGCCCCACCGAGCCCACAGCGACCAGGCAGACGACCGGCGTCCACCACGGCAGTCCGAGCGGCCCGACCAGAGTGAACGACGTGAGCGCCGCCAGCGCGGCCTCGACGAACAGGATCGGCAGCTCGGCGGCGATCAGAGCGGGGACGCGGGGAGTCTCCTCGGGCGCCGAGCGCCGCAGCGCCGCGATGCGCGCCGCCGTGCCGAGCTGGTGGTTGAGCAGGTTGCCGACGCAGCCGATGCTCGAGGCCCGGTAGAGCTTGCGCCGGCTGACGGTTCCGCCGGACGCATGCACGCAGACGCGCCACGCCTCGCTGCGCGACACGAGTGCCACGACCTGAAGCGCCACGGCCAGGGCGATCACGCTCGCGGCCGCGCCAGTGATGCCCGCCTCGAGCTCGTCCCACTTGCCGACGAGCACGAAGCCGAAGAGCACGCTCGCCGCAATCGACGCGCTCACCGTCACGGCGTTCCGCCGCATGGCTCTCTCTCAACCTCTCTTCGGGGACACCGACGCGACAGGTAGAGGGAGACCTGAGGTGCGGTCTGCGCTGCGTGTCACGATACCGCCTCCGGGGGACCGGAGAGTTGATGGACTCGAGCGCCGCCACCGAAGCCAGCGAGGAAGCGCGCTTCACCGACGAGGAGCACGCCTTCCTGCTCTCGCGCGTGCAGCCGGCGCTGATCGGGCTGATCGACGGGTCGCTCTCCACGCTCGCGCCGATCTTCGCGGTGGCGCTCTCGACCGAGGACCCGCACATCGCCTTCTTCGCCGGCCTCGCCACCGCGATCGGCGCCGCGGTGAGCATGGCGTTCTCCGAGGGCCTGTCCGACACGGGCGAGTACACCGGGCGGGGGCACCCCGTGCAGCGTGGTGCGATCACCGGCGCCGGGACCTTCGTGGGCGGCGTGTTCCACACGCTGCCGTTCCTGATCAACAGCTACCACGTGGCGATCCTGGTCGGCATCATCACCGTGGCGATCGAGCTGGTGGTACTCGCCATTATCAGGGCGAAGTTCTTCCGGACCGGCTTCCTGCGCTCGTTCGCGACCGTCACGCTCGGCGGCGTGATCATCGTCGCGGTGAGCGCGGCGCTGGGAAGCGCCGCCTAGCTCGTGGGTCCGAAGCGCTCCGTACGGATCGTCCCGGGCTCCATCCCGAGGCCGACGAGCAGCTCGCTCGCGGTCTCGACGAATCCGTTCGAGCCGCACACGAATGCCAGCCGCGCCCCGCTGGCCGGCTCGCGCAGCAGCTCGGCGTCGACGTGGCCGGTGTGGCCGCTCCAGCCCTCCGGTGCCTCGCGCGTGTAAGTGAGCAGCGCGTCGTCGCCGATCTCGTCCGCGTAGATCACGTCGTCGGGGTAGCGCACGGAGTACACGAGCCGCAGGTCGAGCTCCGGCATCGTCCGCCGCTGGTGGCGCAGCATCGCCATCAGCGGCGCCACGCCGGATCCTCCGCCCACCAGCAGCACCGGCGACTCGCCGCGCCAGACGAAGTAGGACGTGAACGGGCCGCGCAGCTCCACCTGGTCGCCCTCCTGCACGACTTCGTGGAAGTACGGCGACACCTCGCCGTCGTCCAGAAGGTCGATGGTCAGCTCGATCTGGCCCTCGTCGAGCGGGGAGGAGACGACCGAGTACGAGCGCTGGGCGCGGTAGCCGTCAGGGGCGGTGAGGCGGACGTCGTAGTGCTGCCCCGGGAGGTGCGGCATCCACATCGGGAGGTCGAAGGAGAACGACTTGACCCGCGGCGTCTCCTCCTTGATCCGCACGACCGTCGCGATCTGCCACTTGCCGGGTGCGCGCTGCTCGACCGGTGTCAGTCGTTCCAATAGCGCTCCTCCTTCCAGGGATCGCCGCGGATGTGGTAGCCGTTCTGCTCCCAGAAGCCCGGCTCGTCGTGGTCCAGCACGCGCAGGCCGGCGACCCACTTGGCGCTCTTCCAGAAGTACAGGTGCGGCACCAGCAGGCGCGCCGGGCCGCCGTGCTGGCGCGGGAGCGGCTCACCCTCGTGCTCGGTGACCACCCAGGCCTTGCCGCCGGTGAGGTCGTCGAGCGGGACGTTGGTGGTGTAGCCGCCGTAGGAGTACGCCACCGTGTACGCGCCCTGCGGCTCGACGCCGTCGAGCAGCGTGTCCACCGACACTCCTCCAAAGCTGGTGCCGAGCTTCGACCACTTGGTCACGCAGTGGATGTCGCAGGGGACGGTCTCGAACGGAAGCTCGTGGAACTCGTCCCAGCTCCACTCCTTCTCGGTGACCACCATGCCGTCGATGCGAAAGCTCCACGAGCCCGTGTCGACCAGAGGCGTGGGCCCGGCGGTGAGCACGGGAAAGCTGCGCTCGACGTACTGCCCGGGAGGCACGCGATCGGCAAGCTCGTCCGGAGTGCTGCGGCGCCGGGTGAACCCTCGGGATACGAAGTTGCTCATGTGCGTACCGTATGCCGTGACGGACCACCGTCGCGTCCGTCATTTGACCTAGTCATGGCCTGCACTCACCTGGACACAGTCGAGATCACCGAGCTGCCCGCGGTCATCGACGGCTGCGAGGACTGCCTGAAGACGGGCGACCCGTGGTGCCACCTCCGGATCTGCCTGACGTGCGGCCATGTCGGCTGCTGCGACAGCTCACCCAACAAGCACGCGAGCGCGCACGCCGAGGCGAGCGGCCACCCGATCATTCGCTCGGTACAGCCCGGCGAGGACTGGTCCTGGTGCTACGTGGACGAGCTCGCGATGCGAGTCCCGGAGGTCCACGGCGAGCCGCGCATCCCGCCGTCGCCGCTGTGCCCCTGACCTACGCCCGCAGTGCGCCCGTGAGCGCGTCGCAGACGTAGTCGATCTGACTCTCCTCGATGTCCGGAAACAGCGGGAGCGTCAGGAGGCGTGGCGCGAGTGCCTCCGTCCGCTCGGCGTGGGCGCGCGCGCCGCGGTGCGCGGTGAGCTGGTGGATGGGCCGGTAGTGCACGCTCGTCTGGATTCCTTGCATCTCGAGCTCACGCGCCACGGCGTCTCGGTCGGTCCCGGGAGCCAGCACCACCACGGCCAGGTGGTGTGCCGAGCGCTCGTCCCCAGGACGATCGCCAAACGGCATCGCCAGCCGGTCGCTGCCCTCCAGGCGGCGGCGGTAGCGGGCCACCGCGCCGGCGCGCCGCTCGTTCTCGGCGTCGAGGGTCGTGAGCAGGACGACGCCGATCGCAGCCCGCATCTCGTCGAGCCGGAGGTTGAAGCCCGGGCTCGTCACGTCGTAGGAGGCAGGGCCGCCCGCCTGGCGATCCCAGGTGCCGGAGGTCATCCCGTGCGAGCGCAGCTGTCGCGCCCTCTCCGCGACCTCGTCTCTCGCCGTCACGAGCATCCCGCCCTCTCCGAGCGGCAGGTTCTTGTTGGCGAAGAAGCTGAAGCAGCCGGCGGCGCCCCAGGTGCCACAGCGGCCTAGCGGCCCCGAGGCCCCGGGCGCGTGCGCCGCGTCCTCGATCAGCGTGAGGTTGTATTCCCGCGCGAGCTCGACAAGCGCGGGATCACAGGGGTGGCCGCCGTAGTGCATCGCGACCAGAGCCCGCGTCCGTGGCGACAGCGCCCGCTGCACCGACTCCGGGTCGAGGGTCAGGTCCTCCTCACCCTTGACGTCCGCGAACACCGGGGTCGCGCCGGCGAGACGAGCAACGTTGGCGGCGGCGACGAAGCTGAGCGACGGCATCACGACCTCGTGGCCGGGGCCGATATCCGCGGCGGCGAACGCCAGCTGGAGCGCGGCGGTGCCGCTGGCGCACGCCACGGCGTGCGGCACGCCGAGCCACTCCGCGAAAGCCCCTTCGAATCGCTCGACCTGCGGTCCGCTCGAGAGCCAGCCGCCGCGGAGCACGTCCTGTGCCGCGCTCACGGCTTCCTCCGGGAGCCGCACGTCGGCGAGCGGGACGCGCCAGTGGACGGCGCTAGACGGCATAGCCGCCGGCCGCCAGCCAGCCAGGGTTCGCCTTGATCCAGTCCGCCGTCTTCTCGAGGCCCTCGCGCAGGGACACCTCGGCGCGCCAGCCCAGCTCGCGCATCGCAACCGTGGGGTCGCACACGAGCCAGTCCACCTCGCTCGACTCGGGCCGCACCCGTCGAGGGTCGTGCTCCACCTCGAGCTCGCGCCCGAGGATCTCGCCGACCAGCTCGACGAGCCTCGACACCTTCACTCCCTCTCCGGTGCCGAGCTGGACCACGCGCCCGGGCGCACCGTCCCACGCGCCGATCGCCAGCAGCCCCTCGACGGTGTCGCCGACGTAGGTCATGTCACGCACCGGGTGCAGCGAGCCGAGCCGGATCGGGCCGCCGGACAGGGCCTGGCCGATGATCGCGGGCACGATGGCGCGCGCGCTCTGGCGCGGGCCATAGACGTTGAACGGACGCGCGAGCGCGACGGGCACGCCGTAGGAGCGCTGGAAGCTCAGGGCCAGCATGTCCGCGCCGACCTTGCTGGCCGCGTACGGCGACTGCGCGCGCGGCGGCTGGCTCTCCGCGATCGGCGCGTGGTCCGAGGATCCGTAGACCTCACTCGTCGACAGGCAGACCACGCGTTCGGTGCCCTCCGCGCGCGCAGCCGAGAGGACGTTGAGCGTCCCGAGCACGTTGGTCTCGACGACCTCGCGGGGAGCGAGATACGAGTACGGAACCGCGATCAGCGCGCCGAGGTGGAAGATCCGCTCG
>Ga0114129_10013695_pt1 | contig 11556 bp, 8 predicted proteins | sample RhiMetdeltSRZDD1_FD_80071 | JGI IMG/M metagenome (GOLD analysis project Ga0114129, IMG submission 80071) | Populus rhizosphere microbial communities from Tennessee, USA - Rhizosphere MetaG P. deltoides SRZDD1 (version 2) (version 2) | ecosystem: Host-associated > Plants > Roots > Rhizosphere >... | reverse complement strand
TGAAGCCCGTTTCTACCATCGCGAAGCCCGCTTGCATGAACATCACGAGAAAGCCGGCCAGCAACGTCCACACGAAGTTGATCGCGATCCGGTTGTGGCCGACGATCTCCATCACCTCGGCGATCGTTGGGTTCTTCGCGTCTTTTACCGGCACGTCGGCCGCGGTGCCCGTCGTGGCGCCGGTGGGATCGCCTTTGACCTGACCGATGGCGCCCTGCGCGTAGGCGGTTCCGGGCGCGACGAAGCTGCCGACGGTACACACGAGAAATGCTGCTATGACAAGTTTGCAGAGAAGGTTCGCGCGTCTCTTCATCTCCAGTCCTTTCCTGATGCGGATGTGAGGAGGCTGCCCGCGACGAATGACGACGAACAACGGGGCCTGCTTCGGCCAGAGCAAATGGAGATCCACCAGCGTGCACGCGCGATCGCGGAGGTTTCCCAATGAATTCGCGAAATTTGCGTGAGAACGCGCTGCGCGAGAGCGACAAGCCTGTCGATCGCCCGTTATGAACCCGACATCGTTGTTGGAATCGCGATGCGAGGGGCGGTGCCGTGTGCCAACACCTCGAGTGACGTCGCGTCCCGGAGCGCGAAAGAGCGCGACCTGCGATTCGACGGGACAGGTTTGATCCGATCGCGCCACGTCCAGACAAATTCGAAGGTAATTGAACGTGCGCCGTCCGGCATTCCATTCCCTGCAGCGGGTGAGACCGTCAACGCATGACGGTCACAAGCCTCCGGTACTCTCGCCCCATCGATGAGCCCTCGACAAAAACGTCGGCGTCGTGGCACACGCGGACTTCACGCAGTCGCATCCGGCGGATCCGGACAGCATCCGGGACGGCAGCTCGTGGTGCCGATCCGCGCCGCGGTGGCCGAGCGTTCCTATCGCTTCTTGCGCGGGCGGCGCTGACGTGAACCCTGCTTGTCGGCGGCTTCGGCGAGCGGTGGGATGACGCTGACGCCCTGCGTCAGCTGCTCGTATGCGAGAGGATTGTCGAGCGGGACGACCACGCCGGGGGCATCGTCCGGAACCCGTTCCGCGGCGCCACGGCTCATCAGCCAGTACCCCAGCTCAGACGGGATGTCATACGTCGTCCCTGGCATGAGGTGACTCAGGCTCACACCGTCCATGATCCCGACGGAGGGCCGGACGATCCGGACGCGCACGTTGACTGTAGTATATCGGAATTAGGTACTCCCAAAGCTCGGCCTTGACGGAAATACTTCCCTAACTCATCCGGATCGCGGATTGACGCTTCGTGTCGCGCATGGCGACATAGACGAGCAGCGACACCGCGATGACGACCGTCAGGTAGTAGTAGAACCAGCGCTCGTGGCCGATCGACTTGAACCAGAGCGCAATCGACTCGGCCGTGCCGCCGAATATCGAGACGGTGACTGCGTACGGCAGCCCCACGCCCATCGCGCGGATGTGGGTCGGGAAGAGTTCCGCCTTCACGACCGCGTTGATCGACGTGTAGCCGGCGACGATCAGCCAGGCACCGCAAATCAGGAGGAACGCAGCCAGGCCGCTCCTGGTCCCCTGTAAGGCGTCGAGCAGCGGAATCGTGAAGAGCGTGCCCATCACGCCGAACCAGATCGGGAGCGGCTTCCGGCCAATCTTGTCCGACAGCGCGCCGTAGGTTGGCTGCAGGAGCAGCGCGAACAGCAGCGATCCGCCGGTCACGACCGTCGTCTGGAGATCCGTGAGACCCACCGAGAGCTTCAGGAACTTCTGCATGTACGTGGTGTAGGTGTAGAACGCGGTCGTCCCGCCCATCGTCAGGCCCACCACGAGCAGCACCTCCCGCGGATGCTCCATCAGCGTCCGCAACGACGGCGTCTTCTTCGACGCACGGGACTGCGCGGTCTTGAAATCGTCGGTTTCATGCAGGTTCCGGCGCATGGCGAGTGCCGTGAGCGCGAGTCCCGCGCCGACGATGAACGGGATGCGCCAGCCCCATGCCCGCAGCTGGTCACCGGTGAGGAACACCTGCTGCAACAGCAACAGGACGACGATGGCGCAGAGCTGTCCGCCGATGAGCGTGACGTACTGGAAGCTGGAATAGAACCCGCGGTGCTTCTGATCGGCGATCTCGCTCAGATAAGTCGCGCTGGCGCCGTACTCGCCGCCAAGGCTCAAGCCCTGCACGATTCGCGCGAAGGCCAGCATGACCGGCGCCATCAGCCCTATCGAGGTGTAGGTGGGCGTCACCGCAATCAGGAGCGACCCGAAGCACATGAGGAGGACGGAGGCCATCAGCGCCTTGCGCCGGCCGTGGTGATCCGCCATGTGGCCGAAGAGCCACCCGCCGATCGGCCGCACGATGAAGCCGACGGCGAAGAGCACCGCGGCATTCAGCTGCTGAACGACCGGGTCGCTGCCGGGAAAGAAGGAGCCGGCAAAGTAGAGCGCGAAGGCGGCGTACGCGTAGAAGTCGTACCACTCCACGAGGTTTCCGACCGACCCGATGAAGATGGCCTTCAGGCGCCGCCGCATGTCGGCGGCGGCGAAATCGCGGTCCGCGTGAACGGCGACGTAAGCTGATGCCATAAGGACCCACATTGTGTATCAGGTGACGCGGCGTTTGATATTCTCCCCGTCGCATGCTCGCTCCTGAACGTCAGCTGGACGCGTCCGCCCCGGCCGCCGTCGCCACGCGGGAACCCGGCGCCGAGGTGTCGCTGCTCGTGAACGCCGGCCGGGTGCTCTGCGTCGCCGTGCCGCTGCTCCTGTGGTTCGCGCCGCTCGACGTCGACCCGCGGACGAAGCACGTGTTCGCAATCGGCTCGTTCATGATTCTTTCGTGGATCACCGAGGCGATCGACTACGCGCTCGCAGGCTTTATCGGCTGCTACCTGTTCTGGGCGCTCGGCGTCGTCCCGTTCGGTGTCGCCTTCAGCGGCTTCGCGACCGACACGCCGTGGTTCCTGTTCGGAGCCGCCCTCTTCGGCGCGATGGCAACCAAGACAGGGCTGGCACGCAGGATTGCGTTTGCCGTGATGCAGCGCGTCGGACGGACGTACGCGCGCATCCTGCTCGGCCTCATCATCACCGACTTCCTGCTGACCTTCGTCATCCCGTCCGGCATCGCGCGCGTCGTCGTCATGTCGGCGGTCGCCCTGGGGCTCGTCGACGCCTTTGGTGTTGGCCCCGGCAGCAACATCGGCCGCGCGATGTTCCTCATCATCACCTACACCGCCGGCCTCTTCGACAAGATGATCATCGCCGGCGCGGCATCGATCACCGCGCGCGGGGCGATCGAACGCGTGGGCGGCGTCGAGGTGCTGTGGAGCCGGTGGTTCTTCGCGTATCTTCCGTGCGACATCATCACCATTCTCGTCGCGTGGCGCCTGACGCTGTGGCTCTACCCGCCGGAAAAGCAGTCGCTGACTCGAGACGAGGCGGCGTATCTCGAACACGAAATCCGGCAGATGGGCGGTTGGAATGCCGAGAGCACACGCGCGGCGCTCCTGATCGCGCTGGCAATCGGGCTCTGGCTGACCGACTTCATCCACCACATCTCACCCTCGATCATCGGTCTCGGCGTCGGACTTGCCGCGGTGCTTCCGGGAATCGGCGTGCTCACGGTCGAGGACATGAAGCGGATGAATTATCTGCCCGTGTTCTTCGTCGCGGCCGCGGTCAGCATGGGAGAGGTCCTCGTACAGACCAAGGCGCTCGACCTGCTGACCGGCCTTTTGCTGTCGTGGATGGAGCCGCTGCTCGGCAGCCTCCTTCGCTCAACGCTGGTGCTCTACTGGACTGCCTTCGTCTATCACATCTTCCTGGCCAGCGAGATCTCGATGCTGGGGACCTCCATTCCAGTCCTGATGAATTTCGCGAAGAGTCATGCCATGGATCCGCTGCTCGTCGGCATGATCTGGACGTTTGGCGCCGGTGGAAAGCTGTTCGCGTACCAGTCAGGGGTGCTGATCGTCGGCATGTCGTACGGCTACTTCAGCAGCCGCGACCTCTTCCGCCTCGGTTTTCTCCTGACCGTCTTTCAGTGCGTGATGCTGTTGCTCCTCGTCTTCGTCTACTGGCCGTTGATCGGAATCCGCTAGCGAGACCTATTGGGCGGCCTTCTGCCGCTCCTCGGCCACGCCGGTTTCCCGTTCGAACCGGCTGGCGACCATCCAGCAGAGCGAGGCCCAGAAGAAGCCGAACATCCAGCCGGCGATGACGTCGGTCGGATAGTGGACGCCGAGATAGACGCGGCTGATGCCGACGAGCAGCGTGAGAACAATCGCGATGCCGATGCAGTACATCTTCGTGACGCGGCGCTCGGCGAGCCGCATCAGCATCGCGCCGAGCGTGAGGTAGATGATGGCCGACTCCATGGCGTGCCCGCTCGGAAAGCTCGACGAGGTCACATCGCGCAGGTGTGGAACGACATCGGGCCGCGGCCGGAGGAACAGGTTCTTCATCGCGTAGTTGGCGATCTCGCCGCTGGCAGCCGTGGCAAGCACGACGATCGCGGTGTGATAGCGTCCCTGCAGCAGCAGGAAGCCGGCGACCGACACGACGACGAGACCCAGCACCGTCGGCCCGCCGATCGCCGTCAGATCCAGCAGCGAGTTCTGGACCCAGTCCGGCCCGATCGGACGCGAGGGGTCGTCGGATTTGCGCAGCGCGACCAGGATTCGCATGTCGAGCGTCTTCGTGTCGCCCTCCATCACTTCCGACGCGAGCGCCAGGAATCCCCACAGCAGCAGGCAGACGCCGACGCCGATCATCAACCACGTCAGCTCGCGGCGTTCGAGTGTGCGGAACCGGAGCCATCGCGGACGCGTCGCCATCTTCGCGAATATACAATTTCAACACCCGAATGGAACTCAACTTGGTGATGCTCGGCCCTCCGGGCGCCGGCAAGGGCACGCAGGCACGCCAGCTGCGCAGGAGATGGAACATTCCGCACATCTCGACCGGCGCCATGCTCCGCGATGCCGTGCAGGCAGGAACGCCGCTCGGGCGCGAAGTGGCCGTCATCATGGAGAGCGGCGGTCTCATCGACGACGAGGTGATCACGCGCGTGGTGACCGAACGGCTCGCGCACGGCGATACGAAAGACGGCTTCCTGCTCGACGGCTTTCCGCGCACGATTCCCCAGGCGCAGGCGCTCGACCAGATCGTCTCCGGCCGCGCGCCGCTCATCGTCATCGACATCGTCCTGAGCGAAGCCGAGGTCATTCGCCGGCTGGCCTCGCGCATGGTCTGCGCCGAGTGCGGGACCAACGCGACCGGTGAAGGCGACCGGTGTCACGATTGTGGCGGGCCGCTCGTGCCTCGCGTGGACGACCGCGAACAGGTCGTGGTCAACCGCCTCAAGGTGTATCGCGAGCAGACCGAGCCGCTCGTGCGGTACTACGGCGAGCGTCCCACGTACTGCCGCATCGACGGCGCGCGTCTTCCCGACGACGTGACCGACGACATCATCGGCGCGGTGGAAGCGGCGGCGAGCCGCTGAAGGGACGGTCAGCATGGCAGTGCGCGTCGTACGTCTTGGAACGCCTCGAGGCCGCGGCGAGGGTCTCCGCATCGGGACGGTCAGGCTCCTGCCACGCGGCGTGAAGAAAGACGACTACGCGAAGCGGAACTTCTTCGACGTCTGGCTGCCGGAGGTCTCGCCCACCAGGCCGCTGGTCGCGTACGCGCAGGCGAAGCCGTGGACCGATGCGCGCTGGGCGGCCTTCCGGAAGAAATACCTGCGGGAGATGCAGCGCCCGGAGGCGCAGCGTGTCGTCGCGCTGCTGGCGGCGCTCGGCACGCAGACGAACTTCTCGATTGGCTGCTACTGCGAGAATCCGTGGCGATGCCACCGATCGCTGCTCGGCGAGCTCCTCCGCGAGCGCGGCGCGAAGGTCGCTATCCCGCGTTCCGCATCCCCGCGGCGATCCCGTTAAGGGTCACCACGAAGGCGTCGCGGAGCCGCTCGTCGGCGTGGTCGTCTTGTCGTAGTCGTAGGCGCAACCGGCGCAGCACCTCGATCTGCACGAGGTTGATCGGATCGACGTACGGATTGCGCACGTTGATCGATCGCTGCAGCACCGGGTTCTCCTCGAGCAGCTCCTGATGGCCCGTCACCTCGAGCGTCGCGCGGATGGCCCGCTCCAGGCGTCCGCCCAGGTCTTCGCCAAGCGGACGCAGGTGGCTCGGCACGAGCCGGTGCTCATATTCCGCGGCGATGCGGGCGTCGGTCTTCGCCAGCACCATCGCGGTCAGGTCCATCACGGACCGGAAGTGCGGCCACTCGCGATACATCTGCCGCAGCTCGTCGAGCTCACCGCGCTGCGCTGCCCGTTCCAGCGCTTCTTCCGTTCCGAGCCAGGCGCCGAGAATCAGGCGCGTCTGCGTCCACGCGAGCTGCCACGGGATGGCGCGCAGCGTCCCGATGCCTCCTCCGGCTTTGCGCCGCGCCGGCCGGCTGCCGATGTTCACGAGCTCGAGCTCCGGCAGCGGTGTGGCCGCACGGAAGAATTCGAGGAACGACGGGTTCTCGTGCACGTAGCTGCGATAGCTGCGCGCGCCGTCAATCGACAGCCGATCCATGCAGGCGCGCCACTGGTCGCGCGGCGCCGGCACCGGCGTGAGCCACGCATCCAGCGTCCCCGTCGTGTACACCTCCATCGTCCGCGTGGCGATGCCGGGCAGCCCGAACAGCGCCTGGATCATCTCGCCCTGCTCCGTCACGCGAATGGTGCCGTCAATCGAGCCGCTCGGCTGCGAGCGAAGCGCGAGATACGTCGGACCACCGCCGCGCCCGACGCTGCCGCCGCGGCCGTGGAACAGCGTCACGTCCACGCCGCTCCGCCTGCAGCGCTCGACGATGGCTTCCTGCGCCTTGTACAGCTCCCACGCCGCGCTGAGTCGTCCGACGTCCTTCGAGGAGTCGGAATAGCCGACCATCACCTCCTGCCGGTTGCCAATCGACGCCTTGTAGACGTCCACGCAGAGGGCGCGCGCCACGACATCGGCCGCGCGGCGCAGGTCATCGGCCGTTTCGAAGAGCGGCACCACGCGCAGCGGGCGTTCGACGCCGGCAGCCTGCTGCAACATCTTCACGGCGAGGATGTCCGATGCCTGCCGCGTCATGGTGATCACGTAGGCGCCGAGCGACTCGTGCGGGACGCGGGCGATCATGCGGAACGTGTCGAGCACGTCGGCCACGTCGTCTTCGTCGGCGACGGCGGCGGGAACTACGGGACGCGCCGTCTTCATCTCGCCCGCCAGGAACTCCACGCGCCGCGCTTCGTCCCACTCCGCGTACGAGCCGAGGCCGCGCGCGGTGGTGATCGCCGCCAGCGTGTCGGTGTGGCGATCGGATTCCTGGCGGATGTCGAGACGCGCGAGCGTGACGCCGAAGGTGGCGACGCGCCGCAGGAGGTCGGCAAGCCGTCCGGCGGCGATCACCTCGTCGCCGGTGGCGACGAGCGAGCGATGGCACAGTCGCAACGGTTCCGCGAGCGCCTCCGCCTCGAGATAGGCCTCTGCTGGTGGCGGCACGTCTTCACCCAGCGCCGCCTCGACCCAGTCGCGCGTCGCCAGCAGACGCGTGCGCACGTCGCGCAGCAGCGCGCGGTACGGCTCGTTGGCGTCGTCGGTCGCCGCGGCAAGCTCGGGCGAGCCGCGCGACATCGACAGCTCGTCGCGAAGCGCGTTGACTTCGACCAGGTACAGGGCCGCGGCCTGCCAGCGGGCGAGCAGGCACGCCTTGCGCGTCACCTCGGGCGTGACGTTCGGGTTGCCGTCGCGATCGCCGCCAATCCAGGAGCCGAAGCGGACCGGGGCGACGTCCAGCGGAAGTTCGCGGCCGGCCACGCGTCGCAGCGCGGCGTCGACGCTCCGCAGGAACACCGGCACCGCGTGCCAGAGGCTCTGCTCGAAGACAATCATCCCGCCGCGCACCTCGTCGAGCGGCGAGGGACGATCGTGGCGGACCTCGTCGGTCTCCCACGCCGAGACGATTTCGCGGCGGAGCGCCTCGGTCACCTCCTCGCGTTCGGGAATGGTGAGGTCGACGCGATCGCGCTCTGCCAGCAGCTGCGCGACGCGGTTGTATTTGTGGATCAGGGTCCGCCGCGACACCTCGGTCGGATGCGCGGTGAGCACGAGCTCGATGCGCAGCCGGCAGATGGCGTCGAACAGATCGCCGGGCGCGATGCCCGCGGCAACGAGGCGCTCGAACGTCTCCTGGCAGGATCCGGCCTGTGGCCTCGAGGCAGGATCCGCGAGATACGCGCGCCGCCTGCGGATGCGGTGATGCTGCTCGGCGACGTTGGCCAGGTTGAGGAAGTGCGCGAACGCGCGCGCCAGAGGGGTCGCGGACTCGACCGGGAGCGTCGCCAGCAGCGACGACAATTCGCCGAACGCCGATTCGCCGCCGGCGCGTGCCGCTTTCGACAGCGACCGGACGCGCTCGACGGTGTCGAACAGCGTCTCGCCGCCGTGCGCGCGAAGCGTGTCGCCGAGCAGTTCCCCGAGCAGCCGCACGTCGTCGCGGAGCGGCTTGTGGGGATCGGCGTTCACCTACTTATTGTTGAACAGATCGAGCAGCACGACGGTTTCGCCGCGCACCGCCGCCTTCAGCGTCGGCTCGAGCTCGGGCAGCCACTCCGGCGAGTGCGGCGCGGGGACAGGGATGCCCGTCCGGCGCGCGTCGGCGAGCTTCGCCGCGTTCACCGCGCCGATGTGCAGCAGCACCGATGGAACGCCCGCGCGGCCGTACTCCGCGAAATCCTCCGACGTCATCTTTGCCGGCATCTCGACGACCGTCTGCGTGCCGATCGCCTTCTGCAGCGCCGCCGCGACCCGTCTCGTCAGCGCCGGATCGTTGACGACGACGTGGCCCGACTCGGGCATGGTGATCGTCGGCTCGCGTGGGGCGCCGGAGGCCGCCGCTTCCGCCTTCACGATGCGCGCGACGGCTGCAAGGACGCGCGTCTGCGTTTCGTCGCTGTACGTGCGGATGTTCAGCCCCAGCGTGACTTCATCGGGGATCACGTTCGCCTGGGTGCCGCCGTGAATCGACCCGATCGTCAGGACGACAGGGTTCATCGGGTCGTTCTCGCGCGACACGATGGTCTGCAGCGCCGTCACGGCCCGTGCCGCCATGACGACGGGATCGATCGTGTTGTACGGCATCGCGCCGTGGCCGCCGCGTCCGTAGAGCGTCACCGTTGGCGAGATCGACATCGCGCGGAACGGCCCGGGGTGAAAGCCAATCGTTCCCGCGGGCATCGAGTCGTCGTCGTGGAGGCCGATGACGTAGTCAGGCTTCGGGAACCGTTGGAACAGACCGTCCTTCAGCATCGCCTCCGCGCCGCCGATGGTCTCTTCCGCGGGCTGACCGACGAGCATCAGCGTGCCATGCCACTGCTGGCGGTGCTCCGCCATCCATTGCGCGGTGCCGCTCCACGCGGTCATGTGGAGGTCGTGACCGCACGCGTGCATCACGGGGACGGTCGCGCCGGCCAGGTTCTTCGTCACCACGGTGCTCGCGAACGGGGCGCCCGTCTTCTCGGCAATGGGCAGCGCATCGAGCTCGGTGCGCAGCATGACGGTCGGCCCGGCGCCGTTCTTCAGGATGCCGACGATGCCCGTCCGCCCGACGCCGGTGGTCACCTCGTACCCCACCGCCCTGAGCCGGGCGGCGAGCTTTGCGGCTGTCTGAACTTCCTGGAACGCCAGCTCGGGGTTGCGGTGCAGGTCCTGGTACAGCGTCTGGAGATCCGAAAAATAGGCATCGATTTCCGCGTTTGTCTGACTTCCGGCGGGCGCCGCTGCGAGCAGCGCGATTACGAAAGCGAGTGTACGCATCCGTACGCTGTTCCTTCCCGATCCCGGCATCGTTATTCCTTTCTGATCCTTGCGACGTCGCGCCCGCCATCATAGACTGGCCGGCGCGATCCCTTTTACAACCCAACGGACGGAGACCCTCATGCCCGGTTTGCGCCGATTCCTTGCGCTCGCTGCCCTTCTTGCGTACGCCGCGTTCGCCCCTGCGCCCGTCGCGGGCGTGTCGAGCACTGTGGTCATCAGCCAGGTGTACGGAGGCGGTGGCAACTCCGCCGCAACCTACAGGAACGACTTCATCGAGCTGCACAATCGCGGCACGGCAGCGGTGAGCCTCAACGGCTGGTCGATTCAGTACGCTTCGTCGGCCGGTAATTTCAGCAGCCCCAACCGCACGATTCTCCCGAACTTCATCCTTCAGCCGGGTCAGTACTTCCTGGTACAGGAAGCGGCCGGCGCGGGCGGCACCGTGAATCTGCAGCCCGACGCGATGGGCAGCATCGCGATGTCCGCGACGGCCGGCAAGGTCGCGCTGGTCAACAGCACGACGGTGCTGGCCGGGACCGGGTGTCCGATTGGAGCATCGGTCGTCGATTTCGTCGGGTACGGAACCGGCGCGAACTGCTTCGAGGGTCCCGGTCCAACCGCAACGCTCACCAACACGACGGCCGCACTCCGCGTCGGCTTCGGCTGCACCGACACGGATTCGAACAACGCCGACTTCACCGTTGGCGCGCCGAATCCGCACAACACCGCGTCGATCCCCGGGTGCTTGTTCCCGAGCGGCACTGGGTCGGCCAGCCCGAACGTCGTTTCGCAGGGCGGACTCGTGGCGCTGACTGTCGTCGCCAAGCCTGGCACCACGCCAACGGACACCAATCTGACGGTTACTGGAAATCTCTCCTCGATCGGCGGTTCCGCGAGTCAGACGTTCACGCTCACGGGCGCGAACGCCAGCACCGGTGAGCAGACATTCACGTTCAACGCGACCATCGGCAGCGCGGTTTCCCAGGGAGCAAAGAGTCTTCCGATCACCATCACCGACGGCCTTCAGCGTCAGGGAACGACGACGATCGATCTTGCGGTCAGATCGCCGTTCATCACGCGCATTCACGACATCCAGGGGAATGCCAGCTCGTCGCCGATCGCGAACACGACCGTCACGACGGAGGGCATCGTCACCGGCGTGCGTTCCAATGGCTTCTTCATCCAGGAGCTGCAGGCTAACTACGACGCGGACCCGAACACCTCCGAAGGGGTGTTCGTCTTCACCTCGTCGGCGCCGCCTGCAGGCGCAACAGTCGGAAGCATGGTGCTGGTCATCGGCACGGTCAGCGAGTTCGTCCCGAGCGCGGATCCGTTTCAGTCGCCGACGACGGAGCTCGTCACCCCGTTCGTGTCCGTTGAATCGACCGGCGTGGCGATACCAGACCCGGTCGAACTGACGGCGGCCGATCTGAACGCCGCCGGACCGGTCGATCAGCTCGAACGCCTTGAAGGGATGCGCGTGTCGGTTGCCACGCTGACCGTCGTTGCCCCGACCGGCGGCACCGTCAGCGAACCGAATGCGACCTCGACGAGCAACGGCGTCTTCTACGGCGTGCTGCCGAACGTCGGCCGTGCGTTCCGCGAGCCCGGCATCGAGGTCTTCGAAGCGGCAGGCGCGCCGGCGACGGTTCCGCGCTTCGATGCGAACCCCGAGCGGCTCCGCGTGGATTCCGACGCGATTGGCCACGCGGCGATCAACATCACGCCGG